>Ga0207060_10163_pt1 | contig 25172 bp, 30 predicted proteins | sample Alteio_BWMinCont_30_FD_153270 | JGI IMG/M metagenome (GOLD analysis project Ga0207060, IMG submission 153270) | Enriched cells from forest soil in Barre Woods Harvard Forest LTER site, Petersham, Massachusetts, United States -... | ecosystem: Environmental > Terrestrial > Soil > Temperate forest >...
CGGAGAATTTGTCTTTGATCACTTCTTGCGGCCGGATGATCGGGGGGCCGATCTGTTCCTGCGGGTAATTCCCTCTGCGACGGTTGTCCATCAGGGCGATTTACTCACCTACGCCTTCCCGGTCTGGAACCTCGGTCCAACCAACGCTGATTTCGAAGTTCTGAACACACAAGTGCCAGCGGGCACAGTCTTTGACTATATCCGTATCTCCGGCACGCCGGGGCTGGGCCCGTGCACGCGTCCGCCATATCTGGGAACCGGGCCTATCGTCTGCCATGAAGACAGCGCTATGGCGCCGAATACCACATGGACAGTGCGCCTGACCGTGAAGGTGACGGCTCCCGCGGGGACGGTGATCACCGAGAGTGCAGCCACCATGGCGGACACGCCTGATCCGAATCTGGCCAATAACACGGCGACGGTGAGTGTCAGGGTGCAGTGAGCGGAGAATCGGCGGACAGCGAATCGGGTTCTGTTGCGAAGTTTGAGTGAGCAGAGATCGAGACTGAGATGGAGCTGTAGGGGAGGGAAATCTAGGCAGCGATGCCGAACAGCTTCGCTACGAAGCGCGCTTGAGCGCTGACATCATCTTTGGTTACCCACCTCACTCGTCCCTTCCGGATCATGTTCACCGTCTCGATTCCTTCAAGTGTTCGCCACGCACTTTGAAACGAACCGTAGCCCTTGGCTAACCACGTACGTTTTTTCACCGACCGGTGGTCTTGCTCGACGATGTTGTTGAGGTACTTGCATTGTCGCAGCCGCACGCGGCGCGGCAGTAGGCCTTCGCGTTTCAGCGCTCTGATCGCAGCGGGGTAAGCTGGATTCTTATCGACATTGATGACTCGCGGTATTGGATTATGAGAAGAGCGAAATACCTTTCGAAAGAACCTCTCCGCAGCAGCTGCATCGCGTTTGGCTCTGAGCAGGAAATCGATGGTCTGGCCGGTGGAGTCCACGGCTCGATAAAGATACTTCTCCTGGCCCTTCACCTCTATATAGGTTTCATCCACGCGGTAACTCTTGTTGGTGGCCTTCAGATGCGGGCGACATCGCTTGTTCAACTCCGCCGCGTATGCCTGCACCCAGCGCCATATGCAGCTGGCATCCACGGCAAGTCCCCGTTCCGCCAACAATTCGGCCACATGCTCGTAAGCCAGCGGATATCGCAAATACGAACGCACCGCGGTTAGGATCACTTCACCTGAATACTGGCGTCCCTTGAACGGCCTGGCAGCGGTAATCGACATGCCTTACCGTACCAAATCCGCTCACTCAAACTTCGCAATGGAACCGTTATTCGACTCTGCCAGCCGCATTCTTAAGCGCCACGTTTGAGAAAACCGTTGTATCGGTCGTAATCGGGAGATGGGAACAAAAACCGATGCCGACATAGAACGGCGCATCGAAATGCAACGTGATCGGCGGTCCGAACTGATGCAGAGCTTCACCCTTCAAACTGACGAAAATCGCGATCTCATCCCCATGCTTCTCAATGCCAATGCGCTTGGCCATCACTCCGTTCAAGGTCCCGCCAAACCGGAACTGCATATCAGTCATCTGCGTTCCCTGTTCCGAGCGCTGCGCCAGATGAATCATGCCCGAGCCGTGTTCTCCCAGCATCGCCTCTTTCGAGTCATCGTCCAGGCTCTGTCTAATGATCAGGACTACCTTGCGGTCGTCGTAGCCCTTGGGATTGGGAAAACTTGCGTCAGCGGCGAGGGAAACGTCGCCGGACACCTTTTTCCAGAGGAAACGAAACTCATCGCGCTGATACCAGATGTTGTATCCGGCCGAGGTGACCGTATACTGCTTCGTCGCCGGATCATAGCTGGCGCTGCCCGGCACGAGCGCGCCGCCCACATCGGCCTGTCCGTCAAAGATGCCGATTGGGGTGGGAAAAACCCTGCTCGGTCGATGGAAGTCTGCGGGAGGTGGGACCTGCTCATGTGTTGCCGAACCAGGCAAAGCCCAATCAGGAACGGTCAGGGTCGCTTGTCCATGCAACATAACAGGAGTGGTGAAAACTAAAGTTGCGACCGGCAAAAACCGTCGAAGACTTTTGAGCCAGCACATACGCAGTAGTTTTTCATAACCGAGGACTTTAGGAATGGAGAACTTCAAAACCTTCGACGCATGGAGCGACACCTACTACAACAACATCGATACGACCAAGGATGACGCGAAAAACAGGACGGGTCCTCGGCACCGGCGAAATCAGAATCGAACTAAGACGATGGTCGCCTGAGCTTCAGTGACCGCAGTCTTGAAAAATTTATCTCCTGAAATGCTGTTGTCATCCCGGCCGAAACGAAGTTCGCGTGACTCTCTTGAAAGTCGCAACTCTTTCTTACGAGATCAAAATGCAAACTTACCGGAGTTTTTTAAGTCTGCACGCATAGTTAGTCTCCTGGTTTTCACCACGCCGTTGACCGCACAAACTGTACGCATCGACACAGCCAGTCCCGTCAACACCATCAACGGGCGCGATTCCGTCGGCGTCGGAGTCGACCGCATCCCCGTCGATGACATCGATCACGATTTGACGAAACAGCCGCTCCCGCCCATCCTCGAGTTCGGTTGGCAGCCCGTCACCTATCGCCAGAACACTGACCTCGCTGTCGAAGCCTGGCACTGAACCCCGAAGGCACCTGGAGAGATTCTTCCGGTCGCCAGCTAGGCTAAAGCACGCATTGACCAGGATCGGTCCTAGCATGTGGGCCATATTCTCGCAGGCTCACCCTCCAGCCGTAGCCTTACCGCGCGCCATATGCCCGATTGTGAATGATAACGTATCATTCAGTACTAGGTTGGCAATCTGCAAGAGGTTTGGGTCACATGTCCGAGATGCGGACTACACGGCCATGTGGCTCGTATTACATTGTCGATGAGCAGATTGGCGATTTGGGGAACTTCATTAATTGTGCTGGAGATCCACAATTGGATCGACAAGGATGGTACAGCCGCTGGAAACAGGTCAGGCTAATCAGACGAGTGCTTAGGTGTCGGGCGGTGTATTCGTGACGATCTCCGGCTCCACAGTGATTAGTTCTGGAAGGGGACGATCGCTAATGATCTTCTGCATGAGAATTTCTGCAGCCATTTGCCCCATGGTCCGAAGCGGCTGACGTATTACTGTCACAGAAGCATCCACGACAGAATTTCTTTCGTTATCGATGCAAACGATGGAAACGTTCCGGTCTGCACATGTTTCTTTTACGGAAAAAGCGTGCTTCGCTGCCCTTGCGGCATCCGCGTCGAGCGTTAGAATCGCTCTGAATCTATCGATGGACAAATGATGATTCGCGGGTACAGATTCTTCGACTATCCGGCGCTGTCCCGCCACCGATGCAGTTCGGCCATATACAACTTGCAAACCATAAGCTTCCGCGGCCTCGAGGACTATACGCACAAGTCTGCCGGACCGAACGTCAAGGTCATCCTTTGTGATTAAAAGTAGCTCTCGATTTCCATGAGACAGTACGAATTCGAGAGCTAGCGCGGCGGCCCGTTTTTGATTGAGTTGGATCACGGTGGTTCCAGGGGTATGACTTTGACATCCCACGGCAACCGTCGAAAGCTGTGATGCGTGGTCTAATACTGTGTCGATCGCGATGCAACCCTCTGCTCCTCTTTTCATTAATAAGTCCACGTGCATCGGCACAAGAGAAGAATCGTACCCGTGAGGCAATATCATGCAACAGTAATTAAATTGTGCCAGGTGATTAGCGACTCCACTCAAAATCTGTGCATGATAGCTGGAAGCCACATCCGGCAATACAACTCCGACTGTGCGTGTCCTTCTAGTGCGAAGGGATTGCGCCAGCACGTTTGGAGAATAGCCAAGAGCGCGTGCGACCGCTTTGATCCGTTCGCGTGTGCTGTCGGGAATGGAACGGCCTGGTACATCATTCAGGACGACAGAAATCGTGGCTGGATCCAAGCCAAGACGGGCCGCGAGAGTCTTCAGTGTGACTGCTTTGTCTGGCCTACGAGCATTTAGCGCTTGTCTCATCTTCTAGACGGTGCCTTTTCTCATGAGAAAAAATCCGAGAGTTACGACTCGTGCGCTTTCCACGTTTTGGAGTTTTTGAGCCGTGCGATTGATATCTCCTTTTTTGTTTAAATCGCACTTGTTGATATCAAGGGCAAATCATCTGGATGGCTCCTCGACACTGGCAGCCTGCATATGTCAGAGTTTGCTCTAGTCTCCTAGTCATTGATTTCTCGTATAAGTTGCGGGTGAGTGGGCTGCAAGTGTGGCAGTGGCGAAGCGGGCGATGGAAGCCAGGATCTGGTCTGCAGATTTGGTCCAGCGAAAGGGCTTCGGTTGCTGGTTATGAGCGGCGATGAACTTTCGGATCGCGTCCTCCAGTTCCTGAACGCTTCTGTGCGAGCCGCGCTTGATCTGTCGCTGTGTGAGCAGTGCGAACCTCCTGGCAGATTTTCACGCCTTAAGATCTGCAATTCGGAGGCCAAACGTTCACAGTCTAAAGACTGGAAATGATGCAGTGTCTCCGGCATGTTCAACATCCACTCTGACCGATTCTGAACACCGTTGGCCGGCAGCGGACACTCATGGTGCAAGGATCTGGCTGGCTATTCCGCGCGCAACGCTTGCAATGGATCTACCCTGGTGGCCCGGCGTGCGGGCAACCACGCAGCGGCGATCATCATTAGAGCAACGGCCGCGATCGCGACAGAGATCGCCATGGGATCGAGCGGGCTCAACTGGTAAAGCAGGCTCTTGAGGATGTGCGTGGAACTGAGAGCGATGGGGATGCCTACGGCTAGTCCCAATACCAGCAGAAGAATCGATTCGCGTAGGACCAGCCAGAGCAACGTGTGCGATTGCGCACCGAGGGCAAGACGGATCCCCAACTCGCTGGTACGACGCGCGACTGAATAGGAAAGCAAACCGTAGATTCCCATGCAGGCGAGGAGGACAGCCAGGATTCCGAAGAAGCCGGAAATCCGGGCAATCAGCGATTGCATCGCGATGGAGCGATCGACCTGCTCTTCGAGGCTGCTTACGTTGTCCACGAGGATGTTGGAGTTAATCTCCGTGATGGCATGCCGGGCTCTCGATATGATCTCCTGCCGGTTTGTGCCGGGAGCATAGCGCACAAGAAAGTTGCCGTAGAAACCGGGATTCTGGGTGCACGGGAAATAGGCGGCCATCTGGGGGCCTTCGTTGAGGGTGAAGTACTTGGCGTCCTTCACCACTCCGATCACTTCGATCTCGCCGGGATGATCTGGTGTTTCTCCGATGGCGAAGCGGTGTCCGATAGGCGAGCTGTTCGGGAAGAAGTGGCGCGCCATGGTTTGGTTGATGATCGCGACCCTCGGCGAATTCTGTCTGTCTTCGGAATTGAAGACGCGGCCTTCGATGAGAGGAATGCCCATCGCATCGTAGAATCCCTTGCCGGTAATGTTAAATGAGACTGGTTCGCCGTTCGCCGGCGTTCGCGGAATGCCCTGGAAGAGGACCTGATCTCCCCATCCGCCGTCGTTGAAAGCAAAGAAGGCGAAGCTGTCGGACTGGACACCGGGAATCGCGCGCACCTGGTCTTCAATTTGCTCCTGCAGGTGGACGGAACGGATCTCGTCGGGTCCGTGCGGCAGATTGGCAGTACTGGAATCGAGCGTGAAGACGAACACATTGTGTTTGTCGAAGCCTGTATCCACGTCATAGAGGTGAATCAGGCTGCGGATGAAGAGGCCGGCGACCACAAGCAGCAAAACGGAGAGTGCAACCTGGCCGACGATGAGAGAACGAGTCAGGGCGCCGCGCGAAGAAGCCGAGGAGCTGCCACGGCCGTCCTTGAGGGCGGGCGTGAATTCTAGATCGGTGGCCCGGAATGCCGGCAAGGCGCCGAAAAGAAGCGCCGTGAGAACGGTCACGCCCAGAGTAAAAGCAAGCACGCGGAAATCTGGCGCGAGGTTCAGTGGCACCTGGTCGGGGCCGGGTATGGCCATGTTCAGCAGCATTGCGCTCGCCTTCCATGCCAGTGCAACGCCGGCGGCAGCTCCCAGAAAAGCGAGGAGAGCCGACTCCGTGAGGAGCTGAAAGACAATGCGCCGGCGCGTCGCGCCGAGAGCCATGCGCATCGCCACTTCACGCGTGCGCGCTACGCCGCGCGCCAGAAGCATGTTGGCAATATTGGCACAGGCAATCAGAAGCACCAGCGCCACAATGGCCATGAGAATTTTGAGGGGAAGCGAAAACGCGAAGCCCAAAAAAGAGATTCCGCAGCCGCCGCGCGTGAGTTGGATGCTGGCGTGCGCAATGTCGGCGAGGTGCTTCTGCGAGGGTTGCGGCCCGATGTAATCGCGCACAATCTGCTTGAACAGCAGGTTGGTTTCAGCGCTGGCCTGGTCTGCAGTGACGCCTGGCTTCAGCCTTCCGATGAGATAGAGCGACTGAAAGAGCTTGGTACCGAGGCCGTTCCAACCGGGACGAGAGAACGCCTTCTCCATCGAGAGCGGAATCCAGAGGTCGGTTGATTGGCCGACCGTCACGCCATAGAATCCAGGCTTTGCAACGCCCACCAGTGTGTAGTCGTGTGACTGGATGCGAATGACCTTCCCTAATGCGGATGGGTCGCCATTGAAATGCCGCTGAAACCACGAGTAGCTGGCGACCGCAATCGCACCGTCGCCCGGTGCGCCGTCTTCGGATTCTTCAATCGTTCGCCCAAGAAACGCCGGAACGCCAAGCACGGAAAAGTAGCTGCCTGAGACAAGATTGACGTGGGTCGTTTGGTAGGCTGCACCCCCAATGGACGCTTTGGTTGCAAACTGCGTGCTGTCTACCGCGGCGATCCCTGAAAACGAGGTATCTTTCTGGCGAAAGTCGTGAAAGAAGGAGTAGGAGAACAGCCGCGTGCTTCCGTCAGGAACCGACTCAGTGCTGCCTTGCGCGATGCCGTTCCCGAATAAGAGGAGTTCTCCGGGATTCTGTACTGGCAGCGGGCGGAGCATAATGGCATTGAGCAACGTGAAAATTGCCGTGTTGGCGCCAATGCCCAGGGCGAGCGAGACGATTGCGACGAAGGTGAAACCGGGTGACTTGCGAAGCTGGCGTACGCCATACCGGACATCCTGCACAATCGATTCAATCCACAATGTCCCTCGGCTCTCGCGGCAATCTTCTTTGATCTGCTCGATGCCGCCGAACTCGATACGAGTGAGCCGCCGGGCTTCGCTCTCGGGAATGCCGGAACGCACCTTGTCAGCAATCTGCGATTCGAAGTGAAATTGCAACTCCTTGTCGAGATCGATTTCCATACGCTTGCGTACGAATAATCTCGGGACCCAGCTCATGAGATTCCCTCCAGCGTTCCTTTGAGAATGAGACTGACCACATCCGTGAGGCGTTTCCAGTTCTCGGTTTCTGCCTTCAGGTGGGCTCGGCCTTTGGCAGTGAGCTCATAGAATTTGGCTTCGCGGCCGGTCTCGGAGGGCTGCCAGTTGGAGTTGAGCAGTTTTTTGTACTCGAGACGATGAAGTGCCGGATAAAGCGATCCCTGCTGGACCTGCAAAGCTTCGCGAGACATTTGCTGGATTCTCTGCGCGATGGCATAGCCATGAATAGGGCCGAGCGCGACCACCCTCATGATGAGGAGATCGAGCGTACCCTGCGGGAGATCGAATCGGTCGTCAGTCTTCATACCTTTGGCTTCTACATATACATCCCAACGTGTAGAAGGTCAAGGTATATCCTGAGCAGCTCTTGAAGTTGACTTTGGTGCTCAGTGCCGAGCTTTTGATCCTGTCTCTCGTCTAGGCCCGACCACGACACGGTTACGAGATTTCCAAACTCATCGAGGAACGCTCCGGCGGGGCTGTCCGCTTCTATGCCGCCTCCCTCTATCCATTGCTTTATCGCTTGGAGAAACGCAGATGGATTCAGGGCCGATTGGCAACAGTGGATCTCTTGCGAACGGTGACAGGCTTGGCTGACTTCTTGGGGCTGGATTTCGTCGACGGCTGCGGTTCGACGAGAGCGGCCTGACGGCATCGAGATCCAGCACGTAATCATGGGATGGAATCTTCTCAAGGATTTCGCGCAGTTCATCACTGATCTCTGGCAGTCTTGCCTTTAGCGAGTCAGGCACTTTCTCATGGAACATGCTTCCCCATCAGCTTGATGAAGTAGAACGTCATACCCGCCTGGCCGGTATTCCGCACGCCATGAAGAACATTGGCTTCGGCAAACACCATGTCCCCTGTTTTTACTTGGGTAGTAACGCCGTCGAGAAAGAATTCCCCAGTCCCTCCACCTACAATCATGATCTCTTCCTCAGGATGGCGATGCGGTGGATGAGGCTGCGCTCCCGGCTCCAGCGTCACGAACCCCGAGGCAAGCCCGGCAAGCTGCTCCGTTGGACCATTGAATTCAACGTAGGCTCTTGCTCCGGGCGCCGCGCCCTCTGGCAGAATGCCTTCAGCCTTCACCACGCTACTCTGCAGCAAAGCACCGCCGGTTTTCGTGTCAACATGAGTAATCTGTTGCTCGGACTGTGACAGCACCTCCGGAAACAAGGCAGTAGCCGGCAATGCAGCCACTGAGGCCAGAAAATTTCTCCTGTTCATCGATCCTCTCCGCAGCAAGTGTATATCGCTACTCCGTTCACCCCGAGCGATAGGGACAGCGACGTTGTCGTTAAATCGACAGCGCGGGAGTTACTCACACCCCGGGTCAGGGGAATTGTGATTGGTCCTTGTCCGACAAGCCGACTAAACGGCCATGTGGAATCTCCCCACAATGGAGATTAGTAGCGCAGCGGGCCGGTCACTACATAATGACTAATCGAATTAATTTCTAGACCGTGTTCGTAGGTCTCATAAATCCCTCACCCTGAACTCAATGACTTCCGGACGCTTCACTTTCGCAACCACCGCGGCCTTGTGAAACAGGACGACATCTTTCATACCTTTAGCCGCTCCAACCGAAGGGTAGATCATACCGTCTAGGGTCGGTTTGTCGAGGGATGCAAGATGCTCAGCGACTACCTGAGTGGCAATGTGGTTCACCGTCTCGTCTTCGGCATCACTGGCATAGTGATACCCTTACTAAGCCCTTGAAGAAATTGCGCCTTCTACTTGCGAGCTAGATACAAGGGATCAAAGGGACTTCCCCAACTAAACCTAGAAGCTGAATCGAGCGCTGAGCTGCATAGTACGGCCCGGATCGCTTAAGGTTCGAATCGTTGAAGTACCACTCGAAATTGCCCCGTCAGATAGCGTCAGACTGTTGTTGGGTAATCCGAAACTTGGGTGGTTGAATGCATTGTTCGCATCAGCTCGAACCTGCAGTCTGACCTGTTCCCAGATAGCAAATGTCTTGCTAAGCGACAGGTTGACGCGACTGAACGCGGGACCCGTCAGCGAATTACGGCCTTCGTTGCCGAAAGTTCCGGAGGTTGGGACTGCGAAGGCCGTCTCGTTGAACCAGTGATCGGGGTTGTGGCTGGCCAGTTGCGAGTTGCCAATTACATTCGGGTACCAGGCAAAGTTGCTGCCTGCCAGCGAATAGGAATTGGTGCCGTCGGCCATGACTGCGGTAAAGGGTTGACCGCTTTGAATGACGATCGTGCTCGCAATCTGCCAACCGCCGATGGCTGCGTCAAGGAATTGGTTATTGTTCAGAAACTGCCTGCCTTGACCGAAAGGAAGCTGATAAAGCACGTTACCTTTGAATGCATTCCTGACATCGAAGTTTGAGTTCCCGTAGTTGGCCGACGGTTTGTATGCATTCTGCCAATACTGAGCTCCGGAATGGCTTCCCCACCCGGCCGAGTCCATGTCAGATAGGAAATGGGACCATACATAGTTAAAACTGAAGCTGAGCCCCTGGGTAAGGCGTTTTTCGATGCTGGCCTGCAGCGAATTGTAATTGGAAACTACATTCTCGCCAGCCACTGTCCCCGTTGTTGCAAGTGTTCCGAATTGTGGATAAGGCCGGAACTGCTGATCATTGGGCGAGAGCTGGCTCTCTGGAACCTCATTGATATCGACCGGGAACGGCAGATCGTGTCCGTGGCTTGCCACATAGGCGAAGGAGGCAACCATGTTTGAGCCAATTTGGCGTTGCGCCTGTACATTCCATTGATAAGAACCTCCTACAGGCTGGTGGTGCGCGACGTAGTTTTGATTTTGGCGGTTGTACGCAGTTGGATCAGTCGAAGCCCCTACGTAGGGAAGATTCGATCCAGTGCCGGAGAGAATTACGACTGGTGTGACGCCGTTGGTCTGATCATTTACGTTGCCCTTTGAGCCAAAGGCCCCGCCCATAACGCCGCCATTGTAAGTATCGTTACTCCAGTTATATGCATAAAGGCCAAAGCCACCGCGCAGGGTAGTGTTGAGGTCGAGCTGATAGGAAAACCCAACCCGCGGCAAGAAAGTATTGTAGACAGGAGCCTGGATGGTGTCCCGGCCATTCGCGTGAGTAGACCCGTACCACATTGCTCCGAGACTATTCGTAGCTGGATTCTGTACCGTCGGATCGAAGGAAGCCTCGTTGCCGCGGATTTCCCTCCAGCCTGTCTGAATCTGATAGCGCAAGCCGAGATTCAGCGTGAGATTTGAGCGCACTTTGTAATCATCCTGGACAAACAATTGCGGAAGCTTCATCCTTCCGCCGTACTCCGGCGTTTCGCCTGCGCCCCAATTTTGTGTCTGCCCCAGCAGAAAGTCCCCGTAGTCGAATCCGGTTGAGCTGCTGCCGGGATATTCCGAGGTGTACACGCCGGTGTAGCCCATTGTTCCCGCATTCAGATTGCCCCAGGCAGTGGAGTTGTTCTGGTAGATCAGGAATTCGCCGCCGAAGTGCAAGACATGCTTACCTAGAATGAGCCCGACCACATCAGAGGGGTCGTAGGAGTGCTCTTTATAGACCGCATTGATGGAAGAATTGAGGATGTTTGCATAATTGTTGAAATTGATATTCGGGAAGTTATCCAGCTTGGCGAATTGCCATCCTAATTTGGCTGGGAAACCCTGATTGAGTGTTGCGGGCACAAAGAAATTAAGCTGGTTGGTATACCCCATCCTTAATTCGTTAGTTATGTTTGAACCTAGTGTCCACACATCCGTAACTTGAGCATTGTTCCTGCTGACGTCGTTGCTTTGGCACCCAATTGGACAGATACCGGCTCCAAAGCTTTCGCCCGGATTGTCTCCTTCGGTATCGGAGATCGTAAGCCTGTTGTTGCTGGTAACGTCGTAGTCCAGCCGTCCGAACCATTTGATGAACGGATTCGAAGAGGGTGAAGTGTAGGTGTAATTATTCTGAAGGATTCCATTTGATCCCAACGTCCCGCCAGTGTTCGAGACAGGGAAGTAGCCTTGTATCGCTTTGGCAACAGGATCTATCCGGTTCGCTGGAATTACATTGCCATTGCCATATTCCGCAGCAAATGAAGTTCGGTCATAGCAAGGGCAAGTTACGGTCGAGCCGTCTGGATAGGTGTGCGTACCCGTTTGTTGAATCAGTGTCGTTGTTTGAGGGTCATAGAGGGTGGGAAATCCAGCCCCTGTAAAGTTGCCGGCCTGCACAGTCGGAGTCGGGATCGTAAAGAATGAGGCGGCTTGACCTCCGTGCTGAATCGTCCTGTCGTAATCAAAATAAAAGAACATCTTCCGCTTAAGGATGGGACCGCCGACGGAACCTCCAAAATTGTTGTAGCGAAGAACCGGTTTCGGAGTGTTCGCGCCGAAAGTGTAGTTATTTGCATTCAGAGCATCATTTTGGAAATACTCGTACGCCGAGCCATGGAATCTGTCGGTGCCTCCCTTGCTGATCTGGTTGTAGAGAATGCCGCCGATGCCATATTGCGCTGAGAAGGCGGAGGTGCTGATCTGAACCTCTTGTATCGTCTCCTGGACATTGATGTCGGAGTTAGCGCTCGCCGGCAGCGTCGTTGCCGCACCGTCGGCAAGTACCGTGCTAAAAGGCAAATTGCCATTCACGGCAAGCATCGTGCCATTCGATGTACCTGTGCCTGCTGTCCCTTGCGCTGTATTTCCCATGGAGCCGGGAGTCACGCCCGCAGCTCCCGGCAGCAAGATGTCGAAGCTCGACCAATCCTGACCAACCTGTGGAAGCTGTGACAGGGTCACGGCATCGAGGGTGGTCGACTGCTCTCCTGATTCTGTTCTCAATAGAGGCACATCGGCGGTCACAACTACCTTCTGCGCGACTGAACCTACAGTTAGCTGCGCATTCACGTTTGTGACGCCTACCTGGAGCGTGATTGGACCGCGCACAAGCTGATCAAAGCCAACTCGTATGAATGTAATCTTGTAGTTTCCTGCCACAATCGAAGATGTGTCGTAGATGCCTTCGCTATTGGTGACGTAATCCTTTGATACGCCGGTATCAACGTTCAGCACGGTAACCTTCGTGCCGGGAATCAATGCTCCCGTCGTGTCCGTCACGATGCCTCGAATGTCGCCTGAATTGGTGCTTTGGGCAAAGCTAGAACCACTTACACAGACCAGCGCACACAACAAAACCCAATGGATGGTATTTCTCACGTCTCGCCTCCAAAAATTTGCTGCAACCACAGTTTTTGTTTCAACTCTGTATTTCGGACAAATCCTGAGCGCAGCCCAATCGGTCATACGAAGAACTAAAGAACCATTGAACGGTAATCGAGATGCAAACCACTATCGAAGGAATAAGTGGCTAATGACAATATCCAGTTAGCGACTTTTGAGCATAGCCACTTTTGCCGTAGGAGATAGGGGACATCAGGAATTTTCCAATGATTTAGACCAACCGGTGGGTCTTGGAGACGGATCGGTAATTTAGGAGCTTGTGTCGGGAATTGTCAAGACAGTCCCGGTCCATGTGTCTCTATCATGCCGCATCAGAAATTATCTTTTAGTAAACAGGTTGCGGAGATTGCAGACCGAGGAATATCAACCGCTGCGGTACTGCAAAAGCCTAGAACGAAGCCAGGGAATGCCGCTTGGCCAAAAAAAGCAGCAGAGAATCATGACGCAGATAGAGCGTGCGGAGGGGAGCTTGGGGCCATGGAGGTGGTCTGAAAAGCCTGCGAAAACACAGTCTCATGCCGAACCACTATCATAAGAGAAATGGCCAAGGGTTCCAGCGTACTTACTCCTGTCGTCACAGTGGATCGCGGCAGTTCGCAGCCTCTCCACTCGCAGGTTTACAGGTCCCTCAGAAATGCCATCTCGACCGGAGTTCTTCGGCCAGGCCAGCGGGTGCCATCTTCGCGGGCCATGGGCATTGAGCTGAATGTGTCCCGCATCACTATTCTTGAGGCGTATGGGCAACTGCTGGCGGAGGGGTATTTCAAATCAAGCCGGGGCGCGGGGACGTTCGTCAGCAGCTCGCTTCCCGAATATCTGACGCAGGTCGGGCGGCCGGTCAACGGGCGGACACCTCGGACTTCCGGACCGCGCCCGGTGGCGCGACGCGCGCTGCAGTTTCCTACGTTGCCTATGACACCCTGGCGTTACGGGCTGGGGGCGTTCGCGGTGCATCAACCAGCCTTCGAGGAGTTTCCTTATGCGATATGGTCGCGGTTGGTGACGCACCACTCGAAGGATCCGAATGCGCACGCGATCCATTGCATCGATCCGCTGGGCTCCCGGCGTTTTCGCGAGGCGATCTGTGAGTATTTGCGCACGGCGCGCGCGGTGCACTGCGAGCCGGAGCAGGTGATGATTGTCTCCGGTTCGCAACAGGCCCTGCAGATCACAGCGAATGTGCTGTTTGATCCTGGCGACGCCGTGTGGATGGAAGAGCCGGGCTACCTGCTGGCGCGGAATGTGTTTACCGCTGCGGGATGCTGCCAAATTCCTGTCCCAGTCGATGACCAGGGGCTAAATGTGGAGGTGGGGGTGACGAGGTGCCCGCAGGCTAGAGCTGCCTACGTGACCCCCTCGCACCAGTATCCACTGGGAAGCGCGATGAGCGCGGGTCGCCGGCTGCAACTGCTGAACTGGGCTCAGCGAAATGGCGCGTGGATTATCGAAGACGACTACGACAGCGAATACCGGTTCGAGAGCGCGCCGATATCGTCGCTGCAGGGCCTGGACAATGAGCGGCGCGTTATTTATATCGGCACCTTCAGCAAGGTGCTGTTCGCATCGCTGCGACTGGGTTACATTGTGGTTCCTCCGGACCTGGTTGAGCGCTTTAGTGCGGTGCGGCACGCGATGGATATCTTTCCGCCATACCTGTTCCAGGAGGTGATTGCCGACTTCATGCGGGAGGGTCACTTTGCGCGGCATATCCGGCGCATGCGCCAGCTCTACAGTGAGCGACGCATGGTGCTGGTGGAGCAGTTGAGGAGCACATTCGGCAACACGCTCGAGATACACGGCGCTGAAGCTGGGATGCACCTTGCGGTCACTTTTCCCGCGGAGCTCGATGATGTAGCCATCGCCGAACGGGCGGCCGAGCTGGGATTGTGGCTCTTCCCGTTATCGGGGAGTTATATGACAAAGAATGCCCGCAAAGGGCTGGTGCTCGGGTACGGCAACGTGGCCGCGCAGGCGATTCCGGGCGCGGTTGAGAAGCTGCGGACTGCGATTGCTAGCGTCTGAAGCAGGCACGCTCAGACCGCAGTTTGCATGACGGCTACGGGCGCAGGTTGTTTCTTCGGCAAGGCTGACGCGAGGAGCAGAATGGTTCCACAGAAGAGCAGCGTATCGAAGATATAGTTGACGGCTTCGATGAGCTGCATTCCGTCCTTTGCGGAGATGAGCAACGGCACATAAACGACGAGGGTGAGCAGCAGCATCCAGAGGCCGAGCCAGGCAGTGGCGACGCGGGCATACCTGTCCACGAGAACCATCACCCCTGCAGTGAGCAGGATAAGCGCTGTGACGGTGGCCCACACGTGCGGCCAGAAGATCCAGGGCGGTGAGAGCTTTGCGAGTGGGACGCCCGGCGCATTTTCCGGATGCAGCACGTGCATGATGCTGAAGAACAGATATGGGAGGGCCGCAGCGACGCGCCCGATGACGATGAGCGGCTTCGAGCGCGCGGCGTGAGCTCCGGCAAAGGCAAGAAAGCCGGAGGCGAAAGACGTTTCACGGAGGACCACCGTCCAGCGGAAGCGGTCGTGCGGGTTCGCGATGGCTTCGGGGATGTGGAGCGTGAGGATAAAGATCAAGAACATGACGGCGGTCAGCGTGGCGGAAAGCCTGATGTATTTGTTAAGCACAAGGCTCAATGCGCTCGCGAGCAGGGCCAGCCCGTAAAAAACTACCCAGAAGGGATGAAAGGGAAGCCAACGTGGAACCATGGACGAGAAGGGGCCGATGTTCACCATGTGCTCGGCTCCGAAGGCGGCGAGTCCCGAGGCCGCGAAGACGCGTCCGAGAACGATGACTTTTTCGATTCCGGAGGCGGAGATAAATTCGCCATGCACGGAGTAAAGGCCCATGAGCAGAAAGACGAGTCCAGTGAACCACGGCCAGAAGACGTAGTGCGAGAACAAAGTCGGCCCCTTTCTCGCGGGAACACACCACCGCGACTTTCGCCGAAACGGAATTGGTCCGATGCTATCTGCCTAGTTGCGAGAGTGCCATATCCACTTGACCGGGCATTTGGCGCATTTCCGTGGACACTTTGAGTCGCGGGAATTTCGGCGAATCGTGAGGTCGAGACCCACACTAGTGGCTATGTCAAATTGTCGTGAAGTGGATATTGCGGCTGACCACCTTCGGCCGCAGTATTGGGGTGGGCGATAGAAACGGGGAGTGGGAATCTGGCTGTCCGATTCTCGCGCAGCCAAACCCAATCTTGCCACGCTAGGGACAATCCATGAGGAACACAATCAAAGGCAAAATCAAAGGAATTATAGCCATGCTGACCTTGCTGCCGTTGCTGACGGTCCTGCTGACGGGCTTCGCAGCCCAAGATCAGCCCGCCAATGACGCCAAGGTGAAGGGCAAGGTCGTCTACGTGTGCGCATGCCTAAAAAATAAGTCCTGCTCCTGCATGACCGAGGCTAAGACCGAGGGCCCATGCTCCTGCGGGACCGAAGGCGGGCCGCCAATGAAGGCGGTGCCGCAAAATGGCGCCTGGGCTAAGGCTAACCGCGACGCGCTTGCGAACTAGTCCCTGGCTATAAACATTGTCAATCGTTCCTGTCAGTGACCCCGATAGTAGGTTTTTGCGTTGGGAGGCGTGCATGAAACGAGCTACCTTATCGGGCTCAGCCCTAAGTGAGCGAAAGTGTCGCGTATTCAGGGCTAAGAAGGCGAGAACCCATATCGGACGTCACGTGTATGGATTGGCCGCGGTCGCCTTTGGCATCATCACTTTGGTCTGGCGTGACGTCAACAACTGGCAACAGATCCAGGCGCTTGGTGACGTTCATCACCGTGAGATTCTCGTCATCGAGAAGTCGCTGGTCTCCGATCAGATCGTGATCGATACGATCATTTCCAAATATTGCGACGCCTTGCCGCTTTACCGGCAGAGCGCGATGCTGAAACGCGACACGGGCCTCGATATCAGCCGCTCCACCATGGATGGCTGGGTGATGCGCGTGGGCGAGATGTTGCTGCCAATCGCTGGAGCGATGCGCCGCGAGTTACTAAGTGGAACTTATATTCAGGCCGATGAGACACCGGTAGATGTGCAGACACGGGATGGCCGCGGCGAAAACCACCAGGGCTATCTCTGGCAGTACGGCACGCCGGGCGGAGGTGTGGTCTTCAACTTTCGTCTGGGCCGAGGACGGGAAGGACCGAAGCAGTTCCTCGAGCAGTTCAACGGCATCCTGCAGACCGACGGTTATGCAGCTTACAGCCACATCGACGGCCAGAAGAGGTGCATGCCGTGTGCTGGTCGCACGCGCGGAGAAAGTTCGTCGATGCGGTAAAGCTGCATCCGCAGGATGTGGCGGCGACACGCATCGTGAAACGCATGGACGATCTGTTTGCCATTGATGCCGAAGCTCGCACCGAGAGGATGGATCACGCTGCGCGTCATGCCCTGCGTCTGGAGAAGGCACCTGCGCTGCTCCATGAGATTCGTGAGCAGATCCTGGCTGCACAGAAGACTGCCTTGCCGAAAAGTGCTACGGGCAAAGCGGCCAGCTATACTCTGGCGTTGTGGAGCAGGCTCACGCGCTTCCTTGAACATCCTGAGCTGGAGTTATCCACCAACCTCGCCGAGAACTCCATGCGCCCCATCGCCGTGGGCAGAAAGAACTGGATCTATCTCGGCAGCGCTCAAGCCGGACCGAAGATCGCTGCCATCTTCTCGGTGGTTGAGAGCTGCCGCCGACTCAACATCCCGGCACGCGAATATCTGGCCGCCGTGCTACCTGGCCTCAACCACTGCTCCATCCAGCGCGTCGCTCAACTTACCCCCATGGCCTGGACCACTCAGAATCATCCCACTTCGTAATTGCCCGTCGCATCGCTACGATGCAGAGTGAATTAATCTACGATTGCAGTTCATTTTTTGCTATTTGTGTGCTTTGGATGCATCGTAAGCGTCGTTCCTATACAAATCAATCCTCGTCGCGAATATTCGACTAGGTCCTAGCAATCGAAGTCTCTACTTTTGGTGACGCGGACAGCCACATTAATATGGCAACTATTAAATTTGGCGAAACAAAGTGAACAATTACAAAGAGGATTGATTGCGCCTCCATATACTTCAAGCCAGCAAAACATGCGAACATTGTTCCAATAAGTAAGAGGATGGATGAAATATTTCTAAACCAAATGCCGAAGAGCGTTAGAGGGAGCAACGACAAGTATCCGCCCAAGAGTATTAATAATGTTCTCAAGCCTTCTTCATTTGTCATGACAAAAATTCCGCGAAGGCCAAACCTGAAATTGAGATAACCTACAACAACGCCAATGGCCACGAATGCTATTAAGAGCCACTTCTTTGCACCAAATTGCAGTGATTCTGATGGCATGTTTATCTCCAATTCATACTAATGGCAACTGAGTAACCCAGAACAACTGATATTTTCTCCCAACTCTTGCACATCACATTAAGTACTAGCCGCAGCGACAGTGATGTGGAGGTTGTTGTGTCGCGAAAGGCCCTCAACTCCTTCGGTCAAACATAGGAAGCCCGATTGAGTTTCGATTCATTCCATCTAGACGGTATCGGAACGACGCTTACTTTCAATCGTGCCCTTGACCTCGTTTCCAAGGCGAATCTGACCAAGGCTCACCTGTACCCAACCAAGGAGCTTATCCGGTTCCGTATACCGTAGAACCAGTGCCTTGATGAGCGGGTCATCAGTGTGAGGTTGTTTGGCACGGCAACCCTTCACCGGACAATTAGGTTTCACGGGCTTGTTTTTCGTGCTCACGTACTCCTCTTCAGTTAGTATGGCGAGGCGCAGCTTTATCGCGGCTACGATTTCTTCCGTGCGTCTTTCCCCCGCATGGAGCGATAGCCCTCGGGCAGGCGGTCGCCTTTCCCCGGCGTCGAGCCGGTGGGGCGTTCGAGCAGGGCGAGTGCGTTGGCGATCATCTCTGGCGTAGCCTTCCTCCGGCTTTTGAGCCATTGCTCGTGCTGAAGATGGGCGAGCTTTTCCGCCACGGCGACATTGATGAACTGGTTGAGCGAAACGCCTTCCTTGGCGGAGAAATTTTCCGCCCCCCGGCGTACGGAGGGCATGAGGCGGAGGGGAAACTTGCTCACGGTGACTTTCTTCCGGTTCTCAGGCATAGACTCTATCTCCTATTGCGGATACGGAAACCTGCTCCATAGCTCGCGAAACAGCTCGGCAGGGGTAAACACGTCCAGATCAAAGTGCTTTGCCGCTGCGCGAAAATGTTTCGTGTTGTTGGTCACGATCACGTCGGCCTTTCCGTTGATGGCCACATCGAGAACCATGTCGTCGTTCGGGTCCGGCGATAAGGGGCGATACTGAAAGGCCACCAAGACCGGTTCCGCCACCGCCTCCAGCGCATCCAGAATCGCTACCGTTTCCGCTGGCGATTTACCCGACGCCCGCAACTGTTCCGAACGCAGCGCCACCTCGCGATACTCGCAGGCCAGCTTGTAGTCCATCAGGATGGTGAATTCTCCTCGCAGTACCGGCCGGACAACTTCCGCTGCCGCTCCGGTCGGGGAGCGAAGCGCGGTGATGATTACGGATGTATCGAGCACCGTTCTCACGAAAATCTATGGTATCACGGGTGACATCATAAAACGGGAGTACTTCAGGGAGCCCAATTGAATATCGAAGACTCGTCCTTGTATTTCAAGCCCCTGCACCTTCACGGTGAGGTGAGCAGGTGGGCAGACGGTTTGCCGAATCTTTGCAGTTTCCTCAATTAGCCTGGAGGCGCCAGGATCATCGAAGAAAGCGCCATGTCCGATTGCTTTTTCGTTCAGCAGCCCAATCAACTTTTTGAGATTGGGATCGGGATCCTGCCCGAGGGAAGCATAGAAAAAGTACGGGACATCCCTATCGCGTACAAGGTCGAAGGTCCTCGACATGGGAAAGCAAAGGTCTGGAGGTACGCGATCCAGATCCTCGTGGCCATCGCTCAAGTAGCTCCACAGCTTTGCGCCGGTGCTCGCGTTCAGTGCATACACGTTGTTGTCCCATGGGTTCTGTTGCGAAGTTTGAGTGAGCAGTGATCGAGAGCGAGATGGAGCTGTAGGGGAGAGAAATCTAGGCAACGATGCCGAACAGCTTCGCTACGAAGCGCGCTTGAGCGCTGACATCATCTTTGGTTACCCACCTCACTCGTCCCTTCCGGATCATGTTCACCGTCTCGATTCCTTCAAGTGTTCGCCACGCACTTTGAAACGAACCGTAGCCCTTGGCTAACCACTACGTTTTTTCACCGACCGGTGGTCTTGCTCGACGAGGTTGTTGAGGTACTTGCATTGTCGCAGCCGCACTCGGCGCGGCAGTATGCCTTCGCGTTTCAGCGCTCTGATCGCCGCGGGGTAAGCTCGATTCTTATCGACATTGATGACTCGCGGTATTGGATTATGAGAAGAGCGAAATACCTTTCGAAAGAACCGCTTCGCAGCAGCCGCATCGCGTTTGGCTCTGAGCAGGAAATCGATGGTCTGGCCGGTGGAGTCCACGGCTCGATAAAGATACTTCTCCTGGCCCTTCACATTTATATAGGTTTCATCCTCGCGGTAACTCTTGTTGGTGGCCTTCAGATGGGGGCGACATCGCTTATTCAACTCCGCTGCGTATGCTTGCACCCAGCGCCATATGCAGCTGGCATGCACGGCAAGTCCCCGTTCTGCCAACAATTCGGCCACATGCTCGTAAGCCAGCGGGTATCGCAAATACCAACGCACCGCGGTTAGGATCACTTCACCTGAATACTGGCGCCCCTTGAACGGCCTGGCAGCGGTAATCGACATGCCTTACCGTACCAAATCCGCTCACTCAAACTTCGCAATGGAACCACGGTCTGTGCTCACCTCGTCCGTTACAGATTTCGCCATCAACCTTGCCCCGCCTATACCATCCACGCACGGCCCAAGGGCAAACACCGCAGGATGGAATAGGGCCTGCGTCCCGGATTGGCCATGCCAGCTACTAGATTTTTATTGCCTCGATCATCCATGCGCTTCACGATGCGTGTCGACGCCACTCCTGCCGATGCAGCTTCGCCGCATCGACGAACTTTCTCCGCGCATGACCAGCACACGGCATGAACCATCTTCGGCCCGCCGATGTGGTCGTAAGCAGCTATAAGTCGAACGTCTACGCCGGTTATCGAATTCCCAAAATCTCGAATGTCACCCCACACGCGGTGAAGTGTGCCGCATATGGTGACATCTTGCTTTGGATCGTAATCACTTCTGATCCGAAGAATGGTCTTGATGTCCTCAAGGAATTGAGCCCTCCTCAGCGACTCGGTCAAAAAGTATCCTTTTACCCGGCCATTTTGGACGTGTTCACTCATCCTTTGAAAACGCAGCTGTCCATCAACAAGATTTTTCGATGATAGGTTGCAACGCCTTTAGAATTTACGCATTTCTGATCTAGTGCGCAGTCACACTCATCCACTCCGGAGGGAACTCCTCTCACTTGAGTTGAAAGGAGGACCGCGATCAGGCCGGAGGAAGGGACATCGATCCAGCCTTCCTGCGCACGATAGAAGCCAAGTAAGTCGGATAAGTTGCCCGCAATCCCTTTCGGTCAACAGAAGTCTTGCAGGCCGAAACCACGGAGGAAGTCCGTGCCATATCTAGCATCATTGCCATCGAGAAAGGTCTTCGAACCCACGGGAGATTTCTCGTGAATTATCCAGAAGATGAGTTGTTGGACATTGAGTCCAAGACGTTTCCTCCAGTCATCCTTATAGATAGCTGTTTCGGATCGTCGTGTTGTACATATCTCCATTCTGGCCGCGATTGCGCCAGACCCCTCATCTTGACACCACCTTGTTTAAAGGTTTTTACCGGGCGGCTCCGGTGTGCTGTTCGTCATTCGCTGCTGCTTGTGCTTGAGCCATATCTTTCTCCATTTGTTAAGGGTTACAGGCGGGAGAAGTATAGTCGCAAATTCAATCTTAAGGTCATTTGACTATGGTTGATGGTCGTTAAGCGTGTGCATGGCATCTTGATATTCAGGGGGATGCTATGGCAGTGAGGGCGCTGGTTGTCGATTATCAGCCGACTATTGCCTACACGCTTGCCTTGGTCTTAAGGGCTTCCGGGTATGAGGTCAGGACAGAGCACAGCGGCGAAGCTGCGTTGGTCACGGCGACGGAATGGCAACCGGATCTACTCATCATAGAGTTCATTTTGGCAGACATGAACGGGCTGGAGTGCGCAGCGCGAATTCGTCGACGATACGTCGATTGCGGCGTCATCCTCCTGTATGCATGCTTAGGTGACAGTCTCCTTGAGGAAGTGCGGCGGCTTGGATTTGGAGCATTTGAGAAACCGGTCAACCCTGAGTTGCTTCTTGCCGCATCAGGCAACCTAACACGGGCGTCCGTGACCCGGAAGGGTTCATAAGACGATTGAGCAACATTTGAAAAGAGGTGACATGAAGATCGAATTTAGCTGGGAATTCAGCGAAGAAGAGATGGCAGCGATAGGAAATCACTTGGGCGAAGAACAGGTGGACGGTGCAGGAATCAAGGATTTTCTGCAAATTGCTGTGAGGGAAGCCGTGGAGCGCGCGATGGTAGAGCGCAAGGCCTCAGATAATGATCCCTCATCTAATACTGGACCATAGCTCTCGTTTAAGTAGTAGGAGGTTGACTATCGTAAAGGCGTGCTACCTTCCCCAAAAAGAGGACAATCTACATCAGAATTATTAAGTTCAGGTGGAGTATCTGTCGCGGTCGATATTACCCGCCACGGATAAACATCATTGTCATTGAACATTATCTTGATGGAATGCTGAATCAGTGCTTCGTTCGCGCGTTCTAAATCCACAAGCACATACATCGCTGTATGTAATTTTCGGTAACGCAGTTCAGGTCGCGTAGTGTTCGCAGATGTATCCACCGGAGGATACGGCGCCACGTTGGGCGCGCGGACAAGCGAGCAAGTCATAGCCTTTTGCCTCGCGAGAAATGCCGAAGGCAGGGGAAAAAGCGTCATTGACTTGGGAGTGACGCGCACATAGTAGCCGGGATAAAAGCGAGATCGCAGTGGCGCTGAATGCCTTGAAAAGGAGACATCTGGTTATTGGTTCAAAATTTAATACGTGGCATCGGCGCCTAATCACCTGATTCGCGACGGTTCGTCACGCCTCAAGAACGTTTCGTCAGACTTCACGAGAACTCGATGGCGATTTGATGCGGGGTCATGAGAGATTTTGTAGCGTGTTGCATAGAGAGGAAGAACTATGCGACCGATGATTCGTTTGCTTGTTCTCGCGGCCGTCGCAGCAGGCGCGACCGCAGCCTTTGGTTCTGAAACGATGACTGTCAACGTGCCCTTCAGCTTCGAGACTCACGGGAAGGCATTTCCGGCGGGCGACTATCAGGTGAAATTTGACTCGACCGAGAACGTTTTGATCCTCCTGGGTAAAACCGATACGAGAAAGTGCTTTATGTGGATCGCTTCTCCTGCGGACTATAGCCCCAAGATGGCAACGCTCTCGTTGAAATTCGACGATGAAGCCGATGGCACGCACGAATTGCACAGTATCCGGTTGGCTACGTGGCAAACACCCGTGCTGGATAAGCGTGAAAGGCATGCCCCTCAGCCCGCAGTATCCATTACAGGTGGTCGATAGTTAACAACTGCGCGATCGTTGGTCACCATCGGAAACGACGGGTGGGACTAATCCGTAGGAGGGTGCTGGACAATGCGCTTATGCTACTGCGGGCTTGCGGGAAGGGTGCGGGAAGTATGCGCCTTCGCGCCTTCAGGTGTGACTGCTTCCTGTTAGTGCCAATCTGCTTTGTCGGTGTATTCAGTGGTTCTGGTGCAAACTTTGCCAATGCACGTGATGGGGTGTTTGAAAAGCATTCTTGATGGAGTCAGGCAGCGAGAATAGCTGCCCAGATGTCTGGAGCAGTTGCGGGTCTGCCCGGCAAGTTTCCAGTCTGGAACTGCTGTTTCCGAATCTTCTGAGGGTGTAAATCATTTTGTGTAAACGATCTTCACTGATAGAAGAGGAGATCGTATGGAGATGGACAAGGGACTGATCGACAAGTTGCTGGCGGATTACGAGAAGCCGGAAGACCTCATCGGTGAAAACGGACTGCTGAAGCAGTTGACCAAGGCTTTGGTCGAGCGAGCTCTGCAGGCAGAGCTGACGACGCATCTGGGCTACGAGAAGCATGATCCGGAAGGTCACAACAGCGGCAACAGTCGCAACGGGGTAAGCAGCAAGCGTTTGAAGGGCGAGTTCGGCACAGTGGAGATCGAGGTGCCGCGGGACCGGCAAGCGAGCTTCGATCCGAAGCTGGTGCCTAAGGGGCAGACGCGTTTCCAGGGCTTCGACGAAAAGATCCTGTCGCTGTATGCACGGGGCATGACGACGCGCGAGATCCAGGGCCATCTGGAAGAGATGTACCAGGTGGAGGTGTCGCCGACGCTGATCTCGAACGTGACCGAGGCGGTGATCGAAGAGGTGAAGGCCTGGCAGACGAGGCCACTGGATGCGATCTATCCCATCGCTTATCTGGACGCCCTGGTGGTGAAGATGCGGACCGAAGGCCGGGTAGAAAACCGGGCCGTATATGTGGCGATCGGCATCAACCTGGAAGGGCAGAAAGAAGTGCTGGGCTTATGGACCTCGGCCAACGAAGGGGCGAAGTTCTGGCTGCAGGTGCTGACCGAGTTGCAGAACCGGGGTCTGAAGGACATCTTCATCGCCTGTGTGGACGGACTGAAGGGCTTCCCGCAGGCCATCGAGACGGTCTATCCGAAGACCACGGTGCAGTTGTGCATCGTGCATCTGGTGCGGGCCAGTTTGAACTACGTGAACTGGAAGGAACGCAAGCGTGTAGCGCAAGAGCTGAAAACGATCTACCGGGCGGCCACTCTGGAGGAGGCCGAGCGACAGCTGGCTGCGTTTGCCACTCAATGGGACAAACGCTATCCGTCGATCAGCGCTTTGTGGCGGAGGAACTGGCAAGGCGTGATTCCATTTTTCCAATTTCCGCCGGAGATCCGCAAGATCGTCTATACGACCAACGCCATCGAGAGCCTGAATATGAGCCTGCGCAAAGCCATCAAGACGCGCGGCGCTTTTCCCAGCGAAGACGCTGCTTTGAAAGTGATGTATCTGGCGCTCAAAAATTTGGCCAGAAAATGGAATGCCGTCCAGGGATGGAAGGAGGCCCTCAACCGCTTCGGCATTCTGTGGGATGCGCGCTTCCCACAGCAAGGGCTATGACCGCGCCCAGAAAGCAATTAGGCTATGCAAATGTGGAAAGCAAAGAACGCTTCCCACATTCGCACAGCCTCCACGGCTGCGGAATACTTCAACGCCAAACCAAAACCGACGTTTACACAAAAGATTGGACACTACCAATCTTCTCTGCAAGCTCAATGCCGTTGATGATTATCGCCGCTGTCTGGAATCGCTTGAACCCGAGCATCGGCCGAATTCGCTGTTTGATTCGGCGATGATCCTGCTCCACAACATTGTTCAGGTACTTGCTGGATCGTATCCCAACGCGGCGCGCTATCGTTCCCGCTGATTTCAGCTCCGTTATCGCTCGATGCCAAGCCGCGTAGG
>Ga0207060_10026_pt2 | contig 25082 bp, 18 predicted proteins | sample Alteio_BWMinCont_30_FD_153270 | JGI IMG/M metagenome (GOLD analysis project Ga0207060, IMG submission 153270) | Enriched cells from forest soil in Barre Woods Harvard Forest LTER site, Petersham, Massachusetts, United States -... | ecosystem: Environmental > Terrestrial > Soil > Temperate forest >...
GTCCACGTTACTGACCCAGTGATGTCTTTCGTGGTGGTGTCTGTGTAGGTGCCGGTTGCAGTCAGCTGTGCTTTACTCCCAAGCGGCAATGACGAATTGCTTGCAGCTACTGCAATCGAGACCAGAGCTGCCGGCGAAACCGTGAATGCAGTCGTGCCGCTGACCCCGCCAACCGTTGCCGAAATCGACGCTCCTCCCACTGCTTTCGTTGCCGCCGTACCAGCGGCATTGATACTGACGACACCAGGAGCCGAACTCACCCAGCTGGCCTTACTCGTCAGGTCGATAGTGCTGCCGTCTGTATACGTGCCGATTGCGCTGAACTGTTCGCTTGCGCCAAGAGGCACGGAAACATCCTTGCTCCTGACGGCTATCGAGGCGAGAACGGCCCCGGAGACGGTAATCTGACTGGACGCGGTGATATTGTTGAGCGATGCCGTAACTTGTGTGTTACCAATAGCTTTCGAGACGGCTAATCCTGTAGAAGAAATCGTTGCTATACCGGGCGCAGCTGCGCCCCAGCTAACATGGTCCGTTATGTCCTGGACACTTTTGTCTGAGTAAGTGCCCTGCGCCTGCAGTTGAGCGCTTTGGCCCAGTGCAATCGGCGCGGTGGGCGACGTGACAGATATTGCTGTGAGGGCGGCCTTGGAAACGATGAGAGAAGCTGTCCCACTCTTGCCGAGTGCGTTCGCCATAATCGTCGCGGTTCCTACCGACACAGGAGACGCAACGCCGCCGGCGTTGATAGTCGCGATGCTCGAGTTCAACGTGCTCCACGCTGCGGAAGCAGTCACATCCTCGGTTGTCCCGTCACTGTAATTTGCCACCACCGTAAACTTGGCGGTGTCGCCCAGCGCGATGGAGGTGTGCCCGGGAGCGACCGAAAGGTAGGTCAGATGAGGAGTCCCGCACCCACCTACGAACGATGCCGCGACAACTCCGGCAAAACAGAGAAGAGCATGGGGAACAGATAGTGGTGAACCCTTCCTTCGACGCATCACTGAGGAACTCCTGACGTGCTACTTAGTCAATGAAGGCTGCCACAACTTGTTTTTTTAACGACTAGTCATTGTGGGTTAGCCAGCCTTCTGCCCGGAGTAAACTTTAATGAGCTGCGTTCGAAATGCAATTCCTCTTCACGGTTAACTAGGTTGACCTACTACAGGCGCGGTAGTTTATCCGATCTAATCCAAACGGACTAAAGTGGGTTTAAGAAGCGTAGAGAGTGGCATGACAAACGCTTTTCGATTAGCGAATGGGCTTGTCGTTAAGCCACGGGAGGAAGCGAGAGGTCCTAACGGAAAGTGTCGGCCGCCTTCGGCTTTGTGATCGCAAGTATTAAAGGAGGAATGAGAGTCCGGACAGGAATTTCTCCGGACGGAGCTTTTGTCTCTCCGTCCAGCGCACCTGCATCAGGGTGCTGATTTTGATGGGTGCCTCACCGATCGCGATTTCACACCGCAGCAGGGAGGATTTCTGCAGCGCGCGTGGAGTGATAACGCACAGACCCCCCTGGCTCATATTGTGGATAGAGCCCGAAATTGTGCTGCCCTTGACCTTTTTAGTCCCTACGTCAGGTAGTGGAGTGATAGAGACTCTAAGGTTCTGGGGGAACCGTGCTTGCCTGCGCCGATCGGCTTTGGGTGCTGTCTTCACGCAGAGCTATCATTGCGCGAGGCAGGGCGAGAAGTACATTCTTCAGATGGCGTAGTCCGAAGCCATTGTCACCCCTGCTGTTACACATTTAGAGATTCTAATGGGTCGGTCCCAAAGCCTTGCCAACGATACCCGACCTCGTCGACACGTCCATCTTGACCATTACCAGCCGCAGAAACGCCTTAACTGTATTGGGGCTGATCTTCATTCGGTTTGCAATTTCTTTGCTCGTCAGTCCTTCCAGAAGCAGGGCGACCGTCTCGCACTCTCGAGCCGTCAGCTCGAACTGGCGAGAAAGATTGGCGAGCGCTGCGGCGCTCGATACATGACGTTCCAGCAGAATCGCGAACGAAATAGGCGTCGGGATGTCGCTAACACTATTACAATCAATGCGAAAGGCTCGACAGGAATATGTCCGCCGGCCAGCTTTGCACTCCCGCACGAATTCTGGCATCTCCGGTGAGCCGCCGTTTACGAGCGTTGAACGAATTTTGTCTCCGAGAAACTGAGAAAGCTGCTTGATGCTTTCGGGCCTTGTGGGGAATGAAAGAATTTGCACAGCTTCAGAGTTATACGCAACTGGTCGCAGTCTGGAGTCAAGCAGGATGAATCCCTGGCCTGAAGTTGCAGTGGTGAGCACGCCGATCTCCTTTCTGTTGCTTTCCCTCGCCGGGGTCTTGCACCATAAGTAGGGGATGGGGCAGGGAATATTTATCCGAGCATCTACTGAAAGCTTCTCACGACTCGAACTAATTCCATCGCAAAGAAGAACTAATCCCTTTCTCAGTTCAGCTCCCGAAGTGTGGTGCATCAGGCAACTGAGTGTCAAGCCTCATGTGCTGCATCTTTTGGAGTTGTTCTTTTGCACTAACCAAGTACGGGATGAGCACAATTGGCGTACCTCGTTTGACTAGCCCGGATGCACGATTGCCCCGCACCCCCCAATATGATGCAATCGCCAATGCAAATACAAGGGGGTGGACGATGTCACGGAGTCGCGAAAACATGCCTTTAACCTATTCGCAACTTTCCCGTTACAACCTGCCAATTCTGGTTTTCTGTCTTACTTCCATGACAGCAGTCCCGACTCATGGCCAGAAGGTTTCGAACACTCCGACCTCCGCGACGGCCAGCAAGAGCTGTGAAGGCAAGCTTCCGTCCCAAGCGTCCGCGCACCAGGGCTCCGCCGATTCCCAGTCTGCCGCAGAGGGCGGAACAGATCGGCTCAAGCTGTCGACGGATGCAGCCCAGGAATCGCAGGATCCGCAGGGGCAATTCTGTAAGCGCGAACGTTCCGGCCAGAATTCATTACGTCCTTCGGTGACAGCCGATCAGCCGGACGTGACGTCCGAGCCGGCGCAGCCTGCTACAACGCCCCCCATTGCTCAACTGACAGATGGCAAGCTGACCATCAGGGCCAATGGACAAGACTTCGCATCGGTTCTCGACTCTGTCCGTTCTGTAACTGGCGTTACCGTCGAGATGCCTTCCGGGATGGACTCCGAGCCGGTCTTTCTGAGTACGGGTCCGGCTTCGATTACAGAAGCACTGGTCGCGCTGATGGATGGGAGCGATTACAACTACATCATCGTAGGCTCTGAGAAAGATCCGCGGCTGGTTAAGCGGCTCATTTTGACCAGGCGAACAAGCGCTGCACCAGCAATGCTCGTTGCGTCAGCACAGGGAGCGGCTGGGGGGCAGGCCAGCCTTTACGGGGGCCAGGGAGTTGAAGCAGACACCGAAGCCGAGGCCTCCGAACCTCCTCCGTCAGCGGCGCCTGCACCGCCAACCGTAGTTCCCTCGTCGGTCCCCACAGGGATAAACATTCAGCAGCTCGCGGCCCAGTCCAACAAAACCCCCGGCCAGATTCTCGATGAGCTACAGAAACATCAGCAGCAGGTATTGGATGACCAGGCCGCCTCACAGTCGCAGCCAGCGCTACAGCAATAGGCAGTCCCCGCGCAGTCCCCGCTGTCGCCTCGCAGGATCGTCATGCTGCCTCCGTCAGGATCGCGCTAGCACGTTATTAAACCCTTCCCGTGTTGGGATAAACACGCACATTTTAGACTTCCCGAAGTACCCCCCAACGCCCTGTGACGACGACGGCATCGAGACCACGAAAGTGCTGTTCGTCGCTGCGGGATTAACCCGCAGCACCGGCGTGCAATCTGCGAGTGCTCAACCCCTGATCGTTGCCGACTTACAACGCGAGATAACTGGCTGGCGACAAGTAATTATGCTGGTGTGCGCTACGTACTATTCCAAAAGTATTAGTCAGCGTTGTATAGCAGGCGGGGCTAAGTCACTTGGGTAATTGCTTTACTTTTGTGAAGGTCTAGAGTTTAGCATCAGGCGTTGTTGCTGTCCCCCACAGTGAGCAGACGCCCAGGAGGAATTCGAATGAAGGTTACATTCTGTAAGACACTCCTTGTAGCCGTTGCGATCTTCGGCATCGCCATCATCGGCGCTGGCGCTGCCTCGGCTCAAGACGTTTACAAGGTCAACTATTTCTCTAACAATGCTGCTCCGGCCCCAGACGCTACAGTCCGGATCGACAATCCGGGCCTGACGTATGGAAACCTGTGCGCGATGGTTTATGTGTTCGATGCGGATCAGCAGCTGACAGAATGCTGCGGATGCGTTGAGACTCACAACGGTCTGCGCACACTGTCTGTTCGCTCCAATCTGACCTCCAACCCGTTAACCGGCGTCGTCTCTCGTAATGGTGTCATCAAGGTTGTCTCCGCGGCCGTCAACAACTCTCCGTGCGATCCGACCTCGAATGTATCCCCCAAGGCCAACCTTCGCGTTTGGGTCACTCACGTCCAGAACGCAGTTGGCACTGCATGGCCAATTACCGAGACCGAGTCCTCTGACTCAACCTTGGGTGCTACTGAGCTTGCAAACCTGCAGGCGCAGTGCGCGTTTATCAACATCCTCGGCAGCGGTCAGGGAATTTGCAGCTGCGGTACCGGCGACTGATTGTTTGGTTTGTAACAGGAAACGCAACATGCCCTGCCGATTACTCAGGCAAGACATGGTGGATGGAAGTGACTTGTGCGCCGGGATTTGCAAAGTGCAAGCCTGGCGCACCTTATACCAAAAATTCGTTCTCTCGAAACGGAAGGAAATCATGAATTGGACCACACGGTGCGCGGGCTTGTTGGTTGCGGCAATGTGCCTCGGAACAGTTGTTGCCTCTTCACACGGACAGAGCAGTAACGATCCGGCGGTCGTCGTGGCAAACGTCGGCGGCAAGAACCTTACAATGGCCGATCTTCAGCAGAAAGAAGGCGGCAAACTGCTCCAGGCGGAGTATCAGTACTACCTCAACGAGCGTAAGGCACTGGAGGAGTTAATCGACGACCAGTTGCTCGCGAACGAAGCACATCAGCGCAACATATCACTGGATGAGCTTCTTAACACCGAAGTATACAAGGGTGTAAAGGATCCGACGGAAGATCAGCTCCAGGTGTACTACGAAGGCCTCGATACACAGGAGCCCTATGAAGCGGTTCGCGCGGACGTGTTGCAGCACATCCGTGAACTGCGTCGTGCGAAGGCGCGCACGGCCTTCATTGAGAATCTGCGCAAGCAGGCCAGCATCAATGTTCTCCTGATGCCGCCCTCTGTCGATCTCAATCTTGCCAAGGCGTACACCAAGGGTTCACAGGATGCCCCAGTCGTCTTCGTGGAATTCGCGGACTACGAATGCCCGTATTGCCAGAAGGTAAATCCACAGATACAGCAGCTCAAGAAGGAGTATGGGGACAAGGTCGCCTTGGTATTTAAGGATTTCCCGCTTCCCATGCATCACACTGCGGAAAAAGCAGCTGAGGCCTCCCGTTGTGCAGGCGAGCAGGGCAAGTTCTGGGAGTATCACGACGTCCTGTTCTATAGTCGGCAGCTCGATGTTGATGCGCTGAAAGAGCACGCACGTGTTCTAAAGCTGGATGGCGACAAGTTTGACGCCTGTCTCGACAACGGAACGCAGGCGGCAGCAGTAAAGCAGGATTTGGAAGAAGGAAAAAGTCTCGGATTGACAGGCACCCCCAGCTTCTTTGTCAACGGACATTTCTTCAGTGGTGTGATCGATTACGGAACGCTCAAGGATATGGTGAACCAGCAGCTGAACCTGGCTGCCTCCACGCATGCCAAAGAGCAAATATCGCGCAAGTGAATTAACACACAGCCCCTGAGCGATGGTGGGTGCTGGTGAAGGACGTTGGCTGGGGGTGAGGAATGAACCGGACTCAGAGGATTGCAGGGGCAGTGTCGATACTCGCGCTGCTTGTTATAACGGTAAGTGCGGCAGCTTCAGTAACCGTCTCTCCCTCATCAGCGCAGGTCAAGACAGGCGGCCAGGTCCAGTTCACGGCCGCCGGTGCCCCCGATGGCCTGGTCGCCTGGGGCCTCATGGGTGCGGGCTGCAGTGGCATAACCTGCGGCTCCATCAACTCCAGCGGTTTCTATACCGCTCCGTCGACTGCGCCCTCTCCATCCACAGTCACGGTTACCGCATTCTCTTTGGCCGATGCTTCACAGTTTGGAACGGCCACTGTCACTGTCGGTAGCACGGCGAGCGTTGCCGTTTCTGTTTCACCAAGCTCTGTCACTTTGGCGGTAAAAGGTCAGCAACAATTCACGGCATCGGTCACGGGTAGCTCAAATACCAGTGTTAACTGGACGGTCACCGGTATCGGCTGCGTTGCTGGCTCTTGCGGCACGATTACTTCCTCGGGTCTATACACGGCGCCTGCTACGGTACCCAGTCCTGCTCTTGCAACGGTCACCGCAACTTCAGTCGCGGATCCCACGAAATCGTCTTCGGCAAGTATTGTGATCCAATCGGCGTCTGCGGTTTCCGTGACCGTCAGTCCGTCGACAGCTCAAGTCTCTACCGGGGCGCAGCAGCAATTTTCAGCGAACGTCAACGGGGCCACGAATACTGCGGTGAAGTGGACACTTTCGGGCTCTGGATGCAGCGGCTCTGCTTGCGGAACGATCTCCAGCACCGGGCTCTATACCGCTCCTTCCTCCGTACCTTCGTCACCAACCGTTAAAGTCGTCGCCACTTCAGTGGCCGATCCCAGCCAGTCGGGCTCAGCGACTGTCACCGTCGTTGCGGTTGCAAAACTGACCCTCTCTCCGGCGAGCCCCCAGGTCAAGCCGCAAGGTACAATCCAGTTCTCTGCAAGCGGGCCGGGCAGCAACATCGTGGTGTGGAGCGTATCGGGCGCCGGCTGCTCAGGAATCACCTGCGGATCTATCAACTCCTCTGGCTTTTACACGGCGCCGGCCACAGCGCCAAACCCAGATATCGTGACGGTTACAGCAGCCTCGCTCTCGAATTCCGCGGTCACAGGTTCAACTACGGTTACGATCATCAGCAACACCGTCTCGGTAGGAGTTTCACCGTCCACCGCCTCAGTTGGCGTGGGCGCTAAACAACAATTCACAGCCAGCGTCACGGGATCAACCAATACCGCCGTGACGTGGCGCCTGAGTGGAACCGGCTGCACCGCAACACTCTGCGGAACCATCTCGACAAGCGGCCTGTACACAGCTCCCTCCGCGGCGCCCAATCCGCCTTTCGTTACGGTCACCGCGACATCCGTCGCCGATCCGACTAAGTCAGGAACTGCATCGATACAGGTCACTCAGACGGTCGGGATTACCATCTCTCCAGTGACTGCAAGCGTAGCTGAGGGACAGACGAAGCAGTTCAGCGCCACCGTAAGTGGCACCTCCAATACCAGTGTCAACTGGAGCGTCAGTGGCACGGGCTGCTCCGGATCAGGGTGCGGAACTATCACCAGTTCCGGCCTCTATACTGCTCCCGACAGCATACCCACTCAAGTGATGGTCACGGCGACATCGGTCGCTGACCTCAGCGTTTCGGCATCGGCAACCGTGACTATCATTCCGCCGGTAATTGTCACCATTTCGCCGACCAGCGCGATCGTTGCACTTGGCACCCAGCAGCAGTTCCAGGTGAGCGTCACTGGTAGTTCGAACAAAGCTGTTACCTGGACCGTAAGCGGCTCCGGTTGCTCCGGAAGTAGTTGCGGCACAGTCAGCGCGGCAGGGCTCTACACGGCACCGGCCAGTCTGCCAAGTCCGGCGACAGTCATCGTGAAAGCAACGTCGCAGGCGATGGCCGCTGCTTCTGCATCCGCAACGGTTTCGCTTGTGGGCACCAATAATTCGAAACTGACTGGCCAATATGCGTTTTCTTTCACCGGCTACGACAGTAACGGATCATATCTGGCCGTCGGGTCCTTCACCGCTGACGGACACGGAGGACTTACTTCCGGCGAGGAAGACGTCAACAGCTTCAACGGACCTTCTACAAGCCTCGCCATCGCCGGAACCTATCAGGTTGGCAGTGACAATCGCGGCACGATGACGATTAACAGTCCTGTCGGAACCTTTACCTACAAGTTCGCGCTCAATTCACTTGGCACCACCGGCCGGTTTATCAGCTTCGACCAGTCCGGTGTGCGCGGCTCGGGCGTAATCGAGCGGCAGGATCCCACGGCCTTCGATCCTTCAGTGTTTGCCAACGGCTACGTCCTGGGTCTAAGTGGTCAGGATTCGGGTGGCGGACGGGTGGCAGCTCTGGGACTCATCTTCCCAGACGGAGCGGGCTTCGTTTCAGGCAGTTCCCTCGACCTGAACGATGCCGGCTCGGTCGCACCCACTTATCCGACATTCTTTGGCACCTACACGGTTGATCCGACAGGACGCGGCACCATGACCCTGCTGATACCGGGCTTGGGCAGTGGTGTCGTCGATCTCGCATTCTACGTTGTTTCTGCGAATGAGATTCTGCTGGTCTCGACTGACGCGATCTTCCAGAACAATTTCATACTTGGTGGACCGGGTGAGATACAGAACGGCGCTCCGTTCACCGCTACATCATTCAACGGACCTTCGATCTTCACTCTGACCGGATCAACCGGAGCCGCCCCCCAAGATATCGTCGGACAGCTTCAGTTCAACGGGGGGGTGAATATGGTTGTTACTCTCGATGAGAACAGCGGGGGCAAGATCACTGTTGGTGGATCAATGACGGGAGCTTATGACCTGGAGTTGAACGGCCGCGGTACGTTGAATCTCGACACCCCAACCGGGACCACCATTTGGTACATGTATGCCACTGGCCCGAACCAGGGCTTCCTCATGGACGCTTCGACAGCGGCCGCGGGCATTGGAGAAATCTATCCCAGCGCGATTATGCCGCCGTTCTCTAACTCCGACATTCTCGGTTCCTATCTCTTTGGGCCCGACGATCCAGTGGTTCAGACTACTCCGCTCGCTTCCGGCGTGAGCAGTTTTGATGGAGGTAGCTCAGTCGGAGGTCGCGGTGTCGTCAGCGGAGCTGAGGATCTCAGCAAGGCTTCAAGTCTCAGCCCAAATCAGGTTGTGGCCGGAACTTATAGCGTCTCGGCTGTTTCAAATAACGGTCGTGGCACGATTCTGCTCACATCCCCAACCGGGTCAACCATCGCCGTTTGGGTTATCAGCAGTACTCAGTTTGTCGGACTGGATCTCGACTCCACAACAACCCAACCAGTTATCTTGCATTTTCAACAATGAGGTCTTGAAAGTTGATCAAATGCGCGGCCCGGAGTCATCCGGGCCCGCTCAAAGGAAGGGAATCAATGAAGCGCGTGCTCTCAATTTTGCTGATGGCGGCAAGCGGGCCGCTTGCCCTTGGTGTAGTGGATCAGACTGACATTGCGGCTCTCAAACAGAAGGCGAGCGCCGGGGACCCGGCGGCACAGGTCCAGGTCGGAATGTCTTACGCTCTGTCAATGCCCAGAGATTCAAAGGAGGCCATCAAGTGGTTCCAGATGGCTGCGGATCAAGGCTACGCCGACGGTGAATATCGCCTCGCCGGCATGCTCGATGTTGGCTCATCGCCCCCGAATCCAACCGAAGCCATTAAGTGGTATACGCTCGCCGCGAAACAAGGCTATAAAGATGCACAGTACCGGCTTGGCGTGATGTATGACCAGGGACGCGGCACTCCTAAGAATCCTGCAGAAGCTGCGAAGTGGTATACGAAGGCAGCCGAACAGGGACGTCTTGAAGCGCAGTATCGCCTGGGTGAGATGTATGAACAGGGACTGGGGGTTCCCCAGGACTATCATGAGGCGATGAACTGGTACATGCAGGCAGCCGAAAAAAACCGCCCGGAAGCCGAGTATAAGGTGGGCTACCTGTACGAACACGGGCAAGGAGTAGCTGTCAGCCGCCAACAGGCGATTGCCTGGTATCAGCGTTCCGACAAGCATGGAAACGCGCTGGCCGAGCAGGCTTTGAAGGCGCTCGACCAGCAGTAGACTGTTGTAGATTTAGACTGTTGTGAGTCTGGAGAGTCAGGCTGTCCGCCAACTACCGTCAAATACGCCTGCGAATGCGGGGTCTGTTACGTGTGACCTGCATTCGCAGGTGGCTTAGCTACCCGACTTAGTAACACGTCGGCGCAGTACTATAGTTGACGCAGCCGGAACTCTGGTTGCCCATCGTCCACACCGCTGAGACATTCGGCGTGTCAGCGCGGTGGATAAACCAGTAGGTCCAGCTTGAGCCTGCGCCGAAGGTCATCGTCTGGCCAACATCGTTCAATTGGTCAGTCCATTGTGTTGGATTGCAGTTCGGCCCCCAGAACATCTGCGACTGCAACACCCCGGTCAGCGTTTGGCTCGGCGAAATCTGCATCGCCTGGAATTGCTCTCCGTTCTGGGTGTAGATGCAGGCATTCCAGGTTGTCGTCAGCCCCGATGCCGTGGCCGTCACCGGTACTGTGGCGGTCGAACCAGTGAACGAATCGTCATAGGCCACGACTCTCAGCGAGTGCGCGCCTGCCGAAAGCGCAAGATTCGCACTGATCGACGGATCCGGGTTTTCATCAACCCACAGCAAATCGCTTCCATCAAAGATCGCCCAGCTATAGATAGAACCGTCAGTGGTGCTTGTCTGCGCGGCTGTTGCGGCAACCGTAACCGAGCCGTTTACGGATGAGTTGGCTGCGGGCGATGTAACTGTCACCAGCAACGATGACCCTGCCGGGCTGGTCGTCGAGCCTCCGGAGGAGCTGCCACCCGAGCCCGAACTCGACCCAGACCCGGAACTTGAACCTGATCCAGAGCTCGATCCCGAACCGCCTTCACTGGGTGCGCATCCGTAACAGCTTGAGCTTCCTCCGGATCCCGAGCCAGAGCTGGAGCCCGAACTCGATCCAGATCCAGAACTCGAACCAGATCCAGAGCTGGACCCAGACCCGGAGCTGGACCCCGAGCCAGTTCCGGAACTTGATCCCGAACTCTCACTGGAGGAACCCGATCCTGATCCGGTAACCTGCAAGGTAACCAGGTTCGAAGAAGAGGTGGTTGAATAGGTGGCAACATCGACCTGCAGATTGCCGGGGTTTTTAACCTCAATTTCAGTAACACCAGCCATCAACAGGCCGGCATTGACAAAGTATGTTTGAAGCGTCTGCACGCCACTAGATGAATGAAGGCGCACAACAGAGTCAGCATCAAAGTCGTTCCCGTATACGGTGAGTACAAAGCCACCGCTGCCGGCGGCCACGTTGGAAGGTGTAATACTCGAGATTGTCTGCCCAACTGCGCAGCTTGCAAGTAAAAGTCCAGACAACACGGAAGTAAAGACAAATCGGCGCTGCAGTCGAATTATCGACATCGTTAATCCTTTCGACTAAGGCGGAGTAAAGTAGTTCAGAAGTGCACTGAGGGATACTAACTGGGATGATTTGTAACGCTACCAGGCGGCAGCTGCATTTAATGTAGCACACGATCCGTCGACGGCAACCTTCCGATGCAAATTTGTAACTGAAAAAAAATGAATGGGGCACGAGGTGCAGAATTGAAGCACTCAGTGTCGTGAAAGTTGATCACCTTCTAGTCGGCACTGCATCTCTTCTTGCGTTAAATCGAACTGCTCCGTCGAGTCGGCGGGTTCGCGATAGCGAGCCGAAGCTCCAAACGAAGGAAAATGAGGTGCAGGTTTCGGCCCATATCGTTTCCGGTTCCCCCCGGAATCCAACTAAAGCGATTTATTATCGCTCGAATATAATGATCGCGCGTTCGAATCTCCACACCAATCCGTCACTTGCAGGAGCTGCCCTATGTCGCGCCCTTCATTCAGGATTTTGTCCGTGCTATTCGCCGTGGTGCTGCTTGTGCCGCTCTATGTGAACGCCCAGATGCAGACCGCCGCCGGCTCACCCTGGTTGAACACTGCGTTGCCGATCGATCAGCGCGTCGACGCTCTTATCTGCCACATGACGCTTGAGGAAAAGGTTTCACAGATGCGCGATCACTCTCCCGCCATTCCGCGGCTCGGCGTGCCGAAGTATGACTGGTGGAACGAGGGCCTTCACGGCGTTGCCTTCGCCGGATATGCAACCAACTTCCCGCAGGTTATCGGCATGTCTGCCACATGGGACACAAAACTTGTGCACCAGATGGCCCAAACCATCTCCACCGAAGCGCGCGCCAAGTACAACCAGGCCATGCGTGACAACGACCACGAGATGTTCTTCGGGCTGACCTTCTGGGCCCCGAACATCAATATTTTCCGCGATCCCCGCTGGGGCCGCGGCCAGGAGACCTACGGAGAGGATCCATTCCTTACTTCCCGCATGAGTGTCGCCTTTGTTAGCGGCATGCAGGGTGACGACCCTAAGTATTTCAAGGTTGTCTCCACGCCCAAGCACTACGCCGTGCATAGCGGCCCGGAGCCTATTCGGCACCGCTTCAACGTCGATGTCACTCCGCACGATCTCGAGGACACCTACCTACCCGCGTTTCGCGCCACAGTGACCGAAGCCCACGCCCAATCCGTCATGTGCGCCTATAATGCCATCGACGGAGCCCCCGCCTGCGCCAATACCATGCTGCTGCGCGATCATCTCCGCGACGCCTGGCATTTTGACGGATATGTCGTCAGTGACTGCGCGGCCGTGGCAGACGTCAACACCGGCCATCATTACGCTCCGGATATGGCCCATGCTGCCGCAGCCGCGGTGAAGGCCGGCACTGATCTGGAGTGCGGATTCGGACAGGGGCAGGCCTTCCCCGCTCTGATCGACGCCGTGCATCAGAATCTCATCACTGAATCAGAACTCGACACCGCACTTCACCGCCTTTTCCGCGCCCGCTTCCGCCTCGGCATGTTCGATCCGCCCTCCAGCTATGTCTACGGCCGCATTCCTTTCAGCGAAGACAACTCTCCGCAGCATCGCCAGCTTTCACTTCAGGCCGCTCGCGAATCGATGGTCCTGCTCAAAAATCAGGATCACATCCTGCCTTTGAAGTCGGGCATCGGCAGGATCGCCGTCGCTGGGCCCACGGCAGAGTTTGTTCAGTCGCTGCAGGGCAATTACAACGGGCCGCCGCCCGATCCCGTCTACCCCTTGGTTGGAATTGAAAATCGCTTCACCTCGACCCGCATCAATTACGCCCAGGGCTCCAGTCTCGTCGCCGGCTTCGCGATGCCCATCGAACACACGGCGCTGCATCCGGCCAGCGGCTCGGGTGACGGCCTTACCGGGGCATATTTCAATTCAAAAGATCTGAGCGGCACTCCTGTACTGATGCGAAATGACCACAACATCAACTTTAACTGGGACAAAGTTGTCCCAGTCGATGGTCTCCATCGCGACAACTACTCCGTGCGCTGGGAGGGAACCTTCACGGCGCCTGATTCCGGCGACTACAAACTCGGCGTGCGCGTTAATTATTGCTATGCCTGCGAAAACGCCGAAGGCTTCAAGCTCTATCTCGATGGCAAAATCCTGGTTCAAAGCGGCAAAGGCAAGACTGGTGAACGCGGCTCCGTCATCGAGGCGCCCGTGCACTTCGACGATACCAAGCCGCACCCAATCCGCCTCGAATACTTCCACTCCAGCGGTAGCGCCGGCATCGATCTCACCTGGCAGGCGCCGGCCGTATCTCTCCGCAATGAAGCTACACGGGCTGCCCGGCACTCCGACATCACCCTCGCATTCGTCGGCCTCTCGCCATCCCTTGAGGGCGAAGAAATGCCCGTCAAGCTCGACGGGTTCGCCGGAGGTGATCGCACCGCAATCGATCTCCCCGCTGTCCAGGCGGACCTGCTGAAAGCACTCGCTGCAACCGGCAAGCCTCTAATCGTCGTAGTGCAGAATGGCAGTGCTCTGGCCGTCAACTGGGCGCAGGAGAACGCCAACGCCATCCTCGAAGCGTGGTACCCAGGTGAAGAGGGCGGGAACGCCATCGCCGAAACACTGGCCGGAGACTACAATCCCGCTGGCCGCCTTCCACTCACCTTCTACGCGTCACTCAACCAGTTGCCTTCGTTCGAGGATTACTCCATGAAGGATCGCACCTACCGCTATTTCTCCGGCAAACCGCTCTATAGCTTCGGTTATGGACTCAGTTACACTACCTTCGCCTACAGCAATCTCAAGGTGCCTACTCAAGAAATAAAGGCCGGAGATCCCCTAACTATCGAGGGCACGGTGAAGAATACCGGCTCCGTCGACGGTGATGAAGTCGCAGAGCTTTACCTCACTCAGCCCAAAGCATTCCAGACCCCTATTCGTGTGCTCGCCGGATTCCAGCGTGTGCACGTCACCCGCGGCCAGTCGACTCAGGTCCGCTTCACCATCGATCCCCGCTCGCTCGCGCAGGTAGACGAGCAGGGAAATCGTGTCATCGTCCCTGGTGAGTACTCCGTTTCGCTTGGCGGTGGGCAGCCGGACGAAACAGCCACCGTGCTCACTGGAACGTTCACCATTAATGGAAAGGCTGAGCTCCCCAAATAATCGGAGTCTTGGGCACACAATGCAGCCGAGCAGGTCCTATCGCTTCAGAGCCTGCTCGATTGCCGCCTGCGCCAGCGGGGCCATGATCTTGTACCCGGCATCGTTCGGATGCAGCCCATCAGCCGCCAGTTCCTTGCGCAGCAGGCCATGATCGTCGACCAAGGCCGGGAAGTAATCGAGGTAAACCAGCCCGTTAGCTGAACAGTAGTTTTTGAGCCATACATTGAGCGCCAGAATCTTCGCCGGCTCACGCTGTGCAAAGAAATTCTGTGACTGCGGCGTATAGTCGTGCACCGGCATTACCGATGAAAAGATCAGCTGGACGCCGTTGGCGCGAGCCAACTCGGCCAGCGAAGCATAGTTGGCCTCGATATCCTCGACAGCAATCGGTCCGGTGTTCCCGGCGATATCATTCGTGCCCGCCAAGACCACGACCACGGCCGGCCGCAGGGCGATCACATCCTGATAAAAGCGCACCAGCATTTGCGAAGTGGTCTGGCCCCCTATGCCCCGGTTGATATAGCCCTTCGCCGGAAAGTACTCGTCAAGATGCCATGCATCAGTGATCGAATCGCCGAAGAAGATCACTCGCGCTTGAACCCGTTGCAGGCGCGCCGAGTGTTTTATTGGCATCGCGGTAGCGACCCAGCTGGCCAAAGTCATTCATGTAGACCGGGATCATCGTCTCGCGATAGTGCTCGAGGCTCAGAATCGATTCAGCTAGGTGGTTCGGTTCCTGCTGCGTCGCCTGGCCGAAAGCGGAAAGAGAGATTGTCAGCAAAAGAGAGATCGGAAAGCGCATGCAGGAAAAGCTACAGCATTTCCGCCGTATAGCAAATTGCCGACTGCCGGCTCCCTATCCCACGGCCTGCCGAAACTCGATTTCAACGATTGTGCAGTCGTCGTTCGCTGCCGCCTGCCCGCAGAAGGTCGAAAGGTCCTCAACAACTTCGTCTAGATTTTTGCTTTTACTGAAGGAGTCTTCCATCCGCTGTGTGCCGAAGAAATCCCCTTCTACATCTTCAGCCTCGGTCACCCCGTCAGTGACGACAAGTAGCCGCATGCCCGGTTCCATCGTTGCGGTATAGGACTTGAAGACGCCTTCCTCGAGCAGACCCACCGGGAAGTTCGATTCCGTCAAACGTACTATCTCTGTGGCGGTTCGCATTAAAGGATGGACCTGCCCGCAGTTGATGTATTCCAGATGCCCATCTCGGTCGAGGCGAAGGATAATCATCGTCGCGTACTTGCCTACGTCTTTGGTACAGATAAAGCGGTTCAGAGTCTTGGCAATTACAGCCAGCGGTTGATCGGCAAGCATCTGCGCATACACCATGCCTTGAAGCGTCTGCGCGAGCATCGCGGCCGCCACACCCTTGCCCGAAACATCGGCGATCACAACATGAAGATGATCGCCGGCGGCCAGCACATCGTAGAAGTCGCCCCCGACCTCCTTGCAGGGAACGAATAGGGTTGAGATTTTCGCGTATGGAAGATCCGGAATCTCCCGGGGCATCAGACTTTGCTGAATGCGTCGCGCTATCTCCAACTCCTCCTGAACCCGCCTGGAATTCTCTTCGGCAATGGCAAGCTGCGCATTGTCCACGAGGGCCGCCGCCTCCGACGCGATTGTCTTCAGCAGATCGTTATCAACCTTCGTCAGGTGACCCGGCGTCAGGCGGCTGTCGAGGTAAAGCACACCCAGTACCTCGCCGCGCCCTGAACCGGCAACATTCCGCCGGCTGCGAAGGGGAATGCAGATCACTGTCCGGATGTTCTGCGCGATAACACTCTCTGACCGTACGCCCGTCTCTGCGCTCAACGTGTCCGTTACGATGAACTCTCCCGTGCCTTGAAGCGCCTGCTTGATAGCGCTGTGCGAAATAGTCGAGTCGTCGTTCAGTAGTTTTCCCTTGCTGTCCAGTCCAACGATTAATTTGAGGGCGCCGCTCGCTGGATCGCGCAGCATCACGTAACCGCGCTCAACCTTGGTCAGGGTGAGCGTCGTCTCAACCAGCGCTGTAAGTATCTGGTCTACGGCGCCCTCATTGTTGAGCTTACGGTTGGCCTCCAGCAGCCAGCTCAGCTTCTCGATTGCGGTATTCGACGTTGAGGATTCGGCCTTCAGCGGGCCGAGCAGTTCCCGCAGTGTCGAGCTCGACTGTGCAGACCGTACTCCGAACCGAATGAACGGCCCGTCCGGCTTGCCGAAGTGAACCGCATCGTTATTCGAGAGCTTGTGCCGCTTTACGGGCGCCCCATTTAGATAGGTCCCATGCTTGCTGCCTTGGTCCACAATGTAGAAGGAGCCATTTTCATAGACAATCTCGGCATGCTTGCGCGAGACAAAAGCATCCTCGAGCAGGATATCGCTGCCCGGCTGGCGTCCAACCGTGTAAGGGGCATGGCTAATCTCGCGCTGGCTCTCGCGCGAGCCGTCGACCACAAGCACAGGCGTGGTGGGAACCTCAAACATCCAGTCACATCTCCCGCCGAATCAAAATACTGGGGGCCGGCGCTAGGAGCGATTATAACCAGACACCGCTGAGAACAAGGTCATTTGTCGCGCCGTAACGCAACTCCGCTGCCCGCCCATGCAACACCGTTTTGCGCGGGCATCGCTACAAATTGTTGTAATCGCCATTGACAACCGCATTGCTCAAGCGTCAGGCTGGAACGTTTTCCTGAAGGAAGTACACCTCCCTGGCCCGGCGGTTATGCTTAAATTTCTGCCGGGCATTTTCACGTCTGCGCCGGAACCCGAAGGAAGAAATGAACGAAAACCAGAGACCCCTTGAACCAGGAATCGTAACCGACTTTGCCGGCCGCCTCACCTATTCCGGCTACCTGTGCCTGCCGGAGCTGCTTGCGCAGCAGCGTCCGTTATCGTCGCCGCCTCATCATGACGAGATGCTCTTCATCATCCAGCACCAGGTCTCCGAGCTCTGGATCAAGCAGCTCATCCATGAGCTGTCTGCCGCCATCCGCTTCGTGCAGCATGACCAGCTCGACCCCTGCTTCAAGATCCTTTCTCGCGCCAAACTCATCCAAATGCAGCTCTTCGATCAGTGGGCTGTACTCGAAACCCTCACCCCATCGGAGTACATGGAGTTCCGCGGTGTGCTCGGTCATGCATCAGGTTTCCAGTCCTGGCAATATCGAAAGCTTGAATTCCTTCTCGGCAATAAAAACCGCGATGCCTTGCGTGTCTTCGAGCACGACCAGGCAATTCACGACGATCTACAGGCCACGCTCGAATCCCCCAGCCTCTTCGACGAATTCCTCCTGCATCTCGCGCGCCGCGGCCTCGCCATTCCACGCGAAATTATTCAGCGCGACTGGACCCAGCCGCACCATAAGAGCGAAAGCCTGGTCCAGGTCTTCCGCGGCATTTACGAGTATCCTCGCGAACACTGGGACGCCTACGAAATGTGCGAGAAGCTCGTCGACGTCGAGGAATACTTCCAGCTTTGGCGATTCCGCCACATGAAGACCGTCGAAAGGATTATCGGTTTCCGGCAGGGAACAGGTGGCTCTTCAGGCGTCGGCTTCCTCAGGCAGGCTCTCGATCTGACCTTCTTTCCCGAACTGCTCGCCGTGCGAACCGGACTCGCCCAGAAATGAATTCCCGCATCCAACAGGCTGTCGCAGCACTTGGTACAGCACCCCTCCACGAAGCCGCGATCGAGCGCCACATCGCGCCTCTCTTCTCCCGCGTTCTGTCTGCCGATCGCATTTACCTTGCCAACCACTCCCTCGGGCGCCCACTCGATGCCTTGGCGCAGGATGTAGCCGAAGCCTCGGTCCTCTGGTACGAGAAGCTTGGAGACGCCTGGGATGAATGGCTCGACGAACGCGAGGCCTTCCGAACTCTAGTTGCCAGGCTCATCCATGCTCCCCGAACAGATTGCATCATCCCTAAGACATCCGCCGGCCAAGGCTTGCGCGCCGTTCTGAATGCGCTCCCCGGCAGGCCACGCGTCATCACCACAAGCGGAGAATTCGATTCCGTGGACGTGATCCTCAAGCAGTACGGCGCGCTCGGCCGCATCGACGTGCGCTGGGTCGAGGCCAACGGGGAGGGCGCGTTTACTGTCGACGCGCTTATTGCGTCCCTGGAGCGTCACGCTGACCTGGTCGTCATCTCTCAGGTGATGTTCATGTCCGGACAGATCATCGAAGATCTCGACCGCCTCGCGGTCGCTTGTCACCAACACGGCGCGCGTCTTCTCGTCGACTCCTACCACGCCATCGGAGTGATCCCCGTCGACGTCGCGCAAATCGGCTGTGACTTCATGATCGGCGGCAGTTACAAATACCTTCGTGGAGGTCCCGGAGCTGCATTTCTCTACATCGCGCCCGAGGCCCTCGAAAGTGGCCTTCGTCCGCTCGACACCGGATGGTTCGCCAACTCCGACGAGTTCGCTTATCAACGGCCTGATCCGCCGCTACTCAAATCAGGCGGCGACGCCTTCCTCGAATCCACCCCGCCCGTCCTCACTTGGTATCAAGCGCGCAGCGGCCAGCAGTTTACCCTGGCGATAGGCATCGATCGCCTCCGTGCCTACAGTCTCCATCAGCTTACGGCCTTACGCGAATATCTCGCCCAAGCCGGACTTAACTCCGTAGTTGGCGGCGACACCCATCACGGAGCGTTTCTCGCTGTCCGCCTCGCGGCTGCGACACAGCTGCCGTCAATCCTCAAAGACGAAGGAATTATCTGCGATGCGAGAGGCGAATGGCTGCGTCTCTGTCCCGATTGCCTCACCCGCGACGAAGAACTGCGCCGAGCGGCTGCAGCATTGGGTAAGATTCTCGGCGCATAGAAGAAGCCGAAGCCTACTTACCGGCTGCATCATCGAGCGCAAGATTCAACTCGAGCACATTCACCCGCGGTTCCCCGAGTATGCCGAATTGCCGCCCCTGCACATGCGCCATGACTAGCCGCTGCACCGCATCATCGGTCATGTGGCGAGCTTCCGCCACTCGATGCACCTGGTACAAAGCCGCCGCCGGCGTAATATCCGGATCGAGTCCGGATCCTGAAGCGGTCACCAGATCGATCGGCACCGCCTGCCCCGGAGCTGACTTCTCATATGCAGCAACGTCTCCCTGGATACGATCAATGAGCTTCTTATTCGACTGCGCGAGGTTTGATCCGCTGGAGTTCGCTGCATCGTATCCGTTGCCTGCCTCGGAAGGACGCCCGTGGAAATAGCCGTCGCTGGTAAAGCCCTGCCCAATGATCGCCGACCCCACCACGTGCCCTTGCATGCTGATCAGCTGTCCGTCGGCCTTGTCGCGCCAGAAGAGATGGGCGATCCCTGTCATGACCAGCGGATAGATCAGACCAAGCACCACCGTAGTTATCAGCGTGAATCGAATTGCCACTTTCAACGTGGACATCATCTCGGAGTTCCTCAGCGCCTACGCAAGGCGTAGCGCGGTCAAAATCATATCGATGGCCTTGATGCCAATAAACGGCACAATCAGTCCGCCAACACCGTAGATCACCAGGTTGCGCCGCAGCAGCGCCGCCGCCGACATCGGCGCATACTTCACACCCTTCAGCGCCAGCGGTATCAGCGCGACGATAATCAGCGCATTGAAAATCACGGCGGAGAGGATTGCCGAATGCGGCGTTGACAGCCGCATGATGTTAAGCGTGCCCAGCACCGGGAACACCCCCGCAAACATTGCGGGAATGATCGCGAAGTATTTCGCCACATCGTTCGCGATAGAAAACGTCGTCAACGCGCCCCGTGTCATCAGAAGTTGTTTGCCAATTTCTACAATCTCAATCAGCTTTGTGGGATTGGAATCAAGGTCCACCATATTTCCGGCCTCTTTCGCCGCCTGGGTGCCGGTATTCATGGCCACGCCCACATCGGCCTGCGCCAGTGCAGGAGCGTCATTGGTGCCGTCGCCGGTCATCGCCACCAGCTTGCCCTTGCCCTGCTCGCGCTTGATGAGGTCCATCTTGTCCTTTGGCTTTGCCTCGGCGAGAAAATCGTCCACTCCCGCCTCGCGCGCGATCACGGCCGCCGTCAATGGATTGTCGCCGGTGATCATGATGCTGCGAATGCCCATCGAGCGCAGCCGCGTCAGCCGGTCCTTCAAACCGCCCTTCACGATGTCCTTGAGATAAACCACGCCCAGTGCCGTTGAATTCTCAGCTACGACCAGTGGCGTGCCTCCCAAACGCGCGATCTCTTCGACCTTGTCGCTCACTTTACGCGGCAGGATCGATCCCTGTTCTTCCACAAACTTGGCAATCGCGTCAGCGGAGCCCTTGCGAATCTTCAGTCCCGGAAGGTCCACTCCAGACATCCGTGTCTGCGCGCTGAACGGAACAAACTCGGCGCGCATGCCTGTCAGGTCCCGCCCACGCAGGTTGTAGGTCTCCTTCGCCAGCACGACAATTGAGCGACCCTCCGGCGTCTCGTCCGAAAACGACGCAAGCTGCGCCGCGTCCGCCAGCCGTTCCGTGCTGATGTTCGGGGCAGGGAAGAACTCCGTCGCCTGCCGGTTGCCCAGGGTGATCGTTCCTGTCTTGTCCAGCAGCAGCGTGTTCACGTCGCCTGCAGCTTCCACTGCACGGCCTGACATCGCCAGCACGTTGTACTGCACCAGTCGATCCATACCCGCAATGCCAATCGCCGACAGCAGTCCTCCGATCGTAGTGGGAATCAGGCACACGAGCAGCGATACCAGAACAAAAATCGTCTGCGGCGCGGTCGAATAGATCGCGAACGGCTGCAGCGTCGCAACGGCAAGCAAAAAGATGATCGTCAGTCCCGAGAGCAGAATGCTCAACGCAATTTCATTCGGAGTTTTCTGCCGTTTGGCGCCTTCCACTAGCGCAATCATCCGGTCAAGAAATGTCTCGCCCGGATTCGACGTGATGCGAATCCGGATCCAGTCAGAGAGCACCCGGGTCCCACCCGTTACCGCTGAGCGGTCGCCGCCAGCCTCGCGAATTACCGGGGCCGATTCTCCTGTGATCGCGGACTCGTCCACCGACGCCACACCCTCAATCACCTCGCCATCGCCGGCGATATGCTGCCCAGCTTCAACCTTGATGATGTCCCCGGCGCGAAGCTGCGAGCTCGAAACTGCTTCGACTGTGCCATCACTCTTGTAGCGATAGGCGATCGTTTCGCCCTTTGCTTTGCGCAGTGTGTCGGCCTGTGCTTTGCCGCGCCCTTCCGCCATCGCCTCGGCGAAATTGGCAAACAGGACGGTGAACCATAGCCACAGGGTGATCTGGAGGTTGAAGCCGATTGGCTGATGGAGGACACCATCCTGAATCAGCAATGCCGAAGTCAGCACGCTGCCCACCTCCACCACAAACATCACCGGGTTCTTCACCATCGCCCGTGGATCGAGCTTCTTGAACGAATCGATCAGCGCCTGACGCATGATGCCCGGATTCCATAAACTCTGTCTTTCTGCCATGTTTTCGTTTGCCTTTTAAAACAGCACTCCGTTGTGCATCTGCAGATGCTCGAGAATCGGTCCAAGGCTCAACGCCGGGAAAAACGTCAGCGCGCCAACAATCAAGATCACGCCCGTGAGCAGAACGGTGAACAGCGATGAATTCACCGGAAAGGTACCCGGCGACGGTGGCGCGCTCTTTTTGAGCGCCAGGTGTCCCGCCAGCGCCAGCATGGGAACCATCATGAGGAACCGTCCCGCCAGCATCGTGAACCCGAGACTGATGTTGAACCAGTTGGTATTCGCGTTGATCCCTGCAAATGCCGATCCGTTGTTCCCGGCAGCTGACGTGAACGCATACAGAATCTGGCTCAAGCCGTGCGGGCCGAGGTTGGTGATGCCACTGAGACCCGCGGGACAAAGAATCGAGACCGCCGTCAGCACCAGGATCAGCAGCGGGAAAATCAGTACGTAAAGCATCGCCATCTTCACGTCAAATGCTTCGATCTTCTTGCCCAGGTATTCCGGTGTTCGCCCTACCATCAGGCCGGCGATGAACACCGAGAGCACCACGTAAATCAACATACCGTAGAGTCCGGAGCCCACTCCGCCGAAGACAATCTCGCCCAGCATGATGTTCGCCAGCACAACCATCCCGCCCAGCGGCGTAAACGAGTCGTGCATGCCATTCACCGCTCCGCAACTTGCATCGGTCGTTGCCGCTGCAAACAGCGCGGTGTCCGCAATCCCGAACCTGACCTCCTTGCCTTCCTGGTTGCCGCCGGCCTGCAGCGCCGTCGTACGCTGATCTACCCCATGCAGCAGCGGATGCGGGCGCGACTCCGCCCAGTAAATGCTCACCACCGCTACGGCGAACAGCAGCGTCATGCAGGCGAACACCGCCCATCCATGTCCCGGAGATCCGGTCATCCTGCCCAGGGTCACCGTCAGCGCTGCGGGAATCAGGAAGATGGCCAGTATCTCCAGAAAGTTCGTCAGGGGCGTAGGATTCTCAAACGGGTGCGCGCTGTTTGTATTAAAAAATCCGCCGCCATTCGTCCCCAGCATCTTGATCGCTTCTTGCGATGCAACCGGGCCCCGCGCGATGGTCTGCGGCTGGCTCGCATGCTCGACTGTCTGCGCCTGCACGTAAGGCTTCAGGTTCTGGACCACTCCCTGCTCGACCAGGACGCATGCCAGTACCAGCGAGATCGGCCCAAGCACATAAAGAATGGCGCGCGTCGTGTCGACCCAGAAGTTGCCGAGAGTTTTCGCCTGCCGTCGCGCGATGCCGCGTACCAGCGCGATCGCGACCGCGATGCCCACCGCGGCGCTCAGAAAGTTGTGATAGGCCAGCCCCACCATCTGCGTGAAGTAGCTCATGGTGATCTCAGGCACGTAAGCCTGCCAGTTGGTGTTCGTCGTGAATGAGGCCGCCGTATTCCACGCCAGTGCCGGCGGAACTCCACCGAAACCCTGCGGATTCCAGGGAAGGTGGAACTGGGTCCGCTCGATCACGTAAGTCAGCACCAGTGAGACGAAGCTGAAGAGCAGCATGGCCGACGTGTACTCGCGCCAGTTCATCTCGACATCGGCGTTTATTCCGCACAGGCGGTACAGCAGCTTCTCCAACGGCTTCAGAATCGGGTCCGCAAACGTGCGCTGGCCTTCGAAAACACGTGCCATGTAGATTCCCAGGGGACGCATCAGCAGAACCAGAACCGCAAAGTACAGCAGAAATTGAAGCCACCCGTTCGTGGTCATTCAAAACCTCTCCGGATATAGCAGAGTCACCACCAGATAGCCGAGCAGAAGGATGGTGAGAACGATGACGATAACAGTAGTGATATTCATGGTGTCGTTTCTCTGCTTTCTATCTCAGGTGTTCGCAGGCCTTGACGTACGCCAGCGCAACAGCAAAAAAAAGCCCCGTAAAAATTGCCATCAGCAAATCCAACATCTCCCGCTCCTTGCGTCCCGCAGCAGTGCCGTTTCCTGGCCTGCTCGACGCCCAGTTGGCGCTCACGCCACCGAGCATGACTCAAACGCAGGAGCTATTGGGAGACTACCCAACTCGCACCGGCGCCTCAGACGCACCATTCCCAGTAAATCGTTATTGCACTAAACCGCCAGTAAGGAATTCATAAGGGAGATATAAAGACGCCTGGCGCGAACTTAACTTGAAGCGCCATCCGGAAGAAAGCGATATCCCACCCAGGGCTCTGTCTGGATGTACTCCTTCTGCGTGCCGCCCTGCAGCTTTTTCCGCAGCTGGCCTACAAATACGCGCAGGTATTCCGGTTGCTGAGCCGACTGCGCGCCCCATACGGCCGTGAGCAGCGCGCGATGCGTCAGCACCTTGCCCGCGTTCCGCGCAAACAGCAGCAGCAAGTCGAACTCTTTCGGCGTTAGGTGGATCGGCTGCCCGCGCAACAGAATCGAATGTGCTCCCACATCAATCACAAAATCGCCGACCTCAATTGGCGCATCCGTCACCCGCTCGGGAGCCCGCCTCAGGTGCGCGCGCACCCGCGCCAGCAGCTCCTGGATCCCGAAAGGCTTCGTCACGTAATCATCCGCGCCTGCATCCAGAGCCTCAATCTTGGAACGCTCCTGGTCGCGCACCGATAACACGAGGATCGGCGCCTTGCTCAGCTTGCGTGCTGCGCGGCACAGCTCGACGCCCGTCATCCCCGGCATCATCAGGTCAGTAATCAGCAGGTCGGGAGCCCATTCCTCAAACGTGCGCAGTCCCTCCTCCGGATCGTTCGCCGCCCGCACATCATATCCCTGCGCCGCGAGAGCTGTACGCAGCACCCGCGTTATCTGTGTCTCGTCATCTACGACTAGTATGCGTTCCGCCATTCTCCGTCCTTCTGTATCATCGGCCCTGTCATGCAAAAGAATACAGCCAGGATGCGCAGGGCCGTTTTCAGGACCGGCGGCTTCACCCTGTTGGCACTGGCTCTCACGCTGCTCTTCCGCCGCGTGCTGCACGTAAATCAGACGACTGTAGCGCTCAGCTTTCTGGTCCTTATCCTCATCGCGGCTTCCAGATGGCGTCTGGCCTACTCGGTTTATCTGTCTGTTCTCTCTGCAGTCCTTTACAACTTTTTCTTCCTTCCTCCGGTCGGCACCTTCTCCG
>Ga0207060_10164_pt1 | contig 25069 bp, 22 predicted proteins | sample Alteio_BWMinCont_30_FD_153270 | JGI IMG/M metagenome (GOLD analysis project Ga0207060, IMG submission 153270) | Enriched cells from forest soil in Barre Woods Harvard Forest LTER site, Petersham, Massachusetts, United States -... | ecosystem: Environmental > Terrestrial > Soil > Temperate forest >...
GACATTGCCTTACGAATATATTGACTCTCGATAGTGGCCAGGTTTAAGGTTGACCCCGGACTTTCAAGGCTCTCAGAAAAAAAATCAAAATTAAGCAGATCGGGAGTAAGTGTGTCGCCGTTTGCAATTATAACGGCCCGCTCTATCACATTTTTAAGCTCGCGGATGTTGCCCTTCCAGCTGTGCTGATTCAAAGCTTTTAAAAACGCATCATCCATCTTTTTAATTTTACGGTTAAGTTTATTTGAAAATTCTTTTAAAAAATGATTCCCTAAAATTTCTATATCTTCTATACGTTCTGCAAGCGGAGGAAGATGAATGGTAAATACGGCCAAACGATAAAAGAGATCCTGCCTGAACCTGTTGGTTTCAGCCTCATGTTTTAAATCTTTATTGGTGGCCGCAATTATACGCACATCTACTTTTGTACTTTTTGAGTCTCCTACCCGGTTAAAGGTGCCATCTTCTAATACCCGCAGCAACCTGGCCTGTAAATCCAGGTTCATTTCACCTATTTCGTCTAAAAAAAGCGTACCCCCGTCTGCCTCTTCAAACAAGCCTTTTTTGTCTTTTGCAGCGCCGGTAAACGAGCCCGCCAAATGTCCAAACAGTTCGCTTTTAAGCAGCTCGTCCGAAAAAGAACTGCAATTAACCGCTACCATAGGCTTGTTCCGGCGGTCGCTTTCTTCATGTATAGCCTGGGCAAATATTTCTTTGCCGGTGCCGGTTTCACCTAACAGCAGTACGTTGGTATTGGCGGGTGCAACTTTCCTTGCAAATGTAATGGCTTCTGTAATGGCCGCTGATTTACCAAGTATGGTATCAAAAGTATAGTGATGTTTTAGCCTTTTTTCGAGTTGGTTAACCTGGAACTGTAAATTAGCTTTTTCAACCGCTTTATTTACTATCGGGATAATACGGTCATTATCATCGCCTTTCATAATATAATCGAAGGCGCCATTTTTTATGGCTCTTACGCTGTCTTTAACGGAGCCAAATGCCGTGAGGTTAATCACTTCGATATGCGGGTGCATGTCCTTAATACGTTTTACCAGTTCAACGCCATTGGCATCCGGCAATTTAACATCGCTGATCACTACCCTTATATCTTCATTTTCCAGAAATTTTAAACCAGACCTGGCAGATTGGGCTTGTAAAACATTATATCCTTCAGCTTCTATAATTCTTGACAAGAGCCCGCCGAATTTGTTTTCATCCTCAACAATTAATATAGTAGACTGCATTTTATTTGGGGTATTTATTAGTTTTTGTTTGAATTTTAAACATATACAACAAAACGATAAAACTACAATGCCAAAAATGTGCCCGACTTTTAAATTCTGCGTTTAGGTTTGTAATTCAAGGCTATTGCTCAATTTTTAAGTTTTACAGTTTAATAAAAGAGCATCATTTTGATAGGGTTTTTTATCAAAATGGCAAAAAAGCAAACCTTGAATTATGATATTTTAATCCGTTTTTTTTAAAAGCCTGCCAAATTGAATATGCGGTATTCCGAATTGATAAGATATCGTTCACAAAAAAAATGGCAACTTCATTTTAATATATTGATTATCAAACCATTAACACGGTAAATAAGTGCCATCGCCGGCATGGCATATTACTTGCATTAAATAAAACTCAATTTGTTGATCGCGAAATATCCATTTATGGGTATGTAAATCAATTCTTTATACATGAAACAAATATTTTCCACTTATAAATTGCATGACCATTAAAAACAATTTAAGGGCCGGTATCGGTTCCCTGTTCCTGTTAGCTCTTATAAGTTCAGCAATAGCAACTTATTATATATACCAGCTTTCAGAAAATTCAAAAGCAATTTTAAGGAACAATGAAACCTCAATCGTATTCACAAAAAACATCAACCAGGTGCTCGATCTTCCCGGCCTTCCCAATAGCGATGGGCTTAAAACAATTGAATATAATATTAAGAGAGAAGAGGGAGACATAACAGAAACAGGAGAAAAGGCGCTTGCAGATTCGCTTTACGCCGACTTCACGCGTTTTCGGGCGTCTTTAAGCAACCCTGCCCTTGCTGCCGCACTACGAATTAAAATGCAAAAATCCTCTTACGGCATCATGGAGGTTAATATGAACGCCATGGAGAAAAAAAACAAAAGGGCGGAAAATAAGGCGAACCAGGATATATTAATTGTGGCCTTTATGAGTTCAATTTGTTTAATAATTGCGTTTCTCTTCCTGCTCATATTTCCGGATTATGTTACTAAACCTATTAACGATCTTATTGCCGGCATAACGGAAATTGCAAATAAAAATTACGATAAGCGCCTCTCATTTACCCATAAGAACGAATTTTGGGATTTGGCCGAAGCTTTTAACCAAATGGCAGCCAGGCTTTTTGTTTACGAGAATAGTAACCAGGCAAAAATAACGCATGAAAAACTTCGGGTTGAAACCATTGTAAAAAATGTAACAGATGCTATTATCGGCTTTGATGAAAATGGGATAGTCACATTTGTTAACCCCGTAGCTGTTAAACTATTAGGTATAGATGAAAAGGATATTATCGGCAGTTCAGCACAACATGCCGCCGCAGGTAACGACCTTTTTTTTAAACTGATCAATGAATTTGAACATCTTGATGATTTGAAGCTATACCTTGACGGTAAGGAAAGTTATTTTATAAGAGAGCTGTTTGAGATTTACGCCCCTGAAGATGCACATTTATGGGGAGAAAATGAAGAAGGATCAAAACGTATAGGGTATTTTATATTTTTGAAAAACATCACACGGTTTCATAAGCTGGACGAAGCCAAAACTAATTTTATTGCAACCATATCGCACGAGTTAAAAACGCCGATCTCATCCCTTAAAATGAGCTTGAAATTAATGGAAGATAAACGATATGGAACTATAACCAATTTCCAGAAGGAGCTTATCAATAATATTAATGATGACAGCGACAGGCTACTAAAAATAACGGGCGAATTGTTAGATATGGGGCAGGTTGAAACCGGCAAATTATTGCTGAATTTCGGAAATACCCATCCTCAAAATATAATTAAATATGCCTGTGAAACAATAAGGTTTATTGCCGGACAAAAAGAAATAACGCTTAACCTAAAGTGCCATAAAAACCTCCCGGATGTTTGGGCCGATCCGGATAAAACTGCATGGGTGTTAATTAATTTTTTAACCAACGCTATAAAATACAGTTCAAAAGGATCGGTAATTGATATAACTGTAAAAAAACATTCCTCTGCAAAAATTGAATTTTCAGTTAAAGATCATGGGAAAGGAATAGAAGAAATTTATTTGCCGAGGGTTTTTGAAAGATATTTTAAGGTCCCCGGGTCCGATTTTGCGGTTTCCGGAACTGGTTTAGGCCTTGCTATCGCGAAAGATTTTATCGAGGCGCAGGGCGGTGAAATTGGCGTAGAAAGTAAAAACGGCGAAGGCAGCAGATTTTTCTTTTGGCTGCCTGTTAGTTTAATTTGACCCCCGGGCGATTTTTATACGTGCAGGGAAAAATGCTCTGCTATAGGCCCCGCCATAAAAATCACAAAGAGCGACAATACACTTAAAATAAGGATAAGGACAAAAAGAAAAGCACCGAATGTTGCTGAATCGGTTTGTAATGTGCCTAAAGAGGCTGGTATGAACTTTTTCTGTTTCATTAACCCAACGATCATCAGGCCGCCTATAATCGGCACAAAGCGCCCGGATAGCATAGCAATTGATGTCGTAAGGTTCCAGAATATAGTGTTATTACCAAGGCCGGCAAAATTAGACCCATTGCCGGCAGCAGATGATACATACTCATATAGCATAGTCGTAAAGCCGTGCGGCCCTTTATTGCTCAGCCAGCCCAGGGTATCGCCGCCGCCTGTTTTATTTACATAAACAAAACAGGCAATAGCGGCAAGCGCTACCGGGACAAATATTTGCAAAACGTTAACCATTACCGCTACCTGCATTTCTTTTGTGCTTATTTTTTTTCCAAACAGCTCCGGCGAACGGCCGATCATCAGTGTGCCAATGAACACGGCAATAACCAGGTACATAAACATATTGATCCAGCCGGTCCCTAATCCGCCAAAAAAAGCGTCAACCTGCATGCCTATCAGCATGGCCGTTGCCGACAAAGGCATATAACTATCATGCACCGATGCCACCGTACCCGCCGGAATAACTATATTTTCGGCGCAATAAAATGCCGAATAGTTGACGCCGAAACGAACTTCCTTGCCCTCCATGTTACCCGCCGACTGGTTTATACCCATAGCCGTGATCCTGGGATTGCCGGCCGCTTCTTCTTTTGCTATCGGGAAAGTAAGCAGCAGCAGGCCCGCCGCCATTACGCTAAACAGCATCCACGCGAATTTTTTCCGGTTAAGGTAATAGCCTATAAAAAACACAAACGCCATCGGCAGCAGCAGCACAATAATAAAATGCACCACAAAAGTTGCAAACACGGGGTTTTCGAATGGATGGGCATCATTGGCGCCAAAAAAACCACCGCCATTTGACCCCAGTTCTTTTATCGGGACCATCGATGCAACCGGGCCTTTAGCCACGGTAACTGTATCGCCCTGCAAAGTAATTATTTTATGGGGACCTTTAAAGGTCATGGGCATTCCGCCAAGCATAAAAACTACCGCCACAATTACCGACAGCGGTAACAATATACGTGTGCACGACCTTAAAAAATCATTAAAAAAATTGCCGACCCCGGTACCCGGATCGGCAGTCAAGCCTCTTATTATGGCTACACCTGCTGCGAGGCTCGTTGCCGCGCTGACAAACTGTAAGAATGTAAACACAGCCACCTGCGAAAGATAGCTCGCCCCGCTTTCGCCCGAATAATGCTGAAGATTTGTACTGGTTAAAAAGCTGACGGCCGAATTGAGCGCCAATGACCATTCCATGCCGGGTACATGCGCAGGGTTAAGAAAAAGCTTCCCTTGCAACATTAGCATAATAAACGCCGGGACAACCCAAACAACCTGTATGGTCAATAATGCGAACAGGTATTGTTTCCAATTCATTGATTTTGCCGGGTCGGCGCCGCATATTTTAAAAATCAGTTTTTCAATTGGCTTTAGAAAATCAAGCAGGCTTTTTTCACCAGCGTAAACCCGTTTCATATAAGCCCCCAACGGGATCGCGGCCACGAGCGTAACAAGGAAAATCAAAAGGAAGCCACAACTGTCGGCGAGCATTTATAATGTGTTTATTATAGGTATGCCAAAAATAATGCCTGCTTATGTTTTTAAAATGAAATGACGGCTTTAGCCTGCAATTAAGCAATTTCCTGAACTCGGGAACACTGAAAATAATTATCATTTTGAGAATTGAATTTCATTATGATAAGGTTAGTGTAATTGTTAAATAAAATGCCCTTTAATAAAACAGTTGTTTAATTGATCTAAACGCAGGATTCGAGTTTCTGTTAATGAAATGGCACTCCTTTAGTGTAGGGTTTATACAATTCTAAATTTATTGGGTTATGAAAAACTCCCCATTATTAAAAAACCGTGCAGAATGGTTTTACATCGCAGGTATTGTTATAGCTTTAATTATCGCCGCGCTTGCGGGCCTGCATTATTTTGGAAAAATATAAACAAGGCGTTCGTCTCCGTGCTTCCCCGGTTACAAAAATCAACTATAATGAAAAAACACGCTCAAAATGATAGGTTTTTTTGTTCGGAATTAATTTGTACCCGGTTCATTTATGCCCCAATTTCCATTTAAACCGTCATTTTGCTTTTTTAGTACAAACAGGCATTTTTTTGGCATGAAAGAAAATACCCGGAAAGGATAATTAGTTCTCCGGGTATTAAATTGTATCGTAAAATGGAAGATGAACGAATAATTGTGCGGCCCGCAGAGGCCGCAGATGTGATTTTTGCAAAAGAGATCACTGACGAAATGGAAGCTTCGGCAATAGTCAGGGGCTCGGGGATAGCCAAAAGGTCCCCGGAATCAATTTGTGAAAAAATTTTGGCAGGCAAGGCTGTAATTGCAGTGACAAACTATGGCAATTGGGTTGGGTTTCAATACCTGGAAGTTTGGGAAGAAGGTAAATTTGTTTCTAACTCCGGCCTTATCGTTTCCCCGAAATACCGCCATTGCGGGGTTGCAACTGCAATAAAAAACAAAATATTCCAGCTATCGCGCGACAAATACCCCCACGCCCACATTTTTAGCATAACCACGGGCCTTGCTATTATGAAAATGAATACGGCTTTAGGCTTTGAACCGGTTACCTATTCTGAAATAACAAAGGATGAGCATTTTTGGGAAGGCTGTAAAAGCTGCGTAAACTACGATGTATTAACCGGCAAAAAGAAATGTAACTGCTTATGCACAGCGATGCTTTTTGATGCTGTAAAAGCAGAACAGGTAAAAGCAAAAAAGCAATTTCAGCTTGTTTACAATTAATGCCAGGGAGGAAGAAAGAAGCAAGAGCGCAAGAATCAAGAGCCAAGATAAAAAGACAAAAAACGGCTTATATGTGAGCTACCTTAATTCTTGCCTCTAAAAAAAATATGATTTTAAAAGCATAACCCTTGTCACGTTATTATAAACTCAAAATATTATCAATATGTACTTACAACAAGAACGGTTAATTAAACCCCAGGGACCAACAAATAATCATTTATTTCATCATATCATTACCCTTTTAAAGGACCTGATATCAAAACCCTCATTTAGCGGAGAGGAATCTTATACGGCTACACTTATACAATGTTTTCTTCAAAACAGGTGGGTTGAAACGCACCGGAAACTTCACAATGTATGGGCTTTTAATCGTTTTTATGACCCGGCTAAACCTACTATATTGCTAAATTCTCATCATGATACAGTGAAACCTAATTCACAGTATACACGCGACCCCTTTACCCCGTCGGTTGCTGGTGATAAACTTTACGGCCTGGGAAGCAACGATGCCGGCGGGTGTTTGGTTGCGCTGTTAGCTACCTTCCTTCATTTTTATGACAGGCCAGACCTGCCTTATAATTTATGTTATGCCGCAACAGCCGAAGAAGAAACATCGGGCGAAAACGGGCTCAAACTGATTTTGCCTGAACTTGGACACCTGGATTTTGCAATAGTAGGGGAGCCTACTTTAATGAACCTGGCGATAGCCGAAAAAGGACTGATGGTGTTAGATTGCATAGCTACCGGAAAATCAGGGCACGCCGCCCGCGAGGAGGGCGACAATGCCATTTATAAAGCGCTCGCGGATATAGCATGGTTCAGTAATTTTGCTTTTCCTAAAGTATCCGGTACGCTTGGCCCGGTTAAAATGTCGGTAACGCTGATCAATGGGGGAATTCAGCATAACATCGTTCCGGGGACCTGTAGTTTTGCCGTGGATATACGGCTGACGGACGCTTATACCCGCGATGAAATATTGCAAATTGTGAGGCAGCATGTAAAAAGCACCGTAACGCCAAGGGATTTTTATTTAAAGCCATCCGCTATCGATGTGAACCATCCTGTTGTTAAGGCTGGTTGGATAGCAGGTTGTAGTACTTATGGATCGCCTACTACTTCAGACCAGGCATTGCTTAATATTCCTTCAGTAAAGTTGGGGCCGGGCGATTCTGCCAGGTCACACATGCCCGACGAATACATATTCGTCAGTGAAATTCATAATGGGATAAAGGTTTATACCCAAATATTGGAGACGTTGATCTTTACGCTTATAAATAAAACAGCTGATTGTGAAGGCATAACCCCGAATAATTTTTTAAACTGATTTAGGGTTCGTTCATGAATCTATTCATCATAATAAAGTACATTTTTTATTTTATTCGGGGATAATGTTTTTACAAATCCGAAACGGCGTATCCGTAAGCACCTTAAAAACAAACAAAAGTGAAAATTCCGAAATAATTATCATTTTTGCTTCACACCATGCAAAAAGATAAGCTGTTAATTATTGACGATGAAGAGCGCTTGCGCAACCTGCTGGCACGTATCCTTCAATTGGAAGGGTATGAAGTGTTGGTGGCTGCAACAGGGAAAGAAGGTTTAAAGAAGCTGCACCAGGAAGCTATCCCGGTTGTGATCAGTGATGTAAAATTACCTGATATAAATGGTATTGAGCTTACGTCCCAGATAAAAGCCGGCTGGCCGGCTACAGAGATAATCGTATTAACAGCTTTCGGCACTATAAACGATGGCGTTAAAGCCATAAAATCGGGGGCATTTGATTATATCACCAAAGGCGATGATAATGAAAGGATAATCCCACTTGTCAGTAAGGCTATGGACAAGGCCCTGCTGCAGTTCAGGGTTTTGGAACTGGAGCAAAAATTAAACAATAAGTTTGGCTTCGACCGCCTGATCGGTAAATCAAGCGCAATAACCGATGTGATAAAACTGGCGCAAAAAGTAGCGTTAACTGATACTACTGTTTTGTTATTAGGCGAAACTGGCACCGGGAAAGAAATATTTGCCGAGGCCATACACCAGGCCAGTCACCGCAATACCAAAGCGTTCGTTGCGGTAAATTGCAGCGCTTTTACAAAAGAATTGCTGGAAAGCGAGCTATTCGGTCATAAAGCTGGGTCATTCACCGGCGCTGTAAAAGATAAAAAGGGCCTTTTTGAAGAAGCCAATGGCGGCACTATTTTTTTAGATGAAATTGGCGAGCTTGACCACGACCTGCAAGCCAAATTATTGCGCGTACTGGAATCGCAGCAATTTTTAAAAGTTGGCGATACCAAGCCAACACAGGTAAATGTGCGCATTTTGGCCGCCACTAACCGCAACCTGCAGGAAGAAGTGAACAAAGGCGGTTTCCGTTCTGATCTTTATTACCGGTTATCAGTTTTCACCATAACCTTACCGGCACTGCGCGACCGCAAAAAAGACATCAAATTGCTCGCCGAATACTTTATGCATTACTTTGGTCTGAAAGTAAAAAAGCAGTTCACCGGCCTGAGCGATAAATTTGTGGAAAAACTGGAGGCTTATGACTGGCCAGGTAATATCCGCGAGCTGAAAAATATCATCGAGCGCGCCGTAATATTAGCCGATGATGATTATTTGGACGAAAGCCTGCTCCCTTATGAAATGCAGGAGCCGCAAACTTCAAAAACCGGCAATGCAATGTCGGCTTTCGATCTCTCATCCATCGAAAAATTGCATATACAGCGCGTACTTAACCATGCCCATGGTAACCGCGCTGAAGCTGCCCGCCTATTAAATATAGGAGTAGCCACATTGTACCGCAAACTGAAAGATTACGGGTTGGAGTGATTTGATTTCGGAATTCGGAATTTCGATTTCGGATTTTGTAAATTGATATTCTTCAAGAAAATCATGGTCTTGATGGGAATAGAGCCATAAAAATTCATTATATTGAGCCTTGATAAAATCACAGTTTTTAATGGCGGGATCGTTATGGCTAACAATCGGACAAAAAAGCCTTTATTTATTCACCTGTTAAGAGCATTGATTGAAACAGGCTTTATAATTTTCCTGTTTTATTCCAATTTACTGATGGGCGAGTTTGAAAAGTCCGGTAATGGACAAAGGAATGGTTTCCTTTCGGCCCTTAATGATATTTTCACAGCATATAATTTTACAATTGCCATCTTGGCGGCAGTTATAGGCTATTTTGTTTTTGAATTTTTGAGGAAGAAAATATAGTGATTTCGGAATTCGGAATTTCGAATTCGGATTTATTTAATCCATGGTATATTTATTTCTATTTCCATTGTTTGTGTCCCCACAAACAATCCGTAACAACTTGTGGGTAAGCTTGAAGTTTAACCCGCAGGAATTTGTTTTTAATGGCCCTCTTGATGGCTCCGCCGTTTAAAAAATTCGTAAGTTTCATCCGAATCCCTCCATAAACCTGTAAAATCTCACAAATTCTCGCCCGCACAAACATTTTGATAAAAACCCTATCAAAATGATAGTCCGCTTTACTTGATCCCCAATCAAATATTGCCGTAATATCCAATTAATTTATTGAATTATAATTAGTTATAAACTACTCAGTGTTTATGGCACACACTTGGTATACGTCCCGGTAAATCAAGTCAAAATGAATATTATGCTCACAATAACTTATATAATATGTTTTGCAGCCATATCCTGGCTCTATATCAAATCTATTAACTATGCCAAAAAGGTTTTCGGCAAGTCAGATCAGGATAAATCATTAGCCGGTTGATTTACAAATTCTTATATAAACATCGGTATCGAATGGGAACCATAAAAAAGCAGCAATCTAAATCCACATTTAAAGAGATAGTAACAATTGTCCTTTTTTGGCTTTTTGCTTTAGCGATGGTTTATATAGTTTATTTAAAGATCAAACTATTATAACGCAAAACATACAAACAATAACATAAATAATAATCCTTTAATCAATCAAATCAAAATGGATATCATACTCACAATCGCTTATGTACTATGCTTCATAGTCGTATTCTGGATCTTCTTCAAAACAGTTAATTACTTCGAAAAAATCTAATCAATCATGATAGCATTATTTATCGTAGCCATCGCCGTATTTTTTTATATGGTATATGTGCTCATCAACCCCGAAAAATTTTAAACACAATTAATTACAATCAAATCAAAAAACTATGAATACTGAATTCGCCGGCATTATTTTCATGTACCTGGCATCCGTTGCCCTGGCGATACCAATGGGTAAATATATTGCTAAGGTATTTAACGGAGAAAAGACCTGGTTCGGCTTTATGGCCCCGCTCGAAAGGTTGATCTTTAAGTTCAGCGGCATCGATCCCAACAGGGAAATGAACTGGAAACAGCATTTAAAAGCATTATTAACCGTTAATGTGCTTTGGTTATTTTATGCCTTTTTCTGCCTGCTGTTCCAGGCGCATTTGCCATTAAACCCTGATAAAAACCCAAATCAAACCCCCGACCTGGCTTTTAACACGGCATTAAGCTTTGTTACTAATACCAATATGCAGGATTACTCGGGCGAATCGGGCGCCACTTATTACACACAATTATTTGTGTTTATGTTTTTGCATTTCGTAAGTGCGGCTACGGGGCTGGCAGCCATGATGGTGATCTTTAAAGCCATGAAGGAAAAAATAACAGATAAGCTCGGCAATTTCTGGGATTACCTGGTAAAATCAATCACAAGGCTTTTGCTGCCTTTAAGTTTTGTTGTTGCCGTGATCTTAGCTTTTAATGGAACGCCAACCAGCTACAAAGGCAAAGACACCGTGATAGGTCTACAGGGCGATACCGTCCATGTTTCACGTGGACCGGCAGCTGCCATGATCGCCATTAAACAAACAGGTACCAATGGCGGCGGCTGGTTTGGCACAAATTCGGCCCATCCATTCGAGAACCCGGATTACCTTACCAATATGACTGAGGACATAAGCATTATCGTGATCCCGATAGCTTTGGTTTTTGCTTTAGGCTTTTATCTTAATAAAAGGAAACTCGCCTGGGTTATTTTTGGTGTGATGACCGTCGGATTTCTCTGTATGGTATTCCCGTCTATAAACGCCGAAACTGGCGGCAACCCTGCTATTGAGCACCTGGGCATAAGTCAGCCGGGCGGGTCAATGGAGGGTAAGGAGGTTCGTTTCGGCCCGGCCGCATCTGCCTACTGGGGGGTAACCACTACGGTAACGTCCAATGGCTCGGTAAACTCTATGCACGACAGTATGATGCCTGTATCAGGCATGGACCAAATGTTTGATATGATGGTCAACTGTTTTTATGGTGGTGTTGGTGTAGGCTTTATGAACTTTTACATATTCATCGTCATAGCCGTATTTATTTCAGGCCTTATGGTTGGCAGGACGCCCGAGTTTATGGGCCGGAAAATTGAGGCCCGCGAAATGAAAATTGCATCGCTGATCGCTTTGCTCCACCCTTTCATTATTTTGGTAGGCACCTCGATAGCCGCTTACGTGGTATTTCATTTTCCCAACGCCGCATGGGCTACAAAACCGTCGGCATGGTTAAATAACCCGGGGAGCCATGGGTTTACAGAAATGCTGTACCAGTTTGCCTCCGCTGCAGCCAATAATGGGTCAGGGTATGCAGGGCTAACTGCTAATAACATATTCTGGAACTTTAGCACCGGCGTAGTAATTTTTGTAGGCAGGTTTTTTCCTATCATCGGCCCTGTGGCCATTGCCGGGATACTGGCCAACAAAAAGTTCATTCCCGAATCGGCCGGGACCCTTAAAACCGATACCACAACATTCGGGGTAATGGTGTTCGCGGTGATCGTTATTATCGCAGCATTAGCATTCTTCCCGGCTTTGACTTTAGGGCCAATTGCCGAACATTTTTCAATCAAATAAAAAAGAGATCATCATGAGAACTGATAAAAATATATTATTCCAGCGCGACCAGGTGAGAGAAGCGTTCGCGCAATCTTTCATTAAACTAAATCCCCGCTTGTTGTTCCGCAACCCGGTGATGTTCACTGTGGAGATCAGCGCGGTCGTTATGCTGGTGGTAACTGTTTTCACTTTGTTTAATAGAGACCAGGGCGGTTTTGGCTATAACCTGACTATATTCATCGTGTTATACCTCACTGTGCAATTTGCCACCTTTGCCGAAGCCATAGCCGAAGCGCGCGGCAAGGCACAGGCGGAAAGCTTACGTAAAACCCGCGAAGAAACACCTGCCCGTTTGCTGGTAGATGGCAAAGAAAAGGTGGTAATGTCATCACATCTAAAAAAAGGCGATATATTTATTTGCGAGGCTGGGGATAACATCCCTACCGATGGCGAGATCATTGAGGGGATAGCAACCATTGATGAATCGGCCATTACCGGTGAATCCGCCCCGGTGATCCGTGAATCAGGCGGCGACAAATCGTCTGTTACTGGCGGTACAAAAGTGCTGTCAGACAGGATAAAAGTATTGGTTACTACCCAACCGGGCGAAAGCTTTTTGGATAAGATGATAGCCCTTGTTGAGGGCGCTTCAAGGCAGAAAACACCTAACGAAATTGCGCTGACTATCTTGTTAGCTGGTTTTACTTTAATATTCGTTATAGTTTGCGTCACCTTAAAGCCTTTCGGCGATTATGCCAACACCCCTATTACTATAGCAGCTTTTATTTCGTTGTTTGTTTGTTTAATTCCCACAACTATCGGTGGCCTTTTATCGGCCATCGGTATTGCCGGGATGGACAGGGCGTTACGTGCAAACGTTATTACCAAATCGGGCAAGGCGGTTGAAACAGCCGGTGACCTTGATACGCTGCTTTTGGACAAGACAGGAACAATCACTATAGGTAACCGCAAGGCCACCAATTTTTATCCCACAAGCGGAGTAAAAGAAGAGGATTTTATTGCTGCCTGTGTTTTAAGCTCGCTGGCTGACGAAACCCCCGAGGGAAAATCAATTGTTGAATTGGGTGAAAATGGTAAAACCAAGGTATCCGTAAAAGTACCAGAGGGGTCAACATTTATTAAGTTCACTGCCGAAACCCGCTCGAGCGGTTTGGATACGCCCGGTGGTTTACGTATCCGCAAAGGGGCTTTTGATTCAATCCGTAATATCGCTATTAAAGCCGGGCACAGGTTCCCGATGGATGTTGAAGATAATGTAAAAGAAATATCTTCAAACGGTGGTACGCCATTGGTGGTGTCGCAAAATGAGGAGATACTTGGTGTTATTGAGTTGCAGGACATTATAAAACCCGGCATTGCCGAACGTTTTGAGCGCCTGCGCAAAATGGGTGTAAAAACAGTAATGGTAACAGGCGATAACCCTTTAACCGCCAAGTTTATTGCCGGTAAAGCCGGTGTGGACGATTTTATAGCCGAGGCTAAGCCAGAGGATAAAATGAACTACATCAGGAGAGAACAGCAGGGCGGAAAGCTGGTAGCCATGATGGGCGATGGTACTAACGATGCCCCGGCCCTGGCGCAGGCCGACGTTGGCGTTGCCATGAACAGCGGTACACAAGCCGCCAAAGAAGCAGGCAACATGGTCGATCTGGATAACGACCCGACCAAGCTTATTGAGATTGTGGAGATAGGCAAGCAATTGCTGATGACCCGCGGCACATTAACCACTTTTTCTATAGCAAACGACGTGGCCAAGTATTTTGCCATTGTTCCGGCCTTATTTATGGTATCCATACCGGCATTAAGAGCACTGAACATTATGGATTTGCACAGCCCGCAGTCGGCTATATTATCGGCAGTAATATTCAATGCAATTATTATCCCGATGCTTATCCCGCTGGCTTTGCGCGGGGTTGAATATAAACCGATAGGGGCAAGCGCACTATTACGCCGAAACCTGCTGATCTATGGTTTGGGCGGTATACTCATCCCTTTCATAGGCATTAAATTAATCGACTTGATCGTAGGAACAATGATATAACCAACAGATATGAGAATTGAGATATGAGATTTGAGACAAAAAACAAACTCAAATCGTTAAGAAAATCTCGATCTCATATCTCACATCTCATATCTCACATTTAAATAAAAAGAAAATGAAAACTTATTTATTACCGTCCGTAAAGTTAACGCTGATATTGTTGGTGTTACTATCAGGCTTATACCCGCTTGTAATTGCAGGCATCGGGAAGTTTACGCCGGGCCATGGCGAAGGCGAAACCGTTCAGTTCAAAGGTCGCACAGTTGGTTATGTGCTGATCGGTCAAAAATTCACAAAAGACCAATATTTCTGGTCACGCCCATCTGCGGCCAATTACCAGGCGGATGCGGGGGCAGGTTCAAACAAAGCCCCCACTAACCCCGACTACCTTAAAGATGTTAAGGCCCGTATCGACACATTCTTAAAACATAACCCGGATGTGAAACGCCAGGAAATACCAGCCGAACTGGTTACTTCATCGGGCAGCGGACTGGATCCGAACCTGTCTCCTGCAGGAGCAAAAGTACAGGTAGCCCGTATTGCCAAAATACGTCACCTATCTGTGGAGCAGGTAAACAAAATAGTTGACGACAATACCGAACAACCTTTATTAGGCTTATTCGGACCACCAAAAGTGAATGTTTTGAAAATGAATGTGGCCCTTGATGAACTTAGCCAATAAATATAAAGTCATCAATTGGCGGAGTAAGCTTTGACGATACGTCAAAAAGTGCACTTTTTACCGACGGCAGCGCGAATAGTGATTGGAATTTAAGATAAACGTGGATTATTTTTTTTATAATTAATTATTGTTTGTTAATTATAAGTTTGGTTTGATTGAAGTCCGCGTGGATAAAGGGGGTGCTTGCACCCCCTTTAGTTGCTTTTGTTGTAAGTTAAAAAGGTTGTAATGGTTGTAATAAGTTGTAAGAGTTAAAAATGTTATAAATGTTGTAATAAGCTGTACGGCATCGAAAACTATAACTTATTACAACCTCTGCAACTTATTACAACCACTACAACCTTAAACTAAAAAGAATGAACGAAGAAAATAAAGAGCAATCGGTTGAACACTTTCTCGATCTGATCAAACGGTCAAGGCGGGGTAAGTTTAAGATATATATCGGCATGAGCGCCGGTGTGGGTAAAACTTACCGTATGCTGCAGGAAGTACGCACCTTGCTGCGCAATGGTATTGATGTAAAAATCGGGTATATTGAGACCCACAAGCGCAAGGAAACGGAGGCGCTGCTGGAAGGCTTGCCGGTAATTCCGCGCCGTAAGCTGTTTTACAAAGGGAAGGAACTGGAAGAGATGGACCTTAACGCCATCATTAACCTGCGGCCCGAGGTGGTTGTGGTTGATGAGCTGGCACATACCAATATAGAAGGCAGCAAAAATGAGAAGCGCTGGCAGGACGTAATGGATATTTTGAACGCCGGCATCAACGTGATCAGCGCGGTAAATATCCAGCATATTGAAAGCCTTAACGAAGAAGTCCAGAAAATAACCGGCGCGTCGATCAATGAGCGCATCCCTGATAAGGTTTTGCAGATGGCAGATGAAGTGGTGAATATTGACCTTACAGCCGACGAACTGGTTGACCGTTTAAAGGAAGGGAAAATTTACGACGAAAAAAAAATACAGCAGGCGTTAGGTAATTTTTTCCAGGCCGAACGGATATTGCAGTTACGTGAACTTGCACTCAGGGAGGTGGCCAATGCGGTTGAGCGTAAAATAGATATTGAAGTACCGAAAACAATCAAACTGCGGCCCGAATTATTTTTGGCATGTATAAGTACGAATGAAGAATCGGCAAAAATAATTGTAAGGAAAACAGCCAGGCTGGCGGCTTACTACCGCTCAAAATGGTATGTGCTTTATGTGCAAACCTCCAACGAAAGCAGTGATAAAATAAACCTGGCTTCGCAGCGTCACCTGATCAATAATTTCAAATTGGCCACACAATTGGGCGCCGAAGTTTTAAAGGTAAAAAGCAATAACATAGCCAAAACAATTTGGGAAACCGCCGAGAAATATGATGTGACCACCATTTGCCTGGGAAAACCCCACTTTAAATTTTACCAGCTGGTAATGAAAACTGCTGTGTTCACCCAATTATTGAACAAAATGTCACAAACACATATTGACCTTGTAATACTATCGTAATGACAATTAAAAATAAACTCCGTGCCGGTATTAGTTTTTTATTTCTCCTGGCAATTATTTGCTGCGGTTTATCAATTTACTATGTGACCAGGCTTTCAGACGATGAGAAAAACATTTTAAAAGACAACTACCAGTCTGTACAATATACAAAAAATATTTGTGTGGCCATAGATGCAATTCATGATGGGTTAAGTGCGCCACAACTTAAAGTAATTGAAGAAAATATTGCGGCCGAGGAGCGCGATGTTACTGAACCAGGCGAAGCTCAACTCGCTGACTCCCTGAGATCAAAATTTGAGACGCTTAAAAGAACTGAAAGCAACGCCCCAAATGTTGCGGAATTGCACTCGGCCATAAGAAAACTTTCGTTTGGTATAATGCAATTGAACATGACTGCTATCGAGCGTAAGTACGCTGCAGCAACTAATTCTGCAAAGAGCGCTACCATTATCCTGGCTTTCGTAGGTTCGTTCCTTTTCCTGGTTGCATTTAGTTTTGTTGTGAATTTCCCCGGTTATATAGCAAACCCAATAAAAGAATTAACTGAACGCATAAAAGAGGTTTCGAACCGGAATTATCACCAACAGCTTAATTTTAAATCGAGTGACGAGTTTGGCGAACTGGGCCAGGCCTTCAACACCATGACCCGCAAGCTTGATGAATATGAACATAGTAACCTGGCCAATATACTGTTTGAAAAAAAACGGATCGAAACTATCATTAATTCCATGCGCGATGCCATTATTGGGCTTGACGAAAAGTCGTTCATCATTTTTGCCAACGAGGTGGCCTGTACGCTTATCGGCCTGCCCGAGCAAAGCCTTACCGGTAAATATGCGCCGGATATTGCTGTGGAAAACGACCTCCTGCGAAACCTGCTGATAAATGACCAGCATAAAATGAAAATATTTGCCGATAACCGCGAAAGCTATTATACCAAAGAGGTATTGCCTGTAACCAGCAAGGACAAGGTTATTGGCAAGGTGATCATCCTTAACAACATTACCGAATTTCAACAGCTTGATGAAGCGAAAACCAATTTTATCGCCACTATATCGCACGAATTGAAGACACCGATATCCTCGATAAAAATGAGCCTTAAATTATTGGAGGACAAGCGTATTGGCGAAATGAATACCGAACAGCAGCAGCTACTGGAAAACATTGATGAAGATGCCCGCAGATTACTGCAAATAACGGGCGAATTGCTGGATATGGCACAGGTTGAAACCGGGAAACTGGAATTGAATTTCGGAAGTACGCATCCCATAAACATTGTTGACTATGCTGTGAAGGCGCTGAGAACAACCGCTGAACAAAAACACGTTACCCTTCATGTCGATTGTGACGAAAACCTTCCCGATGTGCATGCCGACCTGGATAAAACAACCTGGGTGCTGATCAACCTGCTGTCAAACGCCATAAAATACAGTCACGAAAAGTCCGTTGTCGACCTGGTGGTTAAGATATATAAGGCCGATGAGATCGAGTTTTCGGTACAGGATCACGGAAAAGGCATAGATGCCAGGTACCTGCCCAGGATTTTCGAAAGGTATTTTAAAGTTCCGGGCGCAAGCATGGAACAAACAGGAACAGGTTTAGGGCTTGCAATAGCAAAAGATTTTATCGAGGCCCAGGCCGGTAAAATCGGCGTTGAAAGCGAAGTAGGAGAGGGCAGCAGGTTTTATTTTACGTTAAAGAGGGTGGGGAATTAGGGGAGGTGAAAGGTAAAAGGCGAAAGGTAAAAGGTATTTTGGGTTTGTTCTATCTAAGAAACTGTATGGGTCGTATGTATGTAAAGTGAAAATGACATTTTTAGTTAGGTATTATAATCTCTACATTTATGTTGTAAACCTAATTAACAAATGACCAAAACTTTAAACCCGACGCCCGGTAACGGGCGTCTGCTTTCCCTTGATTTTCTTCGCGGCTTTATCATGGTATTGCTTGCCATCGAATCAACAGGTTTGTACGATTATTTATTCGAGCACACAAAAGGCGAACCATTCAACAATTTTATCATTCAATTTACGCATCATCCCTGGCATGGGCTTCATTTTTGGGATTTGGTACAGCCTGCGTTCATGTTTATGGCCGGGGTTGCTATGGCATTTTCATTGAACAAGCAATGGGCCAATGGCGTTACCTGGGAACAATCGTTTAAAAAAACACTGAAACGCTGCGCATTGCTCTTCTTTTGGGGGGTGTTCGACTATGCTGTTCGCCCTAAAGGCTTATCGTTTGAGCTATGGGATGTTTTAACCCAGTTATCGTTTACTACGTTGGTGGCTTTTCTTATTTTCCGGTGGAGCAATATTGCTCAAATAGGGGTCTGCGTAGGTTTGCTTTTATTAACCGAAGTATTGTATCGCTTCACCAATGTCCCCGGCTTTAACCTGCCATTTACCGACCAGCACAATTTTGGCAATTATGTCGATACCATCCTGATGAATAAAATCAACCCGGGCGGCTGGGTGGCTATTAATTGTATTCCCACCGCGGTACATACCATTGCCGGGGCGCTGGTTGGCAAGTTATTGTTAAGCGATAAAGAAAAGATAAAAACGCTGTTGTTTTGGGGAGTTATGTGTTTGATTGTCGGTTATGGCCTGGATGGCCTGGGAATAACACCCATCATCAAAAGGATCGCCACCACATCGTTTACTATTGTCTCATTGGGATGGTGCCTGTTGTTTTTAACGCTTTCGTACTGGTGGATCGATATAAAAGATCACCGTAAACATTGGGAATTTTTTACCATTGTTGGCATGAACTCTCTTTTTATTTACCTGTTTTTTGAAATAGTGGGCGACAGGTGGTTTACCGGGTATATTACTTTTATTTCAAACGGTGTTTTAAGCTGGGTTAATGCCGGTGATCTAATAAAAGCTTTGGTTGCCGCCGTTTGTGTTTTTGGTTTGGAATGGGGATTATGCTATTTTCTGTACACGAAAAAGATATTTTTTAGATTGTGATAAAATGAAATTTTGTTTTCTTTGTTAAAAATGGCTCTGAGATTACCACTTTCGATAAAATACCTATGCTGAAATATTTACCTACCCTCATATTAATATTGGTTTGCGCAACCGCTGAAGCCCAAACTAAGGCCGACAGCACGGTTAAACAATCGCCGCTAAAAACACTAAGTAATGAGCAATATAATGCGCTGCTAAAAGGTGATGACATTTATGGCATGTCGTTAGCTGCCGAATTAAACCATTATCCGTTACCAGATAAGGTGATCAAATTTAAAAAGGAAATAAATTTAACCCCTGTGCAGGTGACAAAGATCGCTGCTATCGCTAAAGAACTGCACCGCAAGAAATTAGAAATGGGTTTGATCATTATTAATAATGAAAAAACAATCGACAGTCTTTTTCGCATAAACAAATTTGACGATGGCTCGCTTATATTTTTTGCCAACCGGTACGGATTGTACCAGGGCGAGCTGAGGAACGCCATCTTACAGGCTTGCCTGGCCACCAGGAACTTATTATCACTGCAACAAGTTAATAAGTACGCGACTTTACAAAAAGCGGATTGACATGCTTGCGCATTCCTCTACTACTCATATTTTCCGGAGCCGTAGAAAAATGTTAATACTGCTACCATGTTTCACCTTTTCGCATAAAAAATCAAACTCTTAGCTATAATTTCGGTTAAAATAAAAAAAGACCATTTGATTTAGTTAATTTAGCGCCCCCTAATAAGGAAAGTTTTATGAAAATAACTTTTGACTTTGAAAAACCCCTCGCCGACCTGCAGCAGCAGATTGAAAAGGTGAAACAGGTTGAAGATAAAAGCAAGCTGGACATGTCGGCAACCATTGCTGAGCTTGAAACCAAATTAGAGGCTGCAAAGCACGAAATATATGCCAACCTTACTGGCTGGCAAAAAGTACAGATAGCCCGTCATCCCGAACGCCCTTATACCCTGCAATATATTGAATTGATGTGCGATGATTTTATCGAGCTGCACGGCGACAGGACTGTTGGCGATGATAAAGCGATCGTAGGCGGCTTCGGGACCATAAACGGGCAAACAGCCATGTTCATAGGGCACCAGAAAGGCCGCAATACTAAAGAACGCCAGTACCGCAACTTCGGGATGCCAAACCCTGAGGGATACCGCAAAGCCCTGAGGCTGATGAAACTGGCCGAAAAATTTAACAAGCCTGTGATCACGCTGATCGATACGCCTGGCGCATTTCCCGGGCTGGAGGCGGAAGAACGGGGGCAGGGTGAAGCCATAGCGCGCAATTTACTCGAAATGTCCATCCTGAAAGTGCCGGTTATTTGTGTGATCATTGGCGAAGGCGCGTCAGGCGGCGCGCTGGGGATAGCCATCGGCGATAAAGTAATGATGCTGGAAAACTCGTGGTATTCGGTGATCTCTCCCGAAAACTGTTCCACTATCCTTTTCAAAACCTGGGAACAAAAGGAAAGGGCTGCAGAAATGCTGAAGCTTACCTCGTCAGATATGTTTAAAAACAAGCTGATCGACGGCATTATAAAAGAACCCCTCGGCGGCGCCCACCAGGATCCCGTTGCCATGGCGGCCACTTTAAAAAAGCAGCTCCTAAAAGACTTAAAAATATTGAAAGAGCGCAATATTGACGAACTGGTTACCGAAAGGATCGACAAATTTTGCGCGATGGGAGTTGTGGTTGAGGATTAAAAAAGAGGTGAAATGATAAAGGTTGAAGGTGAAAGGTGTTCGCATGGCCGCCCCCGATTTTCAACCCCCCAAGCCATTTTGCACAAAAAAAGGGGCGTCGCCCCCTTTTTCAATTGTTTATTTTGATGATCGTTAATTACCTGTGTGATAAAAAAAGCGGTCGTTTACAATTTTGCCGTCGTTAACTTCAAACACGCAAAGTTCATCCATAACATTCCTGCCGTGTTCTTTATAAGTGGCATCTATTTTCATGGCGCAGGCAAAAAAGTCGCCGGCTACTATCGGGTTCGAAATATGGACGTTGTGCAGTTGTTTAACCGACTCGAACCATTTATTTGTGGCGTCTAAAACAGCCTCTTTGCCAATTTTTTCTTTCATTGGTGAGCCTTTCGGTTCATGACTAACGATGTCATCATCGTACAATTCATTAATTGCATCAACATTTTTGCCTTCGCGGCATAGCTGTACAAGCCTGTTTGCAACTTCCTGTACGCTCATTGTTTCAACTTGAGTACTCATAGCTTTTAATTTTAGATGTTAAGAAATATAGGTTATTTACATAGAGAACGACCTCTATCCTTAATATATTTCATCCGCAAGTTTAACTTTATGTTAAAAAATAAATACTTTAACGAAAGTTACTGTATGTCAGTGAATAAGGTTTTAAAGACAAATAAAGGGCTTTGTAAGAATATCAACATCTGCCTTTGGCTATTTTTACATTTTCCTTTCCATAACAAAAAAATCGTCCTATATTTGCACTTCTTTTTGGAAAGCGCGCTGTTCAAAATAGATTGCCTGATAGTATAATGGTAGTACGACGGTTTTTGGTACCGTTTGTCTAGGTTCGAATCCTGGTCGGGCAACTTTGGTTATTTAAGATTTACGAATTACGATTTTAGATTTATTTGGAATTGTTATCTAAATCCGAAATAAAAAATCCGAAATCAAAATTCGTAAATCGTAAATCAAAAGATGCCTTTACAATTCAACCCCGTTAAGTTATTTGCAGGCTCCGGTACAAAAGTACTGGCGGCAAACATTGCTGCACATTACGGGAGAGAACTTGGCGATGTTGTTGTAACGAAATTTAGCGATGGCGAATTTCAGCCGCATTTTAACGAATCAGTACGCGGCAGCGATGTGTTTTTGATACAGAGCACCAACCCGCCAACAGACAACCTGATGGAATTGCTGATGATGATCGATGCCGCCCGCCGTGCATCCGCACATTATGTAACCGCAGTGATCCCTTATTTCGGGCTGGCGAGGCAGGACAGGAAAGATAAACCCCGCGTGGCTATAGGCGCAAAATTGGTGGCAAATATATTGGTTGCAGCAGGGATAAACCGCATCATGACGATGGACCTGCACGCGGCGCAGATACAGGGCTTTTTTGATATCCCGGTTGACCACCTCGACGCATCTATAATTTTTGTGCCTTATATAAAAAGCCTGGGCCTGGGCAACATAACCATTGCTTCGCCGGATATGGGCGGGTCGTACAGGGCGCGTTCTTTTGCCAAGTTTTTTAATGCCGAAGTGGTGATCTGCGATAAGCGCCGTAAACGTGCCAACGAAATTGAATCAATGACCCTAATTGGGGACGTAACCGACCAGGATATTGTAATTATCGACGATATGTGCGATACGGCCGGCACATTATCAAAAGCAGCCGCTTTAATTATGGAACGCGGCGCGCGTAGTGTGCGTGCGGTTTGTACACATGCCGTAATGTCGGGCAAAGCTTATGAAACATTGGAAAATTCGGTTTTAAGCGAGCTTATAGTTACCGATACCATCCCGCTTAAACATCAAAGCAGTAAAATTCGCGTGTTGAGCACCGCCGACCTGTTTGCCAAAGCGATAATGAACGTAAACGAACACGGATCAATAAGCCAGTTGTTTAAGGTGGAGTAGTGGGGAAGTCCATGGTCTATGGTCGATAATCCATAGCCGGATTTAGAAATGAATACAACAAACCATGGTCCATGGACTATTGACCATGGACTTTTTAAATAATAATACATACAATACCATGGTCTATGGACTATCGACCATGGACTTAAAAAACAAACAAATGAAATCAATTGCTATTAGCGGTTCTCCAAGAGAGAACGTAGGGAAAAGAGACGCTAAAGAACTGCGTTACCAGGCATTAGTGCCGGCAGTACTTTACGGTGGGCCAACCCAAACCCACTTTTCAGTGTCCGCAAGTGATTTGAAAGCCGTAGTTTATACGCCGGTTGTTCATTTCATCGACTTAGACATTGCCGGTACAAAATCACAGGCTATCATTAAAGATATCCAGTTTCACCCATTAACCGAACAGATCATCCATGTCGACTTTTTGCTGTTAGACCACAAAAAGCCGATCACCATGGAGATCCCCGTTAAATTAACCGGAACTTCGCCTGGTGTTAAAACCGGTGGTAAACTGGTTCAAAAATTAAGGAAACTGCGTATCAAAGCGTTGCCAAAAGATCACCTGGATGCTATTGAAGTAAGCATCGAAACCTTGGAGGTAGGTAAATCTGTAAAGGTTGGCGATCTGAAATTTGATAAGCTGGTTATTACCAATGCCAAAGAAGATACCATCGTATCTGTAACAACCTCACGTGCATTACGCCAGGCTGAGCAGGATGCTGCCGCTTCAGGTAAAAAATAATTTCCGGGATTTCACCGATTATTGGTCGATTTCACCGATTAAACAGCGATAGGTTCAGGCTTATCGCTGTTTTTGTTTGAAAGTAATATCTTAGCATTATAATAGGTTCAATTCCTCAATCCGTTGTCAAAAAGAAGACTATGGGCTATGGACTATGGACTATGGACTTGAAATGAAATATCTCATCGTTGGTTTAGGAAACATAGGGCCCGAATATGCTGACACCCGGCATAACATCGGTTTTATGATATTGGATGAATTTGCAAAACAGGAAAGCGCTAAATTCTATAATATGAAACTGGCTTATTATACGGAGGTAAATTATAAAGCCCGTACCCTGTACCTGATAAAACCAACCACCTACATGAACAACAGCGGCCGGGCGGTTAACCATTGGATGACGACATTAAAGATCACAAAGGAAAACGTATTGGTAATCGTTGACGATATCGCCCTTCCTTTCGGCACTTTACGTTTAAAACCCAAAGGCAGCGCCGCCGGTCATAACGGCCTAAAACATATCGAAGCTACTTTAGGCCACAATGAATATGCCCGCCTTCGCTTTGGCGTAAGCGATGACTTCCCAAAAGGCCGCCAGGTTGACTATGTACTGAACGGTTTTGATAAAGACGAGTTGCCCGCTTTGCCTGCATTGATTGACCGGTCTATTGAAATGATCAAGAGCTTTACTACGATTGGGAGTGAGTTGACGATGACGAGGTATAATAAATAATAATCCTGTTTATCCAAACTCAGCTCTCGCCGATAGCGAACTGGTCGTCAAAGTCATCATAAGAAATATTTTTCTTACTGCGTTAAACCGTAACCTGCAAGCTATGCGTCACGTACGGGCTTTCTTTATCCCTTAATGCCCGGTTAGTATTAATCCGGTGCCCTTTTTCCTTTTCAAGTAATTTAAACCAGTAAATTGCAGGTATGACGTTATTGGAATGCAATTCCAGGCGGATCATAAGGCTATCATTAGGTTCCCTGCGATTTTTAAGTATCTGGCTTAACAGAGTTTCATGGATTTGAATATCCTTAGCAAATTCTTTCTTTTTGCGGTTGGTCAATTCCAAATATTGTTCAAGGAAATAACCAAACGTAAATAGTGGGTCATATTGGTCTCCCTTGATATAAGCTTCCAATTGAAATTTTAATTGTAATAATTTAAAATGCTGTTTGTCTTCTTCAGTC
>Ga0207060_10165_pt1 | contig 24947 bp, 26 predicted proteins | sample Alteio_BWMinCont_30_FD_153270 | JGI IMG/M metagenome (GOLD analysis project Ga0207060, IMG submission 153270) | Enriched cells from forest soil in Barre Woods Harvard Forest LTER site, Petersham, Massachusetts, United States -... | ecosystem: Environmental > Terrestrial > Soil > Temperate forest >...
CAAACAGTTTCAATAGTCCCGCTAGATTGGCTGTCGCAACTCTGGACGGAACGTTGCCATCTACACCGCAGGCGCCAAGAAGCTGCAGATTCTTTGATTTCGTCAACATTGCGAGCGCGAGTGCATCATCTATTCCAGGATCGGTAAATACGAAGATCGGGTCATCGGAGGAGAAAAAACTGGACAATGGATTAGCTAACAGAGCCACGTTAGGAGAGTTTTCAAGCTTTTTTCTCCGCTTGCGGAGATTAAGGTTTGTTTCAACAAGTAGAATGCATAGAATACTTAATCAGGAACTTTAATACGAAATGTCGTTTGCAAGCAAGCGCCGTTCCCAAGCACCGGGATGATTTTTGAGAAGAAGCATACTTTCCCTCGTTGTACTAGTTCTATCTTTTGGTGCTCTAGCGGTTGGTGTGGTTGCCGCGAATGGTGGCGAGGGATTCTTCACTTCTTCGACGACAACACTGACGAGTACGGCTACAAGAACTGGTCCAGTCACGACTGAGACCGTTACTCAATCGACACCGGGTACGACTACTCTTACGACTGTTCTAACAAAGACCGAGAACGGGACCTTACTTTTGTATACAGCGACGATTACAATGACTCGCTCGCAAGCCGGTCCAACTGTTAAAACGACGGTTATTGTTACTTATCCGGAAACAACAGTTACCAGAACTTCCACGAGTACTCTGTCCACAATAGTCTCAACTATCGACTGCAGTCGCGTCTGCTATAATGCGACGACCAGTCATCGTTAGCGGGGCGCGAGAAGAGAGTTGGCAATACCGTCCACTGTTGAGATCGTCCTCATTGTTGCAATAACCGGTATCATAGCGATCAGTGTTTATGTTCTATACCTTGTGGATAGGCTACTCTCTCGCATCGAAAATCTGGAACAAACTATTATCAGTTATCAGGAGACCGAAGGGCGAAAGCCAGAAGAGCTGGAGAAGACCTTGCAGCAAACCACTGCATCGGTCTCAGTGCAAATTGACACTGTGAACGAAATTTTGGAATCGACCGGTAAAGACATTGATTCGATTAATGTGAAAATCACTGCATGCGTACACGATCTGGCAACCGCGAAGGAGAGAATCGATGGAATGGAAAAGAAATTCACTGAAAACAAAAACGACGCGGCATCGATCCGCAAGGATATCTCCGCACTTTCGCGAAAATTAGAACAATTAGAAAACGAAACGGAACTCATCGCTAGCCGGCAGCAACTTTCCGCCGAATTCTAGTCTCTTGCAAGAATCCAGCTATCCTGCCCGCACTTCATGCATCTTTCGCCGATGGCTGTGGGTTTTCTCGGATCTTTCGCTAGAATTGCAAAGTATTTGTCCGTGGTCGTCGCGAGTGGAAGGATGTGGCGGCAGTTGGTGCATTCTGCGAAATGAAATAGACGTGGTGCAGAGTCTGGAGGAGACGCCGGTGTTGGAGTCGACATTACAAAAACAGATCCTGGCACTTCAAGTATATGCACATTTTGCTTTGAGGCAGGAAAAAGGTAAATCGCGAAAACTAGCCGCTGATGAGAGGCATTGCTCTAACATACTTTCCATCGATCGCGCAGGATATCATAAAGTCAGCGACGTCGGCACGGGAAATTCGAGTTCCGGCATTTCTATCAAATGCACCAATTCGATATTTTTTCGTCAGCGGTCCGTTTGTAAGAACGTTTGCCCGGACAAGCGTCCAGTCGAGCCCACTTTCCGAGACAATTCTCGCTTCCTCGGCGGTGTCTCGAGCTATCCGTCCCATAGATAGTTTGAGCATTAGAAGTAGAATTCGATTGTATAACCCAGGTCGGTCGCTAGGATCATGAGCAGCGACGTTTGTAAGAACTACCAGTCTCTTGATGTTTTGGATCTTCATTGCCTGCACAATATTCGATGCCGATCTGGAAAAGAAGTCAGAAGAGGAATCGCCTGCGTGTCCCAGCGCACTCAAAACTGCATCGGTTCCTGAGACAGCATCCTCGGCTGTTCTAGGATCTGTGGAATCGCCCCGGACCACTCGAACCTTGGATTGGAACTCTCCAAGCTTGGCAGGGTCTCTTACAACAGCAATGACTTCATGATTTAACGCGAGAGCCTGTTCTACAATCTCCACTCCGGTTCGTCCGGTCGCACCAAAAACGGTGAGCTTCACAAAATCTTAGAAAAAGGAAATGAAAAATAAGAATTGCCTGCAAACCGGCTATGAAGAGATGAGTAAATTGGTATTGCGGGCTTGATTCAGACTTAAGATCAATCGTAGACTTTTTTCATGGATACCCGGTAATCGAATTATGCCAAGGCAAAAAGCGATTTCTGGACTACTATCGGGCATCAGGACCAATGACATCTAGCAAGAAGTACGCCAAAATACTGAAAAAATTACCGAGCGATGTCAGGAAATTAACCGAAATTGTCCATGGTCTTGCGATTCACGAATTCGTCGCAGATACTATGTACGGGGTTAGAATTCCTGAGGAACGAAGCGACGAAACTCACATCCGATTTTTCGATGGTATGCTCGATGGTATCTTTGCTCTAAATTTTGAACCTCTTGCCAACCAGAGGACTCCAAAAGAACACCTGGCTGGCGTTTGTCATCATTTTGCAGTGCTTCTCGTCGGTATGTTGAGAGCTAAGGGGATTCCAGGAAGGGTAAGGTATGGTTTTGGAGACTATTTCAATCCCAGATATTACGAAGACCATTCTCTGTGCGAGTACTATAACGAAAAGGAAAAGCGCTGGATACTCGTTGATCCTCAGTTTGACGAGAATTGGCGGAAAGGAACGAAGATTACCCGTGACGTGCTTGACGTTCCAAGAGATCGTTTCCTCGTAGCTGGAGAAGCATGGATAAGGTGTCGCAGTGGAGAGCTTGATCCGTCAAAGTTTGGCATATTCAGGGGAGATATGCGCGGGTGTGGTTTATTGCAGGAAACATCGTCAAAGATGTCGCAGCGCTAAACAAGATGGAGATGCTCCAGTGGGATGCGTGAGGTGCAATGCCCAGACCTAATAATAAGATGCTGGACAAGAAGCGATTGAAATTCTTTGATGAGCTCGCATTGCTTACGGCTAAGGAACCTGATGCTTCGTTTCAGATACTGAGAAAATTATACAGGGACGAAACAAATCGCCTGATAGTTCCTGGCCGGGTTTTCAACGCTGTTCGGGGACATCTCGAAAAAGTGAATGTCGAATAGCGACAAATCATGCCATTATCTCTAGATCATGTTGCTAGGTTTCTTTCTATTTCCTCGTCGAACCAGTCGTGTACGGGAATAATTTCTTTCATTATGAACACGTATGCCCGTCCGACCCCATCTGTACCGGTTATCCGTCTGTAGGTTTTATCAGCCTCGCTATGTTTGAGAAAGCAACTGCGGACAGAGAGTACTGTTTGGAACTGGTATCGACGAAAACTGATCTATCAAGTGTCGATCTGAGCAACGCGTCCCTAATTTTCACGGAAAATGATTTGGACGGTTCGATCCAATTGACTACACCAACATTGAGTCTAATAATCATCCGAACAAATCTTAAACATCCTGCCCGTTTCCATCTTTGTAAGACCGCTCGGAGCAGAAGGAGAGATTTATGACGAATCCTACTTACCGTGCCGGAAAACACGGCGAACACGACTGGCTCTCGCCTGATTACGTCGATAAGTGGATCGCGGAATGGTCCAAAAATGACAAGCGGCGGATACAATTGCGAATGGTGGCCGCAGGTTTGCCCTTCCCTCGACAACAGAGGATCAAGCTCCTTGATGTGGGAAGCGGATGGGGTCCTCTCTCCGAACAGATCCTGATGCAATGGCCAAATGCAACGATCACGCTAATTGATTTCTCTCCCAGAATGCTGGAACAGGCGCGTTCACGGCTGGCTCAGTACAGCAGTCGCACTCGCTACGAGGAACGTGATCTGACCGATCCAGATTGGTGGCGCGGCTTGGACGAACCATTTGATTCCGTCGTGACTTCTCACGCGATCCACAACCTCAACAAACCTGAGCTCATAAAGAAGGTTTACGCCGACATTCTCCACCTTCTAAAGCCGCGTGGATGTTTTGTCAACCTTGAAATCGTCTTCTCTGCCAGTCCGTTGCTTGCTGCAATTGAAGAAAGGATCAGTGCTGACTTGCAGGGATCTGACCCAGACGAAATTAACGTGGAGCCTTCGAATCACGATCCACGTTCCCTTCGCGTTCAGTTAGAATGGATGCGGTAAGCCGGTTTTGGCGACGTAGACTGTCTTTGGCGGGAGGGCTACACAGCCTTGCTCTGCGGCACAGCTTGATCAGTCGGTAGATTGTCTAAGTTCAAGATGCCATATGGAAGTCGTCGGGGAAGGGAATTGCCGAGGAAAAAATGGAGCTAGCTGAAGATCAATTCGTAAAAGACAGAGCCTCGCTTGAAAAATCTGCGCAAATCGCCGGTGTCTCTATCTGGAAATTTCTGGACGAATTATGGCTCTAAGGTATTCAATTGCTGACGCACAAACCGAAATTGACAAAGCTATAACAAGAAAACGACAGCAACGAGGTCAGCTAGAAGAAGAAACCTGAAGAATTCTCTTCAGCCCTCGGGATCAATGGTAAAACAAGGGAGCTACGGAAGCATCTTCTCCCTGCTGATTAAACTGCTTGCGAGATAATACATTACAATTGACAAAGCAACAAGAACGCTCGCGAGAATGATATCGAGGTTAACTGCCTGAGATGGGTCCACAAGTGGGAAGACATAAGCTGGAAAGACTATGAAAATTCCGAGCGCAATACCCAGAGGCTGATTTGATCCGACGCGCTGCTTTTGAAGCGAACTGAACGCCATCATTATCAGAGCCGCAAAACAAACCACTGGGATCGCAATAACCACGACGAGCGCTGGAACGTAAAGAAATACCAGGCGGCCGGCGCCTTCTATTAATCCCGCGATGAAATTCACTATTACTTCAAACGCAAGTAGAGACAGTGCCAGGATCAGAGACGCCTTCAGGTATCGCCGGTAAATGTCGCCCTGATCCAGCCCGAGTGAAAGGAAGTACTCCAGCACACCGTTGTTCTTATCGTAGACGTAGAGGAGCAAGACTGGTGTGGTGAATGATATGCATGCAAACACCTGAAGCGGAACCGAAACGAGAGGAATGTTGGATAGCACACCCAAGGCGGCTGTTGAGTTTGATGGAAGGTTTGTGGTTGAAGGAATGATTGTCAAGATTTTTGGCAAACTGGAAATGAGGACGCTCAAGAGCGCAAGAAATATTCCGATAACGACGTAGGCCCGACTTAACGAGAGGGATCTCTTTGCAATAAGGACTCCCTGATCTCGACTGAACAATTTACTTTCGCTTCCGTCCTTTGATTATTGATTTTCTTGGCCGCCATTGCGGCTCTCAAATAGATCCTGCAGTGGGTTGTCGAGCTCTCGCATCTCCGTAACGAGAACGCCGCTCTCCACGACCTTCTTCAGGGCAAGTCCAGCTTCTTCCGGGGACGAAACAGAGAGAACGTAATATCCGCCGTCGCCCAGCTTTGCATCGATTATCTTTGAGATATCTTGAGACGTCCGGAATCCGACGCGGTAGACTTTGGATTTCAAATCGGCGATTTTTCCATAGTAAGCGATCGTCCCGTCCCGGATGAGTATCACGTTAGTACCAACCTCTCTCGCTTCGTAGAGGTTGTGGGAGGAGTAGAGGATTATCCTGTCTTTTGAAAGCCGGACGAGGATCTCGCGTATCTCCCTTGAAACTTCGGGGTCCAGGTTTGAAGTGGGTTCGTCAAGAAGGTACAGATCCCTTTCACGCAAGAAGACCTTCGCAATTGACACTTTTTTCTTCTGACCCTGCGATAAGTCAGAAACTTTTTTCCCCTGGAGTTCTTCGAGCTTCAAAAGTGAAATTACGTTATTCACATCTCCGCCCTCGATGTTCGCATAGAAATTTAGAGCACCGCGAACTGTCATCTCTTCCGGGAGGGCGTTGTAGTGCGAGAGGTAGTTGATTTTCTTTCTTACTTCCTTGGAACGAGCAATGTTTTCACCCTCGAAGGTCGCTTCGCCAGAGTATGACACGAGGATTCCTGCTATAGTCCGGAATAAAGTGGTCTTCCCGGCGCCGTTGGGTCCCAATACTACATAGATTGCCGAGTCTTCTGCCTTGAAGGAGATGTTGTGGAGAATCGGTTTTCCGTTGTAGCCCGAATCTACATGCGATAGTTCAAGGGTCGGCATTGCGATCTTTTCAGTTTCTTCGATTCTTATTGAAGGTGTTGTAAAGCACGATTAGCTTCGCCTATCGTCTTGATCAATTTTTGAACGCCTTGCCATTTCATTTTAAATCCACTCATCAACGGAATGATTTCATCGATGACCTCAATTTCCTTTTCATCGATTTGCATACTCGGTCACTCAGGAATCCTGTTGTCGTCTATCATGAAGAAAATCTAAGATCTAGACCACCTGTCAACAACTTCAACTGAGAAATCAGTTTCTGACTAGCAGTCATAAACTAAGACCATGGAGCTTATTTCTAGTACCGTTTACTCAAAAAGTTATGACTAAGATCGTCGCAAGTAAACAGGATGGCTTTGGTATGCAGCAAGTGCGGTGGAGAAACCTTTGTCAAGGGAGCTATTTTGATCTGTATTGGATGCAAAGACACTATAGGTTCATGTGAGTGCAAAGAAACCTCCTCTAAATCAAGATCGGCCGATTTAGAACTGATAGAGTTCTAAAAGCACAAGTGGAGAAACCCTCTATATTTCTAAGCGGCATTATCCCACTTTTTGACCCTCAGGTTGATGATTGCAACGTGCGATCGCTGCAAGCATCCAATCTTCAACGACGAATCATATACTCGTTACGCTGGTAATCCGCCTAAAGGGATTCACGCAGAGTGTCTATATCAAACGATTACTGAAAACAGTTATCGAAAACGAGGAGATTATTTTGTAGATGATTAGTTAACCCAGTTTTTTGATCTCTATTGCATGTCGGTAAACTCCATGCAATCGAGTGAAGAAGAGCTGTGATCTCAAAACACCCTTCCGACCTCATACTATTATCGGACCGTTGTGCGGAGCTTCGGCCTGGCGCGCCTTAACTACTGTCGCGAGAGCTTTGATGATTTCCTCTTTCGTCGTCTTTAGAGTAATCATGTCCCCAACTCCCTGAACAAAAGTAATTTCAAGTGGAAGTCGATTGTGCCGATAAGCAACCGGTTCACCCATTTCATTTTCGATCTTCTCGTTCAGTTCAACTTCAATCTGGGTTATCTGCCAAGTCTTGGGGTCGCAGATTACTTCCTTGCTCTTACCTATCTTCCAGCCATCGGATCCTACTACCTCCTTGTCCAGAAAATCTTTGAGGTACATTTGGAACTTGATTTAGCTTAGCGGTCTGCTTGGAAGATTTAAACTTGCTTTTTCTTAACATTTTCAAATCGAAATATCAGGTTTCGCCAAGATGTGAGAAAATCGAAAGCCATTAAGGCCCAATAGGAGCCCGACCACTTCCTAGATGCTTCAGATAGCAGATTGAATTTAGAAATGTGGCAATGCGATCGCTTTATTCTATCCAGATAGTCTCGGGAAGACCCTTGAAATAAAGATCACCGGTAAGAACCTTGGCTTTGTTGATTCTAGCGGTTGCAAGAATTATTGCGTCAAATAGACTGGGCTTCTTGGACTCGTTTGAACGGCCTGAATTCACTTTTGATCTATCCAAAATTTCGAGGTATGCCTTTCCACTTTCTAGAGCAATTGCTTCATCTATTCCAATCAGTTCTGAGCTTTGCGAAATGGTTCTCATCCTCCTTTGGATTTCAAGCTCTTTTGACCCTTCCCCAAAATATTTTCTGGAAATTTCAGCAAGTACAACTTCTGGAGTTAAAGTTTGATCAGATTCGTTGATTGCCCGGGAGCATCTTTGCCCCTTCTCGGTCCCTAAGAATATCTCGATCCAAGCGTAAGAAACAGCGATCAGCTTCATCGTTGTTGCGATCCTCTTCCTCATTGAACGGTTTTAGCTTCGTCCCACGATCAATGCCAAATGATTCTCTGATTAGCTCTTTTCGATGTTTCCTTACAAGTCAACGGTTTCGTCCAAACTCTTTGTCTTTAAGCTCCGCTGTAACCAGGATAACTTCCGAGCTGTTTGTTTTGAGACTTTGACGGTAGTTGATTCCGCCATGAGTAAAAGTACTAGTTGGTATACCAGTAAAATAAGAATACAATATACTTCGTCGTGGGTCTTCAAGATAATTGCTTCTAATCGATAAGATCTCCAATCTAAGGTTTGGAACTTTTTGGAAAATTCAAAGTATAACGAATCATTGCGATCCCTAAGATGAAAAACTGAACAGAATTGTTCTCTTGGGAATGTGCTTAGTTCGCCTAACTAGATTTTCCGTCCCAGTTCATTTGCATCGTACATCGCATTCCCTATTCTGGCCCCACCAATACGGGCATCTCCGATTACGTGAACTTCACCTGCTTTTCCATCAAATGCTTTGCGCAGTTCATCATTCTGCAGCCTACCGGTAATGAGTACCAGATTGTCGACTTCCTCTGTCCTCGGTTCCTTTTCGTTGTAGATATTATACAGCGTAACACGACGTCCCTCGACGCTCTTAATCCATGTATACGGGCTGATCTTGACGTGTGCTTCAAACAATCGGGGGAGCACGTGCTCGAGATGATTGTAAAGATCTAACTCAAGAGCAATATTCTCAAGTGGCGTGACCATCTCGACTTCTGTCCCGCGTTTTGTCATATACTCTGCAAGACCCGGCGCCTCAATGAAGCTCAGGGTGTCCGCGATGATCGCTTTGTTCCCTGGGCTAACTTTGCCATCGAGTATATCTTGGTCCGTGCAAACAATTGACTGGTCCCAGCCCTTGATATCGTTCATGGTGTAGGGCTGGAATCCCGTGCGAATTGGGAGAGATCCAGTAGCGATTACAACCGCATCGGGTTTTTCTTCGTTTAGGACAAACTGCACTACTTCTGGATCAGAACTCACTTCTAGACCGTATCTTATCTCCACGCCGTTTTTCTTGACTTCGTTGGATAGCCACTGGACTATAGCTCGGATATTCTCTCGTCCCGGAAGTTTTGCTGCAGTCAGTGCAAGTCCTCCAGAGATTGTAGATTTTTCGTAGATCACTACTTCATGTCCCCTCTCGCTTGCGAGCCTTGCAAATTCCAGTCCGGCAATTCCTCCGCCGATCACGAGGATTTTCTTTTTTGTAGTAGCCTGCTTCAGTGTACCGATTCCCCACTCTTTTTCCCGGCTAACAACTGGATTCACCGTGCACGAAATCGGGAGACCGCGAATCATTCTCCCCCAGCAGTCCTGGAGTACACCGATGCATGGGCGGATCTCTTCCAGCTTTCCGGACATTGCCTTGTTCGGAAGCTCCGGATCAGCGATAAGAGCTCTTGTCATTGCAACAAAATCTGCCCTGCCGCTTGCGATCAAACTTTCGGCATGGGTCGCGTCCACATACTTACCCACAATACAAACCTTGGTATTCTTCAGTGCGGCTTTTATTGGGTCAGTGATTTCGAGATTGTAACCGCTTTCGACATACATCGGGACAGCTTGCCATGCTTCCTGCTGCGGAGAGTATCCTTGATCCGCTGTTATCCAGTCCAGCGTTCCGTCCAGTTTTCTCGCAATTTCCGCTCCGTCCTTCGGCGTATTCCCACCCTCGAACCTCTCGTAAGCTATGAGTCGCATTCCGAGAGCAATATCACTCCCAATGTTTTCTCTTACGCGCTTGATTACTTCCTCAAGGAAGCGCATCCGGTTCTGGAATGATCCACCCCACTTGTCTTTGCGCTTGTTCATCAATGGCGAAAGGAATTCTGAAATTAGGGCGCCATGCGTCCCGTGGAGATCTACTCCATCTAGACCGGAATCTTTTACGAGCTTTGCGCCGCGGCCGTAAGCATCGATCTGCGATTCAATGTCCTCATTGTTCATCTCCTGCGGGGTGAATGGCAGAACGTGGATCGGACGCGACGGCCATGGATAACGTGAGACTCCTTTGTCGTTTCCCACGTTTGTTCCGCCGGAAGCCAGCTCGATGAAACACTTTGCACCGTGTTCGTGAACGCTTTTTGCGAGCTTTGAGTATCCATCCACAATTCTAGCATCAGTTGCGCGAAGCGGCCATCTGCCGGTAAGGATCATCGGATGCCCACCACTCAGGTGGCTGAAGTGTGCATCAGTATCAGGTGCAGTCTGTCCGACTTCTACGCTAACAATCGCCATCGAGATCTCGACGAGCGCGGCTCCGCCCTTTGCCCTCTCAGCACAGTATGTAGCTAGTCTCTCTCCGGGCAGGTTGTCCCTCGTATCAGAGGTAAACATCGTTGCATGAGGTGTTACCGAGATTCTGTTTCGAAGCTTAACTGGTCCCACATCAATCGGCGTAAACAAATGCTTGAATTGAGATGACAATCCGACGTCGTGTTCTATCCGGACTTTAAAAACAAACTCAAAATATTCCGTATTTTTCCACGGCGTCGAATACGCTTGCTTTGCCTTTCACCAAGCTTCCAACTTTTCGTTCAATTGAGTACCTCTTCTCACAGTTTGAAATAATCTCTGTCGCATTTTTCCTAGGCAGTACCACCACTCCGTCGTGGTCTGCAAGCACGAGAACGCCGGGATTAACTTTGACCCCGCCGCAACTTATTGGAACATTGTACTCCATATATTCCAGCCGTCCCTTCGCGTCAAGCGGCGTAATGTTTCTTGCAAAGACTTGAAAGCGAGGACGCAGATTCAATATCCTGGGAGTATCCCGGACAGCTCCGTCAGTAATCGCCCCACGGGAACCTTTACTCCTGGCGGTCTTGCTCATGATCTCGCCCCACGTTGCGATAGAGCCTGAGCCTTCAGAGTGTACCATGTAGATTTTGAGCGGTCCACCGGCCGTTAGAAATTCCAGCATGATTCGAGCCCAGTCGATGAACTCTTTCTTTGTGTATTCCTCGTATTTCACTGCCCGAGCAGTAACCGCTTCCCCAGCAATCTTGATCGAGGGAACAAGTGGCCTGATGTTTAGATCCAGGACGAATCCTTGAAGATCCATTTCATCCATGATATCAGAAACAAGCGTCGTGTAGAGCCTTTGCAGCTTTGTTACGAGACGCTGAGTAGTAATCTCTGCCATACTTTTCCAGTATTCACTTGCAATTTCCACTCCCTTTTTAGTTTTGAACTTTAGAGTAAGAGAAATTGAAAGCAAATGCTAAAAGAGAAAGAGGGTGGTCAGATCTCAAGAGCAATTGCCCTAAATAAGCCAGAGGTAAGCTATTGTTTCGGATCAATTTCATTCAAATTATTTTTTCGTAATTGTGTTGAAAATCAAAAATACCTGGGGACTTTTGTCCCCATATTGAATGTTTTTCCTTGTATCTCCTCATTTCTGTCTTGTTCTCATAACGAATCCGAGACCACCGAGGATTGCCCCCAGTGCTGCAATAAGAACCAGCGCGCCGATTGGAGTCTCAACCGGACCGAGATAGTTCACGTGAATTTGTAGAGCAGTGTATCCCAGACCTCCCGAGGCGACGGGAGCGGCTGCGTAGCCAGCCATGTAACCACCCCAAATCATTAGGAGCATTGAGTTCGCGACGCCTACGTTCATGAGTAGGTAGTGTCCCCAAGCTAGTAGGTTTGAAAATCCGTGGTATGATTTTCCGAGGATTCCTTCAATGTAAAAGTAGATCATTGACGTGACTGCTACTGCGACAACTCCGACGACCAAGTAAAGGATGTATCCAGTGAACATCCAAATGCCTCCTCCGCCTCCGGCGATCACTTTTGCGGGGCTGAAGTACGAGTTGATGCCAAAGTAGCTTTGTGGTTCCACAATGAGCAATGTGACGATGGTTGCAATCAGCCCTTGAGCCACCGCCGCCCAGACAAATCTACTTGACCATTTGCTTTCGCTTACTTGTATCTGTCTTACGGTTTCTTTTTGATATGTTGTCATTTTCTTCTTTCACTTATGATTCATAATTGGGGCAACGGTACTTAAAACGGGGAGACGATCATCAAATTTGATACCAGGATCAGGAAATCCCTAATGTATACGGGCTCTGCTAATTTGCAATCCGAGATGAGAGCCTGAATTCGGTTCGCGAGTTGCTGTGGACATTCCAGAATAATGGTTGAGGACATCTCTTCCCATGGAGGTACATTTTGTAGTAAATTCAAATATCCTCCGATTATACGGAGAGATTTGTAAGATCAGGAGAAGCTCGACTACGAAAAGAACAAGTGCTGTTATTCTTGCGTTGGCGATACTTCTTATCATCGCAACCTCTGAAAGTGTTTTGCTATATCAGCAGAATAACCATACAGCAACAACCATAACCACGAACATTGTAACTAACCAAGTGACTCAAGTAAATCTAGTTGCAACAACAATTGCAGCCGACTCCAATTCAATCTCCTCCCAATTGTTCGAAAAGCAAGTTGCTAACAGTTTCGCGAACCATCTTCAGAGTTTGGAATCTCTAAACACAGCAGATATCATGAGAGATTATCGAGAAAATTCAATCGTTATGTGGACTGGACAATATGGTCAACTTGGTGGTACTTACCGTGGCGAACTAAACATCAGTCTGCTCATGTCGAGTTTTCTATCCGATGTAAGTTCTATGTCAATTACAAACGAGACATACGCGTATCATGAAAACGGTGACGTCGCTTTGGTGAATGCTACATTGGATCTCGTTGAAAATAACAAGAACATTTTTTCATTTAATGCAACTATCCAAGCACTTGTTAGCTACTCCTATACTGGAAGCGAGTGGCTCATTTCAAACGAGACGTGGGTTTTTCTAAGCTCAGTTTACTACAAAAGTAAGAGTAACATATTGCAGGCACAAGCCCAGCAATTGAAAACCCTGAGCGTCAGTCCTGATGATTCCTATCTTGCTGTAGGAGCGACGAGCTTGAACCAGCTGAACGGAACGGTTTACTTCGTTTCAATTCACGATGCAAAGTATTGTGGAGTTTCAAAACTCAGAATGTGATTTCAAACGTTGCAGTTTCCAACAATGGATCTTACGTCATGGCGAGTGGTTACAACACGTCCGCTGGTCAGGGAGTGGTTTACTTTTTCAACGATCGTGGTAAATTACTTTGGAACCTGACTAGCAATGATTACTTCTATGGATCAGCAATATCTGCAAATGGTTCGGTCATAGTTTTACAATATCTAGAATCAGTTTCGTACATTTCGGTTGATGGAAAAGTGCTTTGGAATTATTCATTTCCCGAAGCCATAACAAACTTTGCTATATCGGCCGACAGTTCACATTTGGCAGTTGGTTACTTTAACGCGCCGAGTCCGAATGGAACAGGCGGAGGCTCCGAACTTTGCTATCTCAACTCAAAAGGAGAGTCACTTTGGAATCATACGATCACAGATCAGGGTGAGATTGGCTTCGTTAGCATATCTAGTAACGGCTCGTATGTTGCCACTGGTACTCTTGGGAGAATTGTCTATTTCTTCGCGGGGAATGGTACGTTACTCTGGAGTCTGCTAACCTTCAATGCTAATCAACAAGGTATGATAAGCGCTGACGCTTCTTATCTTCTCATAGGAGAATCTTATGGTTCCCTATTGTATGATTTCAGAGGAAATCTGTTGTTAAACGACACTCAGCAGCCACCAAGCGCGATTTCAAGAGACGGATCACTCATCTTACTCTCAGGTGTTTCGTATTACAATTCGCAAGTCCAGCCGATCGAATTGATTGAAAACAATTCAGGGACTCGAACCATTTACGTGCTAGCCAGCCTGAACATTACTGGTCTCTCTGTTCTGAGCGTATTTCCGGAAAGCAATGCGGAGTGGGTCGCCGGATCGGGCACAATTGGCCCTGGAGCCGGAGAATGTTCAACACTCTCGTTTTATAATCTATCAATCGTTGAAGCGGCGGTAGCTCTGTGTTAAACACCATGAAGCATTTGTGAGGATTATGGACGGCCTTACTTCGAATGGCCTGTTAGCACCGGCAAACGCCCAGATCAAGTAGTGGTACTGGTCCCCGCTACGTCAATCAAAGACAGATAGTTTACTTCTGACGTATAACCAGACGAGCTCGCATCAAATCCAGCGACGCAGTACATGATGCCGGATATTAGTGAGCAGCTTGTAGTCACCCCATCCGGATAGAACGATCCTTTATTCCACGCCCCGATGCCCGATGAAGACACGCTAGCATAGTAAACCGAATTGACGTAAGTGTTCGAATTTACCTCGCCTCCGACGCAATATATTGTGCTGGAAACAATAACGCAGGATTCGCCCGACGCAGCAACCGGGTACGCAGTAGTTTGCGTCCACGATCCCACGCCACTAGACGAAAGCGATGCATAGTACACCGAGTTCGACGGAGTGTCGTTTGGATTAACTCCACCTATGCAGTAGATGTTTCCGAGAGCGGTGTAACAAATTGGATAGAAGATGTCGGGATAAGATTTCGTAAGCGCCCACTTGCCGATCCCGGAGTTCGAGATCGGAGCGTACCACGCAGACGTGCTGTTCGTAGCGGCCGTGGTTGAACCAGCAGTCTGATTGTTTCCGGCGACACAGTAAATGTACGCGGATGAAGTGACGCAGGATTGCGTGTCAACCGGAATAGGGTAAGGAGTGGTAGAATTCCAGGGTCCTACTATTCCATTGCTGAGCGAGGCAAAGTAACTTGAAGCAGTGTTGTCCAGCGCATCATCGTTGATTCCCCCGACGCAATACACGCTGCCCGAAAAGACGACACATGACTGCCCGAAAATGTCCTGTGGGTAAACGCTAGAGTCAGTAGTCCAACTGCTGATATCGACAGAAGACGGCGACAGCGGGTTGGAGGAATAAACAGTGTTCCGCGGTGCATTGTTGAGATCCTCCCCTCCGATGCAATAGATGTAGGCAGAGCTGTTCACGCATGCTTGTCCTCCAGTGCCGTATGAACCACCCACGCTGAGCGGGTACTGGGCAGCTGAATTCCACTTGCTAGGGGTTGAAATGAAGAGGGTCTCGTAAGCATAGAGCCCGACAATTGCAATGACGATAATTGCAACGATTACGATCAGGACTCTTGAGATCTTCATTTTTTGAGTAGTTTCCTTTACTTCAATTTGATAGAATCGTAAGAGGAGATCCGGAGATCCCTCCCTCGCATCAATTTACAGTCCGATGCTGTTGATTACGCGACCGGAGCTTGCATCGACAACAAGGATTATTTTGTTACCCTTGTGATCGTATTTCGTAAACCAGATCGGCGCGTGGAGCAGCTCAACTTCACCCACATCAATCTGTGAGTTCAGCTGCTGGATCATGTGATACTTTGCGTGTGCTTTTTGCGATTGAAGTTGATCTACCAGCGTCTTTGCCTGTCCCTTTGCGTCGTCCTCACCGATGTCTCCGTTCAGTATTTTGATACTTTTTGTAATTTTTGTAATATCAAAGAGCTGTCTTCCTGAGAGATCAAACTGGTAGTCACGGGGTTGATACGCAGTCAGAGCTTTTAGGGCGATTACTGGGAAGTTATAGTTAGCGTCCATTTGATCAGTTTTCCTCGCGCCTCCGCCGCCGTATCCCATTCCCATCCCCCACGCCATGATCCCGCCGAAACTGAATGAGCCAGGATAAAGAGAGCTGCCGAAAATTCCACTACCAAAGATCCGCCTTCTACCTCCACCTCCTCCTCTGGGTCCACCACCCCCACCCCCACCAAAGCCGCCTCCCATTCCACCTAGGATCGCTCCCATTAGCGCGGCAGTCGTCGCGGTCTGTGCAATCTGTTGAGTTTCATCGATGGCGACAACGGTGGTACGCGCAGAAACGTTCACGATCCAGTACGGGACGTATGAAAGGGTCATCTCCTCCTGCGTCGAGTTTTCCTGAAGGTGCCTGTGAAGGAGGCCGCTGTCAATCATTGGATGGATAATTCCGTTCAAGTCCTCGGTAGTGGCTATCTTAACTGGGAGCATGCTCTGCTTTTGGATATTCGTCCATCCTTGATTGCCGAGTGCAACACCGCTTCCGCAATATTCGCATGTAATCACCATCTCGCCGAACTTGGGAGAGAGAGGAGCTCCGCAGTTCGGGCATTTGAACGAGGTAACGCCCTGCGCAGCTACGACTTGCTCCTGCTTTTGCGGAGTCGCAGACCCTGCATTCCCGCCTTGCTGCTTGTTGCTTATATTGAATCCACACTTGAAACAAAATGACGCGTCGTCCGGAAGTTGAGTACCGCATTTAGGACAATACATGTATTAGCTCACTTTTTTCTCAAAAATCGCTTTATTTCGCGAAAAGCTATCCTGGAATAATCTCTATACCAAGATAATATACATCTTTCCGTTTTGCAATCCGGTTCTTATTGAGAAGAAGGGCATCCAACTTTTGGAACCATTATCTGACCCAGATTTCCATTTCTGTCTTAGTGAGTCGAGAAGATAGTAAAACCGTTGTAAAATTTTCCGAATCCGTGAATCGATAAACATTCAGATCGAGTTGAGGGAAGAGAAAAATTCTCTGAGGAACAATTTAATTTAACCTTAGACCATTTAGGCTTAAAGTAGCCAAAGATAAGGATAACTCAAAAGGCTTAATTTTGTTTTAGGAATGATATTCTTATGTCGTCATTTTCTCACATCAGTGAAAATATTTTCCAGTTGGGAATTCAGGAAAGATGAAGTAACAAAACGCAGTACAAATGGATCGCACTTTCAAACACAACTCTCGGGACTCTTCTTGCAGCAATAGATCTCAACATCGTGATCATTGCGCTTCCGTCAATTTTTCGCGGCATAGATATCAATCCGATTGACTCCTTCTCTTACCTGCTCTGGATCCTTTTTGGTTATGGCATCGTCACGGCGACCCTTCTCGTCTCTTTTGGCAGAATCTCTGACATGCTCGGCCGTGTTCGTCTATACAACTTGGGCTTTGCAATTTACACGATTGGATCTCTCCTTCTCGCTATCACGCCTAACTCCGGACAACTCGGCGCTCTTGAGCTAATCCTATTTCGGGTAGTACAGGGAATCGGAGCTGCTTTTCTCTTTTCAAACAGCGCTGCGATTCTAACTGACGCATTCCCAGTAAACGAGCGCGGAAAAGCGCTCGGTCTCAATCAGGTAGCGGTTCTCGCAGGGTCGATCCTGGGACTGGTTATTGGAGGAATTCTTGCAACATACAACTGGAGATATGTGTTCCTGGTCAGCGTGCCCTTCGGCGTCGCTGGAACGCTATGGTCACACTACCGGTTGAGAGAGGTTGCAACGATTAGGAGAAATCAAAAGATCGACATCTGGGGAAACGTTACTTTTGGAGCAGGATTGATTTCTCTCCTGGTATCGATAACCTACGGTCTGGTGCCGTATGGCGACGCACCAATGGGTTGGTCCAACCCTTTTGTTATTGGGGGCCTAATACTTGCGTTCATCCTTCTTGCCGCGTTCCCGGTAATAGAGTCTCGCGTGCCGGATCCAATGTTCCGTCTTGATCTGTTCAAGAGGCGGATATTCGCGGCCGCAAACCTCGCTGATATCCTCGCCGCACTCGCTCGCGGCGGAGTTACGCTAATGCTTGTCATCCTCTTGCAAGCTGTGTGGCTACCGCTTCATGGAATCAGCTACCAGGACACTCCCTTCTGGGCTGGGATCTACATCATCCCGTTTTCGCTGGGGATTGTCGTAATGGGTCCACTTAGTGGTTACCTCTCCGATAGGTACGGTGCTAGAGGCTTTTCAACTCTCGGCATGGTTATCACCGGGATCGCTTTCCTCACACTCTCGACACTGTCATACAATTTCTACTATCCAGAGTTTGCGACGATAGTGTTCGCAATGGGAATTGGGCTGGGTATGTTTTCCTCACCCAACATAGCCTCGATCATGAACTCGGTACCGCCGCAGAACCGTGGAGCCGCGGCGGGAATGAGGAGTACGCTCATGAACACCGGCATCAGCATTGGAACGAGCATCCTGTTTACAACAGTCATCCTCACCTTGTCCAGTTCGCTTCCAGGATATCTTGCAAGTGCCGCAGCCACAGCAGGTGCTCCACAACTCGGAATAACTGTCTTCCAGAAAATTGCGCCGACTTCCGCATTATTTGCAGCTTTCCTCGGATACAACCCAATGCAGACTTATCTTGCATCCCTCCCTTCCAGCCTTACGTCAACTCTCAGCCCCAGTGCAATTGCCACGCTAACAAGCATGTCTTGGTTCCCTAACGCGTTCGCACCAGCATTCATGGCCGCGCTTAGAATATCCGTTTACATCAACGCCGCCCTCGCGTTCGCAGCCGCTGCTGCATCGGTCGTGAGAGGGAAGAGGTACATTTACGGTTTGGAACCGGAAGTCGAAAAAGAAAAGATCAGCCCTGCAAAGTCAACCCCGGATAGGACAGAATGATGGACCCATAGAGCAGTCAGGGACTATGGAAAATCGCACAATAAAGAAACTCTCAAATCGCTATCCGAAACATTGACTCCTTGCGATTTTAGAATGGAAAATAATGCAATGTTATTTGGCAAGGTCGTAATCATAACGGGCGCCTCCTCTGGTATGGGGAAATCTGCCTCGCTATTATTTTCACGAAACGGAGCCAAGGTAGTTCTAGCAGACATTGACGAAAGCGGCGGAAAAGAAGTTGCGGATTTGATCAATAAGCAGTCTGGGAACGCAATATTTGTGAAAACTGATGTTTCAAGAAAGGAGGATGCGGAACGTTGCATAAGGGCGGCCGTTAACGAATTTGGGGAAGTAAACTGCCTCTATAACAATGCGGGGATAAATCCGATTGGAACTGTGGTCGATACTTCAGAAGAACTTTGGGAACGAGTAATCGGGATCAATCTGAAAGGAATGTTCCTTATGTCAAAGTTTGCAATCCCGGAAATGCAGAAAATAGGCGGGGGTTCGATCGTGAATACGGCGAGCGTTGACGGAGTGCTCGCAATATACAACGAGGCAGCTTACATCGCCTCAAAGGGCGGCATTATAGCACTGACAAAGGCGATGACAATTGATTTTGCAAAGGATAAAATCCGAGTGAACTGCATTCTCCCCGGCGCCATACGGACTCCTCTTCTTGAGAATTTTATGAGAGACAACCCTTCAGTCGGTGATCAAAGTAAAGGTCATGCACTGGGTCGGATAGGTGAGCCGGTTGAGGTGGCATACATGGCAATGTTCCTGTTCTCGGACATGAGCTCCTTTGTAACCGGAGCGATAATTCCGGTGGACGGCGGATACTCCTCAGTCAAAATGTGATTTTTTCAAAACGCAGATATAGTTCGGGATACTCTCTTGCAAGTATAAGGAGTGTAATAAGATGGAGCGACTACAAATGGAGTCCGATCGCAGGGGTCGTTGGATCGAAGTAGACAATCCGGCAACGGGAGAAATAATCCAGAGGATTCCTGAAGCTACGATTGATGACGCAAAAAGAATAATCGACGAAGCTTCCGCCGCTACGAAGATTGCAGAGACACTTCCCGCTTACAAGAGAGCAAAGTTGCTAACGTCTGTCGCAAGCATGATGGCGGAGAGATCTGCAGAGTTTGCGCATACTATTACTCTTGAAGCAGGCAAGCCAATTAGAGACTCTGAAGTCGAGGTCACTCGCGCTATAGGCGTTTTCACTTTCGCTGCTGAAGAGTCAAAGAGGATCTATGGTGAAGTCTTTCCCGCAGATGCATTCGAGTATCCGCCGAAAAGTGAAAACCGGCTGATATTCAGCCAGAGAGAGCCGATCGGGGTCGTGGTTGCAATTGGTCCGTTCAACTTTCCATTGAACCTGCTTGCGCACAAGATTGCTCCGGCACTCGCAGCTGGAAACACTGTCATAACAAAACCAACTTCCGAGACTCCGCTCACTTCTCTACTGCTAAGGGATGTTATCGAGAAAGCTGGGTGGCCAAAAGGGATCTTCAATGTGATCGTGGGGCCGGGAAGTTCAATTGGAAATGAGCTAATCGAGAATCCAAAGACCGATCTGATCACTTTCACCGGCAGCACCGAGGTAGGTCTGGATATTGCTGGAAGAGCAGCTCGTCTGGGAAAGAAAACAATTCTGGAAATGGGTGGAATGGATCCCTTTATCGTCCTCGATGATGCAAATCTGGATATTGCTAGTACCGCTGCAATCCGGGGTGCCTTTTCGTACTCAGGTCAGGTTTGCACGGCGTCCAAGCGTTTCCTAGTTGCAGATTCCGTCGCCGAAGAATTCGTTAAGTCAATGCGCGAGAAAATGATGAAGCTCAATGTTGGAAATCCTATTTTGGTTACCACGGATGTCGGACCGGTTATCAATAGGGCAGCAGTAACCAGGATCGATGGCATCGTCAAGGACGCGGTATCAAACGGAGCTGAATTGCTCGAAGGTGGAAAGCCGATGACTGAAGGAGAATTTGCAAAGGGAAGTTACTATGCGCCAACTCTGCTCGACAATGTGAAAAGCGATATGCGCGTCGGTCAGGAAGAGCCTTTCGCTCCACTCGCGCCGATTTTCAGGGTCTCTAGCGAAGAAGAAGCGATAGATGTCGCGAACTCTACAAAGTACGGACTGCAGGCGAGCATCTTTACGAGAAACATCGCAAAGGCACTAAAGATGGCACGGAGGATCAAGGCAGGAGCGGTGTTGATCGACGACCCAACCAATCTGAGGTGGGATAATGCACCGTTCGGTGGCGTGAAGAAAAGCGGGATGGGAAGAGAAGGCGTGCGGTTCGCAATTCAAGAAATGACTGAAAGCAAACTAATCGATATCAATCTCGAAAATGCGAGTTAGCGAAAACTCGTTTCTCTTTTTTTGTAATTTCAGGATCCGTGAAATCGGAGAAGAGTCTATACTTCGAAACAAATCTGCCCGAAGATATGAAGACTCTCATGCTAATAGAAGCGGCATGGAACGACATTGAGCAAGGTCGCTACAGTCCAAATCAAAAGAAGAGTTCTTCAAAGAGCTAAATCAATGGTAGAAATCAAGGGAATAACCTACATGATAAATTTGAACGTGGCGTTAAAAGAATAAAGGATAATCTACTGAAGGGAAAATTTAGAGAAACAAATCCGGAATCAGGAAAACCTCTGGGGTACGGTTTGAAAGGTGAATGGACTGTGTAAGAATCAAGCCATACCGGTTAATCTATCGATTCGGGAAGAAAGTTTGATACTTTTTGGATTCGAACATCGTAAGGATGTATACGACCTACTTATTCAAATCTCAAGAATTTACAAGAGTCTACACTTTTCAGTCCAAAATTCTCTCAAATCCTTAATTAAGCAAGGCGAACGCGCAGAATCCCATGTCGAATGAAATTGCTCGTGATTCGTACAACCGAGTTTTCACTGCTTTAGAAAATCACCAGAACTGGTTTGCAAATTCAATTCCACTGATCGCGTCGGAAAATGTTCCCAGCCCCGCGGTACGCGAAGCAATAATTTCGGATTTTGGAAACAGGTATGCCGAAGGCTGGGCGGGTGAAAGAGTCTATGCCGGCTGTACCTACATCGACCAAGTTGAAATTATCTGCATGGAACTTGCGCGCCAACTTTTTGGGGCAGAGTTTGCCGACGTGCGGCCTGTTTCCGGGGTAAATGCAAACCTGACCGTATACTCCGCGTTCTCGGACCCGGGCGACACGATGATGGCGCTAGCTATACCAAACGGCGGTCACATTTCTGCGGCAAGGAAGGAGTTCAATGGAACAGCGGGGTTGGTACACGGCCTCAACGTCGAATATTTCGTTTTCGATCGTGACAACTGGAACATTGATGTTGACAAGACCAAGGAGAAAGTGAAGAAGCTCGGCGAAGACGGCAAGAAACCAAAGATTGCAATGTTTGGCGGCTCCCTTTTTCTGTTTCCACATCCAGTTCGAGAGCTCGCAGACTTTCTCAAAGCCGAGGGAATAATCGTGTGCTACGATTCCGCCCACGTTTCCGGCTTGATCGCCGGCGGGCAGTTTCAATCTCCTCTGCAAGAGGGTGCTGATGCGATGACGCTTTCCACGCACAAGACTCTATTCGGTCCGCAAGGCGGAACGGTGCTTTCGTTTGACAAGTACTCGGACAAGATCAAAGCCGGCGCCTTCCCCGGAACTTCATCCAACCATCACCTGCACCACGTCGCAGGTAAGGCGATCGCCTTTGCCGAGTTCTTGGAATTCGGTCAAGAATATGCAAAGCAGGTAATCGCAAACGCGCAAGCTTTAGCGCAGGCTCTGAATGATGAAGGGGTGGACGTGCTCGCAAGCAACTTGGGCTTTACAAAGTCCCATCAAATCGCCGTGAACATTACAAGGTATGGACTCGGGGGTGACATGGAGAGAGATCTCGAGAAGGCAAACATAATTTTAAACCGGCAGTTGATACCGGGCGATGTCCAGGCTGGGCGCCACTACCAGAATCCCGGAGGGTTGAGGATAGGAACGAGCGAAATTACAAGGCTCGGGATGAAGCAAGACGAGATGAAGGTGATCGCCTCTCTCATGGCGCGGATAATAGTCAAGAAGGACGATCCCGCGAAGGTGAAGAAGGAAGTTGAAGAGATGAGAAAATCGTATCAAAAGGTACACTATGCATTCGAACCTGGCACTCCCGCGTACAAGTACATCCGCGTAAGGCAATGAAATCGCCCTAACAACCATGGCCTCTCCTTCCGCGGCAAGGAAAACTCTTACCTCAGCCAAAGTATCGGTGCTGGCCTCATTTGCCGCGATTTCGTTTGCCCTGGGTCTGCTATTCCGAGATGCTCTGATTTTTGCAGGGATCCCGGTTGTCATCTACCTAGCGCTCGTCTCGCTCGTCAGGGCGCCCGGTGAAATTGAAGTTACAAGATCAAACGAAAAATCCCAGTTCTACGAAAACGATTCAACAAAGGTTCGTCTCCGAACGACAAACCTTGGCAATCAATCGATTGCACTAGTTATGATTGAAGATCAATTACCGGTTGAATTGAGCAATGGATCAAGTTCTGCTTCATTCAGCTTCTCCTTGAAACCTGGCGAGACTCGAGATTGTTTCTACATGATCAAAGCTGAGGTATTCGGCCTCTACGTGCTCGGTCCGATCAGGACAAGGTGTGAAGATGCGGCTGGTCTAAACATTGTGAAATCCATAATTGAAGAAACTGCGCCGATAGTCGTCCTTCCGAAGACGACCGAGCGCCTAACTCATTTCAAGATCAGTCCCAGGAAGACAAAGCCGTGGCCCGGAGAGATCGTGGCTAGTAGGGTTGGTCTGGGCATCGACAACTACAGTATAAGACAGTACATGCCTGGCGATTCTTTCCGGCGGATCAATTGGCGTGCTTCGGCGAAGACCGCGGGTGACGATCTTCTATTAAACGAACAAACCGCCGAGCTCGGTGCAGACACAATCATAATAGTGGATGCTCGACCGGCCTCAAATCTGATCAGCCATGATGGAGAATCTCTTGTTAAAGATTCACTTCGCGCTGCCATCTCGCTGTCAGACAAGCTGCTGAGAGACAGAAACAGGGTCGGTCTCGTCACCATCGGACTTGAAACAAGTCGCCTTCCCCCCGGCTACGGACGGCGCCAGTACAACAGGCTCGTCCTTAGCCTTATCAAAGTTAGGGCGGGAGGTCTGTTCACGTTTGAAAACATCCCAAGCTACCTGAAGTATTTCTATCCACATCTGGCTCAGGTAATCATGGTGTCGCCGCTACTCGATTCCGAAGCGTTCATAGCTTCAGGTGAGATCGCGAGGTCCGGATACGAACTGCTCGTCCTCTCGCCAAACCCCATCGATTACAGCTCGGAAAGGGACGAGGCGCAGAAGAAAAAACGAACTCTTCGGATCGCGCGAGAGCTTGCTTCTATTGTAAGGCAAAACAATCTGGCACACGTTCGGGAATCTGGAGCGATCGTCTTGGACTGGAGAAAGGGCGAGTCGCTCGATTTCATGCTCTCCAAGAATATCCGGGCAAACTCGAGAGCGAGGGCAATGAGGAGGTCCAGATTTTAGTGAGTCAAGATTTGCAGAGACCACTCGAGTTAGGTGAGGTGCTCTCGTTTGCCGCAACCGCTGCTGTAATGCTTTCATCCACACTTTTCTTTCCGGAGTATTTCTGGCTGTTCATTCTGCTTGCTTTGGTCGAGGGAATATCTACCCGTTTCCGGACCGAGCGCGTCCTTTCGTTGAACAGGATCTTTTTTGCGTTTATCCTGATCTTGCTCGGCGCAGAGGCACTGGGCCTCGACGCTCTTGGAATGATTCTAGAAACCGTCGTAGTTATCGCGATAATGGACTTGCTTTTCCTGCTCCGCCGTACTCGAGCGCGATCAAGAGCTGATTTTATTTCAATAATATCTCGGAGGCTTAACTCGTACCTCTTTACGCTATTCCCCGCGGCCATATTCTCCGTGGGCCTGACATATCTTGGAACGGTAACTATTGGTGCTTCAATTGGTCCTGCCAACGCAATTTTAGGGTTGGGACTTGCGTCTTTTATTGTCTTTCTGATAATATTATTCGTCTCTACGCGACCTCGAGAAACTCTAAAATGAAATTCAAGTAGGGCGAGAGGCTCGTGGAATACTCATACGGTTCGGTTAAGGCCTCTACGCAGGGAGAACTCGTCCCGGTAACTGAGGTGTCGCTAGGATCAGGCGATACAATCTTCTTCGAACACCATATTTTCCTGTGGAAGGATCCGTCGGTCACAATAACCGCGAAGATGATGAAAGGAGTCGGAAAAAGAATTCTAGCCGGCCTTCCAGTTTACGTTACGGAAGCGCACGGTCCGGGCAAGATTGCATTCTCAAGAGAGGCGCCGGGTCAGATTATTTTCCTCGAGCTAAAGCCAGGACTTACGATCCATGTCAAGGAGCATCAATTTCTTTTCAGCACGAACGCAGTGAATTATTCT
>Ga0207060_10166_pt1 | contig 24850 bp, 24 predicted proteins | sample Alteio_BWMinCont_30_FD_153270 | JGI IMG/M metagenome (GOLD analysis project Ga0207060, IMG submission 153270) | Enriched cells from forest soil in Barre Woods Harvard Forest LTER site, Petersham, Massachusetts, United States -... | ecosystem: Environmental > Terrestrial > Soil > Temperate forest >...
GAAGAACGAGGCGTTCCGTTGATTCAAGATTTTTGTGAGAAATATCGAGTGCCTAAAGAATATCGTGATTTTGCTATTTTAGTCAGTCGTTATCATTTACATTGTCACCGTGCTTTTGAGCTTCGAGCAGAAACATTATTAAAGACTTTAGAACGATTGGACGCCTTTCGAAAACCAAAACGTTTTGAAAAGTTTTTAATTGCTTGTGAAGCAGATGCTAAAGGTCGTGCAAAATTAGAGGATAAACCCTACCCACAAGCCAATAGAATGCATGAAGCTTTTTTAGCGGCAAAAAATGTGGATATAAAACCATTGTTAGCAGAAGGCTTACCAGGTGAAATTTTAAAAGAAAAAATACATCAAAAAAGAGTACAGGCAATAAAAAAGTTATAATTGTCCGCCCAAATCAAAAAAATATCTGAATTATAATGTATATGTTCTATCTAACAGATTAAATCCCAGCAGTTCCTGTTCAATGCCTCGACCCAATGCCATCACTTTGAATAACTCTCCCATTTCTGAAGGAGAGGTTAACGTTTGAATGGAGCTATTTAATTTTAATTGTATTTTTTTATTTTCCGAATTTTCCACGCATATTTTAGTAGTAAAATCTAGAAGGCCTAAACTCAATAAAAAAGCAGCTTGTGTTGTGTAACCTAAGAGATCTAAGCCTGATTTTAAAGCGGCTTCTGCAAGAGAGGTAAAGTCTACATGTGCCGTGATATCTTGCAGTCCTGGAAAAAGAAAAGGATCAGTGTGGGCCCTATGCTGATAATGACACATCAGTGTCCCCATGTTTCTATCCGGATGGTAATATTCATTTCTTGGAAAACCGTAATCGATTAGTAATAAAATACCCTTTGCTAAAATATCTGAAATACTGTGAACCCAGGGTGAAATGCTAAGATTGATTTCTGAAGAGTAGCCTTCTTGCCAAGAGCGTGACAAAAACAATTCATTCAGTTTTGGTATTTTTGTGGGGTGGTAGAGGGAAGAAAGCACATTTTGATTTTTTTCGATAACACCCAGTTCTTGAATACCCTGTGATGTTATTTGAAAACCATGGACGGGCATGGCGTCGATAACCTCGTTTGCAAGAATGATCCCTGTAAAAGGAAAATCTGGAAGTCTTTCTAACCACTGTACGCGATCTATAAACTCTGGACATAGAGCTAAAATTTTTTCTTGTTGTCTGGCTTTAAGATCTGCACTAATTTCTAAAATAAAATAATGACAAGGTAATTTTTTTAGGGTGGATAAGTGGATTAAAATATCCGCAGCCATTTGTCCACTCCCTGCACCTATTTCTAGTATATCCCCATTTTGTAGTGTTTTTAATACTTCGTGACAAAACTCAGCTAAACAATAAGAGTACAAAGGGGAAATTTCTGGAGCTGTAATAAAATCTCCCCCGCTCCCAAATTTTTGAGTTCCTGCATTATAATACCCAAGTGTTGGGGTATAGAGGGCTAAGTGCATATACTGTTCAAATGAAATAATGCCCCCATTGCTTCTGATTTTAGTTAATATATAGTCTAATAGTTTTTTACTATGGTTTAGGGCTTCTTCACTTGGAATTGGTAGAGTTGGTAGAGTTGGTAGAGTTGGTAGAGTTGGTAGAGTTGGTAGAGGTTGAGTTTTCATGTTAATCACTATTTTTTTGTGTGTCTTGGCTTACTGTATAGGTTCGGTTTCCAGTGCTATCATCGTTTGTCGTTTAAGCGGGCTACCGGATCCACGAACAACAGGATCTAAAAACCCAGGGACCACAAATGTGTTGAGATTAGGGGGTAAACTGCCGGCGGCAATCACTCTTTTAGGAGATGTTCTAAAAGGCGTTATCGCCGTTGCTCTCGCAGTTGTTTATAATCCTCTCCCTCAAAATGTAGGTCCTGTCATATTAGCGGTTTTTTTAGGACATCTCTATCCCATTTTTTTTGGATTTCGAGGGGGTAAAGGGGTTGCAACTGCCATGGGTGCTGTTTTTGTGTTGTCTTGGCCAGTTGGGTTGATGTTAGTGGGGACTTGGATCATCATGGTTTTGTTGTTTCAAATTTCTTCTTTAGGTGCATTAACGGCAGCGTTTGTGGCTCCATTATATATTTATTTGTTTGGGTGGAAAGGTCCTGAGTTTAGTATTTATGTTGGTGTAATGAGTGTTCTAATATTTTGGTGTCATCGTGCCAATATAGGGCGTTTGTTGCAGGGCAAAGAACCTAAAGTTAATATTTTTTCAAAAATTCGGTCATAATACTGGGCTCTTCTCGGACTTTAGCTATTTCATCCCAAATTTTTTGCGCTTGTTCCAAACTAATAGTACCTCTTTTTGAAAAAACCAAGTAATAAGATTTAGAGATCAGAGGATGGGGTTGCACTTTTATTTTTCCAGTAAATTCGGGTTGTAGGTTGTAATATTGAGCAACCTCGTTGAGATCGACAATAGATCCTGTGTGTTCTTTGATCAATTTTTTAAAATTAGTAGGGGCATGTTTTTCTTCTACCACAGAGATCCCTTCTTTTTTTAAATCTGCAATAAGAGAGTAACTCATATTGCCTCGAACGGGTTGTGGAAGTTCTTTTATATCACCATTAAATACATAAGTAGAGGGTTTACCCTCTTTATCTAAAGCAGAGGTAATGACTCTATATTCGATTTGCGAGACTCGAAAAGGAGATTTTTTATCGCTTGCTGCACCGACAGGATAATTGAAGTAAGCTGCGCGTTCATCTTTATAAGACGCCGTAGCAACCCCATCCACTTTTCCTTCTTTGGCTTCACTTAGACATTCTTGCCAAGGCATGGGTTTAAAAACAGGTTGATATCCTAAATTTTGTAAGGCCTTTCGAATAATATCAATATGTAATCCAGTGACAGTATTCCCTTTTACAAAAGTGAATGGGTACCAGAAATTATTGTCAGTGCAAATGCTTATGGGTGTGGTTGTAAAAGCTGAGTTTGAAATACTCAATAGCAGAAGAGACAACAAAGAATTTACTGTTTTCATTGATTTCTTTCCCTCCATTAATTTTTTAGGTTTGGGCGGGAACAGGCCCGCCCCCTACAATATTTCATGGTTTTTTTGGCGGAGGCAGGTCCACCCCCGCCCTTTATTAAAGTGTGGTACTATTTCTTGAGGGTGTCCATTGACCAACGTGGCATAACTTTGATTTCCAGGGGATCTTTCTCACCCCTTTTTAAGCGTTGGTATCCGGCAAAGGCAATCATGGCGCCGTTGTCAGTACAAAATTCTAATCTTGGATAATATAGAGTTCCTTGGATAGATTTTATAAATTGAGATAATTTTTGACGAAGGCGTTTGTTTGCACCGACGCCACCGGCAATGACTAATCGTGTATGATTCGTTTCTTTTAAAGCACGTTTACATTTAATAACTAAAGTATCCACTACAGCTTCTTGAAATGCCCATGCAATATCTGCTCGATCTTGAAAGCTTCCTTCGGTATTTTTTAGTGTGTTGATGGCAAAGGTTTTTAAACCACTAAAACTAAAATTTAAACCAGGTCTTTCTGTTAAGGGTCTTGGAAATTGGAAACGATCATGCACGCCAGATTCTGCTAATTGGGCCAGGAGAGGTCCTCCGGGATATCCTAATCCCAATAGTTTTGCAGTTTTGTCGAAAGCTTCACCAGCAGCATCATCTAAGGATTCTCCTAGAATGAAATAACGCCCTAGTTCACTGACTTCTATTAACAAGGTGTGACCCCCAGAGACAAGTAAGGCAATAAAAGGAAATTCAGGAGCTGGGTTTTCTAATAGAGCAGCTAATAAGTGACCTTCCATATGATGTACTGCAATGGTAGGGAGCTTCAAGGCATATCCTAAAGCACGTGCAAAACTTGCACCTACTAAGAGAGCACCCACAAGGCCTGGTCCTGCGGTGTAGGCTATGCCATTGAGTGATTTAAGAGGGATATCTGCTTGCTTTAGGACTTCAGTTAATAAGGGAATAATTTTGCGAATATGATCACGCGAAGCTAATTCAGGAACCACCCCACCATAAGCAGCATGTATAGTCGTTTGACTATGCACAGCATGTGCTAATAAGCCTTTGGTATCATCATAAATTGCAATACCGGTGTCATCACAAGAAGTTTCAATACCCAATATTCGCATAAATTCTTCCAAATAATGTTAGAGTAGTCTAGAATAACATGCTTGGTTATGAACTGGTTTAACTTTAATCAACTAACTTACGGAGAGTGATATTCGATGCCCAGTGTTCGTATTAGAGAAGGGGAGTCTGTCGATTCAGCCATGCGCCGTTTTAAACGTGCTGTCGAAAAGGCAGGGATTCCCAAAGAATTGAGAAAACGAGAATTTCATCAAAAAGCTTCAACTAAGAAAAAACGCGAAGCAGCCGCAGCTAGGAAACGTCATTTGAAAAAATTGTCTAGGGAACAAGGTGGTGGCATGCTGAATAATCGTGAGAGTCGTCATTAATAAATTATTGACATAGGTTAACATGGATCTTAAACATACCATTCAGGAAGCAATGAAAGCAGCCATGCGTTCTGGTCAAAAAGAACGCTTGGGTGTTATTCGTTTAATTCAAGCGGGTATTAAGCAACAAGAAGTTGATGAACGTATTGTTTTAAATAATGAGCAGATCTTAGCTTTACTGGATAAAATGATTCGTCAACGTCGAGAAGCTATTAAACAATTTGAAGCTGGGAAGCGAGAGGATCTTGTTCAAAAAGAAAATTTTGAAATTGGTGTCATACAAGAATTTTTACCAGCTGCCTTGTCGGATGAAGAAATCAAAGTACTTGTAAATCAAGCAATACAAGAAGAAGGAGCAACTTCAATAAGAGATATGGGGAAAGTTATGGCAGTATTAAAGCCTAAGCTTCAGGGGCGAGCGGATATAGGGGCGGTAGGTAACCTTATCAAGAACCTCTTGGCAAATAAATAAAGAACAGAAATGACGGGTCATATTCCCGATACTTTTATTGAAACTTTGTTATCACGTGTTGATATTGTAGATGTTATTAATGAACGTGTGAACCTGCGTAAAGTAGGATCATCCAATTTTGTGGGTCTTTGTCCCTTTCATACTGAAAAAACCCCTTCTTTTTCTGTAAATCCAGCCAAACAGTTTTATCATTGTTTTGGTTGTAGCGTGCATGGAGACGCTATTCGCTTTTTAATGGAGTATGATGGTTTACATTTTGTGGAGGCTGTCGAAACCTTGGCTGAGCGAGTAGGACTTCAAGTTCCAAAAGAAGGGCAAGATAATGTTTCTTCCTCTAATCATTCTAAAATTTATGACGTTTTGAAGCAGGCCAGTCACTATTTTCAAACCCAATTGCGTCAACACCCCCATGCATCTCGAGCAGTACACTATTTGAAGTCTCGGGGAGTTACGGGCGCTATTGCCAAAAAATATGGTTTAGGATTTGCTTCAGAAGCTTGGGATCATCTTTTAACAACGCTCTTAATTTCCCCTATTCAAGTAGAAGATTTAATTTCCGCGGGACTCGTTATTCGTAAAGAAGGGGGGCATGTCTATGATCGCTTTCGAGATAGGATTATGTTTCCTATTTTAGATAATCGAGGACGAGTCGTTGGCTTTGGGGGACGTGTTATTGATAAAGGAGACCCAAAGTATCTTAATTCGCCTGAAACAATGGTTTTTAATAAAGGAACACTGCTTTATGGTTTATATGAAGCCAGAGCAGGGAATCGAACCTTATCAAATTTGATTGTGGTTGAGGGGTATTTGGATGTGGTGAGTCTTGGCCAGTTTGGGATCCACAACGTGGTTGCCACTTTAGGGACTTCTCTGACAGAGAAACATTTGAATACCTTATTTCGGTATGTTTCAGAGATCATATTGTGTTTTGATGGTGATCGAGCGGGCAGAGAGGCCGCACAACGTGCTTTGAAGCTTTGTTTGCCTGTTATGAAAGAGGGCAGACGAGTTCGGTTTGCTCTTTTACCGGAAGGGGAAGATCCTGATTCCTTTATTCGAAGCCAAGGTCAAGAAGCGTTTCTAGATAGACTTGAACGTTCAAAATCTTTATCCGATTTTTTATTTGATTCTGTATCAGAAGGTTTAGATTTGACGCATATCGATGGGCGAGCGCAGCTTGTAACTTTAGCTAAGCCGTTAATTTCTTTGTTACCAGCAGGTGTCTTTCAACAGATGATGGGTAGTCGGTTGCGGGAATTAGCAGGGCTTCCGGCGCCAAATTTTAACCAGAAAAATTATAATTTTAAATCTTCACAAGCTAGAAAAAATCTGGCAACTCGCTTACCCTTAGTAACACCAGCCATTCGTGCAGCCGCTATTTTATGTCAGAAACCTAATCTAACAAATAGTATTCAAGAATTAAAGCCATTATTAAGTACAGTCGATATTTTTGGAGTAACCTTGTTGTGTGCACTTATAGAAATTTTTGAAAGTAAACCAACAATTCTTATGGAAGAAATTTCTGAGGAACTCCCCCTTGAGCTTAGAAATAGTTTTAATATCAAAGAATTAAAGGCTATTGTGGCCTCTGTTCCTGAGGCTGGGATTGAGCAAGAATTTAGGGGTGCTATTCAGCGGTTGGTAGAACGAGCTACAGAATTGGCCATGGAAACTCTACTAACTAAATCAAAAGAGGGAGAGCTTTCTCTTCAAGAAAAAACTTATCTTATGAATTTACTGGAAAAATGGAAGAAAATCGGGTAGATTAACTGGTTTTTAGATACTACAATCGGAACAACTAGAACCGAACAATCCCTTAGCATAGAGAATGCCATGACTTACGTTGATAGAGACCATCAAGCTGCGCTCCTTAAGCCCCTGCTGGCGCTTGGAGAAGAAAAGGGCTTCCTCACCTATGATGAAGTTTGTAGTTTTCTTGTGGAAGAAGATGTTGATCCTGAGCAAATAGAGGAAATCATTGAAAATCTTGATGAGCGGGGGGTCACCGTTTATAGGATGACTACCGATCTGGACAATATCATGCTGACGGAGTCGGAAGCAGTTGTTGTTACAGACGATATCGTTGAAGAGCCAGTACCTTTTCAGTCTATCGATGCGGAATTAACGCGTACTAATGATCCCGTTCGAATGTATATGCGCGAAATGGGTACTGTAGAGCTCTTAACTCGCCAGGGTGAGATTGTCATTGCTAAGCGTATAGAAGAGGGCGTTCGAGAAGTTCTCTTGACCTTAGCACAGTATCCCAAATTTTTGTCAATCATTTTGGATGAATTTGCAAAAGTAGAAAGAGGGGAATTAAAAATTAATGATGTTGTTAATGGATTTGTTGATCCAGAACAACAGGCATTGATTCCTGAAGAAATTAACGCAGTAAGCACAGTTTTAGATACAGCAGTTGTTGTTGATGAGAATGAGAGCGATGAGGAAGTCGCTGCTGAAACCAGTGAGTTTGATGCTGAGCCTGATTTAACAGAGGCAAGACGTCGATTTGCTGAACTTGCTGAATTGATGCAAGAAGCAGAAGCGCTTACAAAAACAAAAGGACGTCATCATAATAAAACGGTGGCATCGTTTGATAAATTGGGGGAATGCTTAGCCTGTTTCAAATTAATTCCCAAATTATTTGATATATTGACAGATAGCATGCGAAGTATGCTTGAACGAGTGCGTGAGCAAGAACGAACTGTGATGGATATTTGTGTTAATAAGGCCAAAATGCCAAGATCTGTATTCATTGCTTCTTTCCCCAATCGTGAGACTGATCCAAAATGGCTTTTAGAACAAATAGAAGCTAAAGAATCTTATTCTGATGCAATTGCAAGGAATCAAGATGCTATAAAAACAGCACAAAAACGATTATTGGATTTAGAGCAACAAACCAATTTATTAGTAACTGAAATAAAAGAATTGAATCGTCGGATGTCAATTGGCGAGGCAAAAGCACGTCGAGCGAAAAAAGAGATGGTTGAAGCTAATCTTAGACTGGTAATTTCAATTGCTAAAAAATATACCAATCGTGGCTTACAATTTCTGGATTTGATTCAAGAAGGTAATATTGGTCTTATGAAGGCCGTTGATAAATTTGAATATCGTCGAGGCTATAAATTCTCAACCTATGCAACCTGGTGGATACGTCAAGCGATTACTCGATCAATTGCTGATCAAGCTCGAACAATTCGTATTCCGGTTCACATGATTGAAACCATTAATAAACTCAATCGAATTGCGCGGCAGATGTTACAAGAAATGGGACGTGAACCTACCCCAGAAGAATTGGGTAAACGGATGAGTTTATCTGAGGATAAAATTCGTAAAGTTCTAAAAATCGCAAAAGAACCCATTTCTACCGAAACTCCTATTGGGGATGATGAAGACTCTCATTTAGGGGATTTCATTGAAGATGCTTTGGCCTTGTCTCCGCCTGATTCTGCAACCACAGAAGGATTGCGTGAAGCAACACGACGTATTTTATCTAGTTTAACGGCACGTGAAGCCAAGGTGTTACGAATGCGCTTTGGTATTGATATGAATACCGATCACACCTTGGAAGAAGTTGGTAAACAATTTGACGTTACGCGAGAACGTATTCGACAAATTGAAGCAAAAGCATTACGTAAATTACGTCAACCGAGCAGAGCACAGCAACTAAAGAGCTTCTTGGAAGATGAAACCAAGGAATAATTTTTATTATTCATGGTATAATTTGCGCCATAGTTGAAAATGTTAATCGGGCCCATAGCTCAGTTGGTTAGAGCAGGGGACTCATAATCCCTTGGTCCTAGGTTCGAGTCCTAGTGGGCCCACCAGTAAAATAAAAAATTAATCAACTGTAATTTATACAAATACATAAAGCAATTTGGAGGTATATCATGGCGACTCACCCTAGCTCTGTTTCAGTCTCTTCGGCTACAGATTTGTCTACGTCCCCTACTTCTCCTACTCCCATCACTGCTACCGTAGTTTCAAGTGGTGGCGCTAAGCCAGTGGTGGCGCCTATATCGCCAATTAAATTTAAAAGCTTAATAGCAAAAATTCAAGAGAATGATCCTGCTTACAGGGAAATTTCAATTCGAGATGAACGTTTATCTCAAGAACAAGTAGACACGTTATGTGATGTGTTAGGCAAAAACAGACATGTTGTAAAAGTTTCTTTGATTAATGTGGGCTTGGGTTCTTCGACAGGAGCAGCGCTTAGGAGAATGTTACTAGCAAAAAGAGATCATCTGGTCGAATTAAACCTGTCATCTAATACTTTGGGCCAAGGGATAAATGCGATAGCCGAAGGGCTTTTGGGTAACACAACTTTAGAGCTTTTGAGTCTTGCAGATAATCAGCTCAATCGGAAACTTGTGGGTCCACTTGGTAGATTATTAAGAATATTGTCAGAAAACCAGGGTTTTAAAATCATTCTTTTGAATGCCAATCATTTAGAAGGGCTTCCCACTGCTTACGAGATAATTGGTTTTTGTCAGGCGCGCGTTACTTCAGAGAAGCTGCGAGTTATTTTGAACGGAAATCGTTTTACTAATGGAATCTGTAGCTTAATTAAGCGTGAAATCCAAGATAAACCACAGGTCGCTCTAGAGTGTATGGAACAAAACAAGCCTGTGTGGTTACCTAAAAACTCAGCTGCGGGCGTCGTTCAACCTGCAACTCAAGGCACATCACTCATTGCAGAGAGTGCGAAACCAAGCGAATCTGGGAGTGTACTTTCAGGAGCAGCTGGGAGCCTCATACTAGCTTGGATTCCGGCAGCTGAGGATCCTAACAAGTCACTAGGACATAGTAGAGTTGCAGATTCTAAATTGTCTGCGGAACGTCATGTTAATTTTAAAGATCAAATTCTTGTGGCTCCGCCGGAACCTTGCCCCTGGGAGCCGGACGAAGATCCTACTGTCGTTCTAGATGATGTAGTGGATACTTGGACAATGGAGGGTAATAGAGAAAGATTGCTTCAGAAGCTTAAGAGTGAATATGAATTCTATGCTCCAAAACTTGTAGAATTAAAGCAATATGCAGGAAATGAAGCAACAGATAGTGAAAGCAAAGAAAGAGCAGATATCGATAATCGTATCCCAGAGAGGCTTCAGGCTCTAGAAGCAATGCTATTTGATCTTAATCTCCCATCGACAGGATTGTGGAATAGACAAATAGAATACAACGAGGATCAACCTTTTTTGCGAGAAACAATAAAATTCATCCAACAATTTGATATAAATCTCCAGCGCGGTAATGTTACCCAAGCGTTACAAAATGCAAATGATCTCAGAGCGCGATGGGGAGAAGTAGTTACCTGCATGCGACGGATAATGGCAATGGATAATTGCGAACAACGTCAAAAGGAAAGTTTGCCGCCTATTGAGCTCGGCGTTCTATCCCTACCCAGACCTGCACTTATCTTTGGTGGGGGCCGTAAGCCTGTGCCTGCGGGTGTTTCACCTGGAGTTGTGCGTGCAAGTTCTTCAGGGTCTGCTGCATCCATAATTGAGAAAAGAACAGGGGGAGCTGGAGTTATAACAGATCAAGAAAAGAAAACTCTTATTGATGACCTGGAAAGCCTAAGGTTGATGTTGAGTGATCTGCAAAACAAGCGGCTAGCAGAAAAACCAGAGCTTGCTAACAATACTTCGGCTCTGTGTGCTGACTCGGTGATTAAACCGCTAGACGAAGCAATCTTAGAGTTGGTGCTTTTGAAACTAGCAGTGACTGCACTCCATGAGGGTACACAAAAAACCTTGACTCGCGAAGAAGCCCAAAATTATGAAAAGCATTTGAAAAGTATGGCTGCGCAGGCGCGAGTAAAAAGGAAACCCTGCTTGTCATTGGGTATTTTTGCGCAGTTACAAGAAAGAGGGCTAGTGCCGCCAGCAAAACGGTGTACTATTTGATAATAAATAAAATTTTTTAGTGTCTTTTTGGTGTCAAATCCATAAAATGGTTCCGTATTATTTTATCGTGGGTTTAAGCCAGTAGACCCAAATCCACCCTCTCCTCGATCCGTAGGTAGTAGACTATGTGTTGGTTGCCAATCAACATTAAAAAATCTAAGAATGACCATCTGTGATATACGCGCTCCTGGTTTTACAATATAATCTTCTGTTCCTTGATTGTAGAGCCCAGTTGAAATTTCTCCAGTATAATCCGCATCAATTATAGAAGGTATGAAAGTGGCCACCTTAAACTTTTTTGCTATTCCTGAACGAGAGGTAATATAAGCAAAATAGCCTCTTGGTAGTTGCATACAAAAACCAGCAGGAATAAAAACAACCTCGCCAGGTTTAATAGTAATAGGATGGTCTACTGCTGCCATTAAATCGAATCCAGCACTTCCCGCAGTTGCTTGAGAAGGAATTGGAAATTTTTCACCATGAGGCAAAATAACAATCGGTACACTTATACCACCCTTGTTGATTTTACAGCAACTTTGGATTGAGATGCTTGTTACCAGTGCTAGTAATGTATGTAATAATTTTTTCTGCATTTTAGTGTCGTTCTATGTTCAAAGCGGCGGCGGGGTATTGAGCGACGGTACTTTTATTCATTCAGATCTCCGATTGTTCATAAATCTGATCAGTGATGGTAATGAATCTATCTAGAATATGACACATTCTTTGATTAATAGAATGATAATTTTGTTGTATCAATTCTTCAGCACCTTGTGTAAATCGGGATGGTTTTAAGTCACCGGGAACAGATGCAATCATCGTCTTAATACCCTCTAAAGTAATTTCTAAATGGCATTGAAATCCATATACTCGTTTTTTATAACATATTATTTGACGTGGACAACCTTCGCTATAGCCTAGTAATACCGATTCTTTTGTAAGTCCTGGCATATCGTTATGCCAATGAATGACTGGGAAAGACAGAGGAAGTCCTTGTAATAAAGGATCGACTACAGCTTCCTCTGTTAACGAAACTGGATAAACACCTATTTCCTTATTCGGACTGCGCATGGTTTTAGCCCCTAACGCTTCTCCGATCAATTGAGCGCCAAGACAGAATCCAAGCACGAATTTATGATTATCTATGGATTTTTTAATAAGCTTTATTTCATCTGACAAATAAGGTGCCTTTTCTAATTCAAGTGGACTTTGCGGACCACCCATCACAATTAAAAAATCAAAATTGTCATTTGCTAATGGGAGGTCACCTTTATAAGGGCGAATAATCTTAAAATGATGGCCTTTTTGTAGCGCCCAGGTTTCAATAATGCCAGGCGGTTCAAAATCTGCATGCATCACACATAAAATATTCATTCGTATCTACCTTTATTAATGGGATTAAATACACAATCTTAAGGTCACAACAGAACAACATGATCGAGTCGCAATAACTGTCTTGAGAACAGTGACACAACTTTATGGACTTTAGCAAAATAAAAGCAAAAAATCTATAAGACTTCTATGTTCTGTTTTATCAAAAATAAATTAAGTTGTGTTTCTAAGGTCAGCTATTGCGACTTGATCCCATTTACTTGTAGTCTTTAAGAGTAATAGCGTTTGCTGCTTGTTGTATTCGCCGAGTTGATCGATTAATAAAAAATTCAATCATGCTAGCAGGTGCAATATGCATTAATTTCATGAGTAACCAAGTCAATAAATTTTTATTTTCTTGTGAGCTAAACAATTTTGCAGCTTTAACTCCAAGCTCCTGATTGACGTTAATAAATGGACGCATTTCTTGTTCAAATTGATTAAATGCAGTTTGATAGTCGCCTTTTGCTAATGCTAATTCTCCAGCAAGAACATAAGCACCAATAAGTGCGAGACTTGAACCTTGACCGGACATGGGCGAAGCACAATAGCCCGCATCTCCCAATAAGACAACCCGACCTTTAGACCAGTGTTCCATTCTAATTTGGGCCGCAACATCAAAGTAAAAATCAGGGGCTTCTGACATCATCTTAAGGAATTTGGGAACTTCCCAACCAACATCTTCAAAAACTGTCCTGACCAACTGTTGTTGTGCCTCTCTATTACGTGGTTCAACATGAATGTTTGATACAAACGCAAAACTCACTCTGGCGGTGGTATCGTTGCGCGTGCTCCAGACAGCAGCGGCTCGTCCTAACTCGGTATATTGTATTTCCATGCGATCCAAATTTAGATAATTTGGAACTGTAAACACACAGAGATGTATACCGAACTCTTGAGAAAAGCGCGATTCATCCCCAAACACGAGTTGACGCACATTTGAATGCAATCCATCCGCGCCTATTACCAAATCGAATGTACGAGGTTTATTCTTTTTGAACTCAACCTGAACGGATTCATTTGTTTGAGAAATAGCCTGAATGGAATCTCCGAAAATAATTTCAAGATCTGGAATTTGATCTATCAGAATCTGACATAAGGTCCCCCGCATAATTTCCTGATCGGAACCCATACGATGTCCGAATGCATCCCCTGACATTTTATTGATGACCTTACCATTCTTATCGATGAGCAAGGCACCCTGCATATCGGTATTGGCTGCAACAACTGTATCATAAATGCCCATATACTTTAGAATTTGAAGGGCGGCTCCTCGGACATCAATTTTATAGCCACCTGTAAGTAATGCGGGCGCTGATTCTACCAAAGTAGGGGTAAATCCATTTATTTTTAGCCAATAAGCGGTAGACAGGCCTGCAGGTCCTGCTCCCGAAATCAGAACTCTCATACCCTCTCTCCAAATGATTAATGGGGCTTCATACTTTCTGCATCCAAAAAATAACCATACCCATTTAAAGTATAGCAACCATTAATTTGGCGTCATGCCGAAAGTAGCCTTGCAAATTTCAGCAGTCAAAATTGCATATTCCTGTTTCTCACCTACATTGCGTTTTTTCCATTCATTCGTAAGTTCTTCACGAATTTGAATGCCACGCATCCTTTTTTCAATCCAGGCAGAGGAATAACCTTTTGCTTGATAGATCTCTCGTGCACGTTGTGATGCACGTTCGGGATCTTCGATTTCTTTTATTCGTTCATAACCTACCTGCGCTAACCAAATTTTGAAGGGTTCGGCTTTGGGTGAAGGGATGGATTGAATTATACGAAAAATGGTTTCTGTATCGGCACAATCAGTTTGATAGGTTTTACCATCTGGGGAAGGTAATTTTAGTTGTACGATTTTTTCGTACAACTGAGAAAATCCTTCTTTTTCATGGAGTTGCCGTTTTAAATCTGACCAGTAACGCCTGGGACTGGAGGTTTGAGTTAATATTCCAACAATATCAATGACTGAAAAAAACCATTCTTCATTATGTAAGATTCGACGAATTGTTTTATCATCAAAAGCTATAACGCGATTTTCAGATTTTATCTCTTTATCCATTAGTTTAACCCCTGCATTTTTTCAATCTTTACTCTTTCATCATCAAATAAACTCAATCGCTTAAGTAAGGTTTTTGGCAGCATGAGTGAACCAGGAGCAATAACAGCATTTGCCCCAATGCGGCAGTGATCACCAATAAGTGCTCCAAATTTTTGTACGCCGGTATGGATAAGTTCATTCGTTCTAATGACATGAATTTCTTTGTTGATATATTCATTTCGATAGTTTGCAATAATGCTCCCCGCTTCAAGATTTACGTCCCTGCCCAAAATTGAATCACCGACAAAATTGAAATGTGCGAGTTTAGTTCCTCCGAATAAAAATGATGATTTCAACTCGACCCCTGGGCCTAAAATGCAATCTGCTTCTAGCCAATTTCCACCTCGGATATAAGCACTTGACGCAACAAAGCAGTTTGGTCCAATGATAATTGGTCCTTTTAGAATGGCGCCATTTTCTATTGTTGCTGAGACATGAACAGCAATTTCATTTGAAATAATAAATTCATGATTTGGTAAAGATCCGAGGAGTTCACGAACATATTGACTTGCAGAAGTTGTTAATTCCCAAGGCTCAAGGCTATTCCAACGAGATAAAGGAGAGTAAGCAAATGTTTCAATATAGGAAGTGATACTCAATTCGATCTCCGAAGTCCAAAATTTTAAAATAGTGTGAACATTATATCAGAGTTGTTAAACACTATACAATGCAGGAGTAGTGCCTAGTATAGCAGCAGGGGCTTCTTCTCCTGAGCGTAAAGCATCATTCGGTGTCGGGCACTAAATTATGGGTTAATGTCTAATGTCAAGATTTGACACCAACGCATAAAAGATTTTTGATCCGTTTTTTTGAGGGCTCCAAAAAATTTGTCATCAATCTTTTCGATGATGGGTACTAATTTTGATGCAAGTTCCTTGCCCTTTTTTGTTAAAAGTACGGACTTGGCCCGGGTATCTTGTTTATGTTCCACATGCTTTATGTAAGCACATGCCACTAGTTTTTTAAGAGATTTTGATACAGTCATTTTATCTAATTTTGATTGATTTATAATCAAACTTTGTGAAACATCTTGATTTTTATTTTCAAACCATAATGCAATTGCAAGAACCACAAATTGGGCGTGAGAAATATTATAAGGATCAAGCGCTTTTTTAATCAGTCGCTGCCAAGTAATGGTGGTTTGCCATAACAAAAAACCAGGGCTGTCTTCTGGTTTATCAACACTAAATACAGAGCTAGACATTAGCATTTCTCGCTAAATTAACCAGAGTATCCATTTGCTTTGGTACAGAGTTTGCAACGTTTTGTGCAACCAACTTCACCCATAGAAAACTGAGCCATCCTGATACCGTTATTGTATTGGTGATGCGCAATCCCTCCAATGTTTCCTCTAGTTCATGAGCATCGATCATGGTTGCACCAAAAAAATTACAATAATCCGTAAATTTTTGATTGATTACGACCTTGGATAAGGTGATATCCACTTTTGGCCCCCCCACAGGTTTTAAAATAAAATGGCTACCTTCTGCAAAAGTATCCTCCATCTTACAGTATTCTAATTCTTTGTCCCACTTAGGCCAGTTATTTACATCAGCCCATAATCGCCATATATCTTCTTTTTTAATGTCTTGATAGACTTTGCTATATGATTTAACCCACATAAACCCCTCCACAATATTGTAAAGTTGCATATTATATGCGAGTTTACTATATGTCAAGGCTTAGTGCATTGCTTTTTTAATTCAGAGGCAAGATGTAAAAATATATCTAAAAGCCCTTGTTGTCTAACTAAGTCATATAGACATTTTTTATGTCTTATATTTAATTTATCTTTTGCATTTGCTCTATATTCTTCAATGGTTCTTGTACTTAAGTGTGTGATTTTAGAAGACTCTTTAATAGAGTATCCTGCAAGCCAAAGACTCATAACTTTTATTTCTGTATTTGTTAAGTTTGCATTACTTATTTTTTTTGCCGCAGATAAAAGTGCATGATTTTCTGTACTATCAATTGGATTATATAAATCATGTGGTATTGATCCTGCATTAACCAAGTTGATAAATACATTTGAAACTGAATAATATTGAGTAATTAAATTATCTTTTATTTTATAATAACAAATGCCGTTGTAGGTAACTTTTTTTCCAGTGGGTTCTAATCCAAAAAACAATCCTTCGTGTGTTGTTGAACTACTCCAGCTAACAGAAACAACATCTTCTTTGCTAACAATAGCTTCTATTTTTCCATTTCGTTTTGGAAAAGCATTAAACCAATTTTTAGCTATTTGAATTTTCTCATTTGTTCCTATTGATTTTTTAGTAACACTATTAATTAAAATGTTGTTGGCGCATATGCGTTCAATCGCTTCAAGATTCTCTCCGATCCATAAGTCATTAAAAAAATTTTTAATAAGAGTTTCCTTATCCATATAAAATGACTCTTAAAAAAAATGTATTAACAATAAGAGGGTTCATCAATTTCTATTTCTACACGAATTATACCACTAAGTCAATTAAGTATATTTACGTATATTTTGACCTAATGACAATTTTGTTTATGTAAGTATTTGGTGTTTTTACGGGTGCTATAATTAACATGTATAAACTATCCTGGATGTGTACTAAAAAGTGCTTGGATATTATTCATGAGTGTCAAAAATGATGGAAATAAAATAAATCTTATCTTCATCAGTAGGCTAATTTCTACCATCGCAGATCAATTGCTTTTATTTCTAATTCCATGGGTTATTTATAAAATTACTGGCAGTGCATCAATGTCAGGGTTAAGTTTTGCTTTAGAGTGGTTCCCTCGAGCTCTTTCATTTCCCTTATCGGCTCTATGGGATTTTAGGGTCTGTTTTTGGGTCAGCTGCTGTCTTTTTGGTACTTTGGACATTATTGTTTGAATTTTCTAAAAGAAAACCAGCATAATGGGACTTCAAGCATACGCCATTGATCGCAAATCTCTATTGTATTATTGAGGAAAATTCTATAAAATCTAACAACTAGAGAATGTAGGAATATTATAAATGATTCATAGTAATAGATATTTTTTATATATAGTTTGTGGGTGTTTAACTATATATAGTTTAAGTTGTCATGCCTTATTAATTCCTAAAAAGGATTACCAGAGGGAACGAGTGATATATCTTTATAATGGGCCTGGCACTTCTGAAGAATCAGTTAGACATACAGAACATACCTTAAAACATTTGGTCAATCAAAGTTATACTATCCATAAAATTGGTCCAAAAGAAGTTGCAGAAGGATTATGGGTAAAAGATGCGGTATTATTTATTATGCCGGGTGGAGCAGATATTCCTTATGTAAAACATTTAAAATCTGTTGGTAATAATAAAATTAAAGATTTTGTGAAAAAAGGGGGCTCCTATTTAGGTTTTTGTGCAGGAGCTTATTATGGAAGTCGCAGCGTTGAATTTGCACGACACTCCCCTCTAGAAGTGGTTGGTAAAAGGGAACTTGCGTTTTTCCCAGGCAGGGCAGTTGGACCAACGCTGGCAAAGTATGATTATAAAACAAATTCGGGCGCAAGAGCTGTTGAAGTACAGTGGAATGTGGCAAATAGTTCCTTCCCAGTTGGGAAAAAGTTTTTAGTCTATTACAATGGTGGGGGTCATTTTGAAAATGCTAAGAAGTATAAGGCGGTGAAGATCCTGGCGAAATACCCTTCTTTAGTAGGAGAAAAAGCTGCCATTATCGAGATTCCAGTAGGTAAAGGAAAAGTTATTTTATCTGGCGTTCATTGTGAATATGCGCCGAAACTTTTAAATAATAACGATCGTTTTTTGCGTCCAATTAAAAAAACCTTGCTTGCTAGAAACCAAGAAGCAACACTTTTGATGTCAACCATAGTTGAAAGGTTGAAAATATCAACTCAAGAAAATACTGTTTCTTTAAGGGATTAAGATGAAAAAATCTATTGAACGGCGCATGATTCTCATTACGAGTTTGGGTTCAATATTAGAATATTACGATTTTGTTGTTTATGGCATGTTGGCTAAATATTTAAAAGCAATTTTTTTTCCTGGTGGTAATGATGTTGTCTCTGCCTTACAATTTTTTTCGGTATTTGCAATAGGATATTTTGCTCGGCCATTTGGGGGTGTTATTGCGGGTATTATAGGCGATTGCTTTGGTAGGAAACCTGCTTTTTTCTTTTTAACATTATTGATGGCTATGAGTACTTTACTCATTGGCTTTTTGCCAGATTTTTCTAAAATTGGTTTTGTAGCAACTGTTTTATTAATCCTTTGCAGAGTAGGTCAAGGACTATCGTTTGGCGGCGAATTACCAGGAGCAGCAACCATAGTGGGAGAATTTTCACCTCGACAAAGTAGGGGGGGTCGGGTTAGCTTTATTGTTGCCAGCACAAGCGTAGGGGCATTAATTGCCAGCTTCGTTTTATTTAATTTGACAAGCTTTTTGACTGAACCAGAAATAATAGCATGGGGTTGGCGGATACCTTTTGTGATTGGCGGCTTGTTTGGGATCGTTCTCTGTTGGTTTCGCAAGACCCTTATGGAAACGCCGGTATTTAAATCTGAAAATATTGAGGCTCACCAACATAAACCCTTAAAAGAGCTTGTTCGTCATCAATCACCCTCTGTATTGGCTGGCATTATGCTCACTATTTTTTCATCTGCCATGATTATTAGCAATCTGTATTTCCCCTATTATATGAATCAATATTTTTATTATTCCGAAAAAAATATTTATTTGGCAGCTACGGTAAGCTTAATTTTTTCTGCCTTAATTCTTCCTTTTGCTGGGCAATTAGCCGATCGAATGTCCAAGAGTTTATTGCTTAAATGCATTAGTGGAAGTTATTTCGTTTTATCCTTTTTCTTGTTTAAATTATTATATAATCAAGATTTTTACCTGCTAATATTATTTATGATTGTGCATCAATTATTTATTGCTCTATTTTTATCTTGCTATTATCCTATTATTATTAATCTTTTTCCAACCAAGGTTAGATATACAGGCATTGCTGCTTGCTATAATCTAGTTTATGCATTCATGGGAATTCTCCCAACTTTCTTAACAATGCTTTTGAATCAATTCCAAACACCCTTAGTTGTACCTTTTGTGTTATCAATTATGGCAGCTATTTCATTTATTGGAATTTGTTGGATTGAAAAAATTGAAATAAAAAGAAATAACACAATATTTGCAAATGCAGTTTCAGCATGATTAAGGGTTTATAATTTGATCCCAAATTATAAATAATTATTTTTTTGTTGCTGCTATAAACATCCAGGCTGCTAAAGTCCCAGTTATAATAGCCGCATAGATGGACCAATCAAGGGGGATCGAAAAGTCTGCAATAATAACCGTCCACATTTTTATATACCGAACGATATGGAGAAAGGTAACCGTTAAAAATATGACCCCGGCAACCCATAATGCTACACCTTGCATAAAATATTTCCTCTTCATTTAAGAATTCATAATAAGTTTAGCATATATGCGACCTGCTTTATAATAAATAAGGTATATTTAATTCAGTATGAAGAAATCTTATAAGAAGATGTTTTGTTACCTTAGACCTAAAAAACTCTGTTGTCTTAATGCTTCATATAGAATGATAGAAACAGCATTGGAAAGATTTAAACTGCGGCTATTTGCTTGCATGGGGATTTTAATTTTCTGAGATTCTGGAAAGCTTGTAAGGATCTGATTGGGTAACCCGCGTGTTTCGGGTCCAAATACCAGAGTATCACCAGGTTTGAATGAAATAGAAGTATAAGAATTCTCTGCCTTTGTAGTGCAAAGGTATATGGAAGAATCCTTATAATTTTCTAAATAGGCATCAAAAGAGCAATATCGTTTTAGAACCATAGCAGCGTTATAATCGAGTCCCGCCCGTTTAAAATGTTTATCGGTTAAATGAAAACCTAGCGGTTCAATTAAATGTAATGAAGCACCTGTGTTTGCACACAATCGAACAATGTTTCCTGTGTTTGGGGGGATTTCAGGCTGGTAGAGAACAATATTAAACATTAAAAAACTCGAATAATACATCACATTATATATTAACAATGATGATACACTCTTTATCTAAAATATCAAAGTATTTTTAATGAGCATTTGTGTTATCAATAGTTTATAAATAACTTGACATTTGTTTGAAAATATGGCCTAATAATAGGATAAAAAATTCATATTTATTAATTAAAACTAAAGAGGAATACTTATTATGATGAAAGAAGAAGAAATTGCAGCAGTAATGAAGAAATTTGAAGAATTAGAGGCTCGTTTAGCTGCAGAAAAGGGTGCAGTTAGCTCTGGAGTGCGTGCATCTGCTCCTAATCTAGAAATTTTGGCTACTCAAAGACTATTGGCGGAAGAAGAAGCAGCTGCTGCGACAGCGAGAGCGAAAGAGCTACAAAGACAAGAAGATAGATTACGTATACAAAATGCCCTTATAAGCGGCGCAAAACCTAGTGTATCTCCAGCAGAAGAAAGTAAACGTATTGCAGAAGACGGTGCAATGGATCCCTCATTGCGTGCTTTTTTTGAAGCTGAAGCTGAAGCTGAAGCTGAGGCAGCGGCAAAAGCAAAAAAATTACAAGAAGATGAAAGGTTAGCCGCAAAATTTCATGCAGAATATGAATTAGATATGGCGAACAGGCGTATAGCTGAAGACCATAGTTATGCAGTCGCTTTAACTTATCAGTATGGCCTTGGTGCTACAAGAAGTGCCGTAGCTACAGAAGAAACATCTAGCGATGCCCTCATAGCTGCGATGGTCGCACAAGAAATTAGGGAGACTGGTATTCCCCCGGAAATGAACGCTCTGTGTAAAGAAATGGCTGCTCTTTGGGGCGAAAAAACTGAGGAAGAGCGTAATAGCATAGAAAAAAGATTAGCAGAGCTTTGTGTATCATCTGCGGTAAAAGGCCGTTATGCCTCGGGTGTTGCACCACCAGAAGATTTAACTAATGCGCATGCAGATACAAAAGAAGCTATCCTAAAAGGGATCCCTGTTGTGGTTGCAATTGGAGAACAACTTAAATTAAATAACGATTCTCTTCCGTTAGAACAAGTGCAAAAAGAAGCTCTGGACTTTGCAGTAGATAATAAAATTAGTGCGGAAGACATTGTTTTTATTACTCAAACCTTTTCAGAAGTAAGAGCGAGTGCCCCTGTGGATACTGCTGAGACTCAAGCTAATATTCATCATTGGTTATCGAAGGCTTGGGCGCTTGCTAAACAACTAGGTCTTCCCTATAAACGAGCCCTTGTCTCATGTTTGGTCGATAATAAAAAAGATACGGGGGGTTGTATGCCAGGGGTGATTGCTCGAGTGTATCCCAGAGTTGTTTCAATGCTTTTTCAAGTAGTGGAGCAACTTGAAAACAATCGTCGCCTTGCGCTTGCACTTAGAGCGGCAGTTTAAGCAAGCTTAATTGTTTAATTAATTGCTTAGCTTCTTCACTTGAATAGGTAATGGGCTGCTCTGTGCAGCCCCAAACCGTTTATCATTCATTAATAATAAACGTGATAATGTTAGATCCTGTACAAAGAAAGTGTCCTGGTCTAACCGATGATGCAGTTGGAAATGAATATCAGTATTCATCTTTTCATTTTAACAACTATTAGATACAATGCGCTACTTTTTTTACTAAAGAGGGAGTCGCCATGTCATCTGACCTTCAGTTTAATGCATCTCAATTTTTTTTAGAAGTTCAGGGCCTTTTAGAAGAGACTTTTATTGTTCTTAGATTTTGTGGCAATTCTTTGGAAGAAGTGGAAGGACAACACGGCTTTTCCGAGGATTATTGTTTTCAAATTACGGTGCACAGTAAAGAGAACATACAAAGCCATTGCTTGATCAATAAAAATTGTGTTTTAAAAATTCAGTGTGAACAAGGTGTTCAAAAAATCTATGGTGTTATTACCCAAATAGAATCCTCTAAAACTACTCATGAGGGTTTAGAATATGGTATTCAAGTGCATTCGCCTTTATATCGCCTGAAATTACGGTTCCCATCTCGAGTTTATATAAATAAAACGATTATTGAGATAATTGAGGATGTTTTGCAACAAGCAGGCTGGTTAAAGGGGCAAGAAGGCGATTATGAAATTAAAGTGAGTCGGGCCTACCTCCCGATAGACAGTTGCGTGCAATTAGAACAATCCGACTTTGAGTTGATTGTACGTTTAATGAATCGTTGGGGGCTTTATTTTTATTTTAAGGGCCTTGATACTTCTTATAAATTAATGGTGGTAGATAATACTCAATTTTTGTTAACATTAAGAGAACCTATTATTTTTCAACCCACAACACATCATGCCGAATCTTTGTTAGCAATTTGGCCATCTTGGCAAATATTAACGGATCATTATCTTTATTCAGAATATGATGTGAATAATCCAACCAGACCATTTCAGATCCTTTCGTGCAATACAACAGATATTAAAGGTGAGGGGGAATTTCATGTTCATGGTGAAAATTTTAGGACTGAAGAAGAAGGAAGATGCTTAAGTACTGTTAGACAAGAAGCTTTAGATTGGCAAAGAGAAGTTTATTATGCAAAATCTACTCGGCGTGACTTATTGCCGGGGTATTGTATGATAGTTAAAGATCACCCTGAACCGATGTTAAATGGTGAATTTATCATTGTGAATGTTACCCATAAAGGGGATCAAGCGGGTGCTTTGTATGGGAAACAAGCAGATACCGAATTACGGTATTATAATGAATTATTGTTAATAAAGGCAAAGAGGCCTTATCGGAAACCCGAAACTCGTTCAAGGCATTATCAGGCATCTTTAGTAGGTGTTATAGAGGGCATGGATGAGAGTGGCAATTATTATTTTCGTTATCCTTTTGATAATAAAAATCAAGAGAAACAAGCAAGCCCTGCAACCAGGCAATTACAGCCGTTGGCAGGAGGTGGAAAAAATGTTGGATTTCATTTCCCAAATCAAAGAGGCGCAGAAGTAGAAATATTCTATATAAATGGAGATATTAATAGACCTATTATTGCGGGTGCTCTTTATAATGAAAAAACGGGTCAAAACCCGGTTACTTCTCAAAATTCAACCGAAAATAGAATTGTGACTCCAGGCGGGAATGAGTTATATTTTAGTGATAAGATGGAATCTGAGCAAATTATAGTATCAACCCAAAACCGGAATAATTCCCTTACCTTAGATGCAACTCATGAAAAAGAAAAAGTTGAATTAAGAACCTTAGGAAATATTAACTTCAAGGCGGGTCAAAATGCTAATTGGGAGACGGAAGGAGATTTCCTTATTTACGCAGGGCAAGATTATAAAACAGAAGTAGAAAATAATTACCATTTAATAGTTCATGATGACATTGAGTGGCAATCGAAAAAGAACATTTATCTTAAGACAGAACAGGGCATACATATTAATGCAGATAAAAATATTAAATTTATAAGCAAAGAGAACATCTCTTTACAAGCCGATCAATTAGATTTAGAAGCATTGAAACAAAACTGCACTATAGAATCTATAAAAAGTAGTATCACTGTTAAAGTTAATCAAGATATTCAATGGATGGCAAGTGAGTCACTCTCTTTTTCACAGGCAGGTGCCACTGTTACATTAAAAGGGAGTGTGATTGAAATAAATACCCCGGGAGACATAAGAATTGAATCTCAAAAAAATGTTGAATTTATAGGGCAACAAAATCGTGGTAATGCTTAAAACCCTGTGTGAGCGCTCCTTTCCCGATCTATCTTTCTAAATGATAAGGATTCGGAGATATGTTCAGTTTGTATATCAGGACTATTGTCTAAATCGGCGATAGTTCTTGCTACGCGAAGAACACGATGATAAGAACGGGCCGTTAGACCTAATTTTTCCATGGCTTTATAAAGTAGATTTTTTGTTTGTTCATTTAAGGAGCAAGTTTTTTGAATTTCACGATTAACAAGTCTTGAATTTGGTTTGTTTGCGCGCTCATACTGTATTGTAGAAGCTTTTATCACTCTATTACGGACTTCTTCACTTTTTTCTTCAACAGTTTCTTTGGATAATAAGGTTTCAGTGGGTAGAGAGGGTACTTCTATATGCATATCTAACCTATCTAACAGAGGTCCAGAAATACGCGCTGCATAACGTCTGATGGTTTCTATTGTGCATTGGCAGCGTCCTTTTGCATCTCCAAGATAACCACAGGGACATGGGTTCATCGCAGCAACCAGTTGAAAACGTGCAGGAAACTCAGCTTGACGGGCAGCGCGAGAAATAAGAATAGAGCCTGATTCTAAAGGCTCTCGTAATACCTCTAATACATGTTTATCGAATTCTGATAATTCATCTAAAAATAAAACACCATTGTGTGCTAAAGAAATTTCACCAGGTTGTGGATTACTTCCTCCACCCACTAAGGCAATAGCGGAGGCAGTATGATGAGGTGCACGAAAAGGTCTTGTTCCCCAAGGAATGGTATTACGAATTTTAAGAGAATAAACGGCAGCAACTTCTAAAGCTTCTTCATTGGAGAGCGGGGGCATAATGCCGGGAAGCCGACTGGCAAGCATGGTTTTGCCTGTTCCGGGAGGGCCTATCATT
>Ga0207060_10167_pt1 | contig 24600 bp, 20 predicted proteins | sample Alteio_BWMinCont_30_FD_153270 | JGI IMG/M metagenome (GOLD analysis project Ga0207060, IMG submission 153270) | Enriched cells from forest soil in Barre Woods Harvard Forest LTER site, Petersham, Massachusetts, United States -... | ecosystem: Environmental > Terrestrial > Soil > Temperate forest >...
TTGCCGTATAAAAGGTGGAACCGTGGTTCAACCTGCTTTCTGGCAATAATTTTTAAGCCTTTTGAATTTAAAATGAAGACAAAGATTCATATATCAAAATTGAGTGCAGGTTTCAGGAGGCTGTTTTTCCTTTTTCTGGAACTCATCCTTATTGTACCAGTCGCATTTTCACAGAATGCCCAGGTTAGTAATAATCTGGTGAACGACTATAATCAATACCGGGGCCAATACGTTCAGGAAAAACTTTTTGTACATACCGATAAGGATTCTTACATATCAAGGGAAATTTGCTGGTTCCGAATTTATTATGTGGATGCATTTTTCAATTCGCCTGCAAGCCTAAGCAAAATAGCATATGTCGAAATCCTGGATAGAAATAACCGGCCCGTGTTGCAGCAAAAGGTATCCCTTAAGCCAGGCGAGTCAAATGGATCCATAATAATTCCGATTAATATTCCTACCGGTACTTATAAGTTCAGGGCCTATACCAGTTGGATGAAGAATTTCAGTCCCGAGTATTTTTTTGAAAAAGCCATCCGGATCATTAACACGAAAAACCTGCAATCCGATTCAACGCTAAGAAAAATAAAAAAATATGATGTTCAGTTTTTCCCTGAAGGAGGAAATCTTGTACGCCAGGTTGAATCAAAAGTTGCGTTTCGCATAACCGATTCATATGGCAGAGGACTTCCATGTGATGGCCTGCTCATGAATCAGAATGGAGATACCATCCTGAGGTTCCAACCCTTACATATGGGACTGGGCAATTTTGTTTTTACACCTGCTACAGGTCAGACATACAAAGCGATTATCCGTTTCCCGCAAGGTGAAACCGTTACAAAAGAGCTGCCCGCCGCTTATGAAAGTGGGTATGTTATTCATCTTTCAAAAAACCAGGCGTCACAGATTGCATTAAACGTACACGTGTCTGAAGATATGGAGGATCAGGATATTTACCTGGTCATGCATGGCCAACATAGCATTTTGCCTGTAAAATCAGGGAGACTGAATGCGCATAGTTTTTCTTTTACTGTTGATAACAGTGAATTGGAAGATGGGATTTCACAATTCACCGTTTTCAACCATGATGGCCAGCCTGTTTGCGAACGGCTATATTTTAAATATCCGGAGAATAAATTGTTGATATCAGCATCTACTAATCCTGAATACGGTATCCGTGAAAAAATAAGTTTAAATCTTATTACAAAGGATCAGTTGGGAAACCCCGTTACGGCAGATATGTCCATGGCTGTTTACCGCCTGGATTCATTGCAGGATGTTGATGAAACCAATATCAGGAATTATCTGTATTTATCTTCAGAACTCGGTGCTATCGAATCACCTGCTTTTTATTTTGAGGAGAATGGAAAATCAAGGGAGCAGGACATGGAAAATCTCATGTTGACGCATGGATGGAGGCGGTTTATTTGGAAAGATATCATTCAGCATAAATCTTTGGCTGTAGAATTTTCTCCTGAGTTTGATGGTCATATCATAACAGGCAAACTGGTGAATAACAGAACCGGTGTGGGCGTGCCATATGAAGGTGTTTATTTATCTGTTCCTTCAACAAGAACACAATACCGTCCGACTCTTAGTGATGGAACCGGAAGGGTAAAATTTGAAGTAACCGGATTCTACGGTACACAGGAATTGGTGGTTCAGACAAATCCAAAAGAAGACTCTGCTTCTCATATTGAAATTGCAAGTCCCTTCTCGCAAAATTATGCACCAGGTTTTTTCCCTGATTTTTTTAGCCCAACGATAAATTCCCCCACCCTGTTGTATCATAGCATTCATGAACAGGTAAGACATGTTTTCGATGGGACCAGGCTTAGCAAATTCGATATGCAAAAAGTGGACTCCAATACTTTTTATGTGGTTCCGGATGAAAAGTACCTGCTGGATGATTATACCCGTTTTCAGACGATGGAAGAAGTACTTAGAGAATATGTTCGTTCCATGAAAGTGAACAGGCGTGGTGAAAATTTTCAAATATATCTTGTGAATAATCCTATCAAAAGATTCTTCGATGATGAACCACTGATATTGATTGACGGAGTTCCATTTTTTTATACCAATGAATTAATTCAGCAGGATCCTTTAAAAATTAAACGTCTCGATTTAATCAACAGGCAATATGCAATAGGATATCAGACTTACCCTGGAATAATAAACCTGATCACTTATCAGGGAGATCTGGATGGTATCATTCTTGACCCGCATGCCTTGGTACTTGATTATCCGGGAATCCCCGAAGCAAGAGAATTCTATTCGCCGAAATATGAAACGGAACTGGAGATTAACAGCCGCGTGCCTGATTACAGAACCTTGTTATACTGGTCACCGGAAATGAAATCAGGAGCAGATGGAGAAAAGCAATTAAGTTTTTATACATCAGATATTCCCGGGAAATATGCCCTGGTTTTGCAGGGCCTTACAGATTCCGGTGTACCGGGAAGTCAGTTGGTATTTTTTACAGTGAAAAAATAATGCGTCTCGCTGTCAGGATCTGCTACGCTTTCTTCCACCAATATTTGGAAGGAATCCTGTGAGTAATCCGATCAATGGAAGGAAGGCGCAAACCTGGTAAACATAAATTATTCCTTTATGGTCTGCCAGGATGCCAAGTAAAGCGGAACCGAGTCCGCCCATTCCAAAAGCAAAGCCAAAGAAAAGCCCGGAGATCAATCCGATTTTACCTGGAACTAATTCCTGCGCGTATACGAGGATGGCTGAAAAAGCAGAAGCAAGTACGACCCCTATTATGACGGTAAGGATAACAGTCCAGAAAAGATTTGCATGCGGTAACAAAAGAGTAAAAGGTGCCACACCCAATATTGAAAACCAGATTACATATTTTCTTCCAAAGCGATCACCCAGCGGACCACCCAGCAAAGTGCCGGCAGCGACGGCGAAGGCAAAAATAAAAAGTGAAATCTGTGCGTGCTGAACAGATACGTGAAACTTCTCTATCAAATAGAAAGTGAGGTAGCTGACCATCGAAGCCAGATAGAAATATTTTGAAAAGATCAGGACGATTAATATCAGGATTGACAAAAAGATTTTTCTTTTTGACAGGTGCAGATTTTCCTTTTCAGGTTTTTGATTTTTTATATGAAATGCATTCAAATGTTGTTTGTACCATCGGCCAACAAAAATCAGTACCATCAGCGAGATCAACGGCAGTACGGAAAACCATCCGATACTGGATTGTCCCAAAGGAACAATAATCAACGCAGCAAGTAATGGCCCAAGTGAAGATCCCGCATTTCCGCCTACCTGGAAGATGGATTGAGCGAGGCCTCTTTTTCCACCGGAAGCCATATAAGCGATTTTTGAAGCTTCCGGATGAAAAATAGATGAACCGATTCCGATCAGGGCAACTGAAACCAATAATACATGGAAACTTCCAGCCTGTGACATAGCAATCAAGCCAATCAGCGTAAAACCCATGCTTGTCGCCAGGGAAAAGGGTTTAGGGCGCCGGTCCGTATACATTCCAACCAGCGGTTGCAGTAAAGAAGCCGCGAGCTGAAACGTAAGAGTTATCAGTCCAATCTGGGAGAAATTCAAATGGAAATTAGTTTTTACAATCGGGTAAATAGCGGGGATAAGTGATTGAATCGTATCATTCAGCAGATGGGAAAAACTGATCATCAGCAAAATCGGATATACAGTAACAGCCAATGCGGAAGAAGAAACGGGATCACTGATTTGTTTTTGCATTATTTTTTGCATAAGCCGCTAAAGTAAAAGCGCTAAGTTAATTCAGTTGCAGGATTCTTCATCCAATTCAAATCCGCTTTACTATTTCTGCAAACATTATTTTTGTATATCCCAAAAATCATCTGATGAAAAAATTATTCAGTTTCCTGTTGCTTTTTGTTTTTTTAAATGCCTTTGCGCAAAAAACGGATAAAGATCTCCAGCAGCAGATCAATGATTTGGTAAAGGGTTTTCATGGTACGGTGGGTATCTATGTTCATGATCTGAAGAAGGAACGGATCGCTTCTTTCAATGCTGATACGCTTTTTCCTACTGCAAGCATTGTAAAGATTCCGATCATGATCGGCATTATGAGAAAAATTGAACAGAAGGAACTTGAATTTCATCAGGTGATGATATATAAAGATACTTTGAACTACGACCCGGGAGAAGATGTGCTTGCTTCTTTCAAGCCGGACGAAAAAATTCAGCTGAGCAAGCTGATGCTTCTGTCCATCTCGCTCAGCGATAATACGGCCAGTCTTATGCTGCAGGGAATTGCAGGCGGTGGAATAAGAATTAACCAGATCCTGGACAGTCTCGGATATGTATATACGCGCGTGAATAGTCGCACGCTGGGACGCGAACAAAACAGGGCAATCTATGGATGGGGACAAACAACACCAAAGGAGATAGCCCGACTGATGGAACAGATTGCAGAAGGACAAATTCTGAGTAAGCGCGCCAGTGATCGCATGATAAGAACCTTAGGAAGGGAGTATTGGGATGAAAATGCGATATCACAAATTCCGCCGGATGTTTTTAAGGCTTCAAAAAGCGGTGCTTTGGATGAATGCCGGAATGAGGTATTATATGTAAATGCTCCCCATCCTTATATCTTCAGCATATTTACGAAAAACAATACCGATCAAAGTTGGGAGCATACTAACGAAGCCTGGGTACTTACAAGGAAGTTATCTGCACTCTTATTTAAATACTATAATCCGAAAATTAAATGGGAAGAATTCAATTATTAATTATTAATTATTAACTCAGATATCCTCACACTCTCACATTCTCACACTCTCACACTAGTTTTAGGCTTTAAGCTCAAACGCTGATTTCTCGATTCCGCGCTACCACTTTCCAGAATCCTGTGATGCGGCTATTTTCTACGACATGCGCTTTTTCATAGAGCGCAACGGACGGGCAGATATGCCAGGGCACTCCATATAAAACATCGCCGGTTTTGAATTTTGTACTGTCAGGAACTTCCACCACAAGATGCTCTTCACTTTGTGCAGTCGGAATGGCTTCAGGTGCATTCAAAAAATAAACACGGGGCTGGGGGTTTTCAGCAGCAACCGATTTATGTCCCAGATCAACACATATTTTATCCGGTGACGGAATCGATATCACCCTGCAAACCAGGATGGCCGCCCATTCGAAGGGTTGTTCAGGTAATTGTTCCTTGTTTCCTTTATCCCAGAAAACAAATGTACCCGGACTGCATTCTCTGTCACCAGCAGCCGCATGAATAAAACAGGTCGGTGATCCTCCGGCGATCAGGGTCATTGGATGTCCTGCGAGTTTTTCTATTTCTTTCTTCAACTCTGTTACTGGTGCAAAAGCCCTGTTACAATTTTCAGTCCTTGTTATGAGGTTGGGATCTTTTAAATGTCCGTCATATGCATGTAATCCCAAAATTTTTATTGAAGGAAGTGAATAAATTTCCCTGTACAGATTCAATGCTTTTTCAGGCGTTATGCCGGTGCGGTTCATTCCAACATTCAGATCAATATATACATATGCAGTCAGACTCGCTTCTTCAAAGATCCTGGAAATTATTTGTGCATTGTCCTTCCGGTCAACAAGGCAGGAAAATTTTGTGTCGGGATATTTTTTAATGAGGCAGATAAGCCTTTTTATTTTTGGGCCATTTACAGGATAGGCAAGCAGCACATCAGGTGCCTTGATCATAGCCAGCATTTCAGCTTCTGCAATGGTTGCTGCTTTAAATTTTCTGATTCCTGATTCCAGCATCATGCTGCATACCTCAGCGATCTTGTTGGTTTTTACATGTGGCCGTAATTTCTGAACATTTATTTTTTCAGTCAGTTTACGAATGTTTTCTTTTGCTCTGTCAGGGAAAATCAATAAAGCCGGCGAATCGATTTCGTCAATATTTTCTACTTCATACCATAATTTTTCTTTCATATTAAAATCTTTTCATGCTCATTACCCATTGCTAATTTCATTCCCATACTCCCATACTCCCATACTCCCATACGCTCTTAAGTTCCTTCTCATTCAAGCTCAAACACCGCCTCAATTTCCACCGGAATATTATCCGGCAAACTTCCCATACCCACAGCGCTTCTGACGCCGATGCCATTATCCTTTCCCCAAACCTCCGCAAATAATTCACTGCATCCGTTAATGACATAAGGATGTTTTTCGAAAGAAGGATCAGCATTTACCATACCCAGCACTTTGATCACCCGTTTTACTTTATTGAGACTGCCAAGATGTGATTTCAATGTTGCCAGAATAGCTAGTCCTACCTGACGCGCAGCCTGTTTACCCTGATCAGCATCCATATCCTGACCGACACGGCCACGCATCAGCGTTTTATCCGGCAGAAGCGGACCATGCCCCGATACATAACAATGTTTGCCATCGATCAGCAGGGGAATATATACTCCGATGGGAGTCGGTGCAGGAGGCAATACAAGATTGAGTTTTTTGAATTTTTTTTCAGCAGACATATGTAACATTTAATGATTGGTGATAAGATAAATGAGTCCGACCGTTAGTAGCCCGACGACCGAGATAATAGTTTCCATCACACTCCAGGTTTTGAGTGTTTCCTTGACGCTCAAATTAAAATATTCCTTGAATAACCAGAATCCCGAATCGTTCACATGTGAGAACAAGAGGCTTCCTGCACCTGTTGCCAGCACGATCAGGCTGGGATTTATATGGGATCCAACAATCATAGGAGCGATCATACCCGCAGCGGTGAGTCCTGCTACAGTAGAGGAACCCAGGCAAACCCGGATAAACGCCGCAATGATCCATGCTGCTAGAATAGGATGCAGGTGCAAACCCTGCATTAGATGCGTTAGCTGTGCGGCACTTCCACTTTCCGTAAGTACCTGTTTCAGTGCGCCTGCTCCTGCGATAATAAGCAGGATCAGTGAAATATCTTTTACCGCATCCGCCATAGAGATCATACAGGGTTCGAATTTTTTACCTCTTTTCAAAACCAATGCGTAGATGGCAAAAGCCAGTGTAAGTAATAGAGCAATCGAAGGATCTCCGAGTATGTTAAAAACTTTCACGGGAAAAGAATTTTCGGGCATGGCTAACCGAAGTACAGTAGCCGAACCAATCAGGATGACAGGGAGGAGGGCAGTTATAAAACTATCTGCAATACCTGGCAGTTCATCATCGGGAATAGTTTTACCTGCAAAAGTGGCCAATGGTTTTCGATTATATTTTTTAAGTGTGGTTGCGAATAAAGGTCCCGCAATTAATATAGAAGGAACAGCAACGATAAATCCATACAGCAGTGTAAGCCCGAGATCCGCATGATATTGCTGAATAAGCGCCACAGGTGAAGGATGTGGAGGAAGGAATCCATGTGTTACAGAAAGAGAAGCCAGCATGGGAAGCCCTATATAAACTGCAGGAATATCATATTTATAAGAAAGCGTGATGATCAGTGGCACCAGCAGAACAAATCCAATTCCGTAGAAAAGCGGGATCCCAACGATGAAAGCCGTTATTACGAGGGCCCATACAAGATATTTTCTTCCAAACCATTTCATAAAGGATGAAACAATCCGTTGGGCAGCGCCATAATCGGCGATCAGTTTTCCGAGCATCGCGCCTATTACAAGTATCACGAGTAAGGAACCAAGCAGGTCGCCCATTCCGGTCTGAACCGCATGGGTAACCGCATCGATGGACATGCCATTTGCAAGACCTATACCCATGGAGACCAGCAGAAAAGACAGGAATGCATTTAATTTTGCCCAGGTAGTTAATAAAATCAGTAAAAAAATCCCAATGAACAAAATCAAAAAAGACATAGCTGGTGTTTACGAATGAAGATACTAATTTGCAAACATGTTTATTATAGATGCCCACCTTGACCTCGCCATGAATGCTATGGAATGGAACCGCGATCTGAAACAACCGGTTGCCAGTTTACGAGAACGGGAAAAAGGAATGATTGACAAACCGGATCGTGCAAGGAATACAGTTTCTCTTCCTGCCTTGCGTGAAGGAAAAATAGGTCTTGTAGTCGCGACGCAAATTGCGAGATATGTAAGGCAGGGAAGTCCGCTTCCGGGATGGCATTCTCCTGAGCAGGCATGGGCCCAAACCCAGGCCCAGCTTGCCTGGTATCAGGCGATGATCGATGCGGGTGAAATGGTCCAGGTAATTGGAATTCCTTCTCTCGAAGCACAAATAAAAAAATGGAAAGATGATTCCATCCACGACAGCAAAAAACCGGTTGGTTTTATTTTAAGTCTCGAAGGTGCAGACTCCCTCATCAATCTTTCTTATCTCGAAAAAGCCCATGCTTATGGATTAAGAGCCCTGGGTCCTGCTCACTATGGCGAAGGCAGGTATGCCGGAGGAACCGGAACGGAAGAAGGATTCAGCGCAACCGGAATTTCTTTGCTCAGAGAAATGGATTCATTGCATATGATTTTAGATGTGACGCATTTAACGGATCTGGGATTCAGTCAGGCAATGGAAATATACAAGGGACCTATATGGGCCAGTCACCATAATTGCAGGGCCCTGGTAAATAATCAGCGGCAGCTAACGGACGACCAGATCAGGATTTTGATAGAAAGAGGAGCGGTGATTGGCGGTGTAATGGACGCCTGGATGCTTACGGATGGCTGGATAAGAGGTGTCTCCATTCCAAAAGCAAGGGGTACAGATTTGAAGAGCCTGATAGACAATTACGATCATATCTGCCAGATTGCAGGTAATGCGAATCATATCGCCATTGGCAGTGATCTGGATGGAGCTTTTGGCACGGAACAATCGCCATACGATCTGGATACCATCACCGATTTACAAAAACTGCCGGATCTCCTTAAACAAAGGGGATATTCGGAAGCGGATATCAGTAATATCCTGCATGGCAACTGGCTACGCTTTTTAAGGAAAGCATGGAAATAGTTGGGTTCAGATTGGTCATTCCCATAAGCCGTTCATAATATTTTAATAATTCCTAAACTCCATTTATTTTATAGGACTTTTTACATGATTACATTTGCAATCCTTCCATATTAACCGGAGTCAATCTTATATCAAAAAAAGCTTATGCGAAAATACCTGAATACGGGAATACTGGTTCTTTTGGTAGTAGTTGCCTTACAATCTTGTAACAATCCGGCAGCAAATACTGGCTATGCAATGCCTCCGACTCCAACCCTGCCAGTTATCAGCGTCAGCGATCGTCCTTTTACAACCTACCGCGAATATTCCGCTTCACTGGAAGGCAGTAATGATATAGAAATAAGACCTCAGGTGAGTGGGTATATTGAAAAGATTTTTGTAGATGAAGGGGCTTTTGTAAAAAAGGGCCAGCCAATATTCAAGATAAACGACCAGCCTTATCTCGAAGCATTGAATAATGCCAGTGCATCGCTGGCCGTAGCAAAAGCCAACCAGGCCAGTGCGAAAATCAATGTGAATAAGCTGGAACCGCTTGTTCAGAACCAGGTAATTTCCCCTATTCAACTTAATACAGCTAAAGCAGCATACGACGCAGCAACAGCCTATGTGGCACAGGCGGAAGCTATGGTGGGGAATGCAAAAATCAACATTGGATATTCGCTGATCAAAGCGCCTGTAAATGGATATATCGGAAGAATTCATATTAAGATCGGGAGCCTGGCAGGCTTAACAACCCAGGATCCGCTTACCAATATTTCAGAAGTGAAAGATGTGCGTGCTTATTTTTCAGTAAGTGAAACCGCTTTCCTTCGCTTCAAAGATGAATATCCCGGAAAAACAATTGAAGAGAAAATAAAAAACCTGCCTCCGGTTGAACTCATCCTTTCCGACAACACCGTGTATCCTGAAAAAGGTAAAGTGGAAATGGTTTCCGGTCAGTTTGCAGCAGGTACCGGTGCAATTCCATTTCGCGCGAGTTTTCCCAATCCAAATGGCATATTGAGATCCGGTAATACAGGTCGTGTAAGAATTTCACTAAAGCAGCCGGATGGATTGGTCATTCCGCAGGAATCCACTTTTGAATTGCAGGATAAAGTTTTTGTATTTGTATTGGGAGACAGTAATAAAGTTACCAGCACCGCTGTCAATATTCTGGGCAGATCCGGCAATTATTACCTGGTTGAAAATGGAGTAAAAAAGGGCGACAGGATCGTATATTCCGGAGTAGATAAATTGAATGACGGTGCTATAATTAACCCAGTTCAAATGTCGCTGGATAGTCTCTTGAAAGTCCGCCCCATGTAAGACAGAACCCGGAACAAAAAATGGAAGATGTTTAAAAGATTTATTGAAAGGCCGGTTTTATCAACAGTGATATCCATCATCCTCACGATGCTGGGACTGATCTCCATGATTTCACTACCTATCACCCAGTTTCCTGATATTGCCCCGCCAACTGTCAGCGTAAATGCTGTATATCCGGGTGCCAATGCCGAGGTCGTGGCCCGCGCAGTTGCGACACCTTTGGAAGAAGCGATCAACGGAGTTGAAAACATGACCTATATGACATCTACTTCCGGTAACGACGGGAGTATGTCCATCAATGTATTTTTCAAACAGGGCACCAATCCCGACCTGGCATCTGTCAATGTACAAAATCGGGTATCCAGGGCCGTTAGTCAGATTCCGGTGGAAGTGGTGCAGGCTGGTATTTCTACTCAGAAGCAGCAGAACAGTATGATCAATGTGACCCTGCTTTACAGCACGGACAGTGCATATGATGAAAAATTTCTTCAGAATTATGCCAAGATCAATGTCATCCCGGAAATTCAGCGTGTACCCGGCGTAGGTCAGGCACAGGTATTCGGGGCCAAGGATTATTCCATGCGCATCTGGCTCCAGCCCGACAGGCTGGTTTCCAATAATATTTCTGTTCAGGAGGTATTGTCGGCAATCCACGATCAAAACGTAGAAGCTGCACCCGGAAGATTTGGTGAAGGAAGCAGTGCTTCATTTGAATATATTTTAAAATATAAGGGCAAACTTTCACAGAATAAAGACTATGAGGATATTATTATTAAAGCCGGGGCAGATGGTTCTATAATCAAACTGAAAGATATAGCCCGCGTGGAATTTGGTTCGTATACTTACAGCTCCAATGCCATGGTACAGGGTCATCCCGGAACCGGGATTGGTATTTTTCAAACAGCAGGATCCAATGCCAATGATATCCTCATTGCCATTGATGAAGTAATGAAGAATGCTTCAGCTAAATTCCCCAAAGGAGTGCATGCCTTTACTATTTTCAGTGCTAAGGATTTTCTGGATGCATCCATCAGACAGGTTGAGGAAACTTTACTGGAAGCATTTATTCTGGTATTCCTGGTTGTATTTATATTTCTCCAGGATTTCAGGTCCACCTTAATTCCTGCTATCGCAGTTCCCGTCGCCATCATCGGCACTTTTTTCTTCATGCAGCTTTTTGGTTTTACCATTAACCTGCTTACATTATTTGCCCTGGTACTGGCTATCGGTATCGTCGTGGACGACGCAATCGTTGTAGTGGAAGCAGCTCATTCTAAAATGGAACGAACGGGACTTAATGCCCATGATGCTACGATTCAATCTATGAATGAAATATCAGGAGCCATCATTTCTATCACGTTAGTAATGGCGGCAGTGTTTGTACCTGTGGGATTCATGCAGGGACCTGCGGGTATTTTTTACCGGCAGTTTGCATTTACGCTTGCGATCGCCATTTTAATTTCTGCGCTCAATGCATTAACCCTTAGTCCGGCACTTTGTGCCCTGTTTTTAAAAAATCCCCATGCCGTTCCTGGTGAAGAACATAAGAAAGTAAGTTTCGCAAGAAGATTTGGAAATGCATTTAATGTCGGATTTAAAGCAACTACTGAAAGGTATGCAGGGGTCGTTAACTTTCTGATCCGGCATAAATGGGTCGGAATGCTCGGACTTACATTAGTGCTTGTAATTACAATTTGGGAAGTTAAGAAAACACCCACCGGATTTATTCCCGCTGAAGACCAGAATTTCATTATTGTTTCTTTTAACCTTCCACCATCATCATCACTGGACAGGACCAATGTGGTTTTGAAGAAGATTGACAGCCTGCTGGATGAAATTCCGCAAATTGATAAACGTGGTGCGATCAGCGGATTGAATATACTTTCCGGTATTAACAGTTCAGCTTACGGAGTAGGGTTTATCAAATTAAAAGTGCAAAAGGAACGTGTTCCAAGAATGAGTATTAACGAGGTTGTAGCCGCGATCAACAATAAAATGACAGCTGTAAAGGATGCACAGGTATTCATATTCCAACCTCCGACAGTTCAGGGCTTTGGAAATACCAGTGGTTTTGAAGTGTTGATACAGGACAGAAATGGCGGCCCGCTGAACAAACTCAGTGAAGTATCCAATGGCTTTATTAAAGAGCTTTTAAAGAGACCGGAAATTGCATTTGCATTTACTTCATTCAACACGAATAATCCACAATTTCTTTTGAATATTGATAATGCCAGGGCGAAACAATTAAATGTATCAGTAGGCGATATCCTGGAAACATTACAGGTTTATTACGGAAGCAGTTTTGCTTCGGATTTCAATCGTTTTGGAAAATATTATCGCGTGATTGTTCAGGCTGATGTTCCTTACAGAGAAGACGCAGCATCCCTGGATGGAATATTTGTGAAGAATACAGCAGGACAAATGGTACCCGTGAATGCGCTGGTTGAATTGAAAAGAGTGTATGGGCCCGAAGCTGTAAACCGTACTAATCTTTTCAACTCTGTAGCCATCGATGGAACAGTAAAACCAGGTTACAGTTCTGGTGATGCCATTAAGGTGATAGGAGAAGTAGCTGCCAATTATCTGCCACGTGGATTTACTTTTGAGTGGTCAGGAATATCAAGGGAAGAAAGTAATGCGGGTACACAAACAAAACTTATTTTTGTTCTCAGTGTAATTTTTGTTTATTTTCTGCTGGCCGCACAATATGAAAGTTATATTCTTCCACTCGCAGTTTTGCTTTCCATACCTACCGGTCTGATGGGTGTTTTTCTTTTTATTAATCTAACAGGTATTGAAAATAATATTTATGTACAGGTCGGCATCATTATGCTGATTGGACTGCTTGCAAAAAATGCCATTTTAATTGTCCAGTATGCCGTTCAGCGAAGACGCTCAGGGATGGACCTGGTTGCCGCTGCACTGGAAGCAAGCCGTTTACGTCTTCGCCCGATCCTGATGACATCCTTTGCATTTATTGTCGGTCTGTTCCCGTTAACATGGGCCACCGGTGGTTCCGCATTGGGCGACCGTTCCATCGGCACAGGTGCTATAGGCGGGATGTTAACAGGGGTATTACTTGGCGTATTTATTATTCCTGTTCTTTTTGTAATCTTCCAGTCATGGCAGGAAAAAGTTACCGGAAAACCAAAACCTATTCGTGAAAATAAATATGAACTCCGTTCAGAATAAAAAGTGCTGATTATAACCAACGAAAATGAAAAAGTTTTTTCCATACGGGTACATATTTATTTTAATGATTCTGTTGATACTTGCTTCCTGCAGGATGGGGAAAAATTACCAGCGCCCCACCGTGCCCCTGCCCGAAAGTTTTAATCAGACAACTACTTCTTCAGATACCAATAGTATCGCCGACATTGCCTGGAAAATCTTTTTTACGGACCCCGTATTGCAGCAACTGATTGATAGCGGCATCTCCAGGAATTATGATCTCTCATACGCGTTGAGAAATATTAACATTGCACAGTCGCAGGTAAAACAAGCCAGCTGGTTATGGTATCCGCAACTCAATGCAACCGTTGGCATACAATACAGTCGGAATTCTGATAACGGCCCGCTCGGTGTAAAAAATGGTGCCCTGAGCAATAGTTCATCCGACTTTCTTACTTCTGTAAGTATGAACTGGGAAATAGATATATGGGGGAAGATCAGCCGTCAGAAAGAAGCCAGCATGGCAAATTATCTCCAGACTTATGAAGCAGCAAAAGCTGTACAAACAAGACTGGTTTCGGATATTGCACAAGGATATTTCAGTTTGCTCATGCTGGATCAACAGCTGTTGGAAACAAGAAAGACACTGGCACTTACCACGGATTTTGTAAAACTTACCCGTTTGCTTTTTGATGCAGGCGAAGTTACCTATCTCGCCATACAACAAGCGGAGTCGCAAATGTTGTCAACGGCTCAGCTTGTTCCGATGATTGAACAGGCTATTCAAATTCAGGAAAACAGTCTGCAACTACTCACAGGTAATCTGCCGGGAGCGATCCACAGGGAGGTTGTTTTAACTGATATTCATTTCAACGATTCCCTGGTAACAGGTGTTCCCATTGCAATTTTAAATCGCAGGCCCGATGTGCGGGCCAATGAAATGTCGTTGGTGAAGGCAAATGCACAGGTAGGGATCAGTCAGGCAAATATGTATCCGGCATTAACGCTGACAGCAGGAACAGGATTTGAATCTTTAAAAGCCAGCAACTGGTTTAATGTACCCGGATCTCTATTTGGCCTTGCAGGCGGAACACTTGTCCAGCCAATATTACAGGGCAGACAATTAAAAACACAATTTGAAATTGCAAAACAGCAAAGAGAACAGGCGGTTATACTATTCAGGCAGTCCGTACTTAATGCATCTATTGAAGTATCCAATGCACTGATACAGGTTAGTAAATTGAAAGAACAGGAAATCATTGCCAAGCAAAGGACCGACACCCTGTCGGCCGCAGTGGGAAATGCACAATTATTATTTAAGAATGACCTGGCCGATTACCTCGAAGTCATCACGGCACAGCAAACCGCCTTAGATGCGGAGTTGAGCCTTGCATTTATTCAAAGATCAGAACTGAATGCGCGTGTGGAATTATACAGATCCTTAGGCGGCGGATGGAAATAAGCCATTGAATTATTATTTTCATATCCAAATTACCGGATATGGATAGAAGAAAATTTCTGCGTAAGGGATCATTGACAGGATTAGGATTGAGTACCGTTGGCCGTTGGTCGTTGGCCGTTGGCAGTATTTCCAAGGAGAATAATTCTTTGATAGGTCAAGCGCAAAAGGCTCCAGTCTTGGATTTGGAAGAAATGACCGTTACTGATCTTCAGAAAAAAATGCAGAGGGGTGAACAGACTTCTGTATCTATAACAAAAGCATATCTGGTGCGGATAGAAAAAATTGACCGCAGTGGGCCGTCCCTGAATTCAATCATAGAACTGAATCCGGATGCATTGAAAATTGCCGCTGCACTTGATGATGAGAGAAAACAAGGAAAGATTCGCGGGCTACTTCACGGTATACCAATCCTCATTAAAGACAATATCAATTCAGGAGATCAGATGCTGACGACAGCAGGATCCCTGGCGCTGATGGGTAACCACGCCAAAGAAGATGCTTTCGTTCTGAAACAATTGAGAAAAGCCGGCGTGGTATTATTAGGTAAAACTAATCTCAGCGAATGGGCGAATTTCCGTTCGTCTCATTCCTGCAGCGGATGGAGCAGCCGTGGCGGACAAACCAAATGCCCTTATATCCTTGACAGAAATCCTTCAGGATCCAGTGCAGGCTCAGGGGCTGCAACTGCAGCGAGTCTTTGTACCGTTAGTATCGGTACTGAAACCGACGGATCAGTTGTTTCACCCGCATCGGTAAATGGTCTGGTGGGCATCAAACCAACGGTGGGTTTGTGGAGCCGAACAGGCATTATTCCTATTTCAGCAACACAGGATACCGCCGGGCCCATGACGCGCACAGTTCGTGATGCGGCCATTCTGTTGGGAGCCGGTATTGGTGTGGACGAAGCAGACGCAGTAACAAAAGAAAGTACAGGTAAATCATTAAGTGATTATACTCCTTATTTGAAAAAGGATGGTTTAAAAGGAAAACGCATCGGTGTTGAGAAATCACATTTTACGGAAAACCCGGACCTGGTAGTTCTTTTGCGTGCAGCGATAGCTACCATGGAAGCCCAGGGTGCTGTAATCGTTGAAGTAGATGTGCTGGGTGCTTTGAAATTATTGGGTCATTCCGAATACCAGGTGCTGCTTTATGAATTTAAAGACGGTCTGAATAAATATCTCGCTTCATCAAATGGCCAGGTCAAGTCTTTGAAAGATCTGATTGCATTCGATCTTCAGAATGAAAAAAAACTGATGCCTTTTTTCAAACAGGAAATATTGGTTGAAAGCGATGGCAAGGGCGGACTGGATAGTAAGGAATATCTGGATTCTTTGGAATCTACCCTGGGCTTCAGAAAAACCATCCTGGATTTAATGTCTGACAATAAATTGGATGCACTTTCGGGATTTACAAATGGACCTGCTTGTTGCATTGACCTGGCGAATGGAGATTATGAAAACGGACCTTCTTTGTCCACACCAGCTGCTATAACCGGGTTCCCGCATATAACCGTTCCGATGGGATTATTTCATGGTTTGCCTATCGGTGTTTCATTTTATGGAGCTCCCTTCACCGAACCTGCACTGATATCAATGGCATTTGCTTTTGAACAGGCTTCATTAAAGAGAACTAAACCTGCCTATCAAAAAGAACTTCTATAAATTAACCAGGCCAGTATAAATACTGTCTGTTACTTCCTTTCCATCAGAGGATATAAATCCGAAATAAGAATGCACAACCTTAGCCTTGAATGAACTAAGATCCATAATGCACTCACCTGCGTTTCTTGCAGAAAGGTTCATCTCGTAGCTCCATTGTCGATTTTCTTCGTTATAAACCGCGGCGAATGCCATATCTGTTGATTTTGCTTTTCCTTTTCCGCTGTTGTCGGTCCAGCTGAATTTCAGCGATACTGCAGCAGGTGCAGAAACATTCGCTGATAGTACATTGGGCAGATCACCGCGGCTCACCAGTACCATTGGAAAATCTATCATAAAATCTGGAAAAATTCCTCCTATGGCATTCTTGACATTAAATGAAAACGCTTTATTATAACCTGACATATCAACCGCAAGATTATTGTAAGTGATATTCAGGAATTTGGTAAGCGGTATCAGAAAAGCATTCATCAGTCTGAATTTCGCATGCTGCTGAATTTGTAAAGGCGAAGGGCGGCGGACCTTTTTGGCAGAAGGCAAGCCACGCATCACAGATTTGTTTTTCCATTTGTAGCCTACTACCGCTCCGACCTTTCCGGAAAAAGGGCCATTTATCCCGCCATAAAGTATTGCCATATGTAAGATTTTTCAAAACTAGTTCTAAGCAGTCTGCTGCTGCTGTCAGTCCCTTACCAAATATACTGATAAACGCTAAATTATAAATATATTGTATGAGTATTATAAGAATTTTTTAATAAATTTAATGGACTTAGTCCTGATAATATCCCTATAATACCCCTTTTATTTACTTCTAAACTGATAAATAGAACAGACTCCCTTAGAGATTCCATAGGACATAAATGTTGAAGAATTGAGGAAGGTAGAATGACTAAAACCGACTGAGGAGGTTATCAGCCCCAGTAAAAAGTGACCCGCTCGCCGTTTAATTTCCATTGTTCTGGTCGGGGGTTCGTCATCCAGTCGATAGGTTCGGCCAGGGGTTGGACCTTTCCTGCTGCTCTAAAAGCATCCCGGATATATTGTTTTTGTTCTTCTCCCAGCGCTTCAGGCTGGGCGGAAATAAAAAGAGGAGCGCTGCTTTCTGCCAGCAGACGAAGCCATTGTTTATTTTTTTCCCAGGGAATCTGGGTGGTAAGACCTACACAATCGCCATCTGCGGCATAGAATGTATTGTGCTGGGGAAGCCGGAAGCCAAGGGTATTTACACCCATCTTCAATGTTCGGGACCGATAGCATAATTAAAACTGGTATTGGCAAAAGCCCGGTCCAAAACGGTACTGAGGGGTTCCCGGCTGACAGAAAAATTAAATTTAAGACTGTCAAATAAAGAAATATCATAGTAAAAAAAATAGTCCGTCTGCGATTCAATTTCTTCCACCAGTTCCTGGATAGGTGCATCATGAAAAGTTACAGAAATGAGATTCTGCCCATTTTTTTGGGCATGCAATTCAGGACAAAATCCGCCCAGGAAAATAACAAGGAGCAAACACCAGGCAGAATATCTCATATTAGTAGTTAGCAATTTTGTCAAAATAACCCGCCACCTGGATCAGTGTATTTTCCTTATCATTCCTGTAATCCAGTTTGTTTTTCCTGATAAACCGTTGTACATCTTTTTTGTGATCATACATATAGTCCAGTAATTCGCGTTTTGTACTTACAGCAACATAAGAATTCAACCTCCAGATATAATAATCATTTGTTTCATCCATGTACCGCCTGAGTCCCTCCGATACAGAAATGATTTCCCTTACTTTTTTAGAAGTATGTTTTAAAAGTTTTGACCGCCCGGTATAAAGAACTTCATAAAATCCTTCCGAAGGAATTCCTCTATTCAGACTATCTAAAAACATATAAATAAAATGATGCCCTGCAATCGTGAAGGAGCTGACTCTTTCATTAACCAATTTCAATTGGTAGGCCTGGTCCATCACAACAAGGTATTGGCGATAATCCTCATAAAAAATAGAAAGGTTCGGATATGGTATATTATCGTATACAACCGACCCTTTGGTTGCCTTGTCTGTAAGAAAATATGCACTTCCGGTCTGGAATGTCAAATCAAACCCCGGGTATAAGCTCCCGTTAAAGAGGCGGGATTGATCTCCTACCTGGTCGAAATACAATGATGTGGTATGTGTAAGGGATGACTGGTAAAAAATACTATCTTCCTGTCTGGATTGGGCTGAGGCCGGGATAGTAAAAAGTAAAACGGTAAGCAGGTATATAGCAGGCAATCCAAATTTCATTTCAATTCTTTGATTTGAAACACAGCTTACCTTTCAGGACATGTATCATAGGGTTAGTGCTGCTTCCAATTAATAATCAGGGCAATATACTGATTTTTCATATAATAAATTTAAAAAATGAAAACACACCGGGCATTTATAACGGTCATGGGCATATGTTTAATTTGTTTTCAAACTTTATCCGGAATAGCTCAAAATAAAATCCAGGATTTCCGGGTTATCGCATTTTATACCGGCAGGGCAGACCTGGCTCATATAAGTTTTGTACATGAAGCCAATCGATGGTTTCCGAAAATGGCGGCGGCAAATCATTTTACATGCGATTCAACGAATAACTTCAATAATCTGAATGAGAAATTTCTTTCCCAATACCAGGTTGTTATTTTTCTGGACACCAGGCCCGACAGTCCCGCGCAAAGAAAAGCCTTTGAAGAATATATGAAGAAAGGCGGTGGCTGGATGGGATTTCATTTTGCAGGATTTGCACTGACACCCTCAGATTTTCCACAGAACTGGGACTGGTACCACAATGAATTTCTTGGCTCAGGTTCTTATGTCAGCAATACCTGGAGGCCAACCCCAGCCGTACTCCGCGTTTTAGATAAAAATCATCCGGTTACGAAAAATCTTCCGGATACCTTCCGGTCTGCTGCCAGTGAATGGTACCGCTGGTCGAATGACCTGCGCAAGAATCCCCAGATCGATATATTACTATCGATTGACAGTAGTAGTTTCCCTTTGGGAACAGGTCCCAAACTTTATGAAATCTGGCATAGCGGTTTTTATCCTGTGGTGTGGACGAACAAAAACTACCGGATGGTATATTTTAATATGGGACATAACGATATGGATTATGAACACAAAACCAATAAAGAACTTTCCCAGACTTTCAGTAGTCCGGAGGAAAATCAGCTCATTTTAAATACACTTCTCTGGCTGGGAAACAAACAGTAGCAGATTAAATTATTCAGAAATGAAAACGGTTATTATTACTGGCGCTAATGGTAATCTTGGATTGGCAGTTACAAAAGAATTCCTGGATAAAAATTATCGGGTGCTTGCAACTGTATCAAATGAAAAAGAAAAAACGGATATTCCCTCTCATCCAAACCTGGATATTTCAGCTGTAAATCTGACCAATGAAAATGAAACCTCTGAATACGTTAAAGTATCCATTCAGAAATATGGAACTATTGACGGGGCATTATTATTAGTAGGCGGGTTTACCATGGGTTCGCTGTCGGAAACATCCGGTGAAGACCTGCATAAACAAATTGCATTAAATTTCGAAACTGCTTTTTATGTAACAAGGCCATTGTTCGAGCACCTGATAAAAAATAAAAAAGGATCCATTGTTTTTATAGGGGCACGCCCTGCAATAAATCCAGCTCAGGGAAAGGGATTGATTGCTTATGGCCTGAGTAAATCACTTTTATTTAAACTCGCTGAATTTCTGAATGAAACCGCCAAAGGAATGAATGTAAGTGTATCGGTTGTTGTGCCAAGCACACTGGATACTGCTTTGAATCGCAAATCAATGCCGGATGCTGATCCAGAAAACTGGGTAAAACCATCAGAGATTGCAGAAACACTTGAATTCCTGATCTCCGATAAAGCCAGGGCACTCAGGGAGACGGTGTTGAAGATGTATAATAATGCTTAAAGCCTAAGGCTTAAAGCAAGTGTGAGAGTGTGAGAGTGTGAGAGTGTGAGACGGTCATCGATCAACTGTCAACGGTCATCTGTCAGCATGAAGAAATGAATAAGTCTTTATCACTCTTAATATTTCTGCAACTCCCCAGGCCTGTGCTACACAACCTCTCGGATGATGAGGTGCATCCCCATCAAAAATTTCAGAGACAGTTCCAATACACCCTTCATTCAGGTGATAGGTAAACCGTTGGATGATAGCGAGGGCTTCTGCTTTAAATTGATCTCCCAAAGTTTTCATTCCCGCTTCTATAAATGGTCCCAATAACCAGCTCCATACTGTGCCCTGGTGATAAGCAGTGTCACGCAATAGTGTATTGCCTCCATAATTTCCTTTATAGTTTGGATCATCCGGTGAGAGGGAACGGAGCCCTGCAGGCGTATATAACCTAGATCTTACAATATTCAAAACGGCCTCGGCCATTTTACCTTCAAGTAAATAAAAAGGAAGGCTGAGCGCAAAAACCTGGTTTGGCCGGAGGCTTGAATCCGGCTTTCCTGATTCATCAATATTATCGTAGAGATATTTCCCTTCGGTATACCAATATTTCTCACTAAAACTTTTTTTGGCCTGTTCAGCTTTATCATGGATATTTTCTGATGCTTCCGTTTCGCCATTCATTAAAAGAATGGATTCAAATATTTTCAATGCATTATACCATAATGCTTGAATTTCCACCGGTTTACCCATTCGTGGCGTAACTACCCAGTTCCCTACTTTTGCATCCATCCAGGTAAGTTGTTGTCCTGTTTCACCGGAATACAGCAGGCCATCATTATCAACATGTATATTAAACCTCGTTCCTTTAAAATGCCAGTGAATAATATCTTTCAAAACAGGAAGAATTTCTTTCAGAATGAAATCTCTATCATTTGTAGATTGCAGATAACCATAGACTGAATTAAAAAACCAAAGTGTTCCATCCACATTATTATATTCAGGTGGTTCGTTATTATCCAAAAACCGGTTGGGCAACATACCCATGCTTACGGATTTTGAGAAAACCGAAATAATTTTCTTTGCATCTTCTAAACGACCTGTTTGTAAACAAAGTCCTGGTATGGAAATCATGGTATCGCGTCCCCAGTCTTTGAACCAGTGATAGCCTGCTATGATAGTTTTCAAAGAAACAATTGCTGCTTCCGATTCTCCTGGAATTTCCCGTTTTACAATAAACTGGTCAGCTGCTAAAGACAATGTTCTCTGAAGTTCATCAGGCAACCTATTCAAAAGCGATAACTTTCGGTTCTTTTCCCTTTCAAATAAGGTATCCGCATTTTTCATCGTCGGATTTTCTGTGGAAATTATAATATCCAACGCATCACCGTCCTTTAGATCTACCTGGAAGATCCCATGGTTGAACAGATCTTCCACGTAATCAAGTCCACGGTATTTTTCCTGTAAATAATTAAAGTTGTAATACCATTTATTTACTGATTGAAAGGAGGATCCGGGAATGAAAATATAAATATCAGGCGCCCCATCAAACGGCTGATTATGAAACAGCCCGTTTTTAAAATCAGTTTTCCAGAAAATATTATTATATGAATGCTGCAATTCGTGATATCCTCTTGCTGCAATCAGCGGAAGGAATTGCAGGGTAAAGGAACTTTTTGCATTAAGAACTTCATAACGGATCAGGGTGGTATTTTCACCATCCACCATGGTAATGGTTTTACGGAGCCTGAGTCCTGCAATCTCAAAGATCCATTCCGGGAAGAGGTCTTTTTTAAAATAAACGAGCCATTTATATCCCGTTGGAAAGATAGTATCGCCATAATCATTGGTGGCTAAATCGTATTGGTTACCGTTTAGGATGATGGATTCATCCAGTTTCGAAACCAGGAGCATCCTTTCAGCCGGCGGATGTATGGATGCCATAAGCAAACCATGATAACGGCGGGTATTACAACCGGATAAACTGCTCCCGGACCAACCACCGAGTCCGTTGGTTTCCAGCCATTCCAACTGACTGATTTCTGAAAAATTCCCGAGTAAATTTTTATCCTTAAATAACAACATGGGATATTCCTAAATTTACTTACTTTATGCGGCAGTCTTTATTAAATTATGAAATAGACTTTCATCAAAATAAAATCAGCATTGAAAAATTTTATCTTCTTATCTGCCTGCGTTCTGATGATCGCAGCCTGCGGGAATAATAAAGGAAAAGGGCTTGGTTTTAATCAGCCTTCAGATTCAACTTTAAAACCGGCCATTGTTTTGTCAGACAGTGGATGGATTGATTTATTTGATGGTGTTTCCCTTTCTGGCTGGCATACCTATGGAAAAAAGAAGGCTGGTATTGCATGGAATATTGACAGTGGATCGATTCATTTAAAACCCGGCGCGAAAAACGGTTACCAGACAGCCGGAGGAGGTGATCTGGTTTCCAATGATACTTTCGGCAATTTTGACCTTAAACTGGAATGGATGATTGGGAAAAAGGCAAATAGCGGCATCATAATTTTTGTTCAGGAAGATACCATTAAGTATAAAGAAACTTGGAACACAGGTCCTGAAATGCAGGTATGTGATAAAGACAGCAATGAAGATGCTCACAGCTTTAAACACGAAGCGGGCGACCTCTATGATTTGATCGCCTCCACGGTAATGTCGGCAAAACCGGCACTGGAATGGAACCAGGTGGAGATTGTAAGCAATGATCAGCGCCTTGATCTTTACCTGAACGATGTTCATATTATCTCCACTCCGATCTGGAATGAGAGCTGGAAAAAACTGATTGCAGGAAGTAAATTTAATACAATGCCAGGCTTTGGAAGTTTTCATTCGGGACATATCGCCCTTCAGGATCATGGAGAAGAAGTATGGTACCGGAATATTAAAATAAAAAAAATTGAAAAGCCGAATTGATTACTTCAATTCGAAAAACCCAAATTCGTTTTTACTATCTCCTCCGTTTATAATTTCAAAAGACTTACCTGAAGGGATATAAATATAATCACCCATTTTAAGAAGCGATTTTCCATTTACCCGGATAATATTTTCCGAATCAGTTAACCGGATAACCAGGATGTCCGCTTTTCGCACGGGCACAGTAAGTTTTACAATATTCAACATCGATAACCGGTAAGCCCTCACCGGCTTTTCGTCAAATAACAGGTTAAATGCAGGCTGACTTATGGGCGAGTCGATGACAATAAAGTTTTTATTAGTCAGTTCAATATCCATCACATGATATTCTGATGTATCAATGTTCCAGACGCGATGGATGCGGGGTTGTTTATAAAAACCTTCAAACCAGATATTTTCGTTATCTCCCGTATTTAACCGGGCGCGTTTCTCCTCACTGATAACCTGGGAACCCACTTTTACTTTATTGGTCAGGATAACAAAAACGGAGGGCGTTGCATGAATATGGATCTGCGTCGTATCTCCGGGCGGAATATGTACGTCCAACAGGCGGATATGGCCGTTTTCCAGAATATTATGGTGCCGGGGTTCTTTGCTTACAGGCACCTGGGCCAGGCATATGGAATGAAGGCCTGAAAAAACAAGGATAAACCTAACCAGATTCTTCATAAAAAATGTTTTCTAATTCCTGACTAATATAGTAGCTTCATAGCAATTGCAACCACGGGCACAAAAAAATTCCTCATTTAAACCTTAAATAAGGGGATATGTTTCATGTGCGTGCATTTAACCCTCATCCTTTGCTCAGGCATTGTGTTGATTCCTACCTGATCGTTTCAACGGATCTGGAGGAAAGCGGTTATGCTGAAAGCAACCTGCTTCCACATATTACGCAAAATCTTGTTCTCGGTCTGGATGAAGAAAATACAGTGTTCGATTGTAATCATTCAGCATTTACATCCAATCATTTTATTGCGGGTCCAAATGATGAAGTATGTCATGTCAGGTTCTTTTCCGGGATGAAGAAAATGATTATCAATTTTAAGCCTGGTGGTTTCTACAAAATATTTCAATTTCCTGCGCACTATTTCAGTAACCGGACCCGGGACGCGGTAGAGTTTCTGGGAAGATCAGTGACCGATCTCGCATATCAATTAAAAAAAACTTCCCTTTCAGGTAAAATTGAACTGGCAGATGCTTTTTTACTAAATCATTTGCAGGAGGGACAAA
>Ga0207060_10168_pt1 | contig 24589 bp, 26 predicted proteins | sample Alteio_BWMinCont_30_FD_153270 | JGI IMG/M metagenome (GOLD analysis project Ga0207060, IMG submission 153270) | Enriched cells from forest soil in Barre Woods Harvard Forest LTER site, Petersham, Massachusetts, United States -... | ecosystem: Environmental > Terrestrial > Soil > Temperate forest >...
ATGTTATTGCAGAGGCCCGGTTTCAGAAAACTTTCAGGTTACGAAGAGTCCGGCGATGAGCATATTTGCTGTGCAGTTGCCGCTGGAAACCATATCCCGTCAGATAAGGCCTATCGAATTAGCAAGATTGTAGAAGAATCGCTGGAAACTTATCGAAAAAATTCGGAGAGATATCTTGCTTCATTTGCCAAGTTCATGCGGTTTGATGAAAAACTGGTGAGGATAGCCTCGAGAGGCTACGGTTACCCCACAAATCTGGATCATCGCACTCTCGCAAGGCAGTTTGAGCACGCGGGCATAAGGATCCCTGCCGCGTCCAGTATAAAGAACGCAGTCTTGGTAGCAGGCTAGAACGAGAAAAGGTCGATTGCAGACCATCAAATTAACCGAACGTAGGACAAATCCTTAATTTTGATCCGAAACATCTCCGACAACTAATTTTCTCAAGAGAAAAAAGTGGGAAGAAATTGTCAGCAGAGTTCACAGGAGTCAAGTTCATCGCCGAGTATTTTAGAAAATCCGGAATCAAGCACGTGTTTGGTATACCGGGCCACGGAAACGCGGCAATCGTTGATGAGCTAATAGATTACTCTTCGGATATTCAGTTTGTCCCGATAAAGCACGAGCAATGGGGTGGCCATATGGCTGACGGATATTTCAGAGCAAACCGCAAGGTTCCTGCTGTTGTTACAACCTCCGTCGGACCAGGAGCGACAAACCTTGCAACTGCGCTCGCAACGGCTTACGTCGATTCCTCCACGTTCATCGCACTAACTGGGGAAATCCAGACGTATTTCTTTGGGATGGGCATATTTCAGGAGATCGAAAGGCAAAACTCGATTGACTACATTAATGCAATGCGTCATCTTGTAAAGAGGACATACCTCGTTTCAAACGCAAGACAGTTGCCGAGGATCCTCCCGAATGCACACAGGGAGGCTTTGTCTGGAAGACCGGGTCCGGTCCTCATCGATCTCCCAATGGAGATCCAAGTTGAAAAAATTAGGGCGCAGGTTCCTGATCCACCTGTAGCGCTTGGACGGCTGTTTCCAGATCCCTCGGATGTAAAAAAAGCGGCTCAACTCCTGCTCAATGCGGAGCGGCCGCTGATACTAATCGGGGGAGGTGTTGTAATGGCGGATGCCCAGGATGAGGTAGTCAAGGTCGCAGAGTTTTTGGGTGCGCCGGTCGCCTCAAGCTTCAGAGGAGATGCAAAGGGCGGTTTTCCCGAAGACCATGAACTGTACATTTTTTCTCCCGGTAACATCGGTAGCCTCGTGGCAAACAAACTCGCCCTCGACGCTGATGTTATACTTGCCGTAGGGACGACCTTCAGCGATGAGACGACGAGCTCTTACGCTCCGGATGTGACTTTCAACATTCCTCCGACGAAGCTGATTCACATGGATCTTGATCCACGCGAGATTGGAAAGAACTATCCGACGACCGTTGGGATTAATTCCGATGCAAAAGCAGGTCTCGCTTCATTACTTGACATATTGTCTCAGCTCGGTAAGAAGGGCGATTATCATGATTCGGCACACTATAAGCGAATGAAGCAGCTCAAAGATCAATGGTTCGAGGAAATGGAGTCGCTCAGAACGCAGACTCCGATGGGAATTCCGAATGCAGCTAAGATAATGCGCGGCGTTTTGCCTAAAAGTGCAATTGTTTCCGTTAGCGCAGGCTTGCCGCAGGAGATGATGGCACAGCTTTGGGTAACTTCGGAACCGAGGACCTTTCTTTCATCCGGTGGTTATTCTACTATGGGTTTTGCGTTTCCAGCTGCGATGGGAGCGAAGCTTGCACAGCCAGACAGAGTTGCCGTCGCTGTCGAAGGAGACGGGTCGTTTATGATGAATAACGTTGAGCTTCTCACTGCGGTTCAGCTGAAGCTGCCGGTCGTGATCGTAGTCCTGAACAATTTCGGATGGATCTCAATAAGGGATCTTCAGATGAGAAACTTTGGTGGAAGAATTATCGGAACAGACTTCAAAGATAGTGTTGGAAAGGTACGTACGCCGGATTTTGAGAAAATTGTAACCGGCTATGGCGCCGAGTACATGCGTGCAGAGAATCCTACAGAACTTTCACAAACGCTTTCGCAGGCTATCAAAGCTGAAGGACCGGCAGTCGTCGAAGCAATCATCGAAAACAAGTTTCCTTATAGCGGGCCTAAGGCTTATGGCTACTGGGATCTTCCGTCCAGACAAAAAGAAAACTAAAGATTTAAGGACAAACTATCCGACGGATGATTTTCTTAAAGAAAAGGGATAGAGTCTACAATGGTTAAAAAAGTACGAACTGCAGTCGTTGGACTCGGCACGATAGGTGCTGTCCACGCCGAATGGTATACACAAATTCCGGAGTCAGAACTCGTAGCAGTTTGCGACGCGCGAGAGGATGTATCAAATAAAATCGCTGCAAAGCACGGCGTAAAAGGTTACACCGATTATCATGAGCTCGTTGAAGATGAAAATGTGGAAGCGCTTACAGTGGCGGTTCCAAATTTTCTTCACCATGACGTCGCGCTTGCTGCAATCAAGGAAGGCAAGCACGTGGCGGTGGAAAAGCCGCTTGCAATAACGCTCGATCAAGCCGATGAAATGGTTCATGCGGCAAAGCAAGCGAATGTAGTAAACATGTACACCGAGAATCTGTGCTTTGCCCCATCGTACCAAACTGCGAAGGGAATCGTGGACAAAGGCGGCCTCGGTAACATTTACCTCTGCAAGGCGTACGAATCGGACGACATTGTTCTTGGATCTGAAGCTGAGAAAAACGTACTAAAAACAAGCTGGTATTTGGATCCGAAGCAATCGGGCGGAGGGAAACTCATGAGCACAGGCGTCCACGCTATTGAATACGTGCGCTTCATGTTCGGTCATCCAAAAGCTCTTCGCGTGCACGCGGAGATAATTGATAGCATTGGTCTTCAAAAACCCAAAAGAATGGAGGACATGGCGCTGGTGACGATTCGATTTGAAGGCGACCGTGTTGGTGAGGTGCACACTGGATATTACATGACAGGTGGAACAGACGACCGAGCAGAGATCTACGGCGACCAAGGCACCATATTCCTGGATCTTTACAGACGTAACGAGATCAAAGTGCACAGTCATGTGGGTTACGGGAGTGTGGGGCAGTCAATGTTCCAACCAAGCGAGGGCGCGGATATGGGCTGGTCATTTCCGATTCCAGATGAGCGGTACGACCTCGGCTACTATAATGAGCAGAGACACTTTTTGCAGTGCGTTCTCGAGCACAAGAACCCTAAGGTAACTTTTGAAGACGGCAGAGCAACTCTTGAGATCGTGCTCGCCGCATACAAATCGCATGACACGGGAGAAACTGTAAAGCTGCCTTTGCAGCGAGATCGCTAATCTTTGGATCAGAGCGCTTCCGAAATTGCTACATTAGCAAGGAAAATTCTGGTTATCAAAACCATGAAATTAACCGAGAAAGCAGCAGCTATGATCGATGGCAAGAACTTTGGTAACCTTGCATTCGTAACCCCAAAAGGTGAACCGCATGTAAGTCCGGTCTGGATCGATCGCGAGGGCGATACTATTTTGATCAATGCGGCAGAATTCCGCGCAAAGATCAGGTTCTTGAAAGTAAATCAGAAGATAATGCTGAGCATAACTGAGCAGGAAGACCCCTACAGCAGGGTTCTGATTCGCGGCCACGTCGTTGTCATTACAAAGAATGGCGCTCTAGCTCAAAATAATCGTATGTCGATGAAATATCTCGGAACGCTAGATGATCCGGACAGACCGGTCGGAGATCGAGTTTTGATAAAGATTCAGCCGGATAGCATCACTAAATAGAATCGAGTTCGCAATCCTGAGATTCTAATCTCTCGGGAATTTTTCTTCCCCGATTGCAGTAACTCCATTGAATGGCAAAGCAGCGAAAGACTTTTTGGATTAGTTGTGCCACCCCAAATTATTTCTGATTCTTGGAATTAGTGAGAGTAAACCTGTTGGTCTTCTTTGAACGGACTCCATCTACAAAATCGGAGTTTTATTTCGAACTCGACAACGGTGAGGCCTGTTTTCTTTCGGATGAAGGAATATTCCTTTTCTCTGTCCTTTCGAATTTGGCGCGGACGACAATACTTTCTGTGCCGTTTGTAATTTGGGCTTTTGTCTTGATTTTGACTCTCCCGACTGTTTTGCCCATAGCGCCGATCATTTCTTGGAATCCCAGTTTTTCTTTCCTCGTTACCTTGTCGTTTCTGGTCCTCCCATTCATCGCAAGAAAACTGGCGTCTGTAGGCAGAGGGCGCAAATTTGCCGGGCGACCGCTTGGGGAGCTGCTGATGAGCTCAGATCGCAAATATTTGAGATCGCGCCGACAGTGGTCGGAGGTAAGGACGGCAAAGTTTAGTCATTACAAAGTTATCCTCAAATGGCACACCTCAACTTTTCTCGTAGACAGAGGCCTGACGTTAAAGTTCGTTGCCACCTCTTTTGCAGAGTTAAAGTCCTTTCTTGCCAAACAGCTTGATGGTGGGCTTATGCCCTAAAGTTCAGTAGCTGCAAACTGTCGTGTCCAGTGCTTTGAGAGCATTGCCATTTCTCTACCGCTTTTGTCCTGGTAAAGTTTGATCGCGGTATCTGACTTTTCGACAAAGTATTTTACAAAAGTCTTTGATGAAGAGACGATAAACAGTGGTCGCCGTCCTCCCAATTTTTTGGTTGCAGTTTCCCATAATGAATTTGCCATAAGCAGTTGCAGGGCATTGATTTCATCCACCGGGTTGTCCTCCTCGTTGAACAGAGCGTCAATGCCCGTTACGAAAACCGCGTGGATGTCGTCCCACTGTTTGAAGTATTTCTGCTCGATCTGCTTCATTACGACTGCCCTCAACTGGTAGCAGGAGAACGCCCTAACCACTATTATTTTCTCCAAGAATTTTCGGAGCATGGATTCAGATTTGGTCGGCGCACATCTATCTGAGATCAAATACGGATCAAAGCAGTTTGCGGCGTCGACAAAAAGCGCTTTCGATTTGAATACCCGTACATAGTTCCCACAAAGCATGTTCATCCAATAATCTGCGAGATGGCCGTATAGAAAGTTGAACGTATTTGGCATTAGTCCTCCCTGAAGCAGGGAATCAATCCCATTTCCGAACGTAAGCCCTCTCAGCTCGGAGGCACGTTTTACCAGGGTCAACGCATCGCGTGTAGGATTGGTACGCGGATTGATCGTGACAATAGTCGAAACAAACGACCCCCTTGGTTACAGTAACAGTGCTGTAATCATTTATTTCAGGTTAGCGGGCCGTCCTGTCCTCCGGGGCTAAGATTAGAAAATTCCCCGACTCTGGAATTCCCCCCATGCATTCTTTTTGACAGCAAAGAGGAACTCGAATCCTAGATTTCCTCCTAAAATCGAGACAACATATCGGAAATCGATATCGGGTTTTTCCGACTTTTTGGAAGGACTAGCTACCAATTTAACATTCTAGGGCACTTTTTGCGAACAAGGTCTTCTGATTAGAATTGTATGAATCAATTAGCCTGAACCGAGTTCGAACGGACAAGAAAGCGGCCATTATTTATTCCGGCATTGCGCTTGTCCTTATCCTACTTTCGAGTACCTTCAGCTCAACGGTCGTTGCGGCAAAGCCAGCTGCCGGCACCGTGACGTTCAATGCTGCGATTAACCTTAGTAATGACAAAGGCAAAGCCACCCAACCGGCGGTCTCAAATAACAGACAAAACGTATTTGTTGCGTGGACAGAGGGATCAGGCGGCATAAAATTTAGGGCAAGCTCAAATGGTGGAGTGATTTGGACTCCTCCCACATCCTCAGCTGCGACAACGATTAGCTCAGGATCCGGTTGTACTGGATCTGCTGCGTTTCCAGTAATGTTTACACAATTCCAATCCAGTACTGATGTGGCAGTCGCTTGGTCACAAGGCGGCCAGATATGCGCAGCGGTTAGTACGAACAATGGAGGAACTTTCGCAAAGGCACATCTCAGCGTCTCGCCTTCCTCAGGCGGAATAACTCCGGCAATAGGCGCTTCTGGTTCGGATATCTATGTGACTTGGTATCAAGCTACTCCTTCATGTCCGGTTACCATTTACGTGCCCGCTGGAAGCGGTTGTATCTGGGTCTCCACCAGTACGAACAATGGTGCGAGCTGGAGCAAACCTTCCGAATTGAACCCATCATCAAGAGGTGAGCCACAGGTTGTTGCTTCTGGAGCCAATGTCTACATAACTGCAGATGGCATATACTTCGAGGCCAGCAACAATAGTGGAACCACCTGGACTGCGCCCTTGAACCTTTACAACCAGAGTAGCCTAACTGCGCCGTGCGCTCCGCTTTGCTATGGTCGAGAACCATGGGTTGCGGCCAACGGGACTAACGTCTACGTCGTCTGGGAGTCGAGCAATACGAACCAGACAACAGGAAGCACAACTGACTATCGAGATTACGGACGGATGAGCGGTGACGGAGGAAAAACTTGGACTCCACCCCTTTCCAACCCCTATCCACAATTGATGACGGGGGCAATAAAGAACGACTGGGAACCAGAAAATGCCGCTTTCGGAAGCCATGCCTTCTTGACGTTCCATAATCTTTCAAATCAAGGGATATACATGACTTCGACGACTAACTCTGGATCTTCGTGGAGCACACCGGCACTTGTCAGCCCAACGGGAAAAGGCAGCTCGTTTGGACACGTTTTCTCGTCAGATGGGACTAACGTCTTTGTAATGTGGGGACAGGTAAAATCCGGCTCCGTCTGGAACGCGTACGTGTCGTACAGTGCGAACAACGGAACATCGTGGAGCAATCCGATTGATATCAGCAACAACGCGGCAGGAGTGGCAGCAGGAAATCTGGATGTGACACTCTTTGGTCTGTCGAGTAACGGGGCAAACTGCTTTGCAGCATGGACATATACGAACGGAGGAACCAGCCAGGTCTACTTCGCTTCGTCTTAATGACAAGCAGATTTTCCAACAACGGGAAAAAAGATGGAGTTGCTTCCCAACTTAAAACGAAGTTGGGAATTTCCCTCTCTTTTTCTCAAAACTTCAAAATTCTCCGATTTCAGGGGCGTACTGCATCAAAAAACCGTGGACTTGAGCTACTGACAATTGCTTTGGGAAGCAGCTCTCAAAACGAAAGATTATCATATAGAGTTCTTAGACTAGAATAACTAATTCCCAAAATTGTCATTAGCTAAAACTCATCTCAGCGCAATTCAATCGCGAATAATAGTTTCTCTGTTTCAGTGCGAGGGTCGGCAGCAATATGTTTCGAATGAAGCAGTTCTGGAAAAAACAGGAATTGCCCAATCTACTTGGTCCGAGGAGCAAAAGCGACTTGCTGAGATGGGTGTCTTGGAGAAGAAAGCATTCAAAGCGATACGTGCAAACAATGTCTGTAGGATCGTAAATTTTCGTCTTACGAGTAAAGGTCGAACCGTGGCATTCAACCTCGCAAACATTTCGAGAATGATCGTTCAGCAGACGGGAGGAGATCTATTTCCTCTGCCGATATCCAGCGCAGCACCTAAGGTTCGTCTCTCCGAGAAGGATTTCGAATATGATGTCCTAGAGTCGATAGAGATCGCGTTGGACAGCTTTGGCATAAACCTGGTTCCTCTCGTTAAGAGCAGGCTAGGTGAGAGGATCTTGTGGGAGGAAGTGGCTAAGCGTCCGGAAATACTTAGTGCGATCCTTCAAGACCTGTTTGGAAGAGATGGATCTAGTACTGTCGAGTTGATGATCACGGAGAATTTGAAATCACGCTTTGATTTACAACACACGGTGACAAAGGAGCGCGACATGTCTACCTTGATAGCTGAATTCAAGCGGGAAAGAGTGACCGAGAACGAATCAGCTGTTATCATGAGTCGATCTGAATCCTTGGAGTAAATTTTTGTCTTGCAAATTTTTGCCACTGGTTATCTTTTTGCAAATTTGTTGCCTCCATCCGAATCATCGGTACTGATTGCCCTAAATCTTGTAACCTTGTTTGCGACCATATTTCTCGGCTATTTCGCTGCTCGGATTTTCTTTTACATGCGCCTTGGTCGGTTGGAAAGAGGATGGAAATTAATGACCGGTGGAGCAGTTTGTTTGTCCTTTGCTTTCCTTTCTCTTACCGTTCAGCACCTATTCGGACGCCTATCAAGCCCGTATTTCTATCTCGACGCGGTCGGGATGACTTTGAGCATAGCTGGAATTGTTCTAATGGTGTTAGGCCTCCGCTCCCACTACCTCGTGTGGACGCGCAAGATCAGCGACAAGAAGTCTCACCCCATATTAGTTACGGAACGTAGAGAAACGGAAGAAGACTGAGCTACGACATGTTGAGCGCAAGAATACGCCCGAACAATCTTTGAGCGTCTTTAATCTGCCAAAAGTTTCTCTAGTGATATAGGGTAAGCTAACAGTCTGCTTTCGGTTCCACTAAAGCTCATGAAATGCTATTTTTGCGGCGCGTACGCAAAGGGATTTGCGTCTAAAGAGGAAGAGGACTTTGTGAAGATCATGGAGCTATAAAAAAAAGCAGAGACCAGGAGCTGGAATGGCATACAATTTTTGACTGCCACGAGTGCGCTCTAGGTATTAACGTTCAGGTTTGAATCAACTCACTCGAAAACGGTGCGATCATCTCTCCGATAGACGAAAACAATAGAATCGTCAAACATAACGAGAATTCTTTCTCATTCCGGATCCCGAAACAACACCGAACCTCATCAGATCATTGTTTATCCTTGGGATCGATAGTAAAGCTTTCAATCTTTGATCTTAAATTTTTGATTAATTTCTTCCGATGTCAGTAACCGCAACCCAGCCGTTAGCACACAAAGGTTCTGCAAAGACGGTGATGATATGCGACGATGAGCTTGATGTGCTAAGAGCGTACAAAATTGCGCTAAACTCCCGGTTCAATGTATTGACCGCTAGCTCGGGAAACGAGTGCTTGAAGACTTACTCTGAAGCAATCGGATCCAGAAAGAAAGTTGATGCCGTAGTTTTAGATTATAGATTGGGAGATATGCTCGGGGACGAGGTCGCTAAAAAACTAAAGGAAATTGCCTCGACCAATGTGATCTTGTTGACGGCCTTTGAAATTGATCCTTCCCATATTGATGAATTGAAGAAGGAAAAAATCATAACCACGTTCCTGAAAAAACCGATAAGCCTGTCATACTTGATTGCGACAATAAACCAGACCATTGCCTGAATTAGGCAGTCTACTTTTCGGATAGACCGTTATCCTCCGGGAGCAGTGGCAGAGTGAAAGTGAACGTGGCGCCCTTCATGCCTTCTCCATTATTGTTCTCCGCCTTTATAGTCCCTCCATGCGCTTCGACGTAGGATTTTGAAATGAACAGTCCAAGCCCTGTGCCCGAGTCCGTTATGAACTTGTTGAATAGGCGCGGAAATATTTCTGGAACAATCCCTCTGCCCTCATCTTTCACGGCGACCACAGCGAAGTTGCCTTCCATCCGGGTCGAGACTACTATTCTACCGCCCTTCCTTGAACTTTTTATGGCGTTACTAAGAAGGTTCGACAGGATTTGTCCGACCTTTGTTTTGTCAGCCGTTAGAACCAGACTTGATTGCTGAGTATCGAGAGTTATCTGTGGAACCGAAGATTCAGACGTCCCATTTACGCTCGCACTTTTTCTGACGTCGGGTATCAACTGCAAAATCAAGTCATTAAGATCAAAACTCTCATAATCCAGTCGAAGAGTCTTGTTATCTATTCTCGCGACTTCTAGTAGCGTTTGAGTGAGTCGCTCAAGCCGCTGAGCGTTTCTGAAGGTTGACTCCACAAGTCCGATCACGTCCTCCTGTGGGATATTTGGGAAAGAGATGAATTCACTTCCGGGTTCGACTACTGCGTCTCCACTCGGGGAGGATGGAGAAACACTCATCGGCTCCATTTGGGGTACAATCGCCCCTCGAAGCAACTCGGCATTTGCAAGAATACTCTGGGTAGGCGTCCTGAGTTCGTGGGCGGCGATATTGATCAGATCCGATTGTGCCTTGGATTGGGACGCGAGCTGCTCGTTTGCACTTGAAAGCTGGATGTTGGTCGCGACAAGTTCCTTGGTTTTCTCGCTAACCGCATCTCCCAATCTCTTGTTCCACCTGAGGATCATAAACGCCGTCCCCAAGAACGTCGCGCCAATTCCGATTATTATTGCCGTGCTGACAAACCTCTGCTGGTTAATCAGCGCAACAGCACTCCCGGTCAGAGTATCAGGTGCGGTAATGTAAAGGACCCCAAACTGGTGAGGGCGATCAGAACTGTCGTTGACGAATACAGGCTGATATGCGAGCGTAGAAGATGCCCCTTTGTACGAAATATCGTCGACGCCGGCATTACCATTTAGAGACTGATTTAGAAATGAATTGAATGTCGGTCTCAGGACTGAGGGAATCGAATTTTGGACGGTGCTTCCGAAAACGTTCTGCCCGATTTGAGATTCGTTGCCGGTAAAAAGTATGGTCCCCTGAAAATCAAGGATCCCCAGGCCGCTGCGAAAAATAGGTGAGAGTTGACTTTGGAGAAATTCCCCAAGAGTCTTAAGCGCAATTGCATCTGAAACAACTCCATCGAATTTTCCTCCTGAAAATATCGGCTGAGAAATGAAGAGGAATTCGCTTGAAGAATTCGTAAGCGATGGAGTCGCGCTGCTATAATAGGTCGTACCAAAGGCCTCAGGAGAGGTGAAATATTGTCGCTGACTTAGATCCCTACCTGTGCCATTGGGATAGATAGAGATAGTTCCATTTGAAACCATGATGAGTTTACCTGTAGGGTCAATCCAGAAATACGACAACGTTAGATCTCGAGTCGAATTTTGTGCTCCTCTGAATAGAGCCGCAGCGGTGCTAACGTTACGGCCCTGAACAAGAGTGGAAGAAGACAGCACCCGGAGATTATCTGAAACTCCCTGAAGAGTTTCAGACAACAAATGACTCAAATCACTCGCTTGAATCTGAGTATTAGAATGGATATTTGCAATAGACTGGTCTGAAATATTGGCAGAAACTGCCGAGGAAAACTCAAAAGAAGCCACTGAAAATCCTGCTGCGATTATCGCTAAAGCAATGAGGAAAGCCGCGCTCTTTTTCGAGAGCAAATGCGACAAACGCAAGGCTTTGTTCCAGCTCCCTAAAGGTTCTCTAATAATAGTTATGTAAAAATTCTCTATTTTTTTAAATAAATTGCAAAGGCGGCTGGAGCTGAATTGGAAATTCTCGACAATGGAAAATGCCCCAACTAGCTATTCCAGTAGTGTTCTCTCTACGGTAGCCAAAAGCGAGGCCATTGTAATTGGTTTTTTTACGAACGTCGTTATGCAATTGCGTTTCGTTAGATCGTTCAAGAAGGAGTTGCTGATCTCGAATGCGCTTATCAAAATTATCTTGGTCCCGTCCAAGTCTCTGATCTTGCAGGCAACCTCGTCACCCAGCATGTCACCAAGTTTGTAGTCCAAAACCAGGACATCTATTTTGGCTCCTGACTTGAGCTCATTATTGTATTTGTTAAGACATTCTTCCCCTGAACTCGCCGTTAAAACACTGTACCTGGAAGATAGTGCAATTTTGTACGCTCGCAGAACATCAGATTCATCATCGCAGATCATTACAGTTTTTTGAACTGGAGATTTTGTGAGAGAGGAATTGTAAGTGCGACCTTCAGAGTTTATCAGAAAGGTCAGGTTCTTCGGTCTTTCATAAATTGAGGACTGATTGGAGAACGGGAAATCGATTAGACTTTCCAGTAGTTGAGCAGATCGCTTCAAAGATATTGCTTGATATTCCATTTACTATATAATTCTTCAGGATAAACTTTCCATTGTAAAAGAACAAACTGAAACCATTGCGAAGTTGAATCTAGAAAAACCGATTATTCAGAGATTCCAAAATAATTCTCAAATTACTTGTAGTTCATTTTCTTCGATTAGTTTTCGAGCATTGTCATAATTTCTCGATACTTGATCAGGGTAGTGAGAATCTGAACCATAACTGACATTGCACCCCACCTTTCCGCAGGCCGAAGCCAACTTTCTGACCAGTTCGGGCGTTCTTGCGAGATCAGCCCCATTCAATTCGAGAGCCTTGCCCCTTTCCTTGGCGATTTTTGCGAGGCCCATCATAAGCTCTTCAAAATTCTCAGGAGCGGTTGGCGTTCCCACGGCAAGTCTTTCAGGATGAGTAAGTATGTCAAATGGAATAAAGTTGCTTCGCAAAGCTTCCTTTTGTAATTCCACGTACTCTATCCACCTCTCCTCGGCACTCTTTCTATCCTGCGGAAATTTTTTGTCTTCGATGTCGATCCCTCCTGGGAATTCGTGTATGGAGCAAAGCAAAACATCCCATTTTTTTCTTGAAACAATTTCGCCAATCTCGGATCTGTACTCCCGGATATAGTCTACCTCGAGTCCTTTGCGAACTTGGATTCCGTCAACGTCTTTCACTTTTTCAAACTCTTTCAAGTAATCATCAAACGAGGAGAACATGCGGCCCGATTCGTGCACCGACCCAAATTTGACGAGCTGGCGAGCAAACGTAAACTGAGAAATGTGTTCCGTCGTGGACAAGCGACTTACTTCGGTCTTTTTTGCTGCCTCGACCATCGACTCAATATTCGCAAGAATGATGTGGCTGTGGTTATCGTAATGCAAGAGTAACCCTTTTTGAAAAATGTGTGACCTGACTGGATTTTTCAATAGATCGGCCATAAGCAGCAGAGTGGCAAGTTACTTTATATTTGGAGAGAAATTTACAATCAGGCTGGAGTATCTCAAAAATGAATACTGGTGTTTCATTTTGGCTCCAATCTGAATCCTGAGAAAAATAACGAAAGTAATTTGTCTGCAAATCAGGATCCTGCCGATCGCAAGAAAAATCCGAGATTCGGCCTGGCATTTCAAGCGAGTCAGTCCTTCGACCATTACGTGAAATGCGCAAAACTTGCCAAAAAGTATGGGTTCGATATGATGCAGGTCTACGACGACCTGCTCTTCAAACCATCGTGGCCCATTCTTTTCGCGATGGCGCCTGAGCTTCGCAATACCGGCATAAAGCTTGGACCCGGGGTCGTAAATCCGTATCACATGCATCCAGCCCTTATCGCCACCCATCTTGGGTGCCTGAATGAAGAGATGAATGGGGACTCGTTCCTAATGATCGGAAAGGGTGCGTTCCACGATCTCTTTGAGATCGAAACGAAAAGTCCGCTCACCGCCACGAGAGAGGCTATTGAAATCATAGGCAACCTTGTTTCCGGAAAATCTGCTGAATTCGACGGCAAAATATTCAGGTCAAAGTCAGAAGCGAGGTTTCGCTGGAATTATTCTTGCTTGTATCCACCCCAATTGTGGATTGGGAGCTGGGGACCCAAAATGGCGGAACTAGCAGGAAGGATGAAGCAGGTCTCCGGGATCATGGTCAGCAGCATTACGGATGCACGCTATCTTTCGTATATTCGCGAAAGAACTCGCTTAGGTGCAATGTCTGTTTCTCGAAGTCCTGACGAAGTAGAAATCGGGTGCGTACCCGGAACTATCATCTCTGGTAATCGGGAGGTGGCTCGCGAACTTGCGAGGAAAGCAAGTGCCCTGTACCTCCCATATCTTGACCCTATGACAGATTACGTTGGCGTCAAGAGAGAAGACGTAGAGTCCGTAAGGGAAGCTCTTTCGCGAAATGATCTTGAGGCAGCAGCTAACCGCGTACCGGATATAGCGGTCGATTCGTTCAAGCTCTGGGGCACGCCTGACGATATTATTGACAAAACTATCAGGATGCTGGATTCTGGAAGAGGTGCAGATAGAGTAAATTTTGGATTCGGCCGAGGCGAGGATGACATTGCGAGCATCGAGCTTCTAGGAGAGAAAGTTATGCCGTACCTCCGTGAAAAGTTTGGAAGTTAGCTTATACTTCTCAAATCGTCATGTAATTTGTGTAAGGGCAAATCCTAGGCCCGCGCAGGCGAGCGTGATTAGCGTCCAACCCGCGATTAGAATTCCGATCTCCTTTGAATTGACTGCCCAAGGTCTGCGCGAAATGCCTGCCCCCAGCATTCCGCCAATTATTACCTGAGTCAGCGACACTGGAATAGAGAATACGGTCAGAATCAGGATCACAATCGCTGCAGCGAGCATTGCGGCAAACGTCTTGATCTGGCTCAGACCAACGATCTTGTCACCGACAACAGCTGCCAACATTTTCCCAAATAGTACCATTCCAGCAGCTGCGGCTAAGAAGAGCAATAGCTCTAGGATATAGAATGAAGTAGAGCACAAAGTGCTGCCCGCTGCTAAAGACTGGATGACACCCAGGTTGTTTGCGCCGAGCATGAAAGACACAAGGAATACGACGACGACTAAAACCGACCGGTTTGCCCTAATCACAGCGACTAAAGCTCGATGTTGCTCCGCCTTGATCACGATTTCGTAAATTGCAAAGCTTGCTATTGCACAGGCAAAGGGGACGGCAAGCCACGAGGCAATTATTTCGATCAGTAACGATATTTTAATCTGAGTTGAGCTCGCTAGTGCCGCGCCAACGAAAGAGCCGATCGTACAGTTTGAAAGGCTTACCGGCAGCCTTAGCAGATTGAGAACAAAGAGCATCGCCACGGAAACAGCTAGAGCCGAAAGGAGAGCCGAATCCGGTAGATTCGTTGAAACAAGTTTGCCCAAAATCGAGCCCGACATAGTCTGACCGGCAAGTAAGAAACCGGCAAAGATTCCGGCAAGCGAGACCCCGAATGATAGATTGTAAGAAACGAGTTTCGACAGGTTACCAGTGGTTAAACCTGAGTTGTTCCAACCGAAAACGAATGCAAACAGAATAAGTAAGAAATAGAGAGCTAGAAACGCCAGCTATGAATACCCCTTTGCGACTAGTATTAGGAGTATATCCGATCCATGCTCCGACATGTCCGCAATCTTATCCACCAAACTTAGGAAATCCTTCAGCAAGATAATGTCTAGCGATTTTGCATCAATCTCATTCTTGTACAGGTGCTGGACAATCGAGTGATGAATCCCATCTGCCTCTGTTTCTTTCTCCTCGACTTTTTCTGCCGTGGACAGGACTTCCTCTTTGTTCTTTTCAAGTGCCACAATAGCTTCTCTTAGAAGACGTGCCGCCGAAATGCAGGTCGAGACAAACGATTCGACATCTACCATGAAAAAGTAGTCAATTACCTCTTTCGGTAACCTCAGGTCGTGGAATACCATCGCAGAGTGTTTTGATGCGTCCGAGATGTTCTCAATAAGCTCCGAGAGTGAAAGGAGGTCTTCCCTGATGCCACCAAAAAACGAGCCCTTGCACAGAACTCGTACCAGAGCGCGGTGCTCGTCGTCAATTTTCTTCTCTATGCCGTCGATTACCGTGAACTGGCGATCGACTGCCTCATAATCGCACGTCTTTAGGTATTTGACCAAGGTAAGAAGGTGTTCAGTTGAATCTATTGACGAATCCAAGAGCGCGAGAATTCGGTTGAGTATCTGCTGTTCTCCGCTGCCTAAGAAGCTGAAAAAGTCAGAAATGGGCAAATGAAAATCTAGATTTTTCTAGTATACAGCGAAAGAATCCTTTCGGCGGTTGCCTTCTGTATCGTCGGTATTCCAGGAGCTTTGATGACTAAACCCGAGACTTTTCGAGGATCGTTTCCCGAATCAAGAATGTCAAAAGCGATTTCTTCATCAATAATCACCATCCCTCCAACACCGGCGGTCCCGCGAAACCCAGCGATGATTTTCTCGTCGTGTGGTTGCATCCTAGATTCAAGGGTTTGGAGACCTTTGATCGTCCTGTACTCTATGATCGATTTCTCGTCTTCGGGTGAGAGGTCGCTAAATGTGAGCGTGGGTCTCACCATAGAGACCGGTCTCACTTTGACTCCCCGTTGTGAAGCTGCTTTTAGGGCAGATCTCACGGCCAGCAGGTATTTTGGAGGATAACCACCAATTGAAAAAAAGTCAGACTTTGCGGAATAGATAAGCTCCGCAAGCCTACGCTTCACACCCTGCTCGCCGCGAACCATCCAAGCATAAGCCTCTGTTCCGTCGGAATCGGTCTCGCTCTCGCGGGTCTGCTCTTCCTGTTTTTTCTCTAGAACGCTTAGGGCCTGCTTTGCCTCCTTTTCATAGCTTTCAAGCAGGTGGTCAATCACGCCCTTTGCGCCGATTGCCCGGTAGAGGGTTGGCCTTCCCTTTTGAACCTCGACAATTCCTCTTGCCGCGAGTTTCTCCAAAGACTCGTAAGCCTTGTTTCTCGGGATTTCGGCGAACCTGTGAACGTCCGAAGCACCGACAGGACCTAATGCTATGAGTGCATCCAAGGCCTTTGCTTCGTTTGTGTTCAGCCCAAGCCTTGCAAGGTGATCAATTGAGGAGGCCGATAAAGTGTCGCTCATGGTTTTCTAATGTTACCCCTGAGGTAACACCATAGTTATTAGATTTTCATTTGCCAAATCTTCGTTGTGATAACAATGTACGGTGCAAGAAATCAAAGTTCGAGGACCTGGCTTTTACTACCGGTTCTCGCAGTAATTCTCGTTGTCGGGATAGCAACGGCCTTCTTTTTCTATGGCCATGCTGCGGTTGGGGCATATCCTGGGTACGGCTGGTGGTTTCCGTTCCCATGGTTTTTCGTCTTCCCCGCAATCTTCCTAGTTTTCTTTGCCTTCAGGTGGATTTTCTGGGGCGGCTGGGGATGGAGAGGCGGCTGGTACTATGGGCAATACGATGACACGGCTCTTCGAATTTTGAAGGAGAGATTCGCCCGGGGCGAGATTACTAAAGAGCAGTTCGAGCAGATGACAAAAGATCTGGAGCAGCACTAAATACAGGGGGATGAATTGCTCATGCAAGAATCTTCAAAAGCCGTAAGTGATGAACTTCCTGCCCTAAACTTTCCGAAGTCACTCTCTGGGCTTCTAACCGGAAAGATCGGGATCATAACCGGCGCGAGTCGAGGAATCGGCGCGGCAACGGCATGGTCCCTCGTCGAGGCTGGAGCCAAGGTCGTTCTCGCAGCAAGAGATTCGCGTAAGCTGGATGATCTATCAAAATCAATCAATGAGAAATATCACGGTGAAGTAACGCTCGCGGTTCCAACTGATGTAACCGATTCGGTCTCAGTTCAAAAGCTCGTAAACGAGACGATTGCGACTTTCGGTCGTTTGGACTTTGCATTCAACAATGCAGGAGAAGGCCACAAGCCAGCTCCACTTGCGGATCTTTCACTCGAAGAATTCGAAAGGGCGATCAAGACAAGCATCTTGGGAACCTTTCTCTGCCTTAAATTCGAAATCCCGGAGATGATTAAATTAGGCAGTGGTTCGATCGCAAACATGTCCTCGACCGCTGGCGTGCAGGGAGTGAAGGGAATCGGCGGATACGTTGCAGGCAAGCATGGAGTCATCGGGCTCACTCGCACAGCCGCTTTAGACTATGCGCGCCAAAATATTAGAGTCAACGTAGTTGCGCCAGGCCCGATTTATACCGAACGAAACGCAAGGTTTCGAGAGCAGGCGGCTCAAGGCGTACCACTAGGCAGAATTGGAAATCGCGAAGAAGTCGCCTCCGTTGTAGCTTGGCTTTGCTCCGACCTTGCAACTTTCGTTACCGGAGCAGTCATTCCGATCGACGGTGGCAGACTGTCCGGAAGCTGGTTCTAGCTTGATGTTACTCTAAAGGTAACACCATCAATAATAGACTTTGAGATTCTGGAGTTTGAGGACGAAGTAAAATGATAGAGATAGACAAAAGTCAGGTTGTTGACGCACCTGCCGAATCAGTGTGGAAGCTCGTAGGCGATCTTGAACATGAACAGAAGTATTGGAGCGCCCTCCGAAATGTAAAGATCCTCGAAAGGAAGGATTACACAACCGTCGAGCGTGAAGCCACCATCCGCCGCGGACCAATGGGCGAGGCGAAAAGTACCCAGACGCTTTCCATGAACGCTGTGCAAAAGACCAGCACCCTCACGATGACGAAGGGACCGATGCTTGGAACCCGAAAAGTAATACTAAGTTCAATCGAGGATGGCAAGAAAACGAAAATTGATGTGAGCTGGCGCTTTGAAATGAAGGGAGTGCCGGGATTTGCTCATGGATTTGTAAAGGACAATATCTCCGAGGTAACAGAGAAGGCTCTCGATGCAATAGCTGAAGAGTCGCTGAAAGCGAAAGTAAGTGGTCTTAGTTGAAAACGGGAGTCCTCCTTTTCCGGATCACCGCGATCGTCGTTTTCATTCAGCTCGCACTTGGTGGTCTGCTTACTTTCGATTTCATCAATGCGACACCTCATATCATCACAGGTTTCGTGGTATTTGCACTTGCAATTGCAACAATGGTCTTCGCCTTTATTGGAAAACCGAGATTCAGACCAGTTCAGATGATCTCCATCGGACTTGTCGTACTTCTCCTAATTCAAATAATACTTGGATTCGCAACGCTTTCTAGTGGCAGCTCGGTAGTCGCATGGATCCATCTAGTAAACGCTCTTGCAATTTATGGAATGGCTGTAGCTGGTACTTTTCTTGCAATTCAGTGGAACAGGATGCCCATTTCTCAAGTTGAACAAGCCAACGTGAGAAAGGCGTAATCCTCACGATGAAGAAAGACAAAAAATCCCCCTAGTGTTCCTGGAGGTGAACTTTTTCTCCTACGTTACTTCTTTTAGTTCGATTATTGTCTCTAGCGAATTTTCATGTTCGACAATTTTTGGAGGGTAGCCAAGTACGCTTTCAATCAAAGTCGTATTAAACGCTCTTACCCAAGCTGCGCCATTATCGTCGTACGGTTGATACACGAAAACATGGATAACATTGCTCTGCCTCTCAATACGTTGCGGCATTCGGGCACCGGTGTACTTGATACTTATTTCCATGTACTTTAGAACCGCCTCGAGATCAGCTTTGCCGTACCAAAGCGGAAGAGACGCTGCAACTTTCTTCGATACCTGCTTTGCTATGGATATGATCGACTCTTTGTCGAGACCACCGATCAACTTTGCGATCATCTCAGGCGGCACGGTAAGGTAGCCGAAATCCGCTACTATAGAATCCCATTCCACATATTTGTCGAGAATAGAGGTTACCAGAGCATTCTTACCAACTTTCTTACGAAGCGCATCTTTCCGGAGGGCTGCGTCAAGAGTGGAGCTCAAGCGAAATGTTCTAAGAACAGTGGAATGCTTCTTCCCCTCTTCTTCGATCGTCTCCATGCTATTGGAGATGGCTTTGGATCCTCAAAAACATTGTTGTACAAATGAACAATTTTGTACGACGTTTTTTTCGCAGACCTATAAGCACTCCATTTTAGATGGCGGTGGGGAACAGAGTTGACTGGCGATCTAGTTCTTTGCCGGATCTACAAATTTGTTCTAATCGAGTCCGGGAGTCGTTAGAGTACTTTGGAGCAACTCGATAAGAAGTTTAGCGAGAAACTATCAAGATCTTTGGAGCTAGCTCTTGGTCCAAAGATAACCGGCGTCGTTTACTCAGTGCTCAAGAGTGAGTATGGTATAGAGAAAGAAGAGGTCCCAGCAAATCCTGCCGTTTTGAAACTGGTCCTCGAGAAACTGTTTGGAAACACGGGGATGGATTTCCTGGAAACTCTGATCTCCAAGCAAATTGTCGCTGAGTTCAACCTGCCTGCTGAATACGAAGAAGAGGAACTTCCCGCAATCCTGATGCGAGCACGCCAAGAAATTTTCCTTGATTGAAACCAAGGATTTTCAAATTGAAAGAGTGCAAATGGAAGATCCAAAGATTTCCGAGAAAGGCTTCAACGGCACGATTTTCCAGTGCATCGATACAGCTCTTTCAACAATCGGCGAGACTTCCAAACTGGCCCTGTATCATCAAATAGCCCTGAAAAACGGCTTGAGTGTAAACGAGCTTCAATCTAGACCCCCCAAAGTCTTGCAAGGACTAGAGGAGATTCTGGGAGAAACTGGTTATGCATTCATCGAGAAGCTGATAATCCGAGAAATAAAAGATCGTTTTGGTTTATCAGTGGCTGTCGGCGTGTGCCTTTCAAAGGTAGTTGCAGATGCGCGTGAGAAATTCTTTTCCTCATGAATAAACATGCGAACTGGAAGGAATGCATAATAGGACTATTTTGATACGACAAAATTCAGTTTGACAGAAAAAAGAGAATTCAAGCATATTGAGACAAAGCTAGTCCACTCCGGCGAGCCTTCGCCTCGGATCCTTGGAGCTGTGAGCATGCCGATATTCCAGTCGGCAATGTATGAAACGCTAGGCGAGAAAAATTATGATGACATAAGGTACATCCGACTTAACAATACTCCGAATCATCTGGCGGTCCATCAAAAGCTAGCCGCGCTTGAAGGAGCAGAGGATGCGGTTGTTTCAGCAAGTGGCATGGCGGCGGTTTCAGCAACTCTACTCTCTACTCTGTCGAAGGGAGATCATCTACTCATCCAAAATTGTCTCTACGGAGGAACGCATGATTTCGTCACAGAGGATCTTGAAGAATTCGGGATTTCATATGATTTTATTGATGGAAACGAGCCGGCGTCGTGGGAAGAAAAAATCCGGCCGAACACCAAGGCAATTTACGTCGAGACTATGACGAATCCGTTGCTTCAAGTCGCAGACCACAGACGCGTGGTAGCGTTTGCGAAGTCGCATGAGCTGGTCTCGATAATTGACAATACTTTTGCAAGCCCCGTGAACTTCCGTCCGATTGAACTCGGTTACGACCTATCCTTGCACAGCGGGACAAAGTACCTGAACGGGCACTCGGACATCGTCGCCGGCGCAGTGATTGGAAGCTCGGAGATGATTGTAAGGGTAAAACATCGGCTGAACCACCTCGGTGGCAGTCTTGATCCCCACGCGTGCTTTCTCCTCCACCGAGGGATGAAGACTCTGGCTGTCAGGATGAGACAGCACAATGAAAGCGCCCTAAAGATCGCCCGGTTTCTGGAGGAGAACCCAGCTGTGGAGCGCGTGAACTATCCAGGACTTGAAAGTCATCCATACCACGAGCGCGCGAGAGAACTTTTCGACGGGTACAGTGGGATGATGAGTTTTGAGCTCTCCGGCGGTCGGGAGGCGGCAAACCGTTTCCTCAAAGCAGTAACGATTCCGATCACCGCTCCGAGTCTTGGCGGCGTGGAAAGTCTCGTAACAATCCCCGCAACAACAGCGCACCTCGGAATGTCAGAGGAAGATAGACTGCAGCTTGGAATTACGGACGGATTGATCAGATTCTCCGTGGGTATAGAGTCGACGGAAGACCTTATCGAAGACTTTGGGCAAGCAATTGAGATTTCGAGTGCTCCGAAGCTCGCACAGGGTTCGCGGATGGACTAGCTGTCTTGAAGGGTCAGAAACTTACCGGGGTTCAAAATATTTTTTGGATCCCACTGTTTTTTCATCATCCTCATTAGTTCTAACACTTCCTTTCCGTTGCTTTTCCGGAGCTGCGCCTCGGCAAAAGGGATCTTCTGTTCGCCTACCCCGTGCTCACCCGTAACTGACCCCCCGACCTCGAAAGCATAGTTGCAAATATCTGCAAAGGCGCGGTCAGCATCTTCCTTCGAGTTTTCGTCATATAGAATGCTCGGGTGGACATTGCCGTCGCCGGCGTGCCCTCCCGTTGGGATCCTTAGTCCATACTTCTTTGAGATTCGCTTGACGAACTGTAGGTAGTCTACAAGCTTATCGATGGGGACTACGACGTCCTCGGTATGTATCGACATGTTAAGCGACTTTAATCCCATATAGTTGAGCATCCTTGCATTGTAAAGGCGCTCCTCGTCTGCCTCGTCTTTAGCTATATAATTACTAGACGACCCGCATTCTGCGCAGATTTTCAAAAGCTCAGCCAGTCTGGAATCTGTTTCTATGAATAGTATTGCTTCGCCCTCGGGTATCCCGAAATCAAAGGCTTCATTCACCGAGTGCATCGTCTCCCGGTCCATGAACTCCAGAAGTATGGGTTGAATCCGGTTTTCTCTGAGCTTCTGGATCGCCCGACCCGCCGACTCCCAGTCGTCGAAAAATACCAGTAGTCGCTTGTGTTCCGGATTTTCTTGGGGCAGGGGCGTTATCTTTACCCATGCCTCGGTGATCAGCCCCAGCGTTCCCTCGCTTCCACACATCAAGTGCACAAAGTCGTATCCAACGCGGTTTTTGGGCAGGGGCTCGCCGAACTTTACGTTCGAGCCATCAGCGAGAATGACGCGGACGGAGAGGACCCAGTCTTTGACCGTGCCATACCTGAAACATTTCATTCCACCTGAATTCTCGGCGATCGCGCCGCCGATTGTGCACCACGGAGTACTTCCAGGGTCAGGGGGAAAGAAAAAGCCGTATTTTTTTAGCTCCTCGTTCAAATCCTCGAGCACGACGCCGGCTTCGACGTGGGCATACCAGTTTACCGTGTCTATCTTTAGGATTTTTTTCATCCTTGTAAAATCGATGACAAGAGCGCCGTGGGCAGAGGAGGCGCCGGTTAGGCTAGTTCCCGCACCACGCGCGACGATCGGGGTCTTTGATTCGTTTGCCTTCCCCACTATCTTTGCGACCTGCTCTGACGACTCTGGGCGGAGAACAAGGAGCGGTTGGGAAGGATACTCTGCCATATCCTTGAGATAGTCCTGGAGCTTTTCTGCTTTGGCTGTCTCGGGCCGGATGATGTTATCCTCGCCTAATAGAGCTGCAAAGTAATCCGAGGATGCGGTAGTCGTCATGGATTCCAACGTTTTATCCGATTGATCTTTTTTGATCTCTCTTTTGGAGATTTCTCAACCCTGGCGCTGGAAGTGTAGGTTTAAGATCCGGCCTTGCGTCATCATCAGCCTTATCCATAGGATGAAGTACATTTCGGTTCCACGCGAGTTCGTTATGTCCCCCAGATCAATGATATTTTTCCAACCGAAATCCCTCAATATCTTCTTCACCTGCTCTTTTGCTCCTTCGTCGTTACCGCAGACAAAAATATCGTGATCTCCATTCGCCAGCCTCTGTGGATTTACCATCAATTCCACTCCGATCGTGTTCAGCGATTTCACCACTTTTGCTTCCGGAAAAGCACGCTGCACCTGCTCGCCTATTGAATCCGTGTTTGATGTCAAAAGGGTGGGAGGCATACCTTTTGAAAAGTCTAGTCCATTCGATACGTCAATTAGCACCTTGCCGTTAAGGTTTTGAGCTCCAGCCATCTTGAGTGCTTCTATCGCGACTCCGCCCGATGTGCAGTTTAACACGATCTCGCCGAAGGAGGCCGCGTCGGCAAAAGTACCCTGGGAAGCTTTTGGCGACTTTGTGCTGTTCACCCAGTCTTTCGCCTTCTTGTTGTCAGCAGATCGAGATCCCATCTTGACATCGTGACCAATCTCAACAAGTTTCGTACCAAGGGTATTCCCCACTATCCCGGTACCGAGAATTCCGATTTGCATGATCTTTTATCGGACAGCTTATTCCGCTAATAAGAGTAGGGTTCTTAGATTTCCGCGGCGAAATGACAACGTCGTTGTTCCAAAGAAAATGTAATATTCTTGCCTTTTACTGTGCAAGTCAAAGTGTTCTGATATCAGATGAAAGCCAACGTTTACAGAGGACCATACAATCTGCAGATTGAAGATAAGCCTAGGCCCAAGATCGAAAAACAAAGCGACGTAATTCTCAAGATAACCGCGACGTGCATCTGCGGTTCTGATCTTCATCTATATCACGGCTTGATTAGTCCCGACTTGCCCGGGCAGACTCTCGGACACGAAAACGTTGGCATCGTCGAAGACGTCGGATCCGCGGTCAATTTTGTGAAAGCGGGTGATCGCGTTGTAGTACCGTTCAACATCAGCTGTGGCTCGTGCGAGTTCTGTCAAACTGGACTGTGGTCGATGTGTGACAATGCAAATCCCTTCAATCCCAAAGGTCCAGGTGCAGCTTTCGGTTATGCAAAGCTTCTCGGTGGATACGATGGTGGTCAGGCTGAGTACTTGCGGGTCCCGTTTGCAGATACCATGTGTCTCCAGATTCCGGACGAGGTTAGAGACGAACAAGCAGTTCTATTGGCAGATATTTTCCCGACCGGTTTCTACGGTTGCGATATTGCCGGAGTAAAGCCGGGCCACATTGTAGCAGTCGGTGGCGCGGGTCCAGTCGGACTTATGGCGCAAATGAGCGCGCTATTGAAGGGAGCGGCACGCGTCTATGCGTTGGACAGGGTCGAAGAACGACTGGAGCTAGCAAGAAAAATTGGGGCAACTCCGATCAACGTGGACAAAGAAGATCCGGTCAAGAGAATAATGGATGATACCAGCGGCTCGGGGGCGGATGCTTGCGTCGAAGCTGTAGGTTACGAAGCTACCGGAAAAGGTACAGTTGCACCTGGAAAGAATGTTGAGCTGAGGCCGCTAGTAGTTCTGGAAACGCTGATGAAAGTTGCAAAGAAGGGCGCAATAATCGGAATGCCTGGACTTTTCGCACCCACACCAAGCGATCCCGAAGGCAGAGTAAGTTTCCCGCTTGGGTACGCATTCACCAAGGAGATTGGTTTCAGAATGGGACAGTGCAACGTGAAA
>Ga0207060_10117_pt1 | contig 24497 bp, 25 predicted proteins | sample Alteio_BWMinCont_30_FD_153270 | JGI IMG/M metagenome (GOLD analysis project Ga0207060, IMG submission 153270) | Enriched cells from forest soil in Barre Woods Harvard Forest LTER site, Petersham, Massachusetts, United States -... | ecosystem: Environmental > Terrestrial > Soil > Temperate forest >...
CTGAATATCTTCGCCGTACTGTACAAAGATCGCGTCAAACTCAAGCGCCTGTTCTTCGGTCGTAATGACTGGCACGGCAGGCTGCTCCGGCTGGTCCGGAATATCAGGGATCCCGGCCATTAGAGCGCCCTGAATGAAGTTGCGCAGTCCCCAGGTGCTGCGCGCCCAGTAGAAGAATTTCCCGCCTACTGAAAGGGGATAGTACGAATCCTGCGTTGCCACACCTTGTGACGTGTACATTTCAATGTCCGGCTTGATCGCCGAGCGCACCAGCTCACGGCCCACATTCGTCGCTAGATCCCCCGCGAGGCTATACCCGATATACCGCCGCACAAACTGCCCCGTCTTCAGTTGCGGAACGTCGAATGCTTTCGCATAAACAGTCTTGCCGATAAAAGCTGCGGCGACCGTTCCGCCCAGCTTCGAATAATTCGGAACAAGATGGCCGCTGTCGCTGCGAGTGACCGCGATAGCGCTGACTGCATGCCACATTCGCTGACTGAACGGCCCGTCAATGTAGGCTGGAACGTAGCGCGGGTCCTGGTGCAGCGCAACCGGAATCGCGAAATTGCTGAGCAGCTGCCGCGTCTCCGCCGTAGCCAGGCCGACTCCGAAGCGCCGCCCTCGGTAGCGCAACTCATCTTCGCTCGTCCGCCGCCAAGCATCCATCGCATCACCGTAAGCGTCCATCGCCTCCGCATAGTTCTGGACGCTGTCGATGGTGATGACAGCGGGCGGCTGCGGCTGCGAGGGCGCCGAAGGAAGGTTCGGAATCCCGGCAAGAAATCCCGCCTCAAGAAAATTGCGGAAGGAAACCGTGCTCCGCAGATACCAGTCCAGTTTCATGCCCCACGTCAACGTGGTGACAGGCATGGCCGGCCGGTACGATTTCGGAACATCCGGGCTGTACGCCGAAGGCGAAGCCACAACCCCAGCGCCCGGTTCCGCAAAATGAGCAGAAGGTGCCGAGGGTAGATTGTCATCCCCTGCCTGAGCAGACTGGCAGCGAGCCCAGTCGTATGCGCAGAGCAGGACGACGAGCAGGAGAATGCGTTTCATCCTGTGGGTCCCTTTAGGTTTTAGGGGAATAATCGGCGAGCAAATGAGGCTAGACTAGCCAGAAAGCGCCGGAACCGCAAGGATAAAGTTACCGTTGCGCGTTACTTTAGTGTTAATTGTGGGGCTAATGAAGATTCTTGTTTGTGTAGAGAAAACATCGACATCTTCGACAAACGATTAATGTGGTGTCCGCTGAGGCTGTACGCACTGAGGCTCGGTTTCATCATGCAGAAAATTCTGCGGATGGCCCAGGATGATCATGTTTCGCCGCGCAATCTCTTTACCGTAAGGTGTGCCATCCACCTCTGCGCGTGGCAGGTAGCCCACCTTTAGGGAGTCACACGGGCCGACATACAGCATCGCATCTGCTTCATTAGCAAGAGTGAGTGGCGTGGCAGGTGCAAGACCGCCTGAAGTCACTGGCTGCGCTGGCAGCTCACCTACCCAGTTTCCAGAAAGCGGCACGATCGAAGGAACTCGCCAGGAATCAAAGCGCTTGTCCACGTCTCCATAGTTATCAACTACGTTCGTCCCAAACACAACGAGATAAGGATTTGCACCGGCAGCACGAAGCTCGCGTTCGATATAGCCCGCGGTAAGTTTAGTGGCGTCTACCCGAGGTACTGCGCGACGCTGCTCGATCAGGATTTCATCGTGCAGTGCCTGGTCGTGCCCGCGAAGAAAATGCGATGCTCCCATAATCAGCAATGCGTGATGGTGTTTCGCCAGAACCTCATCTTTCACCACATGCGCATACCATTGCTCCCGCTGATTCATATAAGGTTCAAGGTCGCTGTGGTTCCTGATCTGGTCCCAATCTGCAGCTGGAGAACCCAGCACAAGGCGAATCTGGTGCTTGCCCTGATGGTTCAAGTTCGCCTCGCGCACGGCTTTATAAAACTGCTCATACACCGGTTGCACCGGGACGACAGACAACACCATATTTCGCCAGGCTTTCTGCACTTGTTCTATCGAGACATTCTCGCCCGCGATATAGCGATCCACCGTTTTCTGGTAAAGCGAGTTGCCAAATTCAACTACGATGTCGTCTACGCGATCGTCAAATTCCGGATTGCTCACAAGCTTGCATAGCCAGTCATACTCCTGTTCGCTACCGTGGACCTCGCCGAACATCACGATGTCATGGGTGTCAAACAACTTGATCATCGCTCTCGTGGCATCCTGTGGTTTTGGTGGATGTGCCTGCGTCGGATGCGGTATCAAAAGCGGCTTTTGCTTTTCACGATTCACCTTGTCATCGTTCGAAGTGTTGGCATCCTCAGCGGAATTTCCCGACGCAGCCGTCTCTTCGTCAGCGTTGGCGTGTTGTCCCTGTGCAGAAGGCTGCGCCTCGTTTTGAGGTGTCGCTTGCGCAATCGAGATGCGCATCGGCCCGCGGTCTCCAATCTGGTTGAACAAAACCAGAAATACACTCAATATCGCCACCGCCAGTATGCCGCCGAGTAGTAGCGCCCCGGAGCGTAGCGGTTCGTCTTCCATCACCTGAAATGAAGGAACGCCTTCCAAGCGATGCAGAGTCGAAGCAGCTACAAGACCAGGTCGGACGCGGCGATGTTCGCGTGGAAGAGCGATCGCCAAATCAAATAGCAGGTCGAGCCATAGCCGCAATCGGCGGAAGAAGCCTCTTTCATCGCGAAAACGGTCGCGAAACAAGAGCAGGGCCTCATCGCCATATGTTTTCCGAAAATACGGGGGGAAGAAGCGTAATAACCAGGCGTAGATTTTTTCAGACATATTCCCCCTTAAAAATCTGCTTGGCGCGCGCTACACGCAACAAGTCGGCCAGTCTCTCGGCCTCGGAATGTGCCAGTTTGCGGCCTGCAGACGTCAGCCGGTAGTAGCGGCGTCGCTCATGCCCAGCTCCCGCGTCTTCAGGAGGGGCAACTTCTTCGATAAGCTTCTCTTCCAGCAGAGACTGAATGGAGGTATACAGCGTCCCAGGTCCCAGCCGTATGCGGCCGCCTGTCTGCTCTTTGACTTGCCGCATAATGGCGTACCCGTGCAGGTTTTCGTCTGCTAAGGAGAGAAGAATCTGAAACGCAGCCGAGGGTAGGGGATTGAGTTTTCGTTTGGGCATGTGTAATCGATAATCAATATATCGATCATCGACTATAAGCCCTGTTGGCGAAATTTTCAAACAAAAAAGCCCCGCCGAAGCGGGGCTTATTTGTGCGCCGAAAGGCGCGTTTGCCTGGACGGCTAGTCCTAGTACATGCCTTCCATACCGCCGCCGTGGCCGCCTGCCGGGGCAGCAGACTTGGGCTCCGGAATCTCGGAGACCATGGCTTCGGTGGTCAGCATCAGGCCGGCAATGGAGGCCGCGTTCTGCAGGGCAGTGCGGGTCACCTTCGTCGGGTCAATGACGCCCGCCTTCACCAGGTCCTCATAGACACCGGTTGAGGCGTTGTAGCCGAAGTTAGCATCCTTGCTGTCGAGGATCTTGCCCACGACCACAGCACCTTCTTCGCCGGCATTGCCAACGATCTGGCGCAGCGGCTCTTCGAGGGCGCGGCGGACGATCTGTGCGCCGACCTTCTCGTCACCCTGAAGAGTCTTGATCAACTCTTCAACGTCCTTCGCCGAGCGAACCAGGGCCACACCGCCACCTGGGACGATACCTTCCTCAACCGCGGCGCGAGTCGCGTGCATTGCATCTTCCACGCGAGCCTTCTTCTCCTTCATTTCGGTTTCGGTAGCTGCACCGACCTTGATGACGGCGACACCGCCAACCAGCTTCGCAAGGCGCTCCTGGAGCTTCTCACGGTCATAGTCAGAGGTGGTCTTCTCGACCTGGCTGCGAATTTCCTTCACGCGGCCTTCGATCGCCTTGGACGCGCCACGGCCTTCAACGATGGTGGTGTTGTCCTTGTCGATGGTGATGCGCTTCGCCTTGCCCAGATCTTCGATCTTCAGGTTCTCGAGCTTCAGGCCGAGATCCTCAGTGATGGCGTTGCCGCCAGTCAGGATCGCGATATCACCCAGCATCGCCTTGCGGCGGTCGCCAAAGCCAGGAGCCTTGACAGCAGCCACGTTCAGCGTGCCGCGCAGCTTGTTGACCACCAGGGTTGCCAGCGCTTCGCCATCCACGTCTTCCGCGATGATCAGGAGCGGCTTGCCACTGCGTGCAACCTGCTCGAGCAGGGGCAGCAGGTCCTTCATCGAGCTGATCTTCTTCTCGTAGATCAGGATGTAAGGCTCTTCGAGAACGGATTCCATGCGGTCGGGATCGGTCACGAAGTAGGGGCTCAGGTAGCCGCGGTCAAACTGCATACCTTCGACCACTTCGAGTTGGGTCTCCAGAGTCTTCGACTCTTCGACCGTGATCACGCCGTCCTTGCCGACCTTCTTCATCGCCTCGGCAATGATGTTGCCGATCGTCGAGTCAGAGTTGGCCGAGATGGTGCCGACCTGAGCAATCATGTCGCCCGAAACCGGCTTCGAAAGCTTCGAGAGAGCGCCGCCAGTAACGACACCGTTCTCATCGCGCTTGCCGTTGATGACTTCAACTGCCTTATCGATGCCGCGCTTCAGCGCCATCGGGTTTGCGCCTGCTGCCACCGTCTTCACGCCCTCGCGATAAATCGCCTGGGCAAGCACGGTTGCGGTGGTGGTGCCGTCGCCGGCAACATCCGAGGTCTTCGACGCAACTTCGCGCACCATTTGTGCGCCCATGTTTTCGAGCGAATCCTTCAGCTCGATTTCCTTGGCTACGGTTACGCCGTCTTTGGTGATCGTCGGCGAACCAAACTTCTTCTCAATGACGACATTGCGGCCCTTCGGACCAAGCGTCACCTTTACTGCTTCAGCCAGAGTATTCACGCCGCGCAGAATCGCCTGGCGGGAATCCTCTCCATGCAGAATTTGCTTTGCCATTTCCAATTCTCCTTACATCGCGGAGCTAATCGCTCCACATGTGTACCTAAAAGTTTTTGCGCCGCAGGCGGTATGCCTGGACGGCCAGTCCTACTTCTTAAGGATGCCGAGGACTTCTTCCTCACGCATGATGAGGAACTCTTCGCCATCGATCTTGATCTCGGTGCCGGAATACTTGCCGAAGAGGATCCGGTCGCCGGACTTCACATCGAGCGGAAAGGTCTTGCCTTCATCGTTCGATTTGCCTTTGCCCACGGCGATCACTTCGCCTTCCTGTGGCTTCTCTTTTGCTGTGTCGGGAATGATGATTCCGCCACGAACGGTCTCGCCCTCGTCTACGCGGCGAACCAGGATCCGGTCGTGCAGCGGAGTAAAGGTAGTGGCTACAGTTGCAGTTGCCATTGCGGTGCTTCTCCTTCGCGCGAGGGGTCTGCCTCGCGGTATTGAATGCTGAATTTAGGAAATTCTTACTGCAAGTGAGGAGCGTCCGTGCAACCGGAGGCTGTTCGCAGCCTTTAGCACTTCCACTCTTCGACTGCTAATGTAGGGGAATGGTCAGACGATTGTCAAGTCGTCAGAAGAGAAATATGAGTGAATTACACTCAATATATTGCAGTAATGTTAAATAAAGGTGATCTTTGGGCCGCCGACAGGCGTCTAATAGTTGTGCAGACAGGTATTCAGCATTAAATCGATTCAGAAATGGTGGTTTTATAGCACATTTCGTTTCGCTATACCCTCATTTTTCTATTGATTTATGGAGAAAAAATACCTAGAATAAGAGAGTTTGTGACTTCCCGGCGGATCTGTTGGTAGCTTACTTTCCCTTCTTCGCCGGACTATCTGCACGTCACCTTACTTGCTAGGGGTAAATCAAGAAATGGCAAAACGTCGTGGTAATCCAAATTGGGGCAAGCCGGAGCCCATCGGTCCGGTCGTGCCCACTGTCACTTCCTTCGAACAGGTCGTCAAGGAATACAAGCTCACACCAGATCAGTATGTCCGCTCGACGCGCCTGCGCGAATGGGCCCGCCGCAATCGCAACTCGAAGTACATCCCCGAGGGGCTGCTGGAAGCATGGGGCTTCGAGATCGAGTCTACCCTGTAAGGTTTTGAATTCAAGTCACTGAGAAACGCCGCCCGCAAGGGCGGCGTTTCTGCTTTCAGGGCGAAAAATTTCTGTCCGTCTGTCTGAATGGCCGTTTTCCGCGCGTCATGGTAGTAGCAAGACCTTAAAATCCGCAAACGGAGGATTCCCAATGCAATATCTCTTACTGCTTTATGCCAACGAAGCTGGCTGGGAAAATTTGTCGCCTGCCGAACAACAGCAGGGATACGCAGCCTATATGTCCTACACGAAAGCGCTTCAGGAAGCAGGCGCCCTCAAGGGCAGCAATCGCCTGCGGCCCATTTCCACAGCAACCACAGTAAGCGCCACCAATGGCAAATCGCAGGTGCTCGACGGCCCCTATGCAGACACGAAAGAGCAGCTGGGGGGGTACTACCTCATCGATGTGCCCGATCTGGACGCCGCGCTCTCCTGGGCCGCTCGCTGCCCCGGTTCAGGCCATGGCACCGTCGAGGTACGCCCGGTCTGGGAGATGTCTGCTCCCCAGTAAAGCCGTCCCCATTCACTGTTCTCAGGAGATTGTCATGCCAACCACACAGTCTGAGGTCCAGACCCTGTTGACCGGTCTCGGTTTCGGCGAGTCGCCGCGCTGGCACCAGGGCCGTCTGTGGTTTTCCAACTGGGGGGCGCAGGAAATTGTTGCCGCCGACCTCAACGGCAACAGCCAGGTCGTTGTCCGCGTGCCCACCACCATCCCTTTCTGCATCGACTGGCTGCCCGATGGCAGCCTGCTCGTCGTCTCCGGCCGCGAAGGGCTCCTTTTACGCAGGGAGTCCGACGGGTCGCTGGTAACGCATGCCGATCTCACTAGGCTCTCAACTCAGGGCTGGAATGAGATCGTCGTCGATGGCCGCGGCAACATCTACGTCGCCGGCGGCCCGGGAATCATCGCCCTCGTCACGTCCGACGGCATAGCTCGACAGGTGGGCGACGGCATCGCCTTCCCAAACGGCATGGCCATCACCGCCGACAACAAGACGCTGATCATCGCCGAGTCCCATGGCAAGAAGCTCACGGCTTTCGACATCTCCGCAGATGGCGCCCTATCAAACCGCCACGTCTGGGCCGAGCTGGGAGACGGCTGCCCCGACGGCATCTGCATCGACGCCGAAGGCGCCGTCTGGTACGGCGACGTGCCCAACAAGCGCTGCGTCCGCGTCCGCGAAGGTGGGGAAGTTCTGCAGACAATCAACCTCGACCGCGGTTGCTTCGCCTGCATGCTCGGAGGCGCTGACAAAACAACGCTATTCATGATGGCCGCCGTGTGGCGCGGCTTCGAGCACATGAACGACGGAGCACGAACCGGCCAGGTTTATACCATCGAGGCGCCAGCGCCGGGCGTAGGCTGGCCACGGATGGAATAGCAGTTGGTGAACGCTCAGCCAGGAGGATGAGTCATGACAAAAGTGAACTACTTTGCGGTCATCGTAGCAGTAGTTGCGACATTTATCGTGAGTTCGCTGTGGTACAGTCCTCTTCTGTTCGGCAAGCCATTTATGGAACTGAGTGGTATTGTCTCGAACGGGAGCCCGAACCCGATCAAGATAGTAGGCGAGTTGCTTAGAACTTTCATCCTGGCAAATGTGCTCGCACATCTAGCGACACTTCTAAAGATAGTCTCTTGGCACAGTGCGCTGAGTCTGGGAATCTGGCTGTGGATTGGCTTCCCGGTAATCCTGCTCTCGGGTTCGATCATGTGGCAAAACGTACCCTGGCAACTTGCCGCAATTCATGCCGGCGACTGGCTCCAGAAGATTCTCATCATCATGCTCATTCTCGGCATGTGGCGTAAGAGTTCTCCAGCACTGCTCTCTTCTTAGATACGCCAGAAAATCCAGCCGATCGCTGTCTGAATCATCGAATTTCAAACGTCATGATAGTAGAAGAAACGCAGTATGGAGACTCCAATGAAATGTATCCTGATGGACTACGTATACGAAGACGGCTGGAAGATGTTGTCAAAAATCGAGCAGCAGCAATGGCTGGGAGCCTACCAGGCCTATCTGGATGCAATGACGAACGCAGGCGTCCTCAAAAACAGCACTGGCCTGGAACACAGTTCTGGCGCAGCGACGGTACGAGTAGCGAAGGGCAAGCCGCAGGTTCTCGATGGCCCTTACGCCGACTCGAAAGAGCAACTTGGCGGCTTTCACATTATTGAGGTACCCGATCTCGACGCAGCCATCACTTGGGCGGCGCGCAGCCCGACTTCGCAGCACGGCGTTGTCGAAGTGCGTCCGATCCGCGACAAGAGCATTGCCGACTGGCTCGCCGAGGTGACGTCGACCGAGCAGCCGGCATAAAACAGCAATCCAGAAGCGACACATCTTAGACAGAGAGGGAAGAATCTTGCGAAAACTCATCGCTTTCAATCATGTAAGTGTCGACGGCTACTTCGTCAGCGCCGACGGCGATTACCGCTGGGCACAGAAGGGAAATGACGACCCCGAATTCACCGCTTTCGTTGCCGGCAATGCCAGCGGTGGCGGCGAACTCATGCTCGGCAGAATCACCTATCAGCTCATGGCCAGCTTCTGGCCTACACCCATCGCCGACCAGCATGCGCCTACCGTCGCGCCCGTAATGAACGCTATGCGGAAAATTGTCTTTTCCAGAACGCTGAACGAGGCAACATGGAACAATACGAAGCTCATCAAAGGCGATCTGGTCTCGGAAGTCTCCAAACTCAAAGAAGAGACAGGCCCGGGCATGGCGATTCTCGGAAGCGGCAACATCGTGGCGCAACTTGCCGCCGCGAACCTCATTGACGAGTACCAGATGGTCCTCGATCCCGTCGCTCTCGGCAAAGGGCGCTCCATGTTTGACGGCATCCCGAAAACGCTCGCTCTGAAGCTTGCCCAATCGAGAGTCTTCAAGAACGGGAAGATCTATCTGTGCTATGAGCCCGAAGTGTGAGCCGCCCGAAAGACGCGATGCATCTACCCCAGGCTCCGAATCCGTTTACAGACACTCGAGGTAAAAGTATGGCTACATTTCTCCCTCCGATCGAAAAGCCCACAGGGCTGATGATGAAACTTGCGTACTACTTTACGCGCAAACAGTTCGGCAAAGTTCTTACGCCAATCAAAGTGCACTCTGCGCGACTGCCGGCCGCATTCGGTCTGTTCTATGGAAAGATCGGTAGCTTGGACAAAAAACTGCAGCTGCCACAGGAGATGGTCCTTCTAGTTCGTGAGCATGTGGCGCGCATCAACGTATGCCTCTTCTGCATCGACATCGGGCGCGCGTTCTCGATCAAAGCCTCGATGAATCAGGCCAAGTTCGATGCTTTAGAGCAGTACCGCACCAGCCTCCTCTTCACCGATGCCGAACGAGCAGCTTTGGATTATGTGACCGAGCTGACAAAGGATAAGAGGGTCAACCCTGATACCTTTGCCCGCATGGCTCGCTATCATTCCGAACGCGCAATCTGCGAGATCGTCTGGCTGGTCGCGACTGAGCACGTGTACAACATGACGAACATTGGCCTGAACATTCATTCCGATATGCTCTGCGATATCAGCAAAACGAGGAGCGCCGCATGACTACAGAGAAAGTTCTGAAACGAGCGATAGCGCGAACTGGCCAGCCGACCTTTGCGGCGCCCGCGTCTAGTGCCGGATGGTCATGAACAATGAGCCTGCAAACGCGCTGGCCGAAACCGTGGCGCGCCGCAGTTACGGCAAGCTCGTCGCTTTCCTCGCCGCACGCACGTGGGACGTGGCTTCCGCGGAAGACGCGCTCTCCGAAGCATTCGCATCGGCCCTGGCAGACTGGCCGCGAAACGGCAGTCCATCCAATCCCGAAGCGTGGTTGCTGACCGTGGCACGGCGCAAGCTCATCGATGGCATTCGGCGGCAGCATACCACTGAGGCCGCGTCAGAAGAACTGGAAGCCATGGCCGAAGTCCTTGCCTCGCCCGACTCCGAGCGCCACGCGCAGATTCCAGATCGCCGCCTCGCTCTGATGTTCGCCTGCGCGCACCCAGCCATTGAAGCTGGCATCCGCACGCCTCTCATGCTGCAGGTCGTCCTCGGCCTCGACGCGGCAACCATCGCCTCAGCCTTCCTCATGTCCCCGGCAACCATGGGCCAGCGCCTCGTCCGCGCAAAGAACAAGATCAGGCAGGCCGGCATCCCCTTTCGCATTCCAGACCGCGAAGACCTCTCCCGCGATCATTCCGGACGGCTCAAAACCGTGCTCGACGCCATCTACGCCGCCTTCGCCGAAGGCTGGCTCGATGCCGTTGGCACAGACGTAGCGCGCCGCGACCTCGCCGAAGAAGCCATCTACCTCTGCCGCCTCGTGACCGAACTGCTGCCCTCCGAACCGGAAGCACTCGGACTCCTCGCCCTCATGCTCTACGCCGAAGCCCGCCGCCCCGCGCGGCGCAGCGCCGACGGCGAATACGTCCCCTTTGCCGAGCAGAATGCAGACCTGTGGCAGTGGGAAATGATCGAAGAAGCCGAGGAGTTGCTCCAGCGCGCCTGCGCGTTGCGCTCCATCGGCCGCTATCAAATCGAAGGCGCGCTGCAGTCAGCGCATGTCACCCGGCATCGCACCGGCATCCCCAACTGGGAAGATGTCGCGCGCCTCTACGACGCACTCTCCGCGCTCACCGATTCGCCGGTAGTCGCCATCAACCGCGCCCTGGCAATTGCCGAAACCGAGGGAGCCTGCGCCGCGCTCAACTCCATCGAAGAAATAGCCGCCGACAAGCGTCTTGCCGAGTACCAGCCATACTGGGCTGCCCGTGCAGACCTGCTGACTCGGTCGGGCGCACTTGAAGAAGCGCGCCACGCCTACGAAATCGCCATCGGCCTCGAACAGGACCCCGCCATCCGCCGTTTTCTCGCGCGCAGGCAGGCGGTGTTGCCGGCATGATCGGGACTTCCTCCCGCGACAAACTCGCCGGCGAGTTGACTTTCCTGACAGATCAATCGTCTCCTTAAGAAGAGGCCAAGGGCCGATGAGAGTAATCGCCTGTATTGCATTCACTCTCGTATCCGTGCTCGCCTGCAACATATGGGCGTTGCAGAACGCTCCGCTTGCCCCAGCCCGAGAGCCATATCGAGCTGCGCAGCCTCCCAATCAGCCACATGGCAACACAAAAGTAGCGATCGCCTGGTTGAGTGAAGTATCGGGTGAGGTAGAGCTTGCGAGCGCGTTTGATCAGGAGTTTCAACGGCCCTTGAATCACACCGCCATCGTCCAGGGAAACATCATTCGAACCGGCAAGGGCAGGGCTGAAGTGGAGCTTGAAGACCAAAGCACGATCCGTGTTGGTCCTTACTCAGTGATCGCATTTCCGCGCCTCGAACTGCTTCCTTCCGGTACCAAGGTGTCCGCTGTCCGGGGCTTGCGGGGAACGGTTTATGTCAGCCTGATCCCCAGCTACATTGTCGACAACAAGGGCAACAACTTCGAACTCAAGTTTGGCCAGCAACGAGTCTCTTTACGTCCTTCCGGCCATGTCAGACTGGAAATGGACCGCACAGAAGCACGGCTGGCGATGCTCGGCGGCAAAGGCCAGGTTGACGGACCATTCGGCTCAATGGATCTGGCCAGGAAAAGAACCTTCACCTTCAATCTTACGGAGCCGTCCCAGCCGGATGTGGTGAAGAAAGTGACCGCCAACCCGATGGATAAATGGGACACTTGGGCGGTCGCTTACCATCAACATGACGTCATCTCACCCCGTTTTCCCCGTTGAGCAGGCATTCGGCACTAATGACCTGATCAATTGCGACTCTCCTTAGATTTGTCCTCAATCAATCTCTTGGTTAACAGGACAAGACCCAGAAGCTGCGTCCATTCCGACACAATATTCCCCACAACCTGTCCCCATTTCCCTTCGGAATCCATCTTCGCGTAGAGAACTATCCAGACCACTCCGGTAAGAACAAGAAAGATCGTCAGCGAATGATCGCCGATCCACTCGAACACGCGGTTCTGGAAATGCCGAGGCGGTTGTTTGCTCTCAGCCGATCCGATCTCATAGAAGTATTTGGTTACGATTACCGTAACCAGCACCCCTGACCAGTCCGCGATGGCATTGCCAAAGAAAGCCCCCAGATGCGTCTTCGGGTCTCCGTAAACGTACAGCACAATCCACATGAGCAAAATGGCAATGGTAGCCACGCTCAAGGAATGATGTCTCAGAAAGCTCTTCTTCCGGCTGGGATTCTCAGTCTTGTTCATGGTTCTCCTGTCGTTTTCGAACTGGCACGCAAATCGCTCTGCAACTTTTGATTCACCTACAGTCCATTCAATTGCCTGCTGGCGGAAACTCCTTCCATTGGCAGACAATAGACACATGGTTGCGAAGCCTCCATTCACTGACGTCCCCGGCGCCCTCGAAGAATTCAAAGCTGGGCGCATGACTGTCGTAGTCGACGACGAGGACCGCGAAAACGAAGGCGACCTCACCCTCGCCGCGGAGTTCGTCACGCCCGAAGCCATCAACTTCATGGCCAAGCACGGACGCGGTCTCATCTGTCTCACCCTGACCGAAGAACGCGCTGACTACCTCCGCCTCGGCCCCATGACACAGCAGAATTCCTCGCGCTTTGGCACCGCTTTCACTGAAACCATCGAAGCCCGGGAAGGCGTGACTACAGGAATCTCCGCGCATGACCGCGCCCACACCATCAAGGTAGCCATCGACCCGGTTTCCACCGCCAACGACCTCGCCCGCCCCGGCCACGTCTTTCCACTCCGCGCCCGCAAAGGCGGCGTCCTCGTCCGTGCGGGACAGACCGAAGCGTCCGTCGACCTCGCCCGCATGTCCGGACTCATCCCCGCCGGCGTCATCTGCGAAATCATGAAGGACGACGGCACCATGGCCCGCGTCCCCGACCTCATCGAGTTCTGCACCCAGCATGGCATGAAGATGCTCACCGTCGCCGAACTCATCCGCTACCGCCTGCAGAACGAGCGCTACATTGTCCGCGTCGCCGAGAGCGAAATGCCGACGCCCTACGGTGACTTCCGCATGATCGCCTACGAGAGCGAAGTCAACGGCGGCGAGAGCCACGTTGCGCTGGTCAAGGGAGATGTAAGCAAGGGCGATGGGTCCGTATTAGTGCGCGTGCACTCGCACTGCCTCGCAGGCGACATCTTCGGCACCACACTCTGCGATTGCCACCGCATCATGCAGCGTTCGCTCAAAGCCATCGCCGAGGAGGGCAGAGGCGCGCTCATCTACCTGCACAACACCAGCCGCGGCTTCGACATCGACCGGACCATAACGCCCCACCGTATCATCCTGCACCGCGAAGCGCGCGCCCGCGAGCATCACGACGACCGCCACCAGCGAACGCTGCGCCAAGTCGGCTTGGGTGGCCAGATCCTGGCTGACTTGGGTATCCACAAAGTCCGCCTGCTCTCGAACACGCCAACGCACGTCCCAGCCCTGCAAGGCTTCGACGTCGAGATTACCGAACAAATCCCAATCCCCGAAAACGAAACAGCCGACCTGAATCGCGGCTGACAGCCAGCGCAGGCAAACCACTATTGAACCTGCACAGGTATAAGAACGTAATCCCGCAGCTTCTCCGATAGTTCTTCCGCGGGCAGAGTTTCGCCTTGGGAGCGTTTTCCTTTAAACGCAAATACGACCTGATTTTCTCCGTCGTCAGGAATAGCGATTACCGTGCGCCCATGGAAAGCATTGCGGATGTTGTCGATCGAACCCTGATTTTCAGAGCCGCATAGATTAGCGACCATCAGCCCATCAGGAGCGAGGGCCCGATAACAGTTCTTGTAAAACGCCTGCGAACATAGCTGTGGAGATTGCCCGTAAGTATCGAAACCATCTACCAGCAGCACTTCAGGCGAATCCTTCGTGCTGGCTACATAATCGGCTCCATCTCCCTCAATCACACGAAGTCGATGATCGTCTGCTGGAATATGGAACTGTTCTCGCGAAGAAATAACATGCGGATTGATCTCGATAACAGTGATCTCTGCATGAGGTTGGTTTTGATAACACCACTTCACCATGGACCCGCCGCCTAATCCGATCATCACTATGTGTTGAGGCTCGTGGTGAAAGAAGGGGAAGGCCGTCATGGCCCGGGTATAGGAGAGCGCGAGGTGATTGGGATCGCTTATGAGCATCTGGCTTTGGATGTCCCCGTTCGGAAATTCCAAACTGATGCAATCCCCGTTCTGACAAATGCGGGGGTGCGAGTAGCGACTCGTTTTCTTACGGATCAACTTCAATTGGCGCATTGGTCCAGACATTGTATCTTCGAGAATTGCGAGTGAAACACTCGTCCGTTGCCTATCGTTGTGTTCAATCATATGAGATGAAGAAGGAAGAACGAGTGATTGACGATTCAGGCAAGATTCGTTGTTCATGGGCACAGAACGATCCGCTCATGCGCGCCTATCACGATAAGGAATGGGGCGTGCCCGATTTCGACAGCCGCTCCCTGTGGGAATGCCTTATGCTCGAAGGCTTTCAAGCCGGACTGGCATGGATCGTCGTGCTTCGGAAGCGAGAGGCCTTCAGGACTGCCTTTCGTCACTTCGATCCGGCAAAAGTAGCACGCTTTGGCGAAAAAGATATTGCCCAACTCCTTGAGAATCCCGGCATCATTCGGTCCCGCGCGAAGATCGAAGCCACCATCGGCGGCGCCAGCATATTTCTTGAAATGCGGGAAGCGGGGATCGACTTTTCGCACTGGGTCTGGGAAATGGCCGGAGGTCAGCCAATCCTGAACAGTGGTCCAGTCCCGGTCAGTTCGCCGCTAGCTGAAAAGATATCGAAGGAATTAAAGCGGCATGGATTCAAATTTGTAGGACCGGTAATTGTTTATGCGTGGATGCAAGCCGCTGGCATTGTCAATGACCATGCTCCAGATTGCTTTCGACGCAACATTTGCGCTCGGAAGAAAAGAATAGTTCGATGATACAAACGCATACCGATTACTCACTCCGCAGCGCCACCATAGGATCGATCGAAGCCGCCCGCCGTGCCGGAACCCACGCCGCAACCAGAGCCAGCAGAAGCATCAGCACCGGAACAATACAAAACGTCACCGGATCAAAAGGCCGCACCTCAAAGAGAAACCGCCGCAGCAGACTCGCGCAAACAATAGCCCCAGCCAGCCCGACAACCGACCCCGCAACCGCCAGCATCAGGCTCTGCCTCACGACCGAGCGCACAATCTGCCAGCGCGGAGCCCCCAGCGCCAGCCGGATCCCAATCTCCCGCGTGCGCCAGCTAACAACATACGCAATCAGGCTATAGACTCCGACCGACCCCACTCCAACCGCTAGTGCCCCAAAACCAAGCAGCAATATCGCCAACGACCGCGGGGTAGAAGCCGAAGCCGCCACCACCTCGTCCAGCGTCCGCACATGCGTCACCGGCACCAGTGGATCGATCTCGAAAACAGCCCTGCGCAGTCCGCTCGCCACCTGCTCCGTGGGCAGATGCGAATACAGCAAAACCATCATCTGCGGCTGCTCATTGTCCGTCGTCATCGGCAGATAGACTTCCTCATCAAAACCACTCGCCAGGCTGTCATGATGCGTGTTGCTGACCACACCCACCACAATCGACGCGACATTCGGATTCAGCAGTCCCGGCGAAGGCTCGTCCGCCACTTCCTCAATGTGCATTCCAAGCGGGTCCTGATTCGGCCACAGCGACTCAGCCATCTTCTGATTGATCACCGCCGCGCGGCTCTTCCCCGACTGGTCCGAATCCTCGAGCAAACGCCCACGCAGCAGCTTCAGCCCAACCGTCTTAAAATATCCCGTCGACACCGTCCGTCCTGCCGCCTGCTTCGCCACCTGCCGCGCATCGCGCGGATGACCCTCAGAGTCGTAGACGTAACCCAGATCCCATCCCGTCATCGGCAGAGTGTCAACCAGAGCGGCATCATCCACGCCGGCAATCGTGCGCGCTTTCTGCTCCAGTTGCTGAAAGAATGCATGACAACGCCCCGGCTGCGTGCACGCTGCGGCATCGAGCGAAACCTCCGCCGTAACAATCCGGTCCGTGCGAAATCCAGGATCCACCTGCGACAAGCTGTACAAGCTACGCAGCATCAGCCCCGCCGCCGTAATCACCACCACCGACAAGCCAATCTGCCCCACCACCAGCAACATCGAAACGCGAAATTGCGATCCACGCCCGGCCACGCCAACGCCGCCTGTCCGCAGCGACTTCTGCAAGTGCGGCGACGCCATCCGGATGGCCGGGACCAGCCCGAACAAAACGCCCGTCAGAACCGATGCGACCGCCGCAAACAAGAACACATCCCAGTGCAAACCAACATCCGCAATGCGCGGCGTATCCGCGGGAAGCACCCGCGTCAACGCGCGCAGACTGATCGCCGCCGCCGACAATCCTGCAGCTCCCGCCAGCAAGCCCAGCAAAACACTCTCCACCAGCAGTTGCCGAATGATCCGCCAGCCCGAAGCCCCCAGCGCCCCGCGAATCGCCATCTCGCGTTCCCGCGACGCCGCCCGCGCCAGCGCCAAATTCGCAACATTCGCGCACGCGATCAGCAGAATCAATCCAACCGCTCCCAGCAGCAGCAAAAGCCGAGGCCCCGCGTCGCCCACAATCGAATCGAGCAACGGAGTCACCGTAGTCTGCGCCTCCCAGTCGCTCGGCATCACCCACGGAAACAACGGCAGTAACAACGAATGCAATTGCCGCCACTCCGCCTGCGCCGCAGCCGTCGTAACCCCATCTTTCAGCCGCCCGAACGCTCGCTTGTCAAAAGGATGCCCCCACGAGTCCGTCGTATCTCCGCCCTTGAACGCAATCGGCACAACAAACTGCGTGTTTGCATAGGGAAAACGAATCCCCGCCGGCATCACGCCGACAATCTTTCGCGACACACCATCGATCCGAACCGTCTGCCCAATCACACCCGGATCGCCGGCAAACCGCTGCTGCCAGTATCCATAATTCAGCACCACCACCAGATCCTGACCGGCAATCGCATTCTCAGTAGCGAAAAAGCTCCCTAGCGCCGGATGAACGCCCAGAGTCTCGAATGTATTCACCGATACCGCCGACCCAAACACCCGCTCGGCAGCGTCCGTGCCTTCCACATTCGACTCCGCATCCGCCTCGTACCCCGAGAGCGAAGCAAACGACTGCGCATGCTCCTGATACGCGCGCACCCACCCCTTCGGAAAGTTGCCCGAGATCCGCATCAACCGCTCCTGCTGCGGATAAGGAAGCGGCCGCAGCATGATCGAATCAATCAGGGTAAAGATCGCCGTGTTCGCGCCAATCCCCAGCGCCAGCGTCGAAACCGCCATAATCGTGAACGTGCGATAGCGCACAATCTGCCGCAACCCAAAGCGCACATCCGGCCACAGAGAATCAAGCGAAGGCGACTGCCACGCCTCGCGCCCACGCTCCTCCAGCAGCGTCACATTGCCGAACTCCCGCCGTGCCGTATGCTCAGCATCCTCGCGGCTCATGCCCTCGGCAACCAGCGCTTCAACTCGCTCATCCAGATGCTGCCGAATCTCCTCGGCAAGATCGTCATATTTCTTTCCACGATTGAAAATGTGCTGAAACCACTTCATCGTGCACCTCTATTCGTTTCTGAGCGTTTGCATGGGATCGATAGACGCTGCGCGGTGTGCAGGAATGAAACCTGCAAGTACAGCGGCTGCTGAGAGCACAAGACTGGCCGCCAGCAGGCTCAAAGGATCGTAAGACTTCACCACATAGAGCTGGTCTGCCATGGAGTGCGCACCAATCAGCGCGATTGGAATACCCAAAGCCAGGCCCAGGGTCACCTGCATCAATGCGCCGCGCATCACCAGGCCAATGACTCTGGCGCGGTCTGCGCCAAACGCCATACGCAGTCCGATTTCGCGCGTTCGCTGCGTTGTCTGATACGACGTGATGCCGTAGATTCCGATAGATGTAAGCAGCAGAGTGAGTAGCCCGAAGAGCGCCGTCAGTCGGGCAATCAGGCGCTCTTGATTGAAGTTGCCCGCAAGTTGGAACTCGAGCGAGCGCAGGTTGATGATTGCCAGGTTCGGATCGACATTTGCCAGAGCGCGGCGCGCCGCTGTTTCCAGACTCGGCTCCGTCCCGCTGGAGTGCATCACAATCGAGGTGATGTAATGCATTTGCGCTTCAAGGTTTATGTAAGGCGGATCGGTCAAATTGTGTTGCCACTGCGAGAGCGGCTGGAAAAGCATCGGCCTTGTTGCACCGCGAGCGTCGACAAATTTCGCGTTCGCCACCACACCAACAATTTCGTAAGCCCCGAGGTCTTCCTGCTCATAGATTCCGAAGTGACGGCCGATCGGATCTTCGTTTGGGAAAAACTTCTTTGCGAAAGCCTGGTTCACAACCGCAACAGATTGTGAGTTGGCGTTATCGCTGCGCGCCAGACCGCGTCCCCGTATCACCTGCTGACCCACTGCCGCAAAGAAATCCGAACTCACGCGGTTGATCAATGCATCGTTGTCGTCATTCGGCCCGGGTATAGGCCTTCCCGGTATATAAACGCCTAAGTCCCACTGATTTCCATCAAGGGGGCTGTAAGCAGCCAGCCCCACCCTCTGCATTCCCGGAATTGCCGCGAACCGCTCTTCCAGCGCCTGGTACAATGCTCCGAGTTTTTCCGGTTTGTAACCCGCTCCTGCCGGATCAAGATGCAGCACATACCGATTATTTGTCTGCAGCCCGAAGTCCTGGTGCTCCATCTTCTGCAAACTCTTGGTCAGCAGACCCGCTCCCACCAGCAGCACCAGTGAAAAGGCAGCTTGAAAAACAATCAAGGATTTCTGTGGCAGCGAGCTTCGGTCCCCTGCTGTCCTGCCCGCATTCCGCAAAGCATCCGCCGGATCGCCATGAGACGTGACCCACGCCGGTACAATCCCGAACACCACGCCTGTAATAAGAGACAGCAGAAACGCAAATCCAAGTACCGCCAGCGAAGGCGTCGCCTGGATTGCGCTGTGTACGGAATCAGGAAATGCAAGAGCCAGGGTCGCACGCGTTCCTGCAAAGGCGACTGCCACTCCCGCCACACCGCCAAGGCATGCAAGCAGCACGCTCTCCGTAAGCAGTTGCCGGCTTAGCCGCGAACGCGCGGAGCCAAGCGCCATCCGGACAGACGTCTCCGCTTTTTGTTTCGCGCCCCGCGCGAGCATGAGATTTGCCACATTCGCACACGCCACCAGCAGGACGAGCGCGGAGATCGCCTGCAGCAGATAAAGCTTCTCGCCCGTTTGATGTTGCAGGTCTTGGATGCCTGCTCCACCCGGCGCCAATATCACATGCACCGTTGGGATCTTCGCCGGAAACCCATGGGCCATGTAGTCGGGCTGCGCGCGCAGCCATTGCCGCAGGTTTGCAGAGATTTTTTCCTGCAATGGGCCCACGGCTACGCCAGGTTTCAATCGGCCCAGTAGATACAGCCAGCACATCACCGGTTGGTGCAGAATCGAATTCGTCTGGCTCAGCAGAGGCTCGGTCGAAAGCGGTATCCAGAATGCCGGCGGATTCGCGCTGATCCGGTCGCCATAAAACGCAGGCGGCGCAATTCCAACGACTGTGACAGGCTGGTTCTGTAAATAGAAAGTTGCGCCAATCACGGAAGGGTCGCCAGCATAGTCTGACTGCCATGCCTGGTAGCTGATCACGGCTGCCGGAGCGGCGCCGGCCTTGTCATCCGCGTCAGTCAGCAACCTCCCTGCAAATGCTCCAACACCAAAGGTGCTGAAGTAGTTGCCCGACACATATTCGCTGCGCTTTGATTTCGCAGCCCCACTGCCGCGGCGCACGCTGGTTTCCGCCTCATCGGCCTGCACCGCTGCCAGTTGTTCAAACTCCGGCGTAGTTTCCCGAAGGTGCCGGTAATTCTCATACGAGAAAATATCGAAATCTCCGTTGTCCTTATCCAAGCCGCTGCTCAGGCAGCAATCGTCGTATGCATCGCCAATGCGATAAAGCGACTTTGGATCGCCTACCGGGAGCGATTTCATCAGGATCGAGTGCACCAGCGTAAAGATGGCCGTATTCGCGCCGGTTCCGAGAGCCACAGTGAGAATCACCGTAATGGCAAAACCCGGAGACTTCCTCAGCTTCCTCAGAGCGTATCTCACATCTGCCTGGATCGATTCGATCCGTGCCCACTGCCACGCCTCGCGCCCGCGCTCTTCCATCAGCGTCACATTGCCGAACTCGCGCCGCGCCGCATGCTTAGCATCTTCACGATTCATCCCCTCAGCGACAAGTGCTTCCACCCGCTCGTCCAGATGCTGACGAATCTCTTCCGCAAGATCGTCATAGACTCTTCTGCGCGAAAACAAGTGACGAAGCCAACGCATATCGCCTCCGCCTTACCCCTACGACTCAGCCGGAGCCAGCACCAAATGAATCCCCGCCAGCATCTGCTCAAAGCGCGATTTCTCGCGCTCCAGATGCCGCACACCCGCCGCCGTTATGCTGTACTCACGCACGTGCCGATTCGTAGCCGATACCTTCCACTCAGCCTTCACCAGCCCGTCTTTGAGCATGCGTTGAAGCGCCGGATACAGCGACCCCTCTTCCACCTGCAGCAGCTCATTTGACCGCTGTTTGATGTGCTGCACCAGCGCATAGCCATGCATGGGCTGCCGCCGCAGCGACTGGAGCACCATCATCTCCAGCGCCCCAGGAAAAAGATCGCGAGGTTCAGTCTTTCCGGATTTCGTCATAGGCTTGTTCTAAACATGCCTAGACTAAACTAGTGTTTGAGTGTTGTCAACATCCCGACACATAAGAAATTCGTAAATTAGATATAAAAAATTTATAAAGATAGGGTGCTGGATAAACTCATCCCTATAGCTTTCCTCGTCCTAGAAGTGATGTTTTTCATAGGAGTGGCTGGGTGTGCTCTCGCCATTCTTGTCAGTTGGGTCGAGATATTTTCCGATGGCTTTTCGGATGACGCATGACCAGCAGTGGCATTGCTGGCTTTCTAGCTCAACGGCAGCAGCACTTCATCCAACAACCCGCGAGCCTTAAGATCCCGCTGCAATTGTTCAATATCCCTGAACTGAATCCCTACCAGCCCAACCGCTTCCGCCGCGCGAATATTCTCAGCCTTGTCATCCAGAAACAAAGCCTCGCCGGGAGCGACATCTAATTTCTCGCAGGTATAGGTGTAGATCGCCGGATCGGGCTTCGCGATCCCCAGTTCACACGACCAGGTGTGATGATGAAAGTCCCCGAGCCACGAGAACTCCTGCCGCATATAGCTGAGCGTGTCCTCGCCCATATTCGAGAGGATGCCGATACGCAGCCCCGACTCACCCAGCGCCTTGGCCCACGCCAGCATCGGCTCATTGATCGTGCACCACATCAGCACGTCGTTTTCGATGAGCCGCTCAATGTCGGTAGCCGTCAGCTCGATCGAAGTGTCAGAGGCAAACTCCTTCCAGTAGCCGGGCCCATCCAGCTTGCCCATGTCGTAAGCATGCCGATGCGTCCAGTAATGGCTGTCAAATGTGTCGCGATCAAGCCCGGTAATGGTCAGCAGGTTATTCAGCGCAGCCGGTTCCTGCGCTTGGCTCAACACCATCCCGTAATCAAAGATCACCGCACGAATCGCCATGCAAAAGCACCTCTCTGTTCCATTATGAGGGATTGTCAAAGAAAAGATGCGGCCCGCTCAACCGATGTCCTGAGCTAAGCGCAGAGCGCGAAGTCGAAGGACCCGCACGAACAAAGTTCGTGCGAATTGTTGCGAAAGCAACAAACGTCTTACAGCGAGCAGCAGTACGAAAAGGGGTGCCCCATCCTTTCGCGTAGTTTGCGAGAGGGTGGGAACCACAAACTTCACTAGTCAAGAAGGGTAGAAGCGCCGGCCTTCATCGGGGTCCCCAGAACGCGCGATGTTCGCGTTCTGGGGTGATTGACGCCGGTGATAAAGCAGGGAAAACGAAAGGGCTTCAGCCCCGGGCCGTAAGATAGCCCCATGCCCTTCTCCGCGCGCACCAACTGGGAAACCACCGAAACCGACCTCGCGCGCGCGCTCCGCGAACAAAAAGAATCAGGCCAACCCATCTACGACCTCACCGCCTCGAACCCAACACAATGCGGATTCACCTACGACGAACCCGCTGTCCTCGCGCCGCTCGCAGCACCCGAAGCCTTGATCTACGACCCCAACCCACAAGGCATCCTCAAAGCAAGGGAAGCCGTCAGCGCCTACTACAAAAGCCACAACGCCACCGTTGATCCCGCACAAATCTTCCTCACCACAAGCACCAGCGAAGCCTACAGCTACCTTTTCCGCCTGCTCTGCGATCCGGGCGACGAAGTCCTGATAGCACAGCCGAGCTACCCGCTCTTCGACTTCCTCGCAGCGTTAGACGACGTAAAACTCACACCCTTCGCGCTCTTCTACGACCACGGCTGGCACCTCGACATCGAAGCCGTGCGCCAGCGCATCACCCAACGCACGCGCGCCATCGCCTTAGTACACCCCAACAACCCAACAGGCCACTTCACAAAACAGCACGAGCGAGCCCAACTCGAAGCCCTCTGCGCAGAACACAATCTCGCTTTAATCATCGACGAGGTCTTCCTCGACTACCCATTGGCGGAAACAGGCCACAGCTTCGCCGCCGGCCCTCACCCGGCCCTCACCTTCGTCCTGAGCGGCCTGAGCAAAATCGCCGGACTTCCGCAGATGAAAGCCGCCTGGATTTCCGTTTTCGGTCCCGCCGTCTTCGGTCCGAGCGACGCATTGAAACAATCCCTGACGCGCCTCGAGGTCATCGCGGACACCTTCCTCTCGATGAACGCGCCCATCCAGCACGCACTGCCGCACTGGCTCACGCACCGCCGCGCCATCCAGCAGCAGATCAGCCAGCGCACCACGGCCAACCTCGAAACGCTCGACGCGCTCCTCGCCGAACAGACCATGATCACGCGCCTCGAAATCGAAGCCGGGTGGTACGCCATCCTCCGCATCCCCGCCATCCGCCGCGACGAGGACGTGGCCATCGACCTGATCCGTACCGCCGGAGTTTCCACCCACCCCGGCTACTTCTTCGGCCTCCTCGGAAACGGCTGGCTAGTCGTCAGCTTATTGACACCAAAAACCGACCTTAAAACGGGTTTAATGGCAATAATTCGCACTTATCTCGAATGAAAATGCAGCCTTTCTCATCCCCAACTCATCATCCTGCGCGAAGTCGAAGAGCCTGCCCTGAGCTTGCCGAAGGGACCCGCGCGAACAAAGTAGCCTGCCCTGAGCCTGTCGAAGGGCGCGAAGCCCTGCGGAGCAAGGCCCGTTGTTATGTGGGGGCGGCAGCACGAAAAAGGGTGCCCATCCTATGCGAAGCATAGGGTGGGAAAGCACGAACCCTCACCTATCAAGCTGAACGAAGTGCAACGCACCTCTGGGTAGAAGCACCAGCCGGTCAATCCGGCGTCATGGCGCCGGTGGCTTCGATGAGTCCCATGCGAAGTGGGCATAGGAGTCGGCATTGTCCATCGCGTCGCTCACGGACATGCGGTTGTACTTGGTCGTCTCCCATTCATAGGCGTTGTCATCGCAGCCGACCACATCATGGGCAAGCTCGTGAATGACGGTACTCGCCTGAAGCTCTGCATCCGAGCTGAACCAGTAAGGACAGAGGTGAAGGTCGCTCCAGATCGAATACACGTAAGCCAGCACATCCTTATCGCACTTGGTCTCGCATTGAAAATCAATCGCCTGATTGATCGCCTTGTTGAGCTTCTTGTACTTATCAAGAATCTTCGCAAGGTCCTTGTCATAGGTCGTGTGAAAGTGGTGCGTGAGGAGGTTTGCAACCGGCGCCGGAATGGGTCTCGGAAGATTACTGAGGCCATTCACAACGTTATCAAGCCAGTTGGCGCCGAGTCTCTGTGCCGCAGTTGCCGCCGGCTTCCACTGCGTCGGACAATCCGTGAAGGTGTTCGCCCCGCCCGCAGGGCCATGCACCACTCCATCTTTTCTTTCGACGCTCATGGAACCAAAATTGTGCCCGGCGCCGGAGTTATGATGCGGTGCATGCTCCTCGTTGGCATGCGCTTTGCACTCGGAACACGAACCACCGCAGGAGCAGCCACTCGGTTTCCTGGTCAGTTTGGCTCCATGCGGATTCTCAGAGAGCGGGCGGTGCGACCGTGACCCATCCAGAGAGGACTTGTTGCCAAAGTAGGAGGCCCTCGAAGTCGGCCTTTTCTTGGCGCTCTCCATCTCGGCAACAGCAAACATGGCCGAAACAATACCACAAGCCCGCGGGCGCACGGCGGACGAAAATTGCAATGGCTGCAAATCTCACAATTCGCTTGTCAAGCCCCAAATCAGCAAAATAGTTCGCAAATCGCTGAAAACAAACCAAATAAAGACACAGCGATTTGGCGTACTATTTTGCTGATTTGGGGCTTGAC
>Ga0207060_10170_pt1 | contig 24310 bp, 6 predicted proteins | sample Alteio_BWMinCont_30_FD_153270 | JGI IMG/M metagenome (GOLD analysis project Ga0207060, IMG submission 153270) | Enriched cells from forest soil in Barre Woods Harvard Forest LTER site, Petersham, Massachusetts, United States -... | ecosystem: Environmental > Terrestrial > Soil > Temperate forest >...
GTGGTTCGTGCTAGACGAGCTCGCCAGTTTGCAACGGCTTCCACAGCTCCATACGGCGATTACTGAGAACCGGAAGTCTCGGAATCCGCTGGTGCTCGGCTTCCAGGGAAAGGCACAGCTTGAAGTGATCTATGGGCACATGGCGGAGGTCATGCTGTCACAACCTGCGACCAAAATATTCCTGAAAACAACTGAGCCGAAGGCAGCTGAGTGGGTATCAAATGCTATCGGAAAAGTAGAAATTGAGCGTATGCGGGAGACTCGCTACGATGGCACGCGATCCGGTAAGAACTTCTCGCTCGATCGTCAGGTTGAACCCCTTGTGCTCGACTCGGAAATCTCAGGTCTCGCCAACAAACACGCATTCCTGAAGCTCGAAAATCACGTTGCCCGATTCTCATTCAATTACAGCAACATCCCGGCAAGCACTCCTGCGTTCGTTCCGCGTCCGATAGAGGACGACGATCTGGGATTTGACCCGAAAACGCTCGAGAAGAAGCCAGCCAAATCTGCGTCTCCCACTGTCGAAGAGCCGGTTGATGAGAAGTTGCAACAGGAGGTCGCCCAGACGACCTTCTCGATGGGTAACTGAATATGCTCAATATCTCGAAGCCTCTTTCCGCCAGCCAGGCACAGACGTACCACGCCAAAGAGTTTGCTTCAGCTGAGCAAAACTATTGGCAGCAGAAGGGTGCGACGCTGGGTGAGTGGCATGGTGAGCTCGCGAAGAAATTCGGTTTAGCCGGCTCGGTTTCTGCCGATGATTTCGCGCGGCTCGCCCAGGGCCAGCATCCAGTGAGCGGCGATCAGCTTGTCAGTCATCGCGTGGTCCACGAATACCAGGGACAGGATGGGAAAATCATCAGCCCGGTTGAGCATCGAGCCGGCTGGGACGCCACATTTTCAGCTCCTAAATCCGTCTCACTGACCGCACTCGTCGGGCATGATGATCGCGTGCGAGAAGCGCATCGTGAGGCCGTCAACTTCGCCCTGTCAGAGCTTGAGCGGTATACGCAAGCGCGTATCGGCGGCAATCATCCCGCGGAGACTACTGGCAAGTTTGTGGCAGCGACGTTTGAACATGACACCGCGCGTCCGGTAGACGGCTACGCCGCTCCGCAGCTTCACACACACGCCGTCGTCTTCAACATGACCGAGCGAGATGATGGCGCGACGAGAGCCTTGCAGCCCAGAAGTCTCTTTGAAAGTCAGCAGTTCGCGACAGCCATTTATCAATCTACTCTGATGTTTCGATTGTCCCAGCTGGGATACGAACTCGAGACCGGAAGAAGCGGAGCGCCGGAAATCAAAGGCTACTCGCGGGAGTACCTCGACGCGAGTAGTCCGCGCAGCCAGCGGATCCGGGAGTACATGGAGAAGAATGGCTACGAGGGACACGAAGCAGCTCAAATCGCTGCTCACTCGACGCGCGATAACAAGCAGATTCACTCCCAACAAGAAGTGTTGTCCGCACATCAAAGGCTGGCCGATCGATACGGGAATCAGGCAGAGCAGGTAGTTTCGACTGTAAAGGAACGCTCTCAGTCACCAGAATTTCGTGAAGGTATCTTGGAAAGAAACGCGAGAGCCCAGGAGGCAGTTAGTTATGCCAGAGATCGTAGTTTCGAACGCGAAGCTGTCACCGACGAGCGGCTACTATTTCGCGATGCACTCCGACGTGGCATGGGGGTCGTGACCTATCCCGAAATACGGGCGGTGTTCGAAAACCGTGTTCATCAAAGTGAATTCCAGCTTGTTCCGAACGATCGGCATGACACAGCTCGGCAGTTCACAACGAGTCAGACGATTGCAGCCGAGAAAGCCGTGATCGACCACATGATCTCCCGACAAGGAGTAAGCCCGCAGATCATGCCAATCCAGGAAGCGATTCGGCTTACGGATTCCCAACCAAAACTGAACGATGCACAAAGGAAAGCAGTCGAACAGGTTCTTACGTTCAGCGATCAGATACAGGGCATTCAGGGTGTAGCGGGATCTGGTAAAACCTCGGTACTAGACGTCATCCGGCAGGGCGCAGAGGCTCACGGGTTTGCGGTCGAGGGTTTCGCTCCTACCTCACGAGCCGCTCAGCAACTTCGCGATTCTGGGGTCTGTGCTGGTACCCTTCAGGGCTTCCTTGCCCAGGGTGGAAGAGAAGAGTTTGCCGGCGATCCGACCCGCAAACACCTCTACATGCTGGATGAGTCCTCGCTTGCTTCGACCAGACAGATGCAATATTTTATCGAGCGCCTCGGACCGCACGACAAAATATTGCTTGTCGGTGACACACGGCAGCACCTTGGTGTGGACGCAGGCAAACCCTTCGAGCAATTACAACAGGCCGGCATGCACACGGCAAAACTCGACCGGATCATCCGTCAGAGAGATCCAGAACTGCTGAAAGCCGTCGAACATCTTTCCCTGCATGAGACCGCGGCCGGAATTGAGATCCTGCAGCAGCACGGCAGCGTTATCCAGATCGCTGAGCCACAAGCGAGGTTCGAAGCAATTGCAAAGAGCTATGCATTGCAGCCCGGAAACACATTGATCGTGTCACCGGATAATGCCTCTCGGCGAGAGATCAATGAAGCCGTTCGCCAGGAGTTGAAAACACACGGCACTGTTAATAAGACCGATCATCAATTCAAAGTACTCGTCCCTCGCTCTGAAATGACCGGAGCCGATCGCAGATGGGCTTCACAATACGAAGTGGGAGACGTCCTGCGATACCAGCGCGGAAGCAGACAGTTCGGGCTGGAACGCGGTAGCTATGCTGCAGTGATCGCAGTCGACGCGAAGAATAATTCGATCACGGTCCAGAAGGACATCGGAGACATCGTCAGCTACGATCCATCCCGAGTGCGAGGAATCGACCCTTATCGAGAGACGGAAAAGAGCTTCGCCGTCGGGGATCGGCTACAGATGACAGCCCCTTATCGTGACTTGGATCTGCCGAACCGTGCTTTGGGAACGGTTGAGGAGATCACGAATGGTGAGTTGACGGCACGAATGGACAGCGGCCGAACCGTCACGTTCGATCCGCACGAGATGCGCCACTTTGATCACGGCTATGCAGTGACATCGCACAGCTCCCAGGGACTAACTTCCGAGCGTGTACTCGTCAATATGGACACCGAGATGCATTCGAATCTCATGAACGCACGATTCGCCTATGTATCCATTTCGAGAGGGTCTCATGAAGCCCAAATTTTTACGGACAATGAAAATCAATTGGGCGAGCGCCTGAGCCATAACTTGTCGAAAACATCCGCGGTGACCATCACGAACGAGGAGAAGCCGAAACTGAGTCTGTCACAGAATCAAAGCTTGAATCAGCAAGCGGAAGTCGGAGTTCAACTGTCGATCTAGACTCGCGAGCCACTCGAGTTAGGTGGTGCTCACGGCTAGCATTCGTAAGTCGCGGTAGGGATATCAGTTGCCTGATACCCCCCGCTCAGATTCCGCACGAGCGCTCACTAGCGCATGCGGCTCTTATCTCGGATGATTGGCGGCGAAGCGTTGCACGGGATAAGGGTGGAGCACGCGTGGAGAAGGAAGCCACCGCTTGGCAATCGCGATCATGCGTTCCCACGTCACCCCACGCTTTTGACTGCGACGGCACAGAACGCGCCACCACAGGCTAAGCACCCGTTCCCGGAACATGCCGAGGCTGTCCAGATTCCCGGGTACTGCGTAGTAGTTAAAGTGGCCTTGCACAACTGCACGGAGCCATGAGCCGGTGCCCGGCATAGCGTCGTGCATGCGTGCGCGAAGTTGCTGCTTGATCTCTTGCAGCTTTGCCCGCATACGCTTGCGGATCGTCATGCGCTTTACGCTAAAACGTCCGTTCCTGTCTTTTCCGCTGATGTGCGTGAAGCCCAGAAAATCGAACGTCTCCGGCTTGCCTTCCCCTCTTCGCGTTCGATTTTCTTCGGCGAACCGCCCGAATTCGATCAGACGCGTTTTGTCTGGACGGAGTTCCAGCCCGAACTTAGACAGTCGTTCCCGTAGGTCCTTCAGAAAAGATCAAAGACGTAGTGCAGGTAGATGTTCGCTAGCATCGGTGATGCCACCGATCCTTGCGGCGTACCTGACTTCGTCTCCGACCATATGCCTTCTTCCATCACTCCGGCGCTCAGCCATTTCTGGATGAAACGCAGGACCCTGGAATCGGCCACGCGGTGCTCGACGAACTTGATAAGCCAGCTTTTGTCGAGGTTATCGAAAAATCCTCGAATGTCGGCGTCAAGAACGTAGCTCACCTTCTTGTATCGCAGCGCGTACGACAGCGCGTCCAGCGCTTGATGCTGACTGCGCCCCGGGCGGAAACCGTACGAGAAACCGAGAAAGTCTTCCTCGTATAACTGATTGAGGACGGTGACCACGGCCTGCTGGACGATCTTGTCCTCCAGCGCCGCAATCCCCAACGGGCGTCGCCGCCCATCGGCCTTTTCGATGTATACCCTTCTCGATGGCTTGGCCCTGTATGTGCCGCGATGCACCCGACTATGCAGGCCTAGTCTTGAATTGGATTCGGCAGGCGAATTGCGACTCTGAGCAAAATTGAACAGACGAGCGCATTCCTTCAGTGGGATGTTTTGACGTACGCGGAAATCCGCCGCTCTTGGGAATAAGACTCAATACCTTTCTTGTCCCGTGGTCGGATGGAAGATGCAGCTCTTGTTCACATCTGCTTCAACGGGAGAACGACGCCTGAAGGAATAGGCCTTTTGAGGCTCATTCGCGGGCCCTGATCTATCCGGAGGCCGTCATGGCCGAAAGGCCGCCATCAGATTCCAACCCGGCGAAGGGTCGGGAGCCGAAATTCGCAGTCACCGCGCCTGAACTGAGTCTGCCCAGGGGTGGTGGTGCCATCCGTGGGATTGGGGAGAAGTTCGCCGCCAATCCAGTCACTGGTACCGGATCACTGACGGTTCCCCTTTATGCCAGTCCGGGGCGCTCGGGGTTCGGGCCCCAACTCTCGCTCTCGTATGATTCCGGCTCCGGGAACAGCCCGTTTGGTTTCGGGTGGTCACTTGCGTTCCCCGCAATTACGCGCAAGACCGATAAAGGATTGCCGCAGTACCTCGACGAAGAGTGCAACCGCAAACATGGCGTGCACGACCTCGCTGCGCGCGAACGAATCGACCAGTCTGACATCTTCATCCTGTCTGGCGCTGAAGACCTGATGCCAGGGCTGGTCCAATCGAATGGGCACTGGTCGAGAGACGTGCTCCCGTCACGCAGCGTGTATGGCAAACAATATGTTATCCATCGCTACCGACCGCGCGTAGAGGGCTTGTTCGCGCGAATCGAGCGCTGGGTCAACCTCTCCGACCGACAAGACACATTCTGGCGATCGATCTCCAAGGACAACGTGACCACTTGGTACGGCAAGACGCCCGAGAGCCGGATTGCCGATCCGGCGGATCCTAGTCGCGTTTTCAGTTGGATGATCTGTGAGAGTTATGACGACAAAGGCAACGTTGTCAATTATCAATACAAACCCGAGGACTCCGTCGGTGTCGATCTCTCCCAAGCCAACGAACGGAACCGAAGTGATGCCACCCGATCCGCTAAGCGCTATATCAAGTATGTTTTCTACGGCAACCGCACGCCCTACTTTCCCGATCTAACGGCTGCCGCGCCTGTCCAGCTGCCAACTGACTGGTATTTCCAACTTGTTTTTGACTACGGCGAACATGATCTGCTCGCTCCCGTTCCTCAGGACACTGGCCAACCATGGATCTGCAGGCTCGACCGATTCTCGACCTACCGGCCGACATTCGAGGTGCGCACCTATCGCCTATGTCGACGCGTGTTGATGTTCCATCATTTCGCGGATCAGCCAAACATCGGTGTCAACTGTCTGGTGCGCTCCACTGACCTTCTTCATTCATCCGGTCAGCCCGCCGATCCAAGTCGGCCTTTCTATTCCTACTTGTTGTCGGTAACGCAATCTGGTTACGTTCGCAACCCGGCGGGTGGTTATATCTCGCAGTCATTACCTCCCCTGCAGTTTGAATACACGGAGGCCGCAATCGACGAGACCGTCCGCGATGTCGATTCCGAGAGCCTCAAGAACCTTCCATATGGAATTGACGGCAATAAGTATCGGTGGATTGATCTTGACGGTGAGGGTGTGTCAGGCATTCTGACAGAACAAGGCGTAGGCTGGTTCTACAAGCCAAATGTCAGTCCAGCGAATCAGCAAATTGTGGATGGCCAGCTGCTCACGTTACCGCAGCTTGGCGCCGTGCAACTGGTCGCACGCCAACCTTCGTTGACCTCTTTGAGCGGCGGGAGACAGCAATTGATGGACCTTTCTGGAGACGGACGGCTCGATCTTGTGGAGTTTGACAGCTCCGCTCCCGGGTTCTTTGAGCGTACCGAAGATGCTGACTGGGAGCCCCATAAGACTTTCCCCTCGTTGCCGGTGCTGGATTGGCGAAATCGTAATTTGAAGTTCATTGACCTGACTGGGGATGGATTCGCGGATTTGCTGATCTCCGAAGATGATGCGTTCCGGTGGCACATGTCACTCGCTACTGAAGGCTTCGGTCCAGCCCATCATGTTGCGCAGTCTTTGGACGAGGAGAAAGGTCCGCAGCTTGTCTTCGCCGATGGCACTGAGTCAATCTTCCTCGCCGATATGTCAGGAGATGGTCTCACCGACCTGGTTCGCGTTCGGCTCGGCGAAGTTTGTTACTGGCCGAACCTCGGTTACGGACGTTTTGGTCCCAAGGTCACCATGGACGATTCGCCGCGGTTTGACCGTGCTGATCTGTTCGACGGGAGCCGCATTCGCCTCGCCGATATCGACGGCTCAGGGACCGCCGACATCATTTACTTCGCCAGCAATGAAGTTCGCTTGTATTTCAATCAGTCGGGCAACGGCTGGAGCGTCGAGCGCGACCTAGACCATTTTCCCTTAGTCGAGAGTTCCTCTTCCGCCACCGCCCTCGATTTGCTTGGGAGCGGCACGGCGTGTCTAGTATGGTCATCCTCGTTGGCGGGCAACGCACGGCGTCCGATGCGCTACATCGATTTGATGGGCGGCCAGAAACCTCACCTGCTAGTGCAAGTGACGAACAATTTGGGTGCTGAGACGCACGTAAAGTATGCGCCCTCCACGAAATTCTACGTCATCGACAAGCTGGCAGGCACGCCGTGGCTTACCCGTCTTCCCTTTCCGGTGCATGTTGTGGAACGGGTAGAAACATATGATTACGTCAGCGGTAATCGTTTCGTCACTCGCTATGCCTACCACCACGGATACTTCGACGGAGTTGAACGAGAGTTTCGCGGCTTCGGCAGAGTCGACCAATGGGATACGGAGGAATTCGCCACGCTCTCCGGTACAAGCAACGTTCCGCAACCGTCGAACGAAGACCCCTCTTCAAACGTGCCTCCCGCTTGGACAAAGACTTGGTTTCATACTGGAGCATTCCTGGGCGAATCCGTTATTTCCAAATATCTTGAGCAGGAATACTACTCAGAGGGTGATGCCAGCGATGCTATCGCGGGGCTCGGCCAGGTTCAACTTGAGTCCATGCTGCTGGACGATACGGTTCTTCCCAACGCAATCCTGCTTCTCGACGGCACTCGCATCCCCTATGATCTCTCCGGCGAGGAAATGCGGGAATCCTGCCGCGCTCTTCGAGGCTCGATTCTGCGCCAGGAGATCTACGCTCTCGACAACACCGAGGAGTCGGACCGTCCCTACAGCGCCTCCGAGCGCAACTACACTATCGAGATCCTTCAACCACAGGGTCCAAACCGATACGGAGTATTCCTCACTCATCCACGTGAGACCATCGACTGTTACTACGAGCGAAAGCTCTACAAGGTCGTGGGCCACACCCTGGCGGACCAGACCTCGCCCCCGCCCAACGCGATAAACGCACCTGATCCAAGGGTGGCGCACGCTATTACGCTGGCGGTCGACCCATTTGGAAACGTTTTGCAATCCGTGGCCATTGGCTATGGGCGCCGATATCTGGATCCCGCACTCACGAACGACGATCGATCCAAGCAGAGCACTCTCCTGAGCACTTGCACAGAGAACTCATACACGAACGCCATACTCGGGGACGACGCGTATCGAATGCCACTGCCCTCACAATCTAGCACCTATGAACTAAATCAACTCCAGCTGAGCGCGCCCACCCAAGCGGGGCTAACAAATCTCTTCGGTTTTGAGGAATTGCGAACACAGGTGCTGGCCGCAGGTGATGGGGCCCACGATATTCCCTATGAGAACACCAACCCGACCGGCCTGACCGCACACCAACCCTACCGCCGACTCCTCGAACGCAAGCGAACTCTTTATCGGCCAGATGACATGGGCGCGGCTTCCGGCGATCCCAAGGTTCTCTTGACCCTAGGCACGTTGCAACCTTTGGCCCTGCCGGGAAGCAGCTACAAACTTGCCTTCACCCCCGGGCTTATCTCACAGGTTTACCAGCGCGGCGGCGCTGCATTGTTGCCGACTCCAGCAAGTGTGCTTAGCAGCACCAGTTCAGACGGGGGCGGTTACGTCGACCTCGACGGCGACGGCCACTGGTGGGTGCCCTCTGGACGATTGTTCTACCTTCCCACCGCGGCTACTTCAGGACAGGAAAAGGCCCATGCTATCCAGCATTTCTTCTTAGCACGGCGTTTCGAAGATCCGTTCAGGAATCCCACTTCCGTCGATTATGATGATCCTCACAATCTCCTCGTCGTGAGAACAACGGACGCTGTGCTAAACGTCTCCTCCGCGATCAATGACTATCGCGTTCTGGCGCCCGCACTATTGACTGATTCCAACGGGAATCGTGCCGCCGCAGTCTTCGATATCTTGGGGATGACGGCCGGGACAGCCGTCATGGGCAAGACCACTGAGAATCTGGGCGACTCCTTCACTACCTTCACCACAGACCCGATCCAGACGCAAATCGATAGCTTCTTCGGAGCCAACGACCCTCACACGCTGGCTGGAGGCCTATTGGGAACGGCCACGAAGCGTATTGTCTATGACGTTCGGAAGTTCTTCAATACGCGGCAGGCATCGCCCACTGATCCGACGAAATGGCTGCCGGTCTTCGCTGCCACAATCGCACGTGAAAAGCACGTGAGCGATCTAGCGCCCGGCCAACAAAGCAAATTCCAGATCACTTTCAGCTACTCAGACGGGTTTGGCCGCGAGATTCAAAAGAAAATTCAGGCCGAACCCGGCCCAGTCGTCGACAAAGGACCAGTCGTCGATCCTCGTTGGGTAGGTAGCGGCTGGACCATCTTCAACAACAAGGGGAAGCCGGTTCGCCGATACGAGCCGTACTTCAGCCACTTGCCTGCAAAGGGCCACCAATTCGAGTTCGGATTCCAAGTCGGGGTCAGTCCCATCCTTTGCTATGACGCCGTCGACCGAAACGTCACTACCATCCATCCCAACCACACCTACGAGAAGGAGGTCTTTGATCCCTGGCAATTGGACACTTGGGATGTGAATGACACTGTTCTGCAGACTGATCCCTCTGCCGATCCTGATGTGCGCGATTTTTTTAAGTTACTTCCACAAGACGATTTTTCTCCGACCTGGTATACGCAACGAATTTCGGGAGGACTCGGCCCTCAGGAGCAAGACGCCGCCACTAAAGCTGCGGCGCATGCGAACACGCCAACGACTGCGTACTTTGACACGCTCGGTCGGACGTTTCTAACTGTCATCGACAACGCTGCCGCCGGTAAGTATCCATCGCGCCTGGAACTCGATATTGAAGGCAATCAACGCTCCGTGCGTGACCCGATCATTCAGGCTGGCGATCAGCAGGGACGGATTGTAATGCGTTACGACTACGACATGGTTAAGAATCAAATCCACCAGTCCAGCATGGAAGCGGGCGAACAGTGGATGCTGAACGACGTCGCAGGTAAGGCCATCCGCGCCTGGGACAGCCGAAGGCACAACTTCCGTAGCGCCTACGACGTGCTGCGCCGCCCGACGGGTCTCTTTGTTCTCGGTACAGATGCAGTCAACTCCGACCCGCGAACCACGGCGGCGGAAGTCCTCTACGAGAAAATCGTCTACGGTGAAGGACAATTGCCAGCGCTCAACCTAAATACACGGGTCTTTCAACACTGCGATCCCGCAGGCGTTGTGACTAACACTGGGCACAACTCTGTGACGAATCGGGATGAAGGATTTGACTTTAAAGGCAACCTCCTGCGAAGCAGACGTGGATTCGTCGCGGACTACAAAGTCCTCCCCGATTGGTCGGTTCCTCCGCCGACTACGGAAGTCTTTATTGGCAGCACTCAATATGACGCTCTCAATCGGCCCCTCACCTTGACCACCCCTGATGGGAGCGTCGCCCAGCCAACCTACAATGAGGCGAACCTCCTTGAAACCGTAAGCGTGAACATTCGCGGGTCGGTAACAGCGACTTCGTTCGTTACCAACATCGATTACGATGCAAAGGGCCAGCGTATCCTCATCAGATACGGCAATGCCAATACTAAAACGGATTACGCCTATGATCCCCTCACCTTTCGACTAACCAATCTCACAACTACCCGTCCGACGGCTCCAGTCAATCAGCAGATCGTGCAGGATCTCTCTTATACCTACGATCCCATCGGCAACATCACACACATCCAAGATGACGCGGACATTCAAAACGTCGTCTTCTTCCGCAACAGGCGAGTCGAGCCCAGCAGCAACTACACTTACGACGCCATCTACCGACTTATCCAAGCTAGTGGACGTGAGCAACTGGGGATGAGCGGGCGTGGAACTCCTCTACAGCCGACTGCCACTTCCTACAACGACGTTCCGCGCGCTGCCTTGCTCCAGCCCAGTGACGGCAACGCGATGGGAACCTATAGTGAGCAATACCAGTACGACGCGGTGGGCAACTTCCTGCAGCTAATCCATCGTGGGAGCGACCCCGCTACGCCCGGCTGGTCCCGCTCCTATATCTACAACGAAGCCAGCCCGCTGGAGCCAGGTAAGGATAGCAACCGGCTAACCAGCACCGCTGTGAGCGGCAGTCAGCCTCTGAACGAACCTTACATCTACGACTTGCACGGCAACATAACGAGTATGCCGCAATTGCAGGCCATATGGTGGGATTTCAAAGATCAACTGAACATGACACGCCGACAGGCAGTAAATGCAAACGACCATGATGGCGTTCAGCATCAAGGAGAACGTACCTACTACGTTTACGACAGTGCGGGGCAGAGGGTACGTAAGGCCACTGAATCTTCGGCTGGGGTAAAGAGGAAGGAACGGCTGTACCTGGGCGGCTTCGAACTCTACGGCGAATACGATGCTGGCGGCAACGTTACGCTGGCGCGCGAGACGCTGCACGTCTTGGACGACAAGACTCCCGTGGGACTGGTCGAAACCAAGACGGTGGATAAATCGGCCGCGCCGCGCTCATTACCGAGCACGACGACGCGCTATCAATTCGACAATCACCTCAGCACCGCATGCCTAGAACTTGACGAAAATGCCGACGTAATTACCTACGAAGAGTATTACCCCTTTGGCAGCACTTCCTATCAAGCGGGGCGCACCCTTGCGGAGGCAAGCCTCAAGCGCTACCGCTACACCGGCATAGAGTGCGACGAAGAAACAGGCTTCTATTACCACGGCGCGCGATACTACGCGCCATGGTTAGGTAGATGGACTAGTTGTGACCCGGCGGGAATGGTGGATGGGACAGATCGGTACGCTTATGCGCGAAACAACCCGGTCAAGCTCATTGATCCCGGCGGCACGCAGGCTTCCCCAGATAACCGGGACAACACACTCCATCAGCTCGATACTCGCACGGGAGAGCAACATTTCGGAGACCAGGTAAGCGATAGAATTCGCGGCGAAATGTTAAATGGCCTTCGACCTGGAGAACTAGCGGAGCATTCTCAAACGTTCCAGCAATCCGGTCCAGATGTCAATCTATTAAGCAAAAAGCAGCAGCAAGTCCTTCGTCAGGGTCTTATCCCACCTCCGCCTGCTATCAAGATTTTGCCGCCTGCTATTCAGGACCCAACGGCGCGAAACCCACCGGTGGGACCAACGATTGCCAGCGAGTTGCTGCCACATGACCCAGCAAACTGGCCGGATCCGGCACCAGTTGCACGGCCTAAGTTAGACCCGAGTATCCCCAACGATAATAGAGTCGTTAACCCGAACGATCCCAATGAGGCTGGCGCTCCCTCTCGTTGGCGTTTCGGAGGTGAAAAGCCGCCGCAAGCAGCAGGTGCCAGCGATGTCGCCGACAACCCTCTTGTCAAAAAACAGTTGGATCTCTTACAAAACTCAGCCAGCGACCAATTCACAAAAGATTTGGGAAAAGTCAGATTGGACGACGCGATACTAGCTATCACTACAGGAGTGGCAATCCTTGGTGGTACGGTAGCAGGTGCAGCCCTCACACGAAATCTGGCCGACGTTCCGCTCAGTAGTGGCGCGAGCCTCGGTGCACTCAAGTTGAGCGATTCTCTTAAGATCAACGCGAGATTCGACATTGCTCAGCCTCAGACGCCCAGTCCGGCAGCGCCAAAAAGTTCCCCTACGGCTATTCCCGCCGGTCCTCAGGGCCTGCAATTTCTGAACACTCCACCAATCCAAACGCCCAAGCAAGGAGACAATCCAGCTCCGGGACCGCCATCTGTCTTTCCACCGTCCCGTGGCATCTATTTCGGCATTGGAGTTGAAATCGGATTCTAGCCACGACCAGCAAGGAGAAAAACGGCGAAGCCAGATGTGGTATCTGGAAGGAGACGGGAGCGGAAATTGCACTGTCAGAGACGAAGCTACTCAGCGTAATCACGGGGAGAACATGAGAATGCCTGCCAGGCATTGTCTGGCCGAAAAGGAGGCAACAGATGGCACCTTTATCCCGAATCGCGATACCGCAGAAGCGTGTGGTGAACAGAAAAATCTGTATGTATGTTTACAACTTCCCCCTTCTCCTTCGCGTAACCTTCGAGCGGTTATGAAGAATCAAGACGTGAAAACCATTGAGAGGCTCCTGAAAGTTGATACGAACAGCGTTGGTGCCACCCCTTGGGAGTGCGGCGACACGCGCCATTGCCGAGGATTGTCTCGATATCGTCTTATCCGTGGTCACCAAGCCTCACCCGAAGACACAGTTGGGGTGATTCTCGGCGACGACAAAATTTTGTCACGTGGAGGGTGGTCTGCATACCGTTCGCCCACCTCTTTCCCAACGCCAAAAATCCGATCTTCGAACGGCTCACCTTCAAGGGTCAGAACTGCGCTAGTGCGCGCGGAGGGTTGCCGCAAACAATAGATCCGTTTTCGGCCTAGTCGCAAACTAGTTTCCTGTTGGAGACATGGATGAGATCACAAATCGCGTTGGAGAAAGCATATGTCAGAAATTAACGGCGACATTTCGATTCGCATTGAAGTCCTGAACCCGAAGCGCCACTTTCTGGGCGGTACGGTCGATATAGAAATCATGCAGCCCGAGACTGGCCACATGGTGAACGTGAAGGGGGCGGACGCATCAAAGCGCATCGATGTTGGGGGATTGCAACGCATTCCGCAGGTACAGTATCAGGTCGCCGTTATTCCAACCGATGTGCCCCAGCCAACTTCGCAAGTTGTGACCATCCCAGCCACTGGGTTTGCGACACTCCAGTTCATCATTGAAAAGGGGGCCAGTGGGCGAAACGCTCCACCAAATTCCGAGCGGTACAACATCAAGGGAAACCTGGTATTCGATCACGGACTGGCAGCTGCCGCGATCATGGTGCGCCTCTTTCACATTGGTTTCGGCGGTCAGCGCATCACACTCGGCGAAGTCAAGAGCGACTCCAAGGGGGACTATTCCTTCTCCTATTCGCCCCCGGGCTCGAGGCCGATCAACCTTCAGGTGCGGGTGGTCGATTCAGCTGGGAACGAGATCACCATCTCCGCCACCAAATTCAACGCCAGCCAATCGGAGACGTTGAATCTGGTCGTCCCCGCGAGTGTGCGATCGCTCGCTCCGGAATTTCAGCGCCTCTCGTCCGATATGAAAAAGTCCATCGGTGGCATCGCCAAATTGAGCCAGGCGCAGGAGGGAGCGGATCGCCAGGACTTGACACTGTTGAATCAGACTACCAACTGGGATGCTCGTCTAATCGCGCTCGCCGCAACAGCGGCCCAAGAGATGGCCGCCACCGGTCTAAGCCATGAAGTGCTATACGCACTTCTTCGCGTGGGACTGCCCAGCGATCCTTTGATTCTGGCAACAGTGCCATCAGCGTCAGTCCAAGAGGCGCTCGAAAAAGCCAATCAAGCAGGGATTGTCAACCTAAGTGACCGAGAAATCTCGGCGGCGTCGGCGTCATTCCAGGATTTTTCTAAGAAAACACTCTTGGCCTCCACCGCACCAGGCACCGTCTCCCAGTTCAACGATCTGCTGACTCAGGGTTTCGTGGACAATCCTACTCAGCAGGCCGCATTTGCCAGTCTCTTTTTCGGCCAATCTTCGACGGGCGCGGATCTGTGGACACAAGCCGCGAGTCTGAAGATCCCTGCCGCCACTCTGGATGCACTCAAACTGCAGGGAAAGTTTCTGTATCTCACTTTGAACAACGCGCCACTGACCCAACGGCTTCAGCGAGAGATAGGTTCGCTGGATAACCTATCCAAGATCGCAGACAAGGACTATTACAAGCCTGAAACTTGGCAAAGCGCCCTCACTTCCATAGCGGGTACAGGCGGCGACAAAGCTCTGCAAGCATTGATCCCACCGGTTTATGTGGGCCACACCACGGCGGAACGTCTCGTAGCTTACACCGGAGACCTCGCCCGCAAGGTCAGAATCAGCTTTCCAACTCAGGTGACGGCGCGCATGATCGAGAATAAGGAGCTTCCCGTCCGCCCTGCCGCCGCCGCCAACGTCAGTGCATTCTTAAGAACAGCGTCGACGCTAGGATACCAACTCGGACGTACGCCGTTAAACAGCTTCCTCGTCAACTCCGCAAAGAGCCTGCCTTCACTGGATGAAACTGTCAGGCAGAGCGTGAAAAGTCTGCATCGCCTTTTCCAGATCACCCCTAGCACCGAGTCTCTACAATCGGCCATGAAGCTCGGGTTTACTTCAGCTTTTGACATCGCATCCTACTCCAAGGACGACTTCCTGAATAAGTACGACTACGCTTTTCCACCGGGCGAGGCCTCCCTCGTCTATGGGCAAGCCCAAACAGTAAGCTCGGTGACATTCAACGTCTTTTCGATGGCCACGCAGTTGGATAGCTCCGCGCCATTGTATGCGCTGTCGGGATCAAGCAACGACCGGCAGAACGCCAAGAACGCTCTCGTTCAACAGTTCCCATCCATGGCCAGCCTGTTCGGCAACCTGGATTTCTGCCAGTGCCAAGAGTGCCGTTCCGTGCTGAGCCCAGCCGCCTACTTTGTCGACGTCTTGGATCTCTTAGGGCAGCAATCGGCGCCCAACGCCGCCCAGTACACTCCACTGGATGTTCTGATCGGCAAAGATAAAATTGTTCCCGGGCTGCGGCCGGACCTCGGCGCACTTCCGCTCACCTGTGAGAACACTAACACAGCAATGCCATATATCGATCTCGTCAACGAGATCCTCGAATACTACATCGGACACTCTCGTCTGGATGGCAATGCGGCCTACGATACGGGCTCCGCCGCCACCGCCGATTTGATCGCTGAGCCGCAGCACATCGTGCCCGAGGTATATAACAGCACGCTCAAGCAGGCCTTCTATCCTCTCGATCTGCCATTCGATCTCTGGATTGAAACCGTACGAGGATTTCTAGACTACTTCAACATCCCCCTGGCGCGTGTGCTGGATACGCTCCGCCCCGCCGACACACTGGAATTGTTTAGCAGCACTCCCGCCACTCCTTATTACCGCGCACAAATCCTCGCTGAGGCCTTGGGAATCTCACCCGCCGAATACGCCGTGTTTACAGCCTTCGACACGAGCACCTGGTTCAACCTGTATGGCTCCCCAAACGAAATCGCCGCTTTGAACGACTTAAAATCGGCGAAGACTCTGTCTCAGCGGCTGGGATTGAGCTATCAGGACCTTACCGACTTGACGACCACTGGATTCCTGAATCCCGCTCTGTATGCTTTGATTTTCCAGTTTGAGCGATTCGGTATCGATCTCGACCACGCTCTCAGCTTCACCAATCAACCCGGCTGCGGTGCACTTAGCACGCAGGAAGCAATCGATTTTGGTAATCTGCTCGACGGTGTCACTGCGCAGATCATTAAACACAACGAAACTTCTACGTTTAATGCAAGGGACTGGCTGAACTCGGTGCTGCCCGCCAATTACTCGCGCAAGGTTCTAGTTCTTGCCGACCCCGACACAGGCTGTAATTTCAGTGGGACTGAATTGCAGTATGCTGACCGCTCCGCAGCCACCCCTCTGGACTTTCTCAAGTTCAATCTCTTCGTTCGCCTCTGGAAGAAACTGGGATGGACTATGGATGAGACCGATCGAACACTCCAGGCGTTCTTCCCGCCCGCTATCCCTGCCTGGACCAGTCCCGGCTTCGCTGCCGCCTTCGGCGACGCATGGAAAACCACCCTGGTCTATCTCGCCCACTTGGATGATCTAAATACTCGACTGTCCCCAGCACTGGGACGCGTCGCCCTTCTTCCACTCTGGACCAATCTTCCCTCGCACGGGCAAAGTCCGCTCTACGCCCAGCTCTTTCTTACCGTGAGTGTATTGAACGATGACTGGTCCTTCGACGACCCGAATGGTCATTTTCCTTGGCCTGTTTTAGACATGCAGCCAGCGTTAGGTCCGCTGTTCGCGCACGGAGCGGCGATTCAGGGTGTTTTGGGCCTCACTGCGGCAGAGATCTCGGCCATCCTTAATGACGCAGGCGTGGCTGCGCCGACTGCATTCTCGCTCGCCAACCTCTCAATCTGCTACCGATATAGCCTGCTCGCTCAAAGCCTCCAGTTGTCTGTCGCCGACATGATCGCGTTGAAAACCATGTCCGGATTGAATCCCTTCAAGACGCTCGAAGCGGCTCCCTTACGGGTGCTGGCCGACGACATTCTCCTCGATCAGACGCTCGCGTTTGTGCAACAAGTAGCGGCTGTGCGGAATAGCGGGTTTAGCGTCGAAGATCTGAAATATCTGTTGCGGCACCAGTTCGATCCGGTAGGCAAGTATCAAAACGACCCAAACGCTCTGATCGCGCTCGCCCAATCCATCTTCAATGGGCTTCTCCAGATTCATGCCCAGAATGCTGTACCGGCTAATCTGCTGGGCACACCTGAAAGTTTGATCGACCAGAGTCTTTCGGGCCTATTCCCCGCGACAATCCTCAAGACTCTCTTCACGCAGCTCGCAAATTCCCAGACCTACATCGCGTCCCAAGACGGCGTCCTGGCCCCAATTGACGCGACTCCCTTCTCCCACGAGACTCTACTTGCTTTCAGCTACGATCCTCTAACTCAGACTCAGACTGTCGGTTTCAAGGGCCTACTACTCGATTGGAAGAAAGCACAGTTGGAGGAAATTAACACCTCTGGGCTTTTCAGCGGACTGCTCGACGCCGTGCAACAACAGGCTCAACTGGCTCTGCACAGGAGCGTCGGCGACATCCTCGGGGTCTGGGCAAGTATGGGACAGTATGAGGCTGTCATAACTGGAGTATTGCCAGGCCACGACATCGCCGACCCCCTCAAGAAACTCGCGCAAGCGGACGCTTCACTCAGTTTCAGCTATGACCAATCGGACCAACTTCAATGGCTCGGCTACCGCGGTGTGCTGACCGACGTCCAAAATACCGTTCTGACTGGAATCAACAACTCGCCCACTCTCGCGGCTCTCTTGACAGAGGTTCAGCAGCAGACCCTGCCAGCGTACAGAGAATTGATCGGCTCTTTGTTGGCCATATTGGCTAATGGGCAAACCTACAGAGCTGCACAGGCCGCGGTGACCTTGGCAACACAGGTCGACGCCGTTGCATTCGCTGCGGCTTTAGCCCAGGCTCAGGAGAACGGTACGATCACCGATCCGGTTCCTGAAATTCAGTTTAGCTATACCTCCACTGCCCAGATCCAAGCGCTCACCTGCAATGGCGTTCTGACAGACGCGGTGCGCTTGCAACTTGCCGGGCTGATTCCGTCCCAGACCCTGCCGGGACTGCTGCAAACGGTTCGAAGCCAGGCTGTCCAGCTATTTCAAACCCTTGCCAAGAATCTACTCTCGCTGGGTGTTAATGACTTGGATATCTATCTCAAGCCATTCCTGGGAGTGAACACCGCGAAGCAGCAAAACCTGGCAAAGGGAGAATTAGTGAAGGTGTTCTTTCCGCTTCTGACTCAGAAGCTTTCCCGCCAGCTCGTTCTGCAGACCCTGTCTGCCAGTCTCGAGTCTAACCCTTCCCTAACCGAAGCTCTCGTGACTGACGCTGCCCTGCTGAATGATCCAAATAACCCCGGAAAATCGCTCCTGAAAATCTTCCTCGCCATCGGAAAGCAAGGAGTCAGCGCCACTTACTACCTCTCAACCAACCTGACCGGTACTCCCCCCGCCATCAGAACCGCGACTACCACCGATACCGCCGACCCCGCCAACGATGTGACCGGAACGGCCAGTTGTCATTTTGAAGGCTATCTCCAGGTTCTCACCGATGGTCCATACCGGTTCTTCGCCGAACTCGGTAATCTGAACGCGCAGGTTGCGTTCCGCTTGGATTCGCCCGATCCTACCGCGCTCCTTCCCAATCCCACCATTCAGCAAATTGCCTCGAAGGATGAAGACGAAGCCAGTCAGTACGTGCAGTTGAAAGGAGGCGTCGCCTATCCATTCACCTTGGACTTCCAGAATCTCGGGGCCAATGGCGCGAGACTGCTCATCCAGGGTGAGAATTTACCAAAGGGTCCGCTGAGCCAAATTCTTCTCTTTCCCCAGGAAGCCGTTTCCGGATTCATCCGTGCCAACGTGCTGTTGTCCAAGGTTCTCCAGATCCTGAAGGTTACCGGTCTGGACGAACGGGAAGTAAGCTATCTAACGGCACATGCGGCCCAGTTCAACAATCTGAGGCTGAGCGCCTTACCCGCCCAGGCAAAGGACGATTCGGTCCCGAAATCAGTCGCGCTCTTCTCGCAGTTTCTCACCTTGGCCGACTATGCTGAACTGCGAAACGGGGCGGCGGGGGGAACCGGCGGTTTGGTGGACGTCTTTCAGGCCGCCTCGCAAAGCTCGCCCCCGATGCCTCCTTGGACAATTCTTGCTAATCTCACGCGCCGGGATACCCAGGTGGTTCAGGATGTGGCGAAAGCCCTTGGCCCCCATCCACATTTTGTGAACAACGCCGGTATTCGGCGGATATGGGAGGCACTTCAGTTGGTGCAGATTGTGCGTCTGCCGGTCGCGTCTTTGAGCGCTTCCGCCGCCCTTGTCGGTCCAGGACCCGCTGCGCCAGATGCCATCGCCGCCAGCTTCAAGAACGCCGTAAAAGCGCAATACAGTCCGGACCTATGGAGGCCGATCGCCAAATCGGTCTTCGACAATCTCCGCCAAAAGAAACGCGACGCTCTGGTGTCTTATCTCGTCAACGCGTTAGAGCTCGAGAACGCAAATCAACTCTTCGAGCACTTTCTAGTGGACCCTGGCATGGAACCGGTGGTACAGACTTCCCGCCTGCGGCTAGCGATCTCATCGGTTCAAACCTTCGTACAGCGATGCCTTCTCAATCTGGAGAACGGCAATACCAGCCAGCCAGCACGCAATGTTGAGCCGCGCGCGATTCCCGCCGATAGGTGGGAGTGGATGAAACGCTATCGTGTCTGGCAGGCCAATCGCGAGATCTTTCTTTTCCCCGAGAACTGGATGGAGCCCGAGCTCCGGCTCGACAAGACTGACCTTTTCCAGGTGCTCGAGAGCGATCTGTTGCAGGGCGATGTCACCCGCGATTTGGTGGAGGATGCTTTCCTCACCTACTTGAAAGGGCTCGATGTTCGAGCCCGCCTCGACATCGTCGCGTCCTACTTGGACCAGGATGTGGTGAACGCGGAGCTCAGCACGCTACATGTCTTGGGCCGCACCTACCGGCATCCTCACAAGTTCTTCCACCGCACATACTTCAGCGGCGCGTGGTCCGGCTGGGAGGCCGTGATCCCCGACATCGAAAGCGACCACATCGCACTGGCAATCTGGCGAGGAAGACTAAATTTGTTTTGGCTGACATTCATTCCCAACCCACAACCTCCCGCCACTCCGCCCGACGGGACGAACTTAGCTAATCTGTTCAGCGATTCTCTGGCCAGCACTCACTTCGCCAAAAAGCAAGTGCAGATTCAGTTGCACTGGAGCGAGTTGCTCCAAGGCGAATGGAGCATCCGGACCTCCACTGATATCAATAAGTTCAAGGCGATAATCGTTCCGGACCTGGAGGAATTCGATCCCAGCAGCGTCCACATCCACGTTTCCAAGGAAGGCGATGATGACAGTGCCGGAGCCATTAGGATCCATGCCGATTTCCCTTATAGCTATGCCTATCCTAATTTGTGGCCGGTGCGAACGTTGATGAGAGGGGTTCAGCAAATTGATCAGGTGGTTCAAGGTGTTGCGTTCCGGGTAACCAGCAAGAACTGCGATCCTGACTGCGGACCTCAATACTGGCAGTTCGCTCCCTCAAACCCCTATAGCGCAACCGCCCCGGACGCCACGTTCTACGCTGGTTCGTCAAGTCTGACGTGCTCGTTTCGGACTTGGATCCAGACCGACGGCAGCAGTGTACCCACTTCCCAAACCATCCTCAACAGTGTAAGCAATTTCGCTTTGCTGACCACCTCGAACCCCGTCGAGCCTTCATTCTTGAATGCCGCTGAACCACTTTATATGGATGCCGGTGGCTTAGTCAGCCCGTTCTTCTTTAAGGACACCAGCAATCCAAACGCCGACAGCCAGCCGGCGTTGCTTGACGAACGTACATTCTTCGTTTTGCCTTCGCTAACCGAGATCGATCTTGGAGGGTATAACGGCTATGCGGTTCCACCAACGATGTCACAAGTTGATCAAAAGTTGATCACTGTCGTGTCGCAAGTACCAGCCGCAGGTGCTGTTCCCGTAAACCTCGGCGACCCTGTTTTTTCCCTTTTTCCCATGCAAGACTTGACCGATTGGGCCACTGGCCCCTCAATAGCCTTCTCGTACGGTGGCGTCGCAATTGGAAGGAGTGGCGGTATCCGAAACGGCAGTGACCCCATCACCCTCGCCACTAGTGCGCCAGCTGGCGGCGCTTCCGCCTCTACCACTTCTGGCGCTGCCAGCCCAATGATGCCCGGAGGGTTCATTGTTGTTGGGAAACAAGGCCTGGACCGGAAACAAGCGCAAGCTGTCCAGACAGCACAGGCTGGGTCGCGCAAAGCTCAACGCTTTATTCCAGCTCAAGACACCGTGAAAGAAAGAGAATCCTGATGCCCCATCAAAGTTTCCACAGCCTCGCAGACCTCAACACGGTCGGGCCGGATTACGTTGCAGTAAGGAGCCTAACTTACCAGTTTTTTTCCCATTTCCACCCCTATGTACCGTCATTGATCACGCGCCTGAATGATGTCGGCTTCACCGCACTGCAGGACTCCGATACCGAGTATCTCCCCCAACCGAACCCTCCTAGTGGTCAGCCTTTACAGCCTCTGAAGGTGATCCCAAGCAGCACCCGCGCGACGCTCGCGGAGAATGTGACTGGCAACCGTCCGAATGGAGGACCCGCCATACCCCTCTCCGCCGGTACACCATTAACCCTTCCCGACGGTACAACGGTCAGTGTGGCAGCCACAGCACTAGCCGCACCGGTTTCCTTTCAACTGCCGGGATTTCTTCCCATATCCTCCTCGAGTGGGATCCAGACCACGGGGGCACCCGACGCGATCGTTGTGCCGGATTCCACATCTGTCAAAATCACGTTGCCCGTCGGCGCGAACGCCGTGCTTAGTGTTGATGGAACCCCGGTGCAACTTCCGGCTGGAACCGCAGTCGCGATTCGCGGCGGCCTGCCGCAGCCCTTCTTCTATATCGACGACTTCGCCTCCCACTACAGTCCCGATCCAAATACTGTCCAGCAGCCCTACCCTGTCAAGGATCTCGACTTCACCGATCACGGCGCCTATTCCATCTACAACTGGGAGCTCTTCTTCCAGGCTCCCCTGCTGATCGCCATCCACCTAAGCCAGAATCAGAAATTTCAAGATGCACAGAACTGGTTTCATTACATCTTCAATCCGACCGACAATACCCTCGGCCCGACTCCCGAACGTTTCTGGAGAGTTCAGCCTTTCCAATACACCGATATTCGGATGATCGAGCAGATTTTGATCAATCTCACCCAAACCCAGGACGGCCCGCTATTTGATCAAACTGTCAACAGCATCACCGAGTGGATGAAGCATCCATTCCAGCCGTGGGCTGTGGCGAAATTCCGGCCCACCGCCTATATGCTCAAGACCGTGATGGCCTATCTCGATAACCTCATCGCATGGGGCGACTCTTTGTTCCAGCAATACACTATCGAAACCGTCAACGAGGCCACGCAGATTTACGTCATGGCCGCCAACTTACTTGGTCCCAAGCCACAGGCCGTTCCAAAAAAGGGATCGGTGAAACAGCTCACCTACAACAACCTGAGAAGTGCCTCGCTCGACCGCTTTGGCAACGCCATGGCCGACATGGAAGTGGATATTCCTTTCGACATCGCGCCTCGCGCCGGTTCCGGCACCGGCCCCAATGGCTCTCAGATACTGCCCAGTATCGGGAAGACGCTCTACTTCTGTATTCCGCGAAACGATAAGCTCCTCGGCTACTGGGATACCGTGGCGGACCGGTTGTTCAAGATTCACAACAGTCTCAACCTCCAAGGCGTGTCTCAGCAGCTTCCGTTATTCGATCCCCCCATCGATCCCGCGCTCCTGGTCCGCGCAACGGCAGCCGGCTTGGACGTGAACGCCATCGTGAGCGGACTCAATCAACCTCTGCCGCTAGTCAGATTCCAACTTCTCGCCGCCAGAGCGGCGGAAATCTGTGAGGAAGTAAAGTCCCTGGGCGCCAATCTACTTGCCGCTATCGAGAAACAGGATAACGAAGCGCTCTCTCTACTGCGCGCCAAGCATGAGGACGCGATCCTGCGACTTGCGAACATTGTGAAGTACTCGCAATGGCAGGAGGCCGGCAAAGCCACACAAGCTCTGCAACTCTCGTTGGGGAGTGCCATCCAGAGGTATGCCTATTATCAGAAGATCTTGGGCCGAACAGATGCTCAGATCCAGAGCAGCATTTCCCAGTTGGGAGTGCTCGATCAGAGTGGGATTCCCCAGCTGGGAGCGCTCAAGCAGACCAGCCTCGAACATTTGACATTCTCCCAGTCCGATGCCTCCAGCGAGCCGCAGATGGTGCTCGATCCTATCGCACCGAACATCTCGCAGGATGCGACCTCGGTGAGTGATGGAGAGATCAAGACTCTGAGCAATTATGAAGTGGAAGAATTGGACAAGCTATCCACGGCCCATGATTTTCAAATGGCGGCGACCGTCATTGAGGCCCTGAACGGCATACTATCCTTTATCCCTGAGTCTCACGCCCATGTCGCACCGATTGGTCTTGGTTTGACTGCGGAGTTTGGTGGCACAAATTTACACAATAACCTTTCCAGCCTGGCGTCCGTTTCTCGGGCCAATGCCGAAAAGTATTCGTTTGAAGCCAACAGGGCCGCCAAGCTCGGATCTTATTCCCGTCGCGAGCTCGAATGGACGTTCCAGAGCAACTCCGCCAAGAGCGATATCAACCAGATCTTCAAGCAGATCCGCGCCGCACAAATCCGCGAAGCCATAGCAGTGTATGAATTCGAGAGCCAGCTGATCCAAAGGGTGAACGCACAGCAGGTTGTTGATTTCTTGGAGGGGAATGACATCAGCGGAGGCTTTTCCGAAAAGGAAACAACGATCGGCTTCTATACCTTGATGAAGCGTCAGGTTAAAGCGATCTACGCCAATGCGTTCCAACTCGCTTACGCAGTCGCCAAAAAGGCCGAACGGGCACTGCAAAACGAGTTGGGCGATCCATCTCTGAACTACATTCAGTTTAACTACCTTGACGGCAATGAAGGATTGCTCGCCGGTGAAAAGTTGCTCCTCGACGTGAAAGCCATGGAGATGGCCTACCATGACCTCAACCAGCGCGAGTACGAGTTGACCAAACACGTCAGCCTCTTGCAGGTCGATCCTCGAGCCCTTATACAACTCCGAGCTACTGGCAACTGCACGTTCACCATGCCGGAGGAGATGTTTGATATGGAT
>Ga0207060_10171_pt1 | contig 24284 bp, 20 predicted proteins | sample Alteio_BWMinCont_30_FD_153270 | JGI IMG/M metagenome (GOLD analysis project Ga0207060, IMG submission 153270) | Enriched cells from forest soil in Barre Woods Harvard Forest LTER site, Petersham, Massachusetts, United States -... | ecosystem: Environmental > Terrestrial > Soil > Temperate forest >...
GAACGGTATATCAATAGTCAAAACAAAAACCAATAATCATGAAGAAGATCCATTTAGCAATATTATTATTAACCGGCGGCCTGATCTTGGGCGGCCTGTCATCGTGCGTGTTTAATTGTGTGCATGGGTCGGGCCATGTAGTATCTGAAGACCGCAAGGTGTCGGATTTTAGCAAGATCAGCATTTCGGGCGGTTACAAGGTGATCTTAAAACAAGATAGCTCCCTTTCACTAAAGGTTACCGCCGATGATAATTTGCAGAAATACATTAAGACCGAAGTTGATGGCGACAGGCTACGTATTTACAGCAAAAGAAGTTTGTGCAATAACGGCCAGCTGACTATAAATATTGGCGTTCGCAGCCTGGAAGAAATAAAGGCATCCGGGGCGGTTGAGGTTGAATCAGACGGCAAGATACATACCCAGGACCTTCATTTCAAGCTATCGGGCGCTACAAAAATAACCATGGACCTTACCGCCGCCCATGTAACCACCAGCAGCAGCGGCGCCACCGAATTGAATTTAAAGGGACAGGCTACTTCACATGATATTGACATGAGCGGCGTAGGCCATGTTTACGCATTTGATTTTGTAGTAGGCAGCTGCGATATACAAACCTCGGGCGCCGGGCATAGCGAAGTCAATGTACTAAACTCATTGAGCGTACATTCAAGCGGTGCATCCGAAGTAAGGTACAAGGGCAACCCTTCGAACGTGACCAATGATAAATCGGGTGCTTCGTCTGTTGAGAAAGTGAATTGATTGAGTCCGAAAGTCCGGAAGCCGGAAAGTCTGGAAGCAACTATTAACCTTTATTTTATTTTTACCACAAAGTTCACAAAGGAAAGGCACAAGGTTCACGGAGTTTTTTTGTTGTGAAATCATAAGATATTCCTTATTTTCGTTTTCAACCTAATCTGAGATCGTCATGAGGAAATTTAAGAAGGTATTGCTATATGCCGTGATCCTAATTATTCTAATTATTGTTGGCGCCCTTTCGTATGTTACTTTGGCTTTGCCAAATGTTGGCGACCCGCAGGATATTAAGGTAGAGTTAACCCCGCAAAGAATCGCCCGCGGGGAATACCTGGCCAACCATGTCACCATTTGTGTCGATTGCCATTCCAAGCGCGACTGGACTAAATTTGCCGGGCCGATGGTGCCGGGAAGCATAGGCGGCGGCGGTGAAATTTTTGATCAGAAAGTCGGTTTCCCCGGCTCGGTGCATGTGCCTGATATTACACCATATAAATTAAAAGGATGGACGGATGGTGAAATATTCCGCGCTATCACCTGCGGGGTGCGTAAAAATGGCAATGCCATTTTTCCCCTTATGCCCTGGCCATATTACTCAAAATTATGCAGGGAGGATGTTTATTCACTGATTGCCTATTTGCGTACATTGAAGCCAATTAAGGCCGATTACCCCAAATCAACACTTGATTTTCCGCTCAATATCCTGGTGCATACCATGCCCCAAAAAGCCGAATTGAGTGAAATGCCATCTCCGGCCGATACCCTTAAATATGGCGAATATATGACCCGCTCATCGGCCTGCATCGAATGCCACACCCAGGAAGTTAAGGGCAAGCAGGTACCCGGCATGCAATTTGCTGGCGGGCGCGAATTTATGATCAACGGAAATACCATACGTTCGGCCAATATTACACAGGATAAACTCACAGGAATTGGTACCTGGACCGAAGCCCAGTTTTTAGCGAGGTTTAAGTTATTTAACGAACCTTCAAAAACGATCGCGGTATCGCCAACCGATTTTCAATCCATCATGCCCTGGTATGATTACGGTGGTATGAAAGAAAGCGATTTGAAATCAATCTACGCTTATTTGCGGACCATTAAGCCTATTAGTAATAAAGTAGTTAAATTCCAGGCTGGTAACCTTATCGCGTCCAAATAATGGGTGAATTAGTGAATTAGTGATTGATTGACCTATTGATATATTGATTTTTGCCTTTTTTGATGATCGGGCAGATGTAGCAAGCTGACGCTCTCCATTTTTATTTTCCGACTTCCCACTTCGGACTTCGGACTTCGCAACTCCCAGACTTTTTTCCTACCTTTGCCCCTCCCAAATCATTAAAAATAATACCAGTAAAAAGATGAATATTTCACAGGAAAAAATAGATAACCTGAACGCAGTTGTAAAGATCAATATCAATCCCGAAGATTACCAGCCACGCGTTGATAAAGCAATAAAAGACCAGGCAAAAAAAGCTAAAATTCCGGGCTTCCGCCCGGGAATGGTGCCCGCATCGCACATAAAAAGAATGTATGGAAAAAGCATTTTGGTTGATGAGATCAATAACATGCTTTCGGATACTTTAAATAAATACATCCAGGATGAGCAGCTTGAAGTTTTAGGGCAACCCCTGCCCAGGCTTGAGGAAGACAAGCACTACAATTGGGATTTTGCCGATAATTTCGAATTTAATTACGAAGTAGGGCTGGCCCCCGATTTTAAAATTGATTTTTCGGCAGACGACCATTTAATACAATATACTATCAAAGTTGATGAGGAAACTTTAGCCTCGCGTATTAAAAATATCCGCAGAAGCTATGGCAAAATGACAAATCCTGACGTATCGGCAGACGGGGATGTACTTTACGGCGAATTAGTCCAGCTTTCGCCCGATGGTTCTGTTTTTGAGGATGGGATAAGCAACACGGCGTCGGTCCGTTTAGACCAAATAAAGGATGATGCGATCAAAGCATCCCTTATTGGTTTGGAAAGAGGCGCCGAAGTAACGCTGGATATTCAAAAAGCTTTTAATAGCGAGGCGGCCAAGGTTGCAGGGTTGTTAAAAATCGATGAAGAAACGGCAGCAGATGTAAGGTCGGATTTCCGCCTGACGGTAAAAAATGTTAACCGTTTAGAAGAAAGCGACCTTAACCAGGAGTTCTTTGACAAATTATTTGGTGAGGGTACAGTAACAACGGAGGAAGGCTTCAGGGAGAAAATTACCGCGGAGCTGGAATCTATGATGGTGCAGGATTCCGAACGCAAATTGCGCGACGATATTTATAAATACAGCCTTAACAAAGTGCAATTCGACCTGCCCGACGAGTTTTTGAAGCGCTGGCTAAAAGCGAGCAACGACAAATTAACGGTTGAAGAGCTTACAGGCGGATATGACGATTTCGCTAAAAACCTTAAGTGGACGCTGATTGAAAATAAGGTGATAAAAGAAAACGATATCGAGATACAGTACGAAGAAGTTTTTGAGCTGGCTAAACAACGTTTGGATGAGCAGTTCAGGATGTACAGCCCGCAAGCCTTAAGCGATGAACAATTAGGCCAGTACACGGTTCAATATTTGCAAAATAAAGACAATGCAAATAAGATTTTTGAAGAAGTGAAGGCTTACAGGGTGTTCGAATATATTAAAAGCGTTGTTACTTTAGAGCAGAAGGAAATACTTTATACTGATTTTCAGGGTATTTAAGTCCGAAAGTCAGAAAAGTCCGGAAGTCCGAAAGAAGCTGCATTAAATGCCGTTATACTTCCTTTTTACTTCCGGACTCCACCAATAATTTTACTTTAAAAAAACTTTCTGTTAACAAAAGTATTTAAGTAACAACTATATTTATTGCGGTTTAAAAGCCGCCCTTCAACAAAAAAATCATGAGCAACATTGATAAAAACGAATTCAGAAAGTATGCTGTTAAGCATCATCGTATTAACAGTATTTATGTAGATAAATTTATTGCAGGCGTAGATAAAAGCACCCTTCCGACAGGTATAACAGGCATGACGCCGTACATCATCGAGGAGCGCCAGCTTAACGTAGCACAGATGGATGTGTTCTCGCGCCTGATGATGGACCGTATCATTTTCCTGGGCGATGCGATTTATGAAAATATTGCAAACATTATCCAGGCTCAATTGCTATTCCTACAATCGGCGGATGCTAAACGGGATATACAGATATATATCAACTCTCCCGGGGGATCGGTTTATGCCGGTTTGGGCATTTATGATACGATGCAATTTATATCAAACGATGTAGCTACAATTTGTACCGGTATGGCCGCTTCGATGGCAGCTGTACTGTTATGTGCTGGCACTGAGGGAAAAAGGGCGGCATTACCGCATGCAAGGGTAATGATCCACCAGCCATCGGGCGGCGCACAGGGGCAGCAGTCGGATATTGAAATTACGTATCACGAGATCACCAAATTGAAAAAAGAATTATACCAGATCATTGCCGATCACAGCGGTGCTTCATTTGATAAAGTTTGGGAAGCGTCGGACCGTGACCACTGGATGATTGCCGAGGAAGCAAAGGAATTTGGTATGGTTGATGAGATTTTACGCGGCACTAAAGGGAAGAAGTGATTTTAGTGGTTAGAGCTCGGAGATTAGAGATTGGCAGGACAGGAATTATTTTTTCTAATCTCTGGTCTCCAGCCTCTAATCTCTTCAACAGCAACGTAACAAAACGGCGGGAAACCCCGTAAACACTAAATCCCCTTGTACTAATAAAAGCTTTCTACTGCCGGATTTTCGATCTTTTCGGATTTTCGGACTTTTTTTACTAATTTTGAATAAGAAAAACAAATCAAATGAATAAAAGCAGCAAGGAAATCAGGTGTTCATTTTGTGGAGCCGGAAAACAGGATTCACTGATGCTGATAGCCGGGCTTGATGCACATATTTGTGACAAATGCGTTAACCAGGCAAATGAAATACTGGCTGAAGAGCTGAAAGTGAGGAAGGTGAAATCATCACCGTCGTCACCCGCTATGTTGAAGCCGGCAGAAATAAAAGCCCATCTTGATCAATACGTGATCGGGCAGGATGATGCAAAAAAAGTATTGGCAGTCGCCGTATATAACCACTATAAAAGATTGAACCAGCGGATTGAGAAGGATGAGGTGGAACTGGAAAAATCAAACATTATAATGGTGGGCGAAACAGGCACCGGCAAAACTTTGCTTGCCAAAACCCTCGCTAAAGTTTTAAATGTGCCTTTTTGCATTTGCGATGCCACAGTTTTAACCGAAGCTGGTTATGTAGGCGAAGATGTGGAAAGTATCCTCACCCGTTTGCTGCAGTCGGCTGATTATGATGTGGCTACCGCCGAAAGGGGTATTGTTTATATTGATGAGGTTGATAAAATAGCGCGCAAAAGCGATAACGCTTCTATCACCCGTGATGTATCCGGCGAAGGCGTACAACAAGCTTTGTTGAAAATACTTGAAGGCACGATGGTGAACGTACCACCCCAGGGTGGCCGTAAGCACCCCGATCAAAAAATGATCACCGTGAATACCAATAATATCCTGTTTATATGCGGCGGCGCATTTGATGGCATCGAACGAAAGATAGCTAACCGCCTGCGTACACAAACCGTGGGCTACAAAATGAAACGCGACGACGGCGAGGTCGATCTAAAGAATCTTTACAAATACATCTCACCTCAGGATTTAAAATCATTCGGGTTAATTCCCGAGTTGATTGGCCGTTTGCCGATATTGACCTATCTGAACCCATTGGACAGGCAGGCATTGCAAAATATTTTAACCGAGCCAAAAAACTCGTTACTAAAACAGTATAGAAAATTGTTCGAATATGAGGGCGTAAAGCTTGAATTCGACGATGATGTGCTTGATTTTATTGTGGATAAAGCAGTGGAGTTTAAGCTTGGCGCCCGTGGCCTGCGTTCGATATGCGAAGCGATAATGATAGATGCGATGTTTGAATTCCCTTCGAAAAAAGACATCAAACGTTTAAATATCACTTTGGATTACGCCCACGAAAAATTCGAGAAATCAGACCTGAAAAAATTAAAGGTGGCTTAATCATAAGCAAATAACCAAATTCTTATATTTGTAATAGCATGAACCCTGGTTAACGCCGGGGTTTGTTGTTTGCCCCCTGGCCCCCTAAAGGGGGAACGAACGTAACGTCAATAAATACGAATGCCTATGACTGAGCAACCAGATATAAAAAAGAATCAACAGCTGATTGAAAAGGAAAACAAAGCCACAGAGGTAAAAGGCTCGATAATACCGGGCCTGAAAACCAAGGAAGCTATTGTAGCCAACTGGCTGCCGCGTTACACCGGCCGCACACTATCCGAATTTGGCCAGTATATTATACTCACCAACTTTTCAAGATATATCCAGCTGTTTTCGCTGTGGAACGATAATGCGCCGATCTTAGGTATTGATAAACCTATGCAAAGCGTAACGGCCAACGGCATCACTATTATCAACTTTGGTATGGGCAGTTCCGTTGCAGCCACTATTATGGACCTGCTGACGGCGGTACACCCCAAAGCAATTATTTTTTTAGGGAAATGCGGCGGTTTAAAAAAGAAAAATAATGTCGGCGATTTAGTATTGCCGATAGCTGCAATCAGGGGAGAAGGTACTTCAAACGATTATTTACCCCCCGAAGTGCCTGCGCTGCCTGCATTCGCCCTCCAAAAAGCTATCTCAACCACCATCCGGGATTACGGCCGCGATTACTGGACAGGTACCTGCTATACCACCAACCGCCGCGTTTGGGAGCACGACAGGGAATTTAAAAAATACCTGAAAAAATTACGGGCAATGGCTATAGATATGGAAACCGCCACCATATTTACCACCGGTTTTGCCAATAAGATCCCAACCGGCGCTCTGCTGCTCATCTCCGATCAGCCAATGATCCCCGAAGGTGTTAAAACCGCCGAAAGTGATTCAGCCGTAACCGAAGATTTTGTAGAGACGCATTTACGCATCGGGATCGAATCTTTGAAGCAACTCATTAATAATGGGTTGACGGTGAAGCATTTGATTTTTTAGTTGATTAGGTAAGTAAGTTCTGATGATCTAAAACTCTATAAACCTAATCAACTTAATCAACCACTCACTTAATCAACTTACTACATAGATATATCACATAAGAAAGCTAATTTTGAGACATAATCCATTTCCTTTAGTGAATTGGCAGACAAGAAATTATGTGGTACAACAATATATTAGAAACCATCGGCAATACGCCTATGGTGAAGCTGAATAAGATAACTAAAGACATCCCGGCGACGGTTTTGGCTAAGATCGAAACAACTAATCCTGGTAACTCCATTAAGGACCGCATGGCCCTTAAAATGATAGAGGATGCCGAAAAAAGCGGCAAGCTTAAACCCGGCGGGACTATTATTGAAGGTACGTCCGGTAATACCGGTATGGGTTTGGCCATTGCCGCCGTAATAAAAGGCTATAAATGTATTTTTACCAGTACCGATAAGCAGTCGAAGGAGAAGTTTGATGCCCTGCGCGCTTTTGGGGCTGAGGTAATTGTTTGTCCCACCAGTGTGGATCCGGAAGATGCGCGTTCATATTATTCTGTTTCCTCTCGTTTGGAGCGCGAGGTGCCTAATTCGTGGAAACCGAACCAGTACGATAACTTATCAAATACTGACGCCCATTATGAGCAAACCGGCCCTGAAATATGGGAGCAAACCGAAGGTAAGATCACGCACCTGGTGGCAGGCGTGGGCACAGGAGGCACTATATCAGGCATTGCAAAATATTTGAAGGAGAAAAATCCTGCAGTACAGGTTCTTGGGATCGATACGTACGGCTCGGTATTTAAAAAATATAAGGAAACAGGGATACTGGACAAAAACGAGATATACCCTTATATCACCGAAGGCATAGGCGAGGATTTTTTGCCGCGCAACGTCGATTTTAGCTTGATAGATCATTTTGAAAAAGTAACCGATAAAGACGCCGCCCTAATGACCCGCGAGATCGCCCGCAAAGAAGGCATTTTTGCCGGCAACTCAACCGGCTCGGCCATTGCCGGGGTGTTGCAGATGAAGGACAGGTTTAAGCAAGGCGACGTTGTGGTAGTCATCTTCCCTGACCATGGTTCCCGCTACATGGGCAAAATGTACAACGATGACTGGCTCCGCGACCGCGGATTTTTGAAAGACGGAAAACTCACAGCCAAAGATATTGTTCAGAAAAAGGAAAACCAGCAGATCGTTACCATCGATTGTGAGAAAACGGTTTTAGAGGCTATCAACACCATAAAATCGCTCAATATTTCGCAGATACCTGTTACACAAAAAGGCATGGTCATAGGCAAGATCACCGAGAGCGATATATTAGCCGCTTTCATAGAAAACCCATCCATCAAATCCCAGCCGATAAAAAATATCACCACCGCACCGTTCCCTTTTGTTGATCTCAATACTTCTATTGACAGAATCTCAGCGATGATCAATAAAGATAATATTGCCGTACTGGTGGAAAGCGAAGGGCAGATAGAGATCATTACGCAGTATGATATTATTAATGCGATATCCGCTTGAGAAAAAATTCCTATCGTACAGCAAATTTAACCCTACATTTAGTCAAGATAATTTTCAAAGACATGAACTATCAAAGCTATAATAGAAATTTAAACCATGATTTAAATAAATTCGAACTCGAAAAAGCTATAGAGCTAAGAAACTTTGAAATAGATAACTTTTGGAAAAGAGGTTGGTTTTTTGGAGCATTATTAATTGCTTTATTTGCTGCTTATTACACTTTAAAAAAAGGTGGTCTACCTAATTGGGCGCTCTGTGCGTCATTGGTTGTTTTTTTAGTTTCTTTTGTCCAAGGGTTAATGAATAGGGGTAGTAAATACTGGCAGGAAAGATGGGAATATGTAACTAAAAATAAGGAAGCAGCATTAAGGATAAACTTGACAAGAACGAGAAACCCAAGGTGGACGGGAAAAGTAGATAACGAAATTGTTTTTCGGGAAAGAGCTTTGATAGATGCATGTATTTTAGCAAAAGAAGAAAATTGGTTTACAAGTAGTAAACGATGTTCAGTATCAAAATTAACTTTCCTAATATGGGATTTATTGACAATCTGCAGTCTCTCTATTTGGATAAGGGAGATTTTGCTCAGGATATTTAGGTTGGAAGAAACAAATTGTATTAAATTGGTAGAATTATTGGGTTTTCATTTAGTCATATTTTCCTATGTAGTCATATTTTTTATTAGCGGTAAGGTGTTTGAACCTTTAGCGAAAGACACGGAAGATTATTATAGAAAGCACCGGCAGTCGAAAAGTAAATATTATCCTTTAAGTGAAGCATATGTAAATAATGAGAATTTTGAAATGGAATGAAGGACTGTAGTTTGTTGGAAAAGAGTATGCTTAAATAATTGTGTCAAGTTACGAATTTTATAACTTGACACAATTATTTGAGCACTACCTTGGAAAATGACCTTAATCTTCAAATTACCAAATCTTCAAATTCCCTCACCATTTCTTAAATATCACAAACACCGCCAGAACGATCAATCCGAAACCAACCAAATGGTTCCAGGCAAGTTTTTCTGATTTAAAGAAAACAAGGGTAAATACCATAAATACGGTTAAGGTTATGGCTTCCTGTATGGTTTTTAATTGAACCAAACTATACGGGCCGCCATCGCCTTTAAAACCTGCTCGGTTGGCGGGGACCTGGAACAGGTATTCAAAAAAAGCCAGCCCCCAGCTGATCATAATAATGGCGAATAATCCCAGGTTTTTGCCCCAGTCGTATTCTTTAAATTTTAAATGCCCGTACCAGGCAAAAGTCATAAAGGTGTTTGAGATGACCAGGAAGATGATAGTTTTTAAGCCGCGCATAACTGACAGGATATTAATTTATCAATATGTGATAGACAAGCGTTTTGTTTTGCCGGTTAAAGGTTTGATAAAAAAGTATCACAAACAAATAATTTTTAAATTTTCAAATCACTGCAGCCTTTTCCATGCCAGTTCCTTTGTGTACCGCTCGTTTAAAGCCGGGCCGGGGTGTACCAGGATAAAAACGGCGGTCCCTTTTTCCCTTGCGAAGGGATTTTCGACTTCACCCACCTTGCGGTAACTTTCCAGGCACGATTTAAAACTGTCAACGTTTCCGCCGCCCTGGTCGTCTACGTAAATAATAAACTGGCCGTCGAGATGATTAGGCGCCCATAGGGTAAAGCTGCTATTGAGGGATATAACGTCGGGTAAATGATAGGGTTTGCCCAGGTAGTGTATAGCGCCGGCTTCGCCGTAGTTATCAGCATATATCTGGGTATGCTTTTGTTGCTCGGGCGTAAGGCTATGGTATGCTTTGGCAACCAGCGCGGTCATTTCATCCCATCCAAGCATATCTCCATAATCCTGCGTGGTTTTGTGCACTTTATGATCCTCCCAGGTTACAGCAGCCTGCATAAAAGAGAGGTTTTGATCAGCAAACCTGAAAAAAGCCAGTGTTTGGTTAAAAGATAAAATGGGCAGCACTATCGGGAATAAAATTAAGTTGGGTATAGTAAAGATGGCTATTACTGCGCCCCGAAGCAGGTAACCGCTTGCTTTCAGCCATCTTTCAAACCCAAAACCGCCGGCGGCAAACAGCATGGGGTACGCGCCAAATAAATAATAGCTTTTGCCGTTCATCACCAATAAAAAAGTAAAGATCAGCACAAATGCAATGGCAAGGAACTGGAACTTGTGCAGTCGCACTGAAAATAATAAAAATATGAACCCGGTTAGCCAAACAAATAAAGCAATGCCGTTAACCATTAATTCCTGCATAATAAAATCGGATGGTTTAATATAGTCCAGCTGCTCTTTTTGCAAGGTCTTCATGTGGGTAACTACCGGCAGATGATGGGTAAGCTGCCAGATAAGATTTGGCAGAAATATAAGCAACGCCAATAAGGCCGCCCCGATAATATGCCTGTTTAGCAGCATTTTACGCTGTTTGCTGATGGCAATGCCGAATATTAATGCAAAAGTGAAAAATGCCATGGAGTATTTGGTCAGCAAGCCAAAACCAACCACCACGCCAAGCCAGTACAAATATTTAACCGACGATGTATTGCTGTATTTTGTAAGCAGCCAAACTGCCATCACCCACCAAAGCTGATCGAATACGACCGGTTGAAACAGGTAACCGCTTGCTGCGAATGCCGGGGAAAATATCATGGCCAGGCAGGCGAGGGCTATCGCGAATTTTTTACCGCCCAGCTCAACTGTAATCAACCCGGTGAACCAAACAATAAGCCCGCTGCAAATGGTAGTAAATATACGTGCTGCAAAAACCGAATTACCAAAAATTACAGTAGTGATCTTTGCCAGCAGGGCAATAAATGGCGGCACTTCCTTATACCCCCAGGCTAAATGATCGGCAAGCACGAGGTGCAAAAACTCATCCCTGTGAAAACCGAAATGCGATATCGCAAATAAGTTTAAACATATTTTAACCAATACAAAGATCAGTATAAAGCTGGCGTAGGTTGATCTCCGGTTTTGATAGGGCATTTATAATGGGGTTTGGAGCGAATATAGTGATTTGAGGTGAAAGGTTAAAGGTGAAAGGCGAAAGGTAAATTTATCTTCAACCTTTTACCTTTCGCCTTTTCCCTTTAACATCCCTTCACACTCTCGTAATATCCGCCCCAAGCGCAATCAGGCGCTTATCAATATACTGGTAGCCGCGTTCTATCTGTTCGATATTATAAATGGTCGATTTGCCTTTTGCCGATAACGCAGCTATAAGCAAGGCTACACCGGCACGTATATCAGGCGAGGTCATCGAGATGCCGCGTAATTGCACATGTTTATCAAGGCCGATAACAGTGGCGCGGTGCGGGTCGCATAAAATGATCTGTGCGCCCATGTCCAGCAGTTTATCTACAAAAAACAGCCGGCTTTCAAACATTTTCTGATGGATCAATACGGACCCTTTGGCTTGCGTGGCAATAACAAGGCAAATACTGAGCAGGTCCGGGGTAAAGCCGGGCCAGGGAGCATCGGCAATGGTCAGGATAGAGCCGTCAATATAGGTCTCTATTTCGTAATGCTTTTGCGATGGGATATAAATATCATCATCTCTTAATTCAAACTGTATGCCTAATCGTCTGAAAACATCAGGGATCATGCCCAGTTCATGGTAATGCACGTTTTTAATAGTGATCTCCGATTCCGTCATGGCCGCTAAGCCGATGAATGAACCGATCTCTATCATATCCGGCAGTAAACGGTGGTCGGTGCCGCCCAATTCCTTCACACCTTCAATTGTTAACAGGTTTGAGCCCATGCCACTTATTTTTGCGCCCATGCGGGTCAGCATTTTGCACAATTGCTGCAAATACGGTTCACAGGCGGCGTTGTATATAGTGGTAGTGCCTTTCGCTAAAACAGCGGCCATAACAATATTGGCCGTGCCCGTTACGGATGCTTCATCCAATAGTATGTAGGTGCCTTTTAAGTTGGAGGCATCTACATTAAAAAAGCCGTTGGCCGGGTTATAATCAAACCGGGCGCCAAGCTTTTCGAAACCGAGGAAGTGCGTATCCAGCCTGCGGCGGCCAATTTTATCGCCACCGGGTTTTGGTATAGATGCTTTACCAAAGCGGGCCAATAACGGCCCAACGATCATAATGGAACCGCGCAGACCGCCGCCTTTTTCTTTAAACTCGTCCGACAGGAAAAAATTAAGGTCGATATTCTTTGCTTCAAAACTATAAGTATCCGGCGCCATGCGTTCAACGGTAACGCCCATATCGCCCAACAATTCTATTAGTTTATTAACATCTTTTATGTCGGGGATATTGCTGATGGTTATTTTTTCGCTGGTTAAAAGCACTGCGGAAATAACCTGCAAAGCCTCGTTTTTAGCGCCCTGGGGAATAATTTCGCCCTTTAGCCGTTTGCCGCCGTTTATTACAAATGCGTTGGTCATAATTGTTCATGGTTCATGGTTCATAGTTCATAGTTGATTTTTCTTTGGCTATGAACCATCAACCATGAACTATGAACCAGCATTAATACTTCTTAGCCCCACCGGTATTGCGGTTGCGGTTTTGGTTATTGTTGTTGCGGGGATTATTATTATTGTTATTCGTCCGCCCACGGTTATTCTGGTTATTATTGGTGCGTCCGCGGTTGTTTTGATTGTTGTTACTATTGTGAGGAAGCGGACGGTATTCAACCCGGTTAAGGTTTACGTTTTCCTCGAGCTTTAACTGGCCGCCCGATAAATTATAAAGGTCTGATAATATCATTTCATCGGTTACCGAATCTTTGTTCCACTGTACATAAGCCATTTTCATAAAATTGGCTACGGCTTGTACCATGTGCCTTTTGCGCTCGGGGTCGTCAATGCTTTTGGCCTTTTCGATCATCAATTCGATAGTTTTACCGTAATGTTTATACTTAATACGCTGGTGCGGATATTTTAATGGCTCGGGCTTAAGATGAATGGCATCGGGCGAAGGTTTAGGATACGGTGAATCCACATCGATCTGGAAATCGGATATGATATGCAAATGGTCCCAAAGTTTATGTTTAAAGTCGGCTACATCGCGCAGGTGAGGATTTAAAAAGCCCATCAGGTCAATCACCACCTGGGCATAGCGGTTGCGTTCTTCTTTTGTGGGCAGCGCAACAATATACTTAACCATATTTTGTACGTTGCGGCCATATTCCGACAGGATAAGCTTATTCCTGGTTGAGTTATAATCAAAATTTTCGGGCATAGTTTATTTATCTATGTTAATATTTTTATGTTTAATGAAAAGTTTTAAATCAGCGCAGAAACCATTTCCCGGTTTAACGGGGCCTGGCAGGCTAAAGTTGAATTGTATTGAAGTAGTAACGCAAATATAGTGCAAATGTGTTAGAGTGCAAATTTTGTTTTTGAGTCCGGAAGTCGGTAAGTCCGGAAGAAAAAAGTGAAAAGCCTTAAAGTCCAAAAAAGGGTCAAAAGATACGGTGCAACATTTTAACTTTACAACCTTACAACATTACAACCAAATGCAAACTCCATCAATCATCATTACCAAAATTGATATTTACCGCTTCAACATACCCATGGAGCCGTTCACCATAGCCACCGGGACTATGGACTATGCCCAAAATGTTTTCATCCGCGTGCATACCAATGCCGGGTTTTATGGGGTTGGAGAATGTTCAGCTTTCCCGGCTATTGTCGGCGAAACCCAGGATACCTGTTTAATAATGGCACGTGAATTTGCAAAGTTATGGAAGGACAAGGATGCCCTTGATATCCCCGCCCGCTTGCAAGACCTGCATAATTTTATAGCAGGTAACACCACCATCAAAAGCGCGTTTGACATGGCGCTTTACGATATAGCCGCCAAAAATGCCGGCTTACCGCTTTACCGGTTTTTAGGCGGCGAGACGCGGGTTGTCGAATCGGACATCACTATCGGGATAGCGGCCCCCGTTGTAATGGCAGGTAAGGCTTTAATATTTAAAGGTTCAGGCGCCAAAATACTTAAAGTGAAACTGGGGAAAAATGCAGCGGAGGATGTTGAACGTATTAAACAGATCCGTGAAGCCATTGGCAATGAACTAAAAATACGCATTGACGCTAACCAGGGTTGGGGCTTTGACGATGCCGTTTTTGCTTTGCAGGCTATAGCCGAATATAATATTGAATTTTGCGAACAGCCCTTGCGCACCTGGTATGACGACCGCCTGCCTGAATTAATGCGACTTTCCCCGGTTAAGATTATGGCAGATGAAAGTGTTTACAACCATCACGACGCCCGGAAGCAGATCAATAGCGGCTCGTGCAATTATATCAATATAAAGCTGGCAAAGTCCGGCGGTATTTATGAAGCCAAACAAATTCACGACATCGCCGCCTCGAAAGGCATTGCCTGCATGATGGGCGGTATGCTGGAGAGCCGTATCGCGTTAAGCGCCAAACTACATTTTGTTTACGCCAGCCCGAATATTAAATTTTATGATATGGATACTTGTCTGCTTGGCCACCTTGAAGACCCATGTGTGGGCGGGGTTACTTACGATGGCTATAAATTAAATATCGACGACACGCCTGGCATCGGCGCCGATGCTGACGATGGGTTTTTGAAAAAGTGCGAGAATCTTGATATATAATGGGAAATGAAAGAATCTTATAATATAATTTCGCCTCTTTTTATATATATAGTCGTTCCTATAGTTGGAGTAGTGTTTTATTTGATGTTAAGAAAAAGAATGATTTCTAAAGATGTGGTTAATCCCCCCATTAGGGAAATGTTTATAATTTTCTTTACTTACGGCGGGCTTTTGACCTTAATATTGACAACATTTTTTTGGGAATGGTCCGGATTGGCATCGCTCGGCGCATTTTACTTAATTATATTCGCGCCTATAGCAATGTTGATAGTTGCCTACAGACAATATAAGAAAAGAAAAACATCCATATATCATCGATGGATGTTTTATCTCGGTGCACTTTATTTTATTATTTCTCCTCTAACGTTTTTGATACTTTATCATTTTTCAAAAAACTAATCATTGGTGTTGACTTAACTCAGCAAAATATTTGTGAAACAGCGGTATAGTTTCAATCCCCTTATAGTAATTAAAAATATCATACTTCTCATTTGGCGAGTGCAAAGCATCACTATCCAGCCCGAAACCCATGAGCACCGTTTTTATGCCTAATTCAGCTTCAAATAAAGCAACTATGGGTATGCTGCCGCCACCGCGAGTAGGTATAGGCTCTTTTCCGAACGATTCCTTAATGGCTTTTTGCGCTGCACGGTAAGCGATGCTGTCTGTTGGGGTTACTGCAGGCTCCCCGCCATGGTGCGGGGTTATTTTTATTTTTACCGAGCGCGGCGCAATTTTTTTGAAATGATCAGTAAATAGCTTCGTGATCTCTTCGAAACCCTGGTTGGGCACCAGCCGCATTGAAATTTTGGCATGGGCGGTTGATGGCAATACAGTTTTGGCGCCTTCGCCGGTATATCCTCCCCAAATTCCGTTTACCTCAAGGGTAGGGCGGGTGCCGGTGCGTTCAAATGTAGTATAGCCTTTTTCGCCCCATAATTCATCCACGCCAAGGTCTTTTTTGTATTCGTCCTCATCATAAGGGGCATTATTGAGCGCTTTGCGTTCTTCTGCGGTTAATTCAATTACGTTGTCGTAAAAGCCGGGAATAGTAACGTGGTTATTTTCATCGTGCATCGAGGCGATCATCTGGGCCAGTATAGTCGCAGGATTAGCTACGGCACCGCCATACACGCCTGAGTGAAGATCACGGTTGGGGCCAGTTACTTCGACTTCAACGTAAGACAAGCCGCGCAGGCCGGTTTCGAGCGAAGGGTGTTCCATACTAATCATCGATGTATCCGAAATCAATACCACATCGGCCTTCAACCTGGTCTTATTCTGATTTACAAAAATCCCGAGATTTGATGAGCCAACTTCTTCTTCACCTTCTATCATAAATTTGATGTTGCAGGGCAAGGTATCGGTTTGCATCATCAGTTCAAATGCCTTTACATGCATATAGAACTGGCCCTTATCGTCACAGGCGCCGCGGGCGTATATTTTACCGTCACGTACGGTTGGTTCAAAGGGAGGTGTTTTCCATAATTCAAGCGGGTCGGCGGGTTGTACATCGTAATGTCCATATACCAAAACGGTAGGTTTTGATGGATCGATTATTTTTTCGCCGTAAACAATAGGGTTGCCGGCTGTCGGGCAAACTTCTATATTGTCAGCCCCGGCATCGCGCAGTTTTTGGGCCACGAAGTCGGCAGTATTTAATAGATCCTGTTTGTATTTTGGATCCGCGCTCACCGATGGGAAACGTAAGAGATCGAACAACTCGTCCAATAAGCGCTGTTTATGCGTCTCAACATATTGTTTTATAAGCTCCATTTTATAGATTTTGAAGCAAATATAAGGTTTGTTTTGCGTGAAAAAAGAGAATAATAGATAGGATCATCTTCGAAAAATCTAACCCATATATTCACGAGTGAAAAGCCACTTTAATGAGATTTGCCATTTTAGCACGACAGGGAAATAAGCCGCCCGGGAAAGTTCATTGCAAAAAAAATCTGCACCAAACAAATGGAACAGATTTTTTTAATAATATTTTAAGAGCAGGCTATTAATTTAAGTCAGCGCTACCAGTATCTTTCTTTTCGCCAAGGTCAGCACTACCGGTATCTTTTTTCTCGCCTAAGTCAGCACTACCAGTGTCTTTCTTTTCGCCAAGGTCAGCACTGCCAGTATCTTTCTTTTCGCCAAGGTCAGCACTACCAGTGTCTTTCTTTTCGCCAAGGTCAGCACTACCAGTGTCTTTCTTTTCGCCAAGGTCGGCACTGCCGGTATCTTTCTTTTCGCCTAAATCAGCGCTGCCGGTATCTTTCTTTTCGCCAAGGTCAGCACTACCAGTGTCTTTCTTTTCGCCAAGGTCAGCACTACCGGTATCTTTTTTCTCGCCAAGGTCGGCACTGCCGGTATCTTTTTTCTCGCCAAGGTCGGCACTGCCGGTATCTTTTTTCTCGCCTAAGTCAGCACTACCAGTATCTTTCTTTTCGCCAAGGTCAGCGCTACCAGTGTCTTTCTTTTCGCCAAGGTCAGCACTACCGGTATCTTTTTTCTCGCCAAGGTCGGCACTGCCGGTATCTTTTTTCTCGCCAAGGTCGGCACTGCCGGTATCTTTTTTCTCGCCTAAGTCAGCACTACCAGTATCTTTCTTTTCGCCAAGGTCAGCGCTACCAGTGTCTTTCTTTTCGCCAAGGTCAGCACTACCGGTATCTTTTTTCTCGCCAAGGTCGGCACTGCCGGTATCTTTTTTCTCGCCAAGGTCGGCACTGCCGGTATCTTTTTTCTCGCCTAAGTCAGCACTACCAGTATCTTTCTTTTCGCCAAGGTCAGCGCTACCAGTGTCTTTCTTTTCGCCAAGATCAGCGCTACCAGTATCTTTCTTTTCGCCTAAGTCAGCGCTGCCGGTATCTTTTTTCTCGCCTAAGTCAGCACTGCCGGTATCTTTTTTCTCGCCAAGGTCAGCACTGCCGGTATCTTTCTTTTCGCCAAGGTCGGCGCTGCCAGTATCTTTCTTCTCGCCAAGGTCAGCACTGCCGGTATCTTTCTTTTCGCCAAGGTCGGCGCTGCCAGTATCTTTCTTTTCAATTTTTGCAGATGAATTCGAATTGTCAGTAGAGTTTGTGCTCTTAGTTTGAGCTGAAGCCGAAATAGCCACGGCACTTAGAACAATTACTGCTGATAATAATAATTTTTTCATACGGGTTGTTTATGATTGTATACAGGTTATAAAATAATTTATCTATCGATTTTTATTAAAGCTTTATATCTTTTTTTAAGCTGCTTGCGTATAAATGCTTCGAAATATAGATTGAAAGTTTCATTTCGGCGTATTTAGCGCCTTAAGAAACAACAGCGTTAGAAAAAATCACTAAAGCTGTACGGGCAATCTTTATTCAAATTTTACCATTATAAGAACAGCGAAAACAAATTTTAGTTTCCAATAAAAAAATTTATTAATGGACTTATTTCCAGGAAGTTAAGATTGATTTTGAATTTTCTTATGCCATTTATCAGGGCAAAAATGAGCCAGCCGAAGCTGTTTGTTCATCAAAAAAATATTTATCAAATTAACTTATTGGCATCCAATAATTTATCTGAACCAAATTTATATAATACTTTTCAATAAACAAAATTTAATTACAAATAAACTTAAAGGCTATTTTAAGAAATTTCGCGGCGTTCAGGAGGGCTTACAAGCTCGTTTTAGCAGGGCAATGCAAAAATGTTTGCCGGCCATATTTATTCCTTTTCCCTGTTGTAAATTTGAATCAACCGATATCCGATATCTTACTAAAGGTTGTCGAAACTTGAGCTATGTTAACAAAATTTCTATCGCCTCTTTATTTTTTAACCTTATATTAGAAGGTGTTTAAAAATGATGTTTCAAATTGTTGTAAGTTAAGGTCAATCGCTATACAGATCAAGTTTTAGGCTGTTTTGTATAGAAAATATCGTTAAAATGATAAATATTTAACTAATAGAGTAATAATATAAAAGTAAATTATCATTTTTAAACAAACTCTTAGTTCCTTAGTTTTCAACATTGAAAGTTAAGCGGCTATTGTGATGTATAACCTTATATTAATTTGAACGTAATAGTGATTAAATGAAGAAAATTTTAAATTTTATCTTTTTTGCTTTGCTTGCATTTTCGGCTCACGCAAAAGGCGGCGGTGATGGTGCAGGCCAAGATACCACCGACGTGATAAAATTTAATAAACAAGGTTATGGAAATCGTTTAACCAATCCCGAACAAACAGTAGACGACGCCGGTAAAGCATTAGCAATTGCCAAAAGATTGGATTATAAAGAGGGTATCGGCGAAGCCTATCGTATTATGGGTATCGGCAATTACTATTTAAACCAACCGGTAAGGGCAATTGATGATTATTTGGCCGCGATCAATTACTTCACGCAAATTAAGGACATACGGAGCGAAGCTAGGGTTTACAACAATATAGGCGTTTTATACCGTGACAATGATCATGAGCTGGCATTAGAATTTTTTCAGAAATCGTTAACAATTGCCACAAAGCTGGCTGACAATCATTTAATAGCATCGCTATATTTAAATATCGGGCAAATATATTTCCGTAAAAAGAGTTATTACCAGGCTTTAAATTATGACAATAAAAGCACCGTTCTTTTTGCCGGTTTAAAAGACTCGGTGAACCTGATCCTCCTTATGCAAAACAAAGGATTGGTTTATTACAAATTAAATCAGTTTGATCAGGCTGAAAGCTTACTATCGGCAGCAAGTACCGGCGCAAAAAAATTAGACCTGAATGAATCCGTAGCAAGTATCGACCTTACCCTTGCCGCATTGTATATTGATAAAAATGATTTTAATAATGCCGAACAAGCTGTACAGGAAGGGCTGGTATTCTCGGGGATCATTAAAGATGAAAAATTAGTATCCGACTTTAAATATACCAGTTACCAGCTGGAGTTAAAGAGGAAAAACTACGGACAGGCTGTAACCGACCTTTACCAGATTTATAAGCAAGATAGCACTACTTCAATGCTGAATACCTCCACACAGATAAAATTATTTCGCGAACAGGTAAATCAACAGGCCAGGCAGCGGGAAAATGAAATTTTACTTCAGCGACAGCAATATGACCGCGTAAAGTTTATAGGCGTTGCGGTGACGGCTGGCCTGCTTTTGGTACTGGTGGGTGTGTTGATCAGTAACGTAAAGCGCAAGGCCAAAACTAATATCCAGCTTACCAACCTCAATGCTGAAGTCTCAAGGCAAAAAGACAACCTCGACCGCATCAACCATCACCTCGAAGAAATAATTGACGAAAGGACCAAAGACCTCCAGGTAAAAAATAAAAAGCTTTCCGAATACTCATCTTATCTGTCGCACCAGATACGCGGGCCGATTGCCACACTTAAAGGTTTAATGAACCTGGAAAGAGAAGGCCTGGTAGACCAGTCTGAATGTATAAAAATGATGAACAAATGTGTAGGCGAAATTGACGACAAAATAATGGAGATGAGCGATATGCTTCATGATCCCGGCAGGGAAGGGTTTTAGTTAGTTCATAGTTCATGGTAGAAAGTTCATAACGGCTATGTGCCTGCCAAAGACTCATGAATCATCTTGTTAGCGAAATCACACTCAGAAATTATATAGATTGTTTAATAGTCCACAATCCTTCGGCTATGAACTATTAACCATGAACCATGAACTCCCCACTACAACGGCCACGCAGGGTGAATTTGCGCTTCCAGCAAGCCCAGGTATATACAATAATGGGCTATCATTTGAAGGATAAGTAATTTGTGCTGTTTTTTATATCCCTTTGTTTCAAAGGCAAGCTTTTCATGCGCTGCTGTAACAAAAAATCTTACTTCTCCTTTACAGGGTATAAACCGAGATTTTAAAAGATCAAATGCCTTAACCTTTAATTTTGTGTTCGGATCGTGGATGGTGCCGTCTTTAATGGCTTCGTTACCAGGAATTGATATAAGATATTTAGACATAACAGATTGATTATCTCAACCTGTTATGCAATCATTAATCCAAAATAATATAAAATCAATCTTAATTCGCGTTTTAGCTATAATCCGCTGTAAAAATAAGCTTAATTCACCAACCAGCCCCCTTGATATTGAACCAGGACTGTCAGCTTTTTTAAACAATTAGTATAGTAAATTATGCTGTAGCAGGTGTTTTATTCCGAAGTTCCTCATAAAGGAAAATCACCTTACGCTGCAAATTTGCAATCTCGGCCTCGCGGTCAAGGATTTTCTTTTGTGCGATACTTAAAGTGGAAATCTGTGGTTCTGCTTCTTCAGCTTCCAGCGATAATAAGTTAATAATATTAACCTCGTAGATGCCTGCGATCTGCTCAAGGCGCGACAAGTTGATATCGGTAACGCCGGTTTCAATTTTTGAAAACGCGGGGATAGAAATCCCCAGGCGGTTTGCTACGTCTTCCTGGCTCCAGCCTCGCTGGTGACGCAGGGTACGGATGTTTTTACCAACAGAATTATCAGTTTTCTTTTTCAAGTTTTCAATTGTAGTAATTGTTTTATCCATAACGTTAATAGTTTAATAATTAATTAAGATTGTTATAGTTAGTCAAACGTTATGCCAATATTAATTAATGGGCAAAATGAACTTGCGGGACAATTAATAAATATAATCTCAAAAAAAGCGGGGAAAATATTCTACGAAAGTTGGGTAGTTTTTCTCGTTTTAATTAAATAATCCGGAGTTTTGCGAACTTTAAAAGTAATTGTTTTTGGCCAATTTCCTTAAAGAAAATAGTGGCCTTTACATCCGGTTTCTTACCCTCAAGGCCTATCACCTTTCCATATCCGAACCTTTCATGTTCAACTTCCATGCCAACCTGCAGGTCCGAAGTATCGGATGGGGCGAAACCGGCCGATGGAATATGCGCCTTAGCCAATATAGATGTAGTTTTTACTACAGGCGGCTTTGGTTTCGAAAAAGTATCGCCGCGTTTGCCCCAATCATTTCTTTCGTCGTCAAAAAACGGGTTGTTGCCGGTTACCGGCTTTGCTGTAAAGTCAAGCTCGAGGTATTGGGCGTCGATCTCATCCAGGAAACGGCTTGGCTCGCAACTGATCAGCGTGCCAAACTTAAAACGCGATGTGGCATAGCTGAGCGTTAATTTATTTTCGGCGCGTGTCGTCGCCACATAAAATAAACGGCGCTCCTCTTCAAGGTCGCTGCGCGAGTTGAGCGACATTTGCGAAGGGAACAAATTCTCCTCCAACCCAACCACATAAACCTGCGGAAACTCCAGGCCTTTTGAGGAATGGATGGTCATTAGCGAAACCGTATCGGCATCAGGGTTATTATCCTTATCGTCATTGGTTAACAGGGCAATATCCTGCATAAACACATCCAGGCCTTTTTCTTCAATATCCTCCCGTTCCGAAAACTCCTTGATACCGTTCAGCAATTCCTGTATATTCTCATAACGGTTAAGGCCCTCCACCGACTTATCTTCATACAGATCCTTCAACAACCCCGAGTGTTGCGCTATATAAATAGCCGCCTCGTAAGCATTCAGCGTTTTGGTGATCACCTGGAAACTCTGGATCATCGTGGCAAAAACACTTACAGATGCCGATGTTCGCCCATCAAGGTATGTCGACGGGTTAATGATCACCTCCCAGGGCGTTATCTTATTCTGATCGGCGCTTACAATAATACGGTCGACCGTAGTATCGCCGATGCCGCGGCGGGGGTAGTTGATCACCCGTTTCAGGGCCTCCTCATCGCTTGGATTGAAGGTGAGGCGGAAGTAGGCGATCAAATCCTTTATTTCCTTACGCTGGTAAAACGACAGGCCCCCGTATATTTTATAGGGCGTGCCCAGTTTACGCAAAGCTTCCTCCATCGAGCGTGACTGCGCGTTGGTACGGTAAAGGATGGCGAAATCGTGCCAGTTTAGGCCCTTGGTGCTTCGTTCCTGCATAATGGCCTCGGCAACCAGCTTCCCTTCTTCATTATCGCTGAAAGCCCGCATTACCTTGATCTTATCGCCATGCTCCTTTTCCGAATAGACGTGCTTTTTAAGCTGCTCTTTATTGTTGGCGATGATGCTGTTCGCGACATTTACAATGTTTTGCGTGGAGCGGTAATTTTGTTCCAGCTTAAATATTTTAAGATCGGGATAATCCTTTTCAAAATTGAGGATGTTCTGGATATTGGCCCCCCTGAAGGCGTAAATACTTTGCGCATCGTCGCCGACCACGCAGATATTTTCGTTAACTGCCGCCAGCTTTTTTACGATCAGGTATTGCGAAAAATTGGTGTCCTGGTACTCGTCCACCATCAGGTATTTAAATTTGTGCTGGTATTTATTCAGTACATCCGGGTGGTTTTTTAGCAGCTCGTTGGTTTTAAAAAGCAGATCGTCAAAATCCATGGCCCCTGCGCGGTAGCAGCGTTGTACGTAATTTTGATAAACAGTGCCCAGCATTCCCCGGCCCGATGACAGGTCATCCGCTTGTATCTGCTCGTTCTGCTGGTACTCCTGCCACGACACGAGGTTATTTTTTGCCGCAGAAATGCGGTTATGTACAAAGTTTGGATTATACAGCTTGTCATCCAGGTTCATCTCCTTTAAAATGGCCCTCAGCACGCTTTTGCTGTCGTCGGTATCGTAGATGGTGAAATTATTGGGGTAGCCTATCTTATCCGCCTCGACCCGCAGCAATTTGGCGAAAACCGAGTGGAAGGTGCCCATCCAAATATTTTTAGCCTCGGCGCCCACCAGGTGGTTTATACGGTCGCGCATTTCGCGGGCGGCCTTGTTGGTAAAGGTGAGCACCAGGATATTAAAAGCGTCAACCCCGTTGCGGATCAGGTGCGCCACACGGTAAGTGATCACCCTTGTTTTGCCCGATCCCGCGCCGGCAATGATCATCACCGGGCCCTTTATTTGCTGTACCGCCTTTTGCTGCTCGGGGTTTAAACCCTGTAAATAATCCAAATCTTTTTCCTCTTTTCTGTGTTGGCGAAATTAGGATTTTTAAGCTGAAAGGCGAAAGCAGAAAGGGCTTTTTTAGTCCGAAAGTCAGTAAAGTCCGAAAGTCCGGAAGAAGCTGCACCCCCGCGCCCGCGCCGCCTTTGTCGGTGTCCTCACCGACAAACCGAATCTCAATTGATCCGTAATACCGCACGGAAATTAACCCGCCTTCGGGCTGCCGGACGGTATGGATGGATCAATATTTCCATTATTTTTTCTCCCTTCGTGCCAAAAGGCATATAGGGCATCGTTATCCTCAAGGGTTAGGCGCAGGCGCTCCTCAGGCGGTTTTGCCAGCCATATCTGTAACTGTAATTGCTTAACATGCTCCGGGGTATCGTCCATAATTATAACAGGCCAAAGGTATTTAAATTTAATTTTGTTACCCAG
>Ga0207060_10172_pt1 | contig 24160 bp, 18 predicted proteins | sample Alteio_BWMinCont_30_FD_153270 | JGI IMG/M metagenome (GOLD analysis project Ga0207060, IMG submission 153270) | Enriched cells from forest soil in Barre Woods Harvard Forest LTER site, Petersham, Massachusetts, United States -... | ecosystem: Environmental > Terrestrial > Soil > Temperate forest >...
CAAATGATGAAATTGTTTCAAAGCGATTTCGAATACAAAGTAAAACTGCAAAAGGAAGGTAAGATCATCGGAGGCGGGCCATTTCTCGATATTGGTGCGCTGTGTTACATTTTAGATGTGCCAAGTGTCGAGGAAATGGGAGAAATTTTCTTCAACGCGCCGCTTAATTTTTGGACCCAGAGAGAGGTCCATCCACTTGGAACTTTTTCAGATACTCTTGATGGAATGAAACAAGGAATGTAGTGTATAGTCGAGATCAGGATTTTTTTCTCTCATGGAGCATGCCAGCATAGCTAGTCTGTAGCGGGAAAATTACAAAAGGTCCGTTACTGCAAATTGAATCATGAATAGAAAAAATCTTGCACCCTCTTCGATCTTCAAGAGTGATGCGTTTGGATTCAGTCAGGGCGTATTGGTTGAAGATGGAAAGAAACAGCTCTTCATATCCGGGCAACTTGCCGCAGATAAGGACGGAAACCTACTTGCCAACGCAGATTTCCGCGAGAAGTGTAAGAAAGCTTTGGAGGGAATCGACGCTGTTCTAAGAGAAGCTGGAGCTACCCGCCATAATATCGTGAAAATAACTGGTTTCGTAACTGAGATGCAAACCAACTTACAGGCCTTCATGGAACTAACAAAGGAATACTTCAACGGCGATTTCGCTGCCTCTACACTTATCGAGGTCAAGGGTCTAGCTTTTCCGGGACAACTCGTTGAAATCGAAGCGTTCGCAATAATCTAGCCCGCGACCAACCTGTTACAGGTTACCCAACAGGCTATTAGTTGATCCGATCCAAGAAATTTTCCATACTTCTCATATATTTGGCACGCTCTTCCCAGAAGGTCAAATGAGAGCTGTTTTCGAAAATCTCGAGCTCAGAACCCCTTATCCCTGCCCGCAACACCTTCTGTACGATTGGCGTAACCTCGTCGTATCGACCGCAGGTCAATAGTGTTGGCGTTTGAATCGAGCCTAGTTTAGGTGTAACATCCCAGTACATCAGATTCCCCAGAAGAGTAAATTCATTTGGGCCCCACATGGTGTGGTAAACTGGTTTGCTGACGTTGTTCAACGCATGACTCACCTCCTTCGGCCACTCGCGAAGTCTGCACACATGTTTCCTATACAGAATGTCGATCGCCCGCAAGTATTCCGGGTTTTCGTAATCGCCCTGATCTTCGTATTTCTCTAACACTAGCTGGATTTCGCGAGGCAACTCGGACTTGAGCCTTAGCATCTCATTGTACACTAGGAGAGTGTTCGAAGCTCCTCCCGCCGATATCAGGCTCTTCAGATTTTGTTGATATTTCAAAGCGTACGCTATCGCGAGAAATCCTCCCCAGCTGGAACCCCATAGATGGAAATTCTTCAGTCTGAATTGTTTCCTAAATTCCTCAAATTCTTCGACGTAATGTTCGACCGTAAAAAGTCCTCTATTCTTCGGTAGCTCAGATTTCCCCACGCCTAACTGATCATAAAATATTACCCGTCTACCTTGCTTTGCCAGGTCTGCCATAGATAGAGTGTAATCATGCGGGACGCCCGGTCCTCCGTGGAGACAAACAATTGTCTCGCCTTTTGATTCGTCCTCTCCGAAAATCTTGTAAAAGAGACTGTGCCCCATAACCTTGAGGTAACCCTCAGATGTCGGCGCCGGCATATTCGTTTTTTCCATTTTCATTTCGCCTACAATATCTGATTCTCGTCGCACTCAAAATAGCTTATAAAAATTAGAAACGAACAAAACAGGTTCTCAATTTCCATCCTTAAGGTATCTGGCATGCCATTCCGGTCCTCTCCAGGAAAGAATCTCTTCGGGCGTGAATCGAATCCACGCTCCCGGAACTTCAGGAAAAGATCCCACGTAACGCTCTGCTTCCCTCTGACCAATGTAATGAATAGTCATTTTCATATTGAGCTCAGGCCAGTTCTTGGGAGGCGGATCAATTTCCACTGCTTTCCCTTTCATCTGTACTCTTGTGTATGGATGGTCATCGGTGTCAATTAGAACCATCACTCTTGAATCTCCTTCTATATTTTCGACCCATTTTGAAGTCATACCACCAAACCCTTTCCGTCCGTTAAACCAAATTACATCTTCGTCCCAAAGATACCATACTGGGTTAACGCAGGGCGAACCATCGCTCGATAGACTGGCGACTTTGGCAATGTTCGGTTTGAGTAGAAACTCGTTCAGCTCCCTTGTTGAAAGTCTAGGCATCTAATTCATCGGCCATTCAGAAAATGTGAGATTTGTCTCTTCAAACGGCATTATTTCTTTCTGCCCTTTTGTGGAGAAAAATGACGATATCGCAATAACGTTCCAGCTCGGTCAGGTCAACTCAAGATTAGATGCGAGGGGTTGCCCCTCAACAGGGTGTGTTACTTGCATAAGGCCTGCGCGATGATCAGGTTCATCTTCTCTGATCGCGCTTGATTAATCCGGGGGTAAGTAACCCCAAACTAGAATTCACTGCAAGGTACGAACAGTCTTCTTCGGACCAACAATTCCTTTAGATTGTTCTTGTTCAAGTGAATTCGCCAGATAGCGAGTTATCTATGAACCTGAGAAATATATCTGAGAGGTTGTTCCTGAAACATATTGCCAGACAGACAGACCATGAGTACCGTCTGAAGCGATAGCGCCTGTAGCAATGTCATTATTTGTTGCCGCCGACCCTGATGGATTGTTCGAAACGTCTATTCCCGGCGCAGTCGACCATGACGATCCGCCGTCTCCACTGTAGGAGATTCGCGAGACCCAAGTCGTAGAACTGAGTTGCTGGCCCCACATAACGTAGACATTTTGACCATCGCTTGTTGCAACCTCAAATGGATAACTGAGAACGCTTCCCGATCCGCTTAGGGAGACAGGAGCATTCCAACTTGCACCACTATTTGCGGACACGTAAATCCAGATGTTTGCTTTGGTAACACCAGGATATTCTTGAATCGCAACGTACGCTTTGCTTCCAAAGGCGGCAACCATAGGATTCCACGAATTGGGAAGCGTCGTCGTCAGAACTTTCGTAGTGAAAGTATTGCCGTTATCATTACTTACCAAAACGTAGATTTTACTAGAGGTACTCTTCGTCTCCCAAGCCGCATAAACATTAGATCCTGAAGCTGCAATCCACGGCTCCGAGTCAGTGCCTATGGATTTGATAACCCATGTCGAGCCTGCGTCATGGCTAATAGCAAAGTGCCCACCATCAGAAACGGCGTAGATATTATTGCCAGAGATCGCAACTTCTGGTTCGTGATTAGATGCGAGCGAAAGTACGCTTCCCCAAGTTGCTCCATTATTTGTGCTAGTTCTTACGTAAGAATGGGTACTGGCTATCCACCCCACGACTATATTGGAACCAGATGAGGCAATCACCGGAGTGAGCGAAGAAGTCGTCGGCGTATTGTCAATAATTACCGGAGTTGAGAAAAGCGCTCCATTATCACTACTAGCCGAAAAGTAAACTTGCATTGGTTTGCCTGACGCAGTACTTTGTGACCAAACGACGTAGATTTCGCTTCCCATAGCTGTGATAATAGGATAATCTGCGGTTCCTCCGGCAAGGCTCAACTTCAAGCCAGTTGACCAGCTTACTCCGTCGTTAGAGCTCATGCTGAAATATACACCTCGACTCTGTTCGGTCCAAGCAACATAGACATTGCTTCGCACGTTGGCAATACTGGGAAATTGTGCTTTACCTGCATCATTGCTGATATTGTGCGAGGCCTGAAAAGATGGTGCAGCACTGAATGCAAAGATCCCAATGGGGGACACACTCAGAATTATAAACGCAAAAGCCAAAGCCATCATTGCAAAGGTAAGTTTCATTCGAGAACGTCCCGTGAATATGTCGCTATCCATTTTTGCTAACTGATCTGGTGTTGGGAAGCATCTCAATTAACCTATGTGCTAGAACATTTCAAATTGAAAAATGCCAGTAGTGCAGTTCAGTGCAAACCATTGCAAACTTCCAGATTTCAGGCCAGCGCTATTGCGTGCGTCGAATACGAATCTAGCAATTCAAAGGACAAGACACGTCATCTTATTCTTACAACATATCGGCTTCTACATCTAAGATCCGAAGTGCGGTTAGCCCGACATACGCAGGGACAGGCACGTATAACGCTTTTTTGATTTAGAATTCGGACCACGTTGGTTTGACTTTGCTGTCCCAATTGTTTTTGGATAGACTCCATTCAATAGCCATATCTTACGGGCGTTTTCAACGACTTGAGATAGACTTGACCCAGATGATATAGGAATCCCAAATGTTCTCGAAATATTTTCGAAGGCTCGAGTCAAAACGATCAGCGAGACGGACAAACCCAACAATTCGGTAAGCGATTGCTCGAATGTCAATGGAGCTCTAGCTACATTCTTCAGTGGCAAGTAATGTCTGTTTTTGAGTTTGAGTCTTACGAGTTCTTTCTGATCTCTGCCGATCGTCGAAAGCGCATTGTCTACGCATTCGAAAATAATCGAATTGAAATCAGAGCTATCCGTTTTTCAGCACCGCCGTTGGGTCGTCGAGAGTGGAAATAACAAAAATAGTTATTTTTCATTTTGTCTGTAATCCAAAATAATAGTAGCACAAGTATTGCAAAGTAGCGTAGACAATCCTTCTATTGGCTACTGATATACCAAATGTATTTCTGACGATAATGTACTTCAACCTAATCTAGGGATTGGTATGATTTTATTGAAAAAATTCCTACTTCCAGATCTAAACACAGGAAAAGTTCGATTTTAACTTCTTAGCTCAAGAAAATACTCTTTCTCTGACGATACCAACAACAGAGAATATTAGAAGCCATTCTGGGCCTCTTAACTTAACGTCAGAAACAAGAAGCAGTTCAATTTCTTGTCTGAATCAGGAGATCTTCCAACAAAAGTCAGCTTTTTGAAGACAAAGAAAATCTCGTTTGTCGGACAGAGAGCAAACGAAAAGAAAAACTACCTTCCGCTTCATCGCAGTTCTTCTTCCAATTCTTGTCTATTCTCTTTTCCGGTTCTCAGTAGGCCCGTTGCTCCCTAGTATTCAAAGTACTTTTTCTATTTCGGTAGCCGTCAGCGGGGCTCTCGTTTCAGCCTCAACAGCAGCAGTCGGAATAGGGACTGGTCTATCGGGTTATCTTGTCTCAAAGATCGGTGAACAGAAAACAGTACTCCTGGGATTGACTATATTCTCGATTGCTCTCGGTGCAAGCGGGCTCTTCAGGAACATCGCATCTTTCGCTCCTTTTTTTGTCCTAAGCGGACTCGGCGGAGGTCTCATGACCACTCCCACTTACTCGATCGCCGCTGGATTGTTTCCGGAGAGAAAGGGAACTGCGATCGGTTTTGTGAGTGCTTCGTATAACTTGGGCGGATTCATAGGACCGACTCTTTCCGGGGTTCTTTTGAATTACGTGGGTTGGCAGTACCCATTTTTCGCCATGGGACTGATCGGTATAGTATTAACCGTCATTTTCCAGTCGGCATTATCAGGGTATACGACACCTCCAAGAGACAAGTCCGTTAACCTTTCCAGAGAGTTCCGGAATCTTATCTTCAATAGGAACATTCTGGTAGTTGCGATCTCGATGATGCTCGCTGATTTCGGCTTCCTCGCTTATGCAACATACACAGTGCAATATTTGGGTGAACGATTCAACCTAAATCAGGCAGAGCTTGTGTCCATCGATCTTTACTTCGGATTAGCGGTCGGAATTGGGAGTATTGGGATAATAACTCTTGGATTTGTATACGACCGGATCGGTGGCAAGATCACCGCCACCATCGGAGGAGGAATTACGGCATTGTTTACATTCCTTCTCTATTCAGCGGTTGATCTCGATCAGGCAATTTTGCTTATGTTTATCGTCGGATTTTTCATGAATTCCTTCTGGGGCATACTCTCTGCGTTAGCGCAAACGAACGTCCCCGAATACAGCCGTGCAAGTGCCGTAAGTTTTGTTCAGTCAGTCGCTTTTGTCGGCGCGGTCCTTGGCCCAATTGCTGCAGCAGGGCTGTTCGGAAGCGTGGTCACTTCCTTTCCCCTCCTCATCACTGTAACACTCCCCTTCATTATTTTTACATTGTTGATCTTAGGAGTCTATTCAACAAATGTAGCTGAAAAATCGCTTAAGAAACGAGAGAAAGTATTCTGAGCGTATGTGCCCTAAAATATTGATTGTCCATTCCTGCGAAGGTTCTAGCTGATAAGTTTCTTCAAACCTTTAGTGTAGGTAGTCGCGGTACAAGAGCGAAGTGGAGTATGCGTGGCATAAAGAAGTAGATCTATCATTTAGGTTTGCGGAATATTACCCCATAAACGATCGAGTCATCAACGGTGACAGAGTTCATAAGATGGGTTTCCAAATGTCGAATTCGCTTTCTTGCCTCAAAAACAACGCTGAGCCGCCTTTCGATTTCCTTATCTTCGGGTTCGGATGGGATTTTCGTAACTGAACACTTTGTATTCGTATTGCTTGGCCACGGATTAACACGAATCTCCACACTCACTTCTACTAGGTCACATATGATGGACGTAGAACAATTCTTGTGCAGTCTCTTTTGATTTCTATCGATTGGTATCTTACTTGGGTTATGAGGATCAGATCACGGTCAGAATATTGAAAACGTTGGGAAAGTAGAATTATCTCAGGAGAATCGAGGGTCTTCAGTAGCAGCCTGACCCTGCTAATGAATAACTACAATTAGCGTTCGCGTTTCAGAAAGTCTAGGACGAGGATTGTCTTGCCTACGCTGAAGGGTGATTCACAAAAGAGTCTTCTGGGTACCTCGATCGGTCATTTTTTGAACGACGGAGCGAATAATCTTTTTCCAGTGGTGTACCCTGTCCTTCTTAGTACTTATCACGTGTCACTGGAGTTCATCGGGATCCTCGCAGCTCTCTATAGCCTTTCTTCTCTTGTTGCAAGTCCATTCATTGGAAGGAGATCCGACTACAACGAAAGTTATCTCCGACTAATCCCGCTCGGATTGATTGTAGTCGCATTTGGAATCCTAGGATTTGTCCTTACGATCGTACTTTTTCCGGTAACTCCAAGTTTCTATCTTGGGCTCGTTCTTTTTACAGTCGTTGCCGGTTTCGGAAGCTCATTCTATCACCCAATCGCCGCGGCAATCCTGAATGAAACGCAGACCCTGGACACAAGGGGACGGGCGATGGGGATTAATGGTTCGATGGGAGGCGTCGGAACGCTTGCCTTTCCTATAATCACAGTGGGACTGATTGTGACATATGGAGTGGGTTCGCTAGCTCTTGTTGCAATTGTTTTCATCTTACTTGCAATCGCGATCTTTTCGATTATGAGAAAAATCAGGGCTCCGGAACATCATCAACCCGAGATCGAGAAGCAATCCCGTGCCGGCATACCACTACGAATCGTTCTTTCATCTGTGCTTGCCCTAACTTTCGCCGGCTTTTTCAGGAGCTCCATGACGCAGGGAGTAATTAGTTTCCTGCCGACCTATTTGACGACTGTGAGTAAGATCCCGTATCAGTACGTCGGTTCAGTGCAGGTTGCCTACTCCTTTTTTGCAATTGTAGGACAGCCGGTTTTTGGTTCCCTTTCGGATCGATATGGTCGCAGGTCGATGATAGGAGTTACACTCGTCGGGTGCATAATCTCAGTTCTGCTCCTTGCCTTGAGTTCGACCAATTTTTGGCTGACGGAATTCAGTCTCGGACTTTTCGGTCTGTTTTCCTACACAGGCTTTCCGCTATTTTTGGGTCTTACCGGTCTGATCGCCCCGAAAGGAGGCGTCACCTTGGCGAACTCCATAGTCTGGGGGTTTGGAATGATTGGAGGCGGGATACTCGGTCCCATCCTCGTCGGTGTTTTATCCGGATCTGGGTTCCTCGGATCACTCGAGCTTTCTTTTCTTTTCCTGTCAGTGGTCGGCGCTATCTCTCTAGCCTTTCTGCCTTTTATTCCGAAAGTGCCAAGAACTGAGGTTATTCGGGCCTAACATTGGCTCACTACGTCAGACCGAAGGATGGGCAGTCCCACGGAACAAATTCACCTACTAATCTAGTGAAGAGACCACACCGGCCAGATACGAAGGCAAACCGTTGTAGGGGTTTGAGCCACTTAGATCTGTTATGTACAAGTAGCCAACGTAGTTTGCGGTATTTTGAATCGTAGATTGATCTGGTATCCCACTGACTCCATAAGCAATGTAAGAAAAGTGAACCTTTCCATAAGAACTCAAGCCATCTACGTCGCTCACCTTTGGCATGTTCTGATTTTCGTATATGCAAAGGTTCGTGAATACACCGACAAGATTTGTACTGACCACTTTGCCCGGATTGCCCATAGTCACTGCGAAATTGAGCTGTTTCGAATAATTTGCGAGAACAGCGTAATAGCGTAAAGTAACGCCGGAGCTGCCCATTTCATCAAAGAAAATGCCGTTTACCCCGTACCAGTTTTTGTAAATGCTCATCTCTCTTTCCACCAAACGAGTACTTCGAGAACCATAACTTGTGTGAACGTATCCGAGTACCGTTATCCCTGCAGCTTGCAGTTGCTTTATTCCTGAAAGATATTTTGAGTCCATCGAAGTCCCCGGACCATTGTTAGGATTGATTACCGCAATGATAGGCACTGAAGGATGGCTCTGCTTGATGCTGATCAATGTTGACCAGCTATCGCTTGTTGGATAAGTGTAGAGGGGAACTACAATTCCCGTCGACCCGGTGGATGCGTGAACTTGTCCAGATGAAATGAATCCCAGATTTAGTGATAGCGCGAGAATAACTGTTACTATAACGATTCCTCTGTTCATTGGTATATTCTCCAATGACAAAGTTCGAAACAATGTTATATGAGCGTTATCGCTGAAATTTTAAGATAAATGTCAGACCTGAAAGTTGACTATAGTAGTCCTATGAATTCAAACCTTTAGTAATGAAGAACTATTGCTTTAGGGCAGTTCCCGATGATCCTCCTCAGGATTCTTCGAGATAGTTTGGATGCTAAGTTAGGTCGATGCCCTAAGTTTTTCCAGGATGTTTGTCGTTACACTCGGCGCAGTAGAGTGGGATCGAAGTTAGTTTCTTCGCAGCCCTTGCTCAACCGTATTTTTTGTCATTTTCGCGAGACGAACATAGAAGGTGAAAGTAAATGTGAATGGAGGCGTATGTTATTATTAAATAATCCATTTGCGGAGCTTCTCGAATCCGACTGACTGCCAGCCAATCGCAGAGCCTTTAACTTGCAGACTTAATTGAATGTCGAAAATCTAAGAGCTACATCTGGTGATTGAACCTTTTTCCGACGGTTTGACTGCAATTTTCTGTACATTACATCTCGTTTCAAGTTCTTTTTTGTTCCGGTGTTTCACTCTTAGATTTAGTGCTGCGCCGAGAGTATAACATGTACACCGATAGGAGAGAGATTACGGTCGTAACGAGTGCGTAAACGAATAGTCCAAATGTGCCATATGAGGCCTCTACTATCCCGCCGGGCAATGCACCGAGACTCCAGAGTGTTGAGTTGATCATGCTGAAGAAACCAAGATATTCTGCCTTCCTATTCTCGGGTGCAATCTTTGTAACCCAGCTGAGCATCGCCGGACTGAGCATGGCGAATCCGGATGAGTAAACTATTCCCGCTGGGATCAGATCAATCCAGTCGCTGGCAACAACGTAAATGATCAAAGAGAAGACTACTATTATCGTACCAAGCACATAGGCACGGATTTCGCCGAGTTTGTCGACTTGACCTCCCAATCGAGTTCCGAGTAGTGCTGTAGTTACCAATCCAGCTATGGCGACGAGGCTTACCTCAAAATTATTGGCATGGAGAATAGCCGCGTAAGTCCCCAAGAACGCGATAACTGCACCTGTTCCGAGAGTGCGAATGGAAGTCGCAACAGAAAATATTGCTAGTCCCTTCATCTCTCGAATCGGTTTCCTAGTGTTTTCTCCTTTCGGAAGATGTTGCTTCGGGACAGCAAGAACCACTAGCAGAATAGTTCCGATCATAAGAAAACCCACCATGTAGAAAATTGCAACCAGTCCAAAAGCCTGAGCAACAGTGCCGGCGATTAGTGTTCCAACTATAGCGCCCGCCGCACCTATGGCATTGACAAATCCATACCCTCTTCCTCTCTGGGCATCCGGCGTAATGTCTGCAATGAATGCTTGTAGTGCGGTCTGTCCGATAGAAAGAAGTGTGTCCGCAATCAAGAAAAAGAGGCTGACTTCTAGAAAGTTTCCGGCAAAAGGAATTGAAATAAAGAAAGGTAGAGATGCTGCCTCAGCTACCATTAGCAGGGTTCGTCGGTCTCCGAGCCTATCTGAAAGACGACCCGCGAGTGGACCGATTAGACTTCCTGAAACATTAGCAATAGAAAATGCGGCTAATCCTTCAGCCACTGTTGCATGATCCACTTGAACGACAAATAATACAAAATATACAGTAAACAGGCTCGATCGGTTGTTAGAAAGTAGCTGGTAGATGGAAAGTACCCACAATGGTCGATTGGACAAGTTGTAATCATGGCTGAACCAGTGAACTCTTTAAACCTCCCATTGAAAATTCGGATAAGCTAAGCTGCTCAAATTCGCTTTTTTCAAAAATCCGTCTACGCCGTCAACTGAAAAAATGATTTTAATCACAGGATCTGTCAGAGATCGGGGAAAGAATTTTTGCGCTTTAGTGCGTGACGAGATATCCTCCGTCCTTCGATTATCGCGCGCAGGGAATATTTTGACCGTTAAACTTGCATCCATCATTGCGCATGTCGTATTAAATGGAGAGATCGACTTTTGAAGTTGGCATCGCAGATTATTATCCTAGAAATTTCATCGTCGATCTAGATGACTGCTGCAATGCTCTCGAAAAGGTTTTCACGAAATAGGCGTTGAGATCTAATGCGCGTTGCCCCTCTCGCGTTAACACGTACAACTTTGGTGCCTTTTCTGATATAGAGGATTTTCTCGTGAGAAACCCGCCTCTGTGAAGGGAATGCAGAAGGGGATAGATCGTGCCGAAGCTCACAGTTATTCCAAAGTACTTTTCGTAGGCTTTCCTTAGGCTATAACCGGTATGGTGGCCATTCTTGATCAGGAAGAGAAGCTCCAGGGGTACTAGATCTCTCCTCGAATCGACTATTAGTTGCTTATTCAAGTGCGTCCGGCGATTTAGAGCAACAGAATTTAAAGCCCCGAGACGCTTTTTCAATTTAGTCTGCCGTCGAAAGAACTAATAACTGACCTTTTTCCAAGCTTATTTTCATTTAGAGGACTTGTTAACGAAGTATCATGCTTTTTTGAACTGAATAGATGTAAGCCTCTTATCAATCCCACGCGCGTGCAAGCATTATTTGACGGATCCATTAGAACCCAGTTAGCTAGCTCCGCCGGAATGATGTGAATTCAATTTGTAGTACACGCAATTCAAGTGTATCATGATGGTTTTATAGTTGCCTTAAAACCGACCCCCCTAGCGCAACCCCACGCGCGTGCGTGAAATCGTAATTCGATGGGTTCCATTGAGAGCCCTCAATTGAAGTATTTGTATTATACAATCTAGCTTGTATTGTACTTATTTTCTGCATTGCTTTACTATTCCAATTTCGGCGCGATCGCGCAGGGAAACACACTTTTCCGTACAGAAGAGTCGTTCAATCTCTGCTTGTGACTCGGTGAGAACGGTCAAATCTAATAGAATACTCATCTGATTTTTACCACATCTGTGAATTGAGCTGCTTTCATTCAGGAGAAACGAATTCTGCAGTGCAAATCAGGAGTCATAAATCCAGTGATTGAATGATGCAGGTCTATCTGATCGGGACAACAACGCGTAGATATTCCCCGAAACGGACACCAGTATTCTTTTTTTCGTCTTTTACCGTCTCAATAACGCGGACGAGTTGTAAAGCACTCAAATTGTTGGCTTTGAAATTCAACCCTTTAGTTCAATTTCCAGGTTGATCAACTCGGTTGAACCAATGTTTTCAATCTCGTGTGTAACTCCTTCAGAATATGATGCGTTTCCCTTTACAAGCTCCCTTGTCGCGGAAGTTCCATCGGGAAAAGTAATCTTCACTTTGGCCGAATTCATTGCGTACGCAACATAAGCGGGATGGGTATGCCGTGGTAATTTTTCACCTGGTGGGATTCTGACTTCGAAGACCTTCACTCTCTCGTTATCGACAAGAACTTTCGTTTGAACCATAAGATAGCACGAAAGTCGTACGCGTATAAAAAACAGTATGCTTCTGGTGGAGTTCGAAAATTTCCCGCGCCGGACGGTTCTAGATTCAAATTATTTTATTGAAGATTTCTTGAACTCACTCACCCCAAATGTTAGAGCACAATAAATACGAGTTATCATTCCTTCATATTGAAAATGTACTTTCTGCTTCCATGACGCTGTACATACCGATGAGATCGAAGCAACATTCTGGGCCTTTTTTTGATGATTTCGTACTTCGATCGATTCGATCTAGGATCAACTAGACACGGAGCGAAACTTCAGACTCTTCAAGCAGCATCAAAAGAGCTTTGGTTTCATCTGATACTTCTCTCTCCATCCAGGTTCTCTCCTCACCGGAGTACCTTGCCAGGAGATTAGGCGTCAACCTTCTCACTATGCCACGGATCTGGTCTGCTTTCTCTCTTGACATGAAGTGAAACGCTTCTGATGATTCAAGGCTCGCAATTACATCCTCGAGCGAGATAACGCCCAGAATTTGATTTCGATCCTTCGGATTTATTACGATGAGTCTTTCGACCTTCTTTTGCGCCATGAGCTTCAAAGCATCCACCATAGTTTCAGACGATCCAATTGTAACTGGTGAAGTATGCATGATCCGAGAGATCGACGTCGCATGGGCATCTAACCCTCCAACGACTAGATGGTGAACAAAGTCGTATCTAGTCGCGATACCCTCGATTCTTCCTCCTTTCGTTACCAAGACACATCCGACGCGGTTGTCCTCCATTTTTAATGAGGCGTCGAACGCAGAGTCGTCGGGCGCACAGGTAATCAATCGTCGGAAGTGAAAGTCGTCCAGTTTCAGCAAACTTTACTTTCTAACCTCTTTGAGAGGCTTTCCGATTGCATTGGACGTTTATATAAGGAATTTCTTCTAATCCCGATACACTTCCTGGCAACATCGGCAACATGTTGCCCTTGTTAATAATCCGAGCGATCCAAAATGGTGATCACGTCCTCCACTGCCATTGGTATCTTTCGAAATTCCTAGCTTCCTCCGGGGCCCATTTCTATTCTTTTTTCAAATACACGCCCTAAAATTAGTCACCAATCTCATGAATTATGAAAAATAAACCGGCCCTTTGAATAGGCTGTGAATGGGCTTTCCATTTCTACTTTGTTATTAGTTTTAGTATAATGTTAGAGATCACCTCCAGAGGATTATCATTCACTCTCTTGATATAATCAGACAAATCAATGTTCGAAACTGACTCTCGCTTTGGCAAATACAAAGAGGATCATGTTGCTCATAGGTACTATAGCGTTGTTCGCATCTGTGTATACTTCAACAGGTACCGTGTCTTTTGGCGCTGCGGGAACGATAACAAAAGTAACTTCTGGTCTTGTGGCGTCCGATCCATTAAACCAGCAGCTGACGATGCAGCAGCTTCAATCGAATAGTTATTGGACCTTCAGTGGCGATGCGCCTGCCGAAGGAGCTCCTTACAACTTTTACGAGAATTCAGCCGGTCTCCACATTGGTGTTCAAGCGGCGAGCCCAGGCACATATGCTGGGTTCTTTGCAGTATCGCCGAACACAAACTTCGTGCTCGCGCATGTTTTGGTTACAGCCCCAGTATCAACAATTCCCCAAGGTACTTTTGAAGCTGGAATTTATGTACAGACTGCAGATGGGAACGTCAACTATGTAACATGCACCTCCGCAACAACATCCGCAGGTACTATCTGGGAGTTAGTTTGGGCAACCGGGAATTCGAACGGCGCGACAAGCTTCACAACTCTGTGGTCATCCGGAACTGGTCAACCACTTACTGAAAACTGCACGATAATCACGAATGGCAATAACTATCTCAAGCTCTATCTAGGTTCGCATCTTGTCTATTCGAGTTCTAGGTTGAGCTTGAAGATGCCCGCTCCGTTTCAGATATATCTTGAACCAGAGACTTCGTATTCAGGACAGGAACTTTATGCCTCTTTCCTGAACTATTATCTTACGAGTGGCGAATACCTGACGATTAATGGTCTACCTTCGAGGGCAACTCACGTGGAACTGATAAACCCAACCAATGGGCAAGTGCTCGCCAGAGCACCTAAGAGTGGAGGTTCGGCAAGAATAGAAATGGGCGGGTTTACATTTCCTTTCACCGCAAAAATCGAGGCGTTGAGTTCTACAGGTGCAGTCATTGCCTCCACCCCGGGTGCGGTCTCGCTATACGGCGGAGACGTCTATTCTGGCTAGTGACATCTCCAAAGTCAGACATTACGCGAAAACTGTGGCCTGAAAGCTACTTAGATTAGCGCATCTTGAACTTGCGGATGTCCGTTGCGACATAGAATATCATCTCTCCTAACTATTCTAAATCCAGAATAGCTCGCTTCCAAAACCGTTGAAAAGATCTGAGATTCATTTGAAGCTTTTCTTTCACAATTATATTGTAATAATTATTCAATTAGCTCAGAATTGTCAGCATGAGATCAATAGTTATTTTGATATTTGTTATGGCAATTGCCCTAACATGTTTCGATAATTGGCAAATTCTCCGGATAATATGAAAGTACTTTCATCTCGACTCTTATACTGGAATAATTTTCCCTTGGGAGCAGGAGTCAAGAATCATCCGAATGAACGATCAAAATCTGAAAGTAAGAAAAGGTCTAATCTTCTGTGTGCTCACCTTCGCAATCTTTGCGGCACTTGGTCTTACACCGCCTGCCGCACACGCAGCCTCAAGCACGGTTACGATCTTGCCAAACAACAGCAGTTATTCTGTCGGAGCAACGATAACCGTCAACGGTACGGTTTCCCCGGCGCCTGCTGTAAACGGAACAAATGTAGCCGTGATCATCCTTTCACCATCTGGAGCGACCGCTGATGCAAACCAGTTCACGATAAACCCGACGACAGGCGCGTACTCGGGGACCTTCGTGACTGGAGGCCCGACTTATTCCACACAGGGCCAGTACAAAATCACAGCAAATTACAATGGAGCAACTCAGAGCGCTACAGTCCAGTACGGAAACGCTACTCAAACAACTTCCAGAGCTGCTAATGGAACAACAATCTCATCTGTGACGACGATAGTTACAAGTATTGTAACAACGATTACTCAAGGCGGCACAACAACAACTGTTCTCAACAATCAACAAGGCACAACAGTAACATCGGTTGTAAACAGTATAACCACTATAGTCTCCAGCATAACGAATGGCGGCAGCAACGGATCTACGGCGCTTGCAGTCGGGGCAGTTGGCGTCATAATCGCAGTTATTGCAGGAGTCCTAGCAGTAATGGCAATGCGCAAAAAATAAGAAAAAAGAAATCATGAAATGAAGATTAAAGATGAATTTTTTACCAATCTTTTTCTTCATTTCATCTTTCTATTTTTTGAAAAGATAGACAACTAAATTCACACATTCTGGAAAAAGATCTCGCCTTTCTCGTTCTCTATAGTGCGAGTGCTCTACTATTCAGAAACAAAATTATATCGTTGCTGCTCGTCTGACAAATTCAAAGATTTGTGCGATCCGTTTCTATCTAGTCTTCTTTTCTCAGGTACTCGGTTAGTCAAGTTGGGAACGAGATATCGACTAGTTAGAAGTAAAATGAGTGCCACAATAAATTGCAAATCATTCACGACTGTAACTATCGAAGGCAATAATCAGTCAGACGCGAATGCTGAAATCTGGGGTAGAAGAGAATTACCTGTTACGAAATGAAGTCAAAAGCTGATTAGCAGCTCGATGAAAGCAGTTCTTACAGGATTCATGTCGAGACGCTTATCCAAAGGAATTGATAATTTTCATCGTAAGATTCAAGGTATCTCGTGTATTTTGAAGCAGATGTCGGAATCGTTCTGTCTAGCTTATTACTCCCTTGCTCTGTGAATATGCCCCTCGATCAATCTTGAAAAAGTTCATCGTATTGTACAAATCAGATCAGGACCCCGAAGAGATGATGAGAAACTCTACGCCGGAACAGATGCAGTCAGGCATGGATATGTGGATGAAGTGGTCAAGTAAAGCAGGGAATGCCGTCGTCGACCTAGGCACTCCTCTTGGAAAGGGAAAGGTCGTAACTAAATCCGGTGTCTCAGATGCACCGATAGGCGTGTCCGGATATTCAATCATACAGGCAGAAAGTATTGAGGCTCTTCTTCCACTGTTGAAAGACCATCCTCACTTCATGTCAACTGGAATGGTGAGCATCGAAGCCTATGAATGCACGCCCATGATGTAGAAGCGAATCTCGCTTCCCTTTTTTTAATCTCAAGGAGATTCTTTACTACCTCCTCAAAACTCGTATCAGGAATCCAACTTACTGCCACCTATTTTCTGATTCATAAAGTCCTAATCTCCCCCAGCTTCGAAGGATGAAATTAGAAGCAAATCGTGAAACTGTTAGACCTGAAGGCGCGACAGCAATCTAGGCAAATTACCGATTACTATCCAAGAAAAAACATTGGCCTGTCGCTTCCCGCGAGTACTTTCGACTATGAGTTTTTGGTGACTGGGAAGAACTTTCCTTACAATCAAAATCAGGTCATCAGGTCATTCATAGATCATGGTGCCATGCTCCTAACTCTTGACGGCAGCATTAACGCCGCCCAGAATAAGTTCGTTCTCAATATTACGTGCAATCTCGAGAAAGCTGACCTGGGGCCGAGAGAGCTCGTAGTTCAATTGCAAAACATGAAGTTTGTCATATCCGCAGAATATGATGAAATCAAGGGCCGGCTATTTGTAAGAAGAATATCGGGAATAACCTTCAATAATAATCAAGAGGCGGTTGCACTTCCTTCCGGTACCCTGATCGCGCTGGGAAACCGGCTGGCAAGAGAAAGTGGCTCAACAGGTACAGCTGCATTATTTCAGCAGGGACGTGAATATGTCCGAAAAATAGTCAGGGAATTAGGAAGTATCCAGAATGACGGGCAAGAACTCGCAATTACCTACTATTACGGAAATCAGGGGGATCTTTCTGAACCCGAACGGATCGAAGGGTATTGCATGAAGTGTCGAAAAATGACTCAAATGATGAATCCACGTCAGATCATTTTTTCGAACAAAACTCAAGCAGTTCAGGGATCGTGCTCGGCCTGTTCAACCAAGGTCTTCAAGATTGGAGCACAATTTTACGGCAAGATAAGAGACAGTTTTCTGCTTGAAAACGTGCAAGCCTATCTTATGGCAGCCGGCTGGGGGACATTTGAACTTCGAACAGCAATTGAGGGACGATATGGAGAGGTCCTGATCTGCGATCCTCCGACGCTGGATGGGGAACTCTCGGCGGGGAACCAATTTCTGGAAGGCATTGCTGGAAGTCTTTTGGAAGTAGCATCGAATAATAGAAACAAGATGTTACTAGTCGGGAAAAATTATGATCCGACTAGAAGAACGCTGATACTGCATTTTGCTGAACATATTCCATTAAGAATCAAAGCCAAGCAACCAGCCACCTCCCCATTAAGTACTAAAAAGCAACGACGAGCGAAGCTGAAAGATAAGAGTGTGGATAAGAAAACAATCACTCCAATTGGAGCAACCGAGGAAATAGATCGAATCATACACGCGCTTGAGAGCATTGAATCTGGTACATCTGGTGGGACAAATGGACCGGTGGACCAGAAATTGCCCGAGGCAGGAGTGATTGTCGAACAGATATCTTCTGAGAATAAGACAGCCTCCTGAATCCACCTGATCATAAACGAGCTCCCGGTAGCTTACCAGTTCGCAGTTCTTGCAAGTGGTATCGGACGAGTTCCTGCGCGGGATAGTTTTGAGTCTATCCACGTTTCAATGAGTCTATCCACGTTTCAATGGACGCGAACAATTCCGAAGTTCCTTAGACCGGCATAGGAAGTTATGATTCTAAGCATCGCCGAGTTCTACAAAATACAGTCGGAAGGAAATATTGGTTCGATTTGACTTCGAGTTAGAGTGTAAGAGCCAAGACTACTCCTAGTGTAGCACTTACAACTACCAATGCTAGCAGACTCAATGCGATCCTAGTCTTGTGGCTCAAATACGAATCAGGGAGAAAATGATCCGGGATTATTACTCTTAAACTCGATCCAAGTGGTTCTACATAGATCTAATATGCGAACTCTTGAGCCTGATTTTGAGCGACGAAATGGTTGAATGCTGGAATAGTCGTGTCACTTTATGATAAATATCTGCAGCGATCCATATTTTGAAAATTCACATCTAGGTTTTTGCGAGTTTTTCATAGTTTGATTTCGGAACTCAAATTAGCATGGAGCGAATTAGAACTATTTGTCAGGTAAAGTTCTTCTTTTCTACACCGAAAGGGAACTCGCCCTAATAGTTGCCGTGGGAGTGTACACAGGATTAATTGATCACCAGATTAATTCGATCTTATTTGCCTTGATCGCACACATCCACTCAATCGTATTGTTTAACGATTACATCCAACATGTGACTGGAGGTCCTCTGTTTGGAGACCTACTTCAGACATGGCTCGAATACGGCGGAGTACTTGCAGCCTGCCTGGTTAGAAAGCCCGCCTCAGGAACGTTCGCACTCACGGTCAACGGATTTTGTCAAGTCTTTGTCTACGGCACGCACGACCCGCACCTCTGGTACGGTCTCGCAGGTTTAGGGGCCGACATAGTGTTTGCATTATTCAAGTACAAAAGATACGATTTCCCGGTGATTTGCCTCGCCGGAATCTTGTCCGGGGTATTCTGGTACTCAATTGTCTGGTTTACCCACGGAATCTACTTGTATCCGGTCTCATTCATCATCTCAGATTTTGGCATTCGAGTCCTCGGGAATGCGGTGGGAGATGGACTCTTAGGAGCAGCAATGGCCTTTGTAATTCTGAAAATTGCTAGCCGTAGATGGAGCGATTCCAGACCCCCAACATTTGAATTAAGCAATTTCTCGAAGTCCTTTTTGGGAACCATTTGTGCCCTTATCCTTGGGTCTGCGATTCTGTCGATAGTTCTCACCTACGATTCACATTCGGTAGAGGAGTTTTTCCAAAGCATCGGCCCGAAGATTGCGGGCGGCATTCCCTACGACGAGGAATACAATCCAGGGTACGTCTTCAGTATTCTCTTGATATTTCTCGTTCTTGTTATCGCGGGGTTCTGGATTCTGAGTTCAAGAGTACCGAGGAACGTTCGCGGGAAAGTTGCTTGATAGAGCGATTAACCTTAAGGTACAGAAATCATCAGTCGGGCATTGTCGTCGAACTTGAATGGTGCGTTCTAGTTTGCGAGGTTCGATCGGTTTGAGTAGTAACTGTAGTTGTTGTGTGTGTCGTATAGTTCGTGAAAGTAGTCGTGTCGGTCAGCGTAGATTGAATCGTATTTGTTGTTGGAACCGTACTTGTTACAGTTGAGACAAGCGTTTCCGTGGTTAATGCTGTCCCTGAAGAGGTAGTTTCTGTTTCGTAAATAGTCTCGTTGATGAGAGAGGTAGACAACGAGGTCATTGTCACCAAGATTGTAGTTCCGGTTGTGACCGTCGTGTAAACTGGAATTGTCCTATTCAAAACAGAAGTAATAGTCGAGAATGAGAATGCAACAGCGGTGGTGGTTGTTCCGTTCACAAAAGTCATCGTATATTGAATCGTTTGAATTAGGGTTTCAGGTATCGTATTCGTTACAAAATTAGTGATGTTTCCAATCTCGGACTGCCCTGTGGAGGAGAAGTTCCCGACTGACTGGGAATAGGAAGTAAAGTTCTCATCGCTGAACGGAAAAAGCGTCCTTTGGACACCAATGACCCCGACAGAAACAACCAAAATGATCGCTATGGAAACCGCCATCATAATTGCTGATCTGTTCACAATTTCTTACCCTGTCCATCCTTTTCTCTAAACCATAAGGGACGATCGACGGAATTCGCAAAGGGTCTCAGCTAAATTTTGCACAAAGTCAAAATTCCTGTGCTTCAGGGTGAAAACAAAATAACGATAGAAACTTTCGGTGGGAAGGTCTTTGCTATCGTTCCCCAAGCTTTCGGACTGTTTGGAAGAATTCGAAAAGATAGTTCGGCGAAAGTGCTGTCTGCCTATTGGCATCAAGCAAAAGTTTCGGCCATCAATTCAAGGTGTCTACTTACAGAAGTAGGTGGTGATTTTTCAGAAGTAAAGAAAAAATTATCGCGTCATAATGGGGTGCGGTGATCGATAATCTTTGCCTTTCAGATATTTTTTCTTCGACTTGGAATCTCGGGATTTTTTAGTGATTCCAAGATCAAAGCGCCTATTCCCAGAGTGAGTCCTATTACTAAGTCATAGCCAGCGTAATAAAATCCATAATCCGGCCTGACTCCTGTAGCAGTCCACAATTGGAATGTGTAAATCGCTTGAAGAGCTCCGGCAACTAACATTCCTATCGAAGGTGAACCAAGAAAAAGAAGCGGGTGTTTCAAAAGCACGTCCTTTACTGTTTTGGAGATCGCAGACTCCGTTTGCGTTACCAGAGATCCTATTTTGTTTATCCAATTTCTGGGAGATCTGGCATTCTCTGAAGAGCTCGTCCCGTAGATTGCAGAACTTATTGGGTACTCCCTTACTTTCAATCCCTGCTGCTTTGCAAACTCAAAAATATCGCTCTCCGGCACTACGCTCGATGTCCCGGCAGGGGTAATCAGCGCAAGAGCTCTCTTTCCATATGCACGAAAAAGAGAAAATGGATCCCCGTCTGAAGATTCTTCATCTGGTAGATGGCCGGAACCAACCGCTATATCACACTCACCGCCCTGAACCTTTTCAAGCAAATTTAGCACATCTCGCAGGTTAAAGTCCATGTCTGGATCTATGATCAGCAGGTTCTCGGAATGTAGCCTTCTTGAGGCTAGAAAGAGAGAAGTTACACTGTCTGACATTCCCAGCGTTCTCGGGTGCTTTATCAGCTTGCATCCTAATGCTCTGGCGATATCTTCCGATGCGTCAGTTGAGAAATCGTCACAGACCACGACATCTGCATCCAAGCTTCGGAGTTCAACTACCACCCTTGCCAAAGATTCCTCGGAATTGTGGACTGGGATCCCAATGACTAGTTTCGATTCCGTTATCTGGTTTGATGAGGTCCTCGATCGAACTCCATGATCTCTCAATAATGTAGCGGAAACCTGTTGACGACGAACTGAATCGCTAGCAAGAGTTGTTTCCGCTGGAACTAGCGAAGAACCCTCATCCGGTAACGAAGAAAGGGACTCGCTATCCTCTCGGAATGCTTTGCGCCAGAAAAATTTGTCGTTGTTGGATTGCGACAAAATGATCGTCGACGAAAGACGAGATCATAAGCCGAAATATCTACCTGCCTACAACTGAATGGATCTGAGATATGGATCTGAGCAGTTTTAAGGACAGCTTTTCAGAGGGATCGACATTCCCGAGCTCGTTTATTGAATCATTTAAGACCTGCTACAGTATTGATGTCAATTACACTCGCCGTCACAAAGAAAAAGAAAATTTGAGAACTGCCTGTATCTAAGGAACGTATCCAACTGAAGATCGAATTGGAATTCTCAAATGTTTTGGATTACTTTGCTTCCCTCGAAATCAAACCTGAATCGATGTTCCCGGAGGCCGTGTCTGGCGAGAGCCGCCCTAATATTCTGACGCCCATCGTCGCAATAGAAGATCAAGAAACCGCCTCCCCCTGCTCCAACGATTTTACCGCCGAGAGCACCATTCTCTCTACCAAGTGAGTACCAAAAATCAATGCTGTTATTGGTCATTCCTGTGGTCACTTCTCGTTTGACAGTCCAATGTTCGTGCAAAAGTTCGCCGAATCTTCTCAGATCTCCCTTTTTTAGAGCATCTCGACTCTCCATCCCGATTCTCTTAATTTCATGCATCTTTTCGAGCGAATCGCTAGCAGTAAGAGATAGTTGTTTCTGTTGTTCGTTCAGAACATCGCTCGCGCTTCTCTTGATTCCCGTATAGAACATCATCAAATTATTTTCGAGCTCAGAGACAATATCCTCTGAAAGATTTAGATCCGTGACAGTTACTTTGCCGCTCCTGTCAATCTCGTAAGATCTGATCCCGCCGAAGCTAGCAACATACTCATCTTGCTTTCCGGAAGGTTCGCCGAGTTTGTTCATGGCTATGTCGCAAGCTTCTTCTGCAATTTCCGCGGGCGTTTTGATGACCCTCTTGTAAGCATAAAGGACGTTTAGTAAACCAACCGTAAAGCTGCCAGAAGATCCTAGTCCCGTGTTTGCGGGAGCATCCGCAAGAGATACGATTTCAATTCCATTCCTGATGTTGAGTAATCTCAAAGCCTCTCGAGCGGATGGATGCTCGATGTAAGCGGGGTCATCTACAATTTCGGTTTTTGAATAACTCAATCGAAGTCCTGGTTCAAAGCGTTTGTTCAAAATAATGTGCATGTATTTATCGATCGAACCAGAAAGGAAAAGACCTCCATACTTTGAATAGTAGGAAGGAAGATCAGTTCCCCCTCCCCCTAAGGGCAATCTGAAGGGAGTTCTAGAGATGATCATATCTTCGGCATCTGGCTTTTTTGCATCCAGCATATATTGATTAACGTCATAATTGCAAAATTGCAATCTCATGCACGCGAAGAGCGGGGCATCTCTAAGATTTTGTCCGCAGATCTAGGCTTCCTCGCCGATCAATTTCCAGTAGCTTGCCCTAAATTACATGTATTATTTCTTAGTTATCTGATTACTTCGTCCCAACTGCCATTTTAGAAAATGTAAGTAGACTAATATCGAATCGAGTCGTCATATTGGTAAAGTACTAGAAAGTTGACGGATTCCAAAGTCGAACATGTCTGTTGACCCTCTTTCATTTTTATTGGACAATTATTCATCAATCATATCATATCACGAGCTCTAGTTCAATTGGCTGAATTGACTAATCGAGCTATTAGAGAAGGCGATACCTGCCCGGTTTGCCGCGGGGGTCTGATGGAGTACGTCAGATACAATTACGATTCGCGAAACTCCAACATGGATGTAGCAATTGAGCACATGGAGCTAAAATGCAATAATCAACAGTGTCCGAAGAGTCGCGGGTAGTCTCCACCAAATGCAGGGGGCAAAAATGAAAGTAGTCGGATTAGAAATTCGGGTTAAGGATTCGCGTACCTGCTCAGAGCGATGACTTATGCTTCAATAGTTCATCCATGAATCAAGGAGGAGTTGAAAAAATGTGCATCCCTTTGCATCGATCCGAAAACTGCACAATAAATCGATGCAAGAAATATTGTACAATACAAGCTAGCTTGTATAATACAAATAGTTCAACTGAGGGCTCTCAATGGAATCCATCAAATTACGTTTTCACGCACGCGCGTGGGGTCGCGCTAGGGGGGTCGGTTTTAAAGCAATTATTTGAATATTAGTTAGTATCGACTGATTACCGGCATCCAACAATTGCTTTAGAGCATTTTGAGGGTGAAGCTTGAGGACATTGTACGTTCTTGATGAAACGACTTCAAACAAGATCAAAGACTGTAAAGACATACCTCCCAATTTGTCTCGAACTCTCTCTGCCAGATTTTCAAGGACCAGTTAGCAACGACTTAGTCGAACCACTATTGAGAAACTTGATCTTTGGACCCCGGATATTCAATCATAGGAGCAAATCTGGAAATCTGCGAAAAATTTCTAGAAGATCTTTCGACTGCCATGGGAAGGACGTTTTTGGAAGTTGTCAGTTTGAAAACATAAGACAAACGGAGTCGATGGATCACATTTCCCATCCACTTTACCAGCGTCAGCTTTCTAGAAAATTAGGTCGATAGCTTCGTGATTGAGGAAAGCCATGCATTTCCTCCGTTCTGATGAATGTTTGTCTCGATCCGAGCTTCATGAATGTAGTTTATTTCCCATCCGTCTGCAAAGGTCTCGTGGATCTCTTTTTTCGAAACTCGTCTCGGTCCGCCCCAGGAAGGCGGTTCGAGATCACTGAAGCAAAGCATAAAGTACTTTCCACCTGGTTGC
>Ga0207060_10173_pt1 | contig 24113 bp, 8 predicted proteins | sample Alteio_BWMinCont_30_FD_153270 | JGI IMG/M metagenome (GOLD analysis project Ga0207060, IMG submission 153270) | Enriched cells from forest soil in Barre Woods Harvard Forest LTER site, Petersham, Massachusetts, United States -... | ecosystem: Environmental > Terrestrial > Soil > Temperate forest >...
CATACAAAGTGCCGTAACCAACCGCCGCCTGCCGAGTTAAGGCCAAATCAAAAAGACACCGATTCGTTGCCGGAATACGATATACTGGATAAAATAATTGCCGAATATGTTGAGGGCAGGTGCTCGTCGGCCGCAATAATTAAGATGGGCTACGAAGAAAAAACTGTCCGCCGGGTCATCCGGCTGATCAATCTTGCTGAACATAAACGGTACCAAACCCCTCCTATTTTAAGGGTAACATCAAAGGCCTTTGGCATGGGCCGGCGGATGCCGATTGTGGGGAAGTATTTATCGTAAGAAAACAGCTTTTTCAACCCTCTTTCCGCGAAGAGAAGAGAGGGTCGAACATCCGCCAGCCGGCGGAGCATTCGGGGTGAGTCAACTACGCGCCATGCATTTTGCGCTAACCTTGCTTCGATAATTTACCCACCCGGTCTTTGCTTCGCTCGACCACCCTCTCTCCGGCAGGCCGGAAAGAGGGTAAAAAATAATCGTCCATTAACTTAATCACATTGAGAGAAGATTATTCATGATGGCTTCGCCGTTTAGAGGGGGCTTAACTGAAATTTCTTTTAAAAATAATTACATTAGCAACTTAAACCTTTTAGCAACCGTATTGTCTAAGAGAATACCTGGGGGGAAATTATCATGAAAAGATTAATCTATTTAGCGTTTTCAGTACTGATGCTGGCTGGCATATCAGGCTGTACAAGCTACAATTACTACACTGCAGCCATTAACAAAAGCAATTTAAGTAATTACCACACATTTGCCTGGATGCCGGCGGCAAATAGAGGCGATCAAAAAATGATGGGCGGCATGGCCGATGCCAGGATCAAGGACGCCGCTACTAACGACTTGGTTATGAAAGGCTTGCGCTTAAGCCAGGGCAACCCCGACTTAATTGTCACCTATACCACAACAGTTGGCAGGGGCACCCGCACCAATTATTATTCGCCCTATTATGGCGGCTGGGGTCCCGGATGGGGTTTTGGTTTCGGCTGGGGCTGGGGTGGTTGGGGATACCGCGGCTATTATAACGCTTTCGGCCCTCCGTTCGCCTATTATGGCGGCCTTACTTACGCCGAACAGGAACACTACAAAGAAGGCACTTTAATTATCGACCTGATAGATACACGTACCCGGAGAATTGTATGGAGGGGGTTTGGTGTTGGCGAGGTACATAATAACCCGCAAAAAACCATCGACGACCTGCCAAGAGTAGTAAACGGTGTACTTGACCAGCTACAGCTTACGCCTGAAGCGATGAGGAGATCGTAAAGACCTTCAAGGCATAGGGACTTTCCCTATGCGCTTAGGTGTGCCCTTATCTTTACCGGCGTTTTGTTTTTAAAAATGCTCCGGTAGGAGCAAAATATCGGTAGAAATAACAAAAACAACCATTTGTCGCACCGTTAGGTGCGAAACTAATGAACTGTTTAATGGCGGGTACGAGGTGAGTTAAACTTAGCGCTGATGGTGTGTGATGTACCTACGGCACATAAGATATTTTTTCGGCTTTGTTTCTACCAATATTTAACCCCGATGGGGTTGGTATCGCTTTTTTCTCCTAACCACGTGTTACTTCATCGTTTGTTACGGTAATAATGATCAAGTATCCAGCGAAAATGATGATTTATTAACGGGAACTTGTTCATATCATACTGCTTAAATGTTATTTGCAACGAATCTTTGCGCGATCTTCCCTTTAATACAAGTACGCTGTCTTTAGATAGGTGATAGGTAAATGTGTATTTATCTGTTGTATCTGGTTTCGCATACATCTCTAATTTCTTTTCCACCGTTTCAGGTTTAAATACAAAAACCTTTAGGCTGCGGTCCATCAGTATTACACTTGCATTTCCTTTAGGTGCGGATACAATCAGTTTGCTCCAACGGGTGGTATCGGTTGTCAAAGGTTTTATAGTATCCTTATTGCGGATAAATGCAGTGACGTTATAAATGCCATACAACGGCGGTTTTACGGGGCTGTCGCGGTCCTCGAACGTCCGGTAAAAATTCGCGCGGAGCCCAAAAAATATGACGTAAAGGATAAACGTATATTTCGCTGCCATCAAGGCCGTATTTTTCCATCCCTCTTTAAAGCGGATGGGCGGATCTACTACGGGATGAATAATTTTGTTCAGGAAAAAGAAATTAAACAGCCTGCCAATATCCTTTGATAACAGGAATAAGGCCATCGTTATCAATACGATGGAGTACAGCTTTACATTTATGTCGAAACTAAAATTAACAGCTATAACATTGGCTAATATTCCAACAGCAATTATACTGCCCAGCGTAGTTGTCCGCCTGAAAAGCAGCAATAAACCTGCAGCGAATTCAATGGAACCCATAAAGTAGTTATACCCGGCCGAATAACCCAGGAATGACCAGGCCAGCTGTCGTGGCGTTGAGTTGCCGTAAATTTGAAGCAGCATTACCGGCGAAAGCGAAAGGAATTGGATTTTTATAATTTTAAAGGAGGCATAAGCTATCATTGTAAACGCCAGGTAGTACCTGACAAGTACGGTCAGGGCTTTATATAGCTTATTATAATTAGGTGCCCTCCGGTCAATTACCAGCCATATTAATGAACCGGATACTGCCGCCAGAAAAATAAAAAGCAACGACAGATAACCGAAAACGGAATCAATGGTGCTATTATAAAATTGGATGGCAGGGTTGACAATGTGTAAAACATCTTTAGTAAGCCATGCTATGAAATTGGCAAAAGGCTGAATATAAATACTGTTCAGAAAATCAGTATAGGGAACAATGTGATTTGGGTTCAAAAAGATATAAAGAACAAAAAAAATAAAGAAAAAACAAAACAGCAGTTTCTTTATCAATGACCATTCGGCCGCACCGGGATCAGGTTGTTCCATTTTTACAGATGAATTGTGCCATAGATGAATTGTGCCATATTAAACTAATAAAATACCGCCAACCCAAAAATATAGAAATAATTTAACAGGGTAGGCAATGTTTTATAAAGTCAGCGTGGTTAAATAAATAATTTTGGCCATTATTTAATTGCGCCTTATCTGTCAGTATGAAGGGTGCTGTGAAAGGGAGGGACTATTTGCTTCTCTTGTTACAGATTGTTTTATTGGCGTTTAGAAAGCTGTATTTTAAACTTGTTCAGAAGAACTTTGCTGCCGGGCTGACCGTTTGCGATATAACCTGATAGTGGCGAAAACAAAGGCGGCAGTTGCCAAAAGTGTCACCCAGGTATCAAGGGGACAAGTGGCATCCGGGTCAGTGCAACCGCATGGGCAGCTGATCTGCGCATTCAAAACAACAGCATTCAGCATTAATACAAATAATGCGCCGAAAAATACTTTTATCCACATAAAAACTCCGATTACTATTACAGTTTCACAAATTTACTTTTTCCAACCACACTTTTATCATAATTGTTAAAAATTTCTACAATATACGTGCCGGGCATTAAGTTACTTATATTATTTTGCCATGAAGGCTGCGAAGAAATTGCCGACCTGACTACCGAACCACTTGTCGACATGATCTCTATGTCATACGAAGTGTTGACATTGTTTATCGGCGCAGTGGTATTTTGATCGATAGATAAATTAATGGTGCCGGTTGCAGGGTTAGGGTATAAAGCTATATTGTTTACAGCAATAGTATTGCTTAAATTCCCGTACATAAGCGTTACTACTTTTGAATAGGTTACAGTGCCATTTAAATCAACCAGTTTCAACCTGTATTGATCGGCAGTTGGCAGCGGGTTCTTGTCCAAAAAGCTGTAAGTACCGAGCGAGTTCGAAACAAATCCGGTCAAAACATTAAAAGTTAGGCCTTTATCGATGCTTCTTTCAACAGAAAAATTAGTATAGTTCGCTTCATTCTCTGTTTTCCAGGTAATTTGTGCACCGGTGGTTGCCCTGGCGGCAGTAAAATCTAACAAATGTAAACCCAATGCAGGGTTTTGGCGCACGACCAGGCTAAAGCGGTTTGCACCAAAGCTATTTGTATCGGTTTTTATAACATTGAACTTGTACGAGGGTGACTGCTTCATATCAAGCGAATCTTTTTTGTAGGCGTCCATCAGCCACACATCAAATAATTGGGGCACATTATTAATCCCGGTCATATTCAAATTATAAACACCATTAGCCGTGGCGCCTACATTTAATTTGATGCTGGTTTGATTTAGCTTCGGGTATGGTACAGCGTTTATAGCCAACTGGACGCTATCGGCAGACATCGTTGCTAAACTTACTTCCCCGCTGCCGGCCAGGTATGGCGAATCTTCGTTTGCGTCAAACTTGTTTTTTGCAGCATTATTGAAAGTGATGATTGTTTCTTCTTTGTTGATGGTATCCATCGCCATTTCCAAACGCAGGTATTGGGGGCCGCTATTTTCGCTCACTTTGGCAGCCAGTAGTAAAGTGTTACCCGTTGCATGCGTTGGTCCTGTAAGCTGCGCGTTGGTTTTGGCAGCTTCGTTAAATGTCAGCGAGGCGCCGGCAACGGTTGCCCTCACAAAAAAGCCCTGGCCGCTGGGGATTATATTACTGCCTCCGTTTGTCCCCAGGCTGCCGTTATAGGTGGCATAATGCTTTGATGTTTCGTTAAAAATATAAATTGTGGGGCCTACACCGGGGCCATAAATTCCCGCAGTTGATATTGTGGTGCTAAAAGAATTCCAGTCAATTGAGCTTGCATAAGGGTTGCCTACCAAATTATACCCGGTTTGACCCGAGTTGCCCGGAACAGATGTGCATTGCAGGGTTGGTAGCTGCGTGTACCAGTTTACAACGGTTACGGCCTGCTGATTTAAAGTACCGGTTGTTACAAAAACATTCGATTCGGCGCTTGTGGTTAGTATATACTTTGTGGCGATGTTTGTTAAATTACCCCTGTAAAAAAAATAAACGCCGGTACCCGCGTGTAAAGCAAAAGTTCCGTCGTAATCAACGCCTATATTGTAAAGGGGCGAGTTATTGATCTTATTGATCCCCCTGAAATTACCCGTATTAAATGTGCTGTTAGTAAATGCAACGTTTTCGCGGTATAAATATGCCGAAGGGTTGCCGCTTTTGGTTAAACCGCCGGCCGTGCCACCCGTACCCGTAATGGGCGTATATGAAGTCAAATTACTCAGATCATAATAGTAGTTGGAACCCGACTTAACGGTGTAAATAGGCGAAGATAAAAGGCGGTAACCACGGTAAGTGTTGCTGCCCCCGCTTATATACCTTTCAACATTTACATTGCCGGTTATTGAATATGCTGCCGGTATTGCAGCTACACTTGCCGACAACGTCGACGTGCTCTTTAATGTTAATGCTGCCGGTGAAGCGCCGATCACGAGGTTGCCTTTTGTAATTGTAAGTAAACTAAAAATGTCTACCGGCCCCCCGTTAACGGTTACGGTGCCTGCCGATGAATTGTTAACCTCCATTGCGCCAACCTGTGCAGTTAGCGCTGTATTGACGCCATAATAATTTTGAGAGGCAATTGATCCGTTCCAGGTAATTTTTGAAGAATTGTTACTGCCGTAAAGTATTTGGCCGCCGCTGCTGTTGTAAATGTTGCAGCCAACGCTAAGTGTAAAACCATTTAAATTGATCGATGCGCCCGATGCGATAGTTAATCCGTAAACACCTGTGCTGGTAGTTAAAACAGGATAATGCGCCAAACCGGCAGGTATAACCCAGTTAACATTTGCGTTAACAGGCACTTCGTTTGATACGCCCGAAGTTGTATTGTTCCAGTTATTTGCGTTCGTAATATCGGTGCTTACCCCTTTCCAGGTGTAAACTAAATAGCCCGCAACCGCCGAAGCCCTTACCGAATTGGTTTGCATAGGGCCGGATGTTGTAAAGGCATCAGGGTTTTTCTGGTTTACATATTCGGCTTTTATCCAATCGGCGGATAAAGTAGCGCCAATAACGTGTGATTCATCCATTGTACCGGTGTAACTCTGGCCGCCTACAACATGTAAACCGCTTCCGCCGATGTTATTATTGATGTAGTCGCCAAAAGCTACCATATCAGGCTTTCCGGAAAATGGTTTATTAGATGAATTTGAAGTTGGGCCGGCCAGTAATGCACCGTCAACATACAGGTAGCTTTTGTTGGCTACTGAATCATAGGCATAAGCATAATGGTGCCAGGTAACGGCGGTTGGAAGCGTAGATGATGAAACAAGTGGTGTCAGCCTGTTGGCCCATCGCCAGGTTTGTAACGTTTTAGCGCTGCCGTTAATTAACACACCCAATTGCGTTCCGTCACCGGTAGTGGCCGGGTTATTGCTATTTTCCAACACGATTAAATTCGCAGTAGTTGCCGGAACGGTAGGATAACTTGCCCACAATGACAGGGTTTGGCTCGCCGTTGTGTAGGGCAAATTCGTAGCGCCAATGTCAAGTACCGATGTAGCAGCCAGAGTAATGCCATTCCCAATTTGCGAAGCTGTGTTTTGCGTTACCGTCCCTTCGTCCCCAACGGAAAGGTTATTGTTATTGACTGTCGCATCTGAAAATTGAGGCGCGGCCCCTGAGGGATCTTCGTTAAAATGCCATACGCCCGAATAATTGATACCTGCCGTTGCAGTAACGCTGCTCCACGTTAATTTTTGCCATGCAGCAGTGTGTGATATGGACGGGCTTGTTGAGCCAAAATAACAATATAATTTATTTGCCCCGTTAGCTGACCCTGTTTTGTATAGTGTAGGGATTTTTACCCAAATGTAAATTACACCGGTTGTGGTGTTATAATTTTCAACCTGGTAGTTTAATTCGGCAGTAGTTGAATAAGCGCTGTCGACTATAGCAAAAACAGGGATTGACGATGACAAGCCTCCGGTTTGATCTGAACAAACCCCCGAAACAAAATTAGGGCTGGTCACTTTGAGTAGAGCGACAAAATTTGTCTGGTCGGTAGTGATTCCTAACGAAGCGTTATTTAGTGTTAGCGGTATGCGAAAAGCATAATTGTCATAATAAGTTGTTTGCGAGTACGCCATATTACCGGATAAGATCAGCATTACCGGCAGGATAGCCATTTTTAATATGCCGTGTAATAAGGTTAGGGGCTTTTTCATGGTTTCTTAGGATGCATTTGAGTGTATAATGAGTAATAATATAGTTAGTGTTTCCGGTCCATGGGCGGCCGGATATTTATAATTTGCTTTATTGGCGGGAGGGCCTTTCAGCGGATAAAAAAATATGTTGCAATTTGGGCTGGTCTTTATATCGCGGGTTATAGCCCGGTTTATTGCCTTGCTGTTCCAATTGAACGCAGGCCTTGCCAATGATTGGTTTGAGAAACCAAAAATGATAAATGATGCGAATTCAAAACTTCTGACCAGGATTGTTTTCATAGCAACTCGAGGCCTGTCTGTTTAATCACCAACAATTATCATTTCGACAATTTCCTGCGGTTAAGCGGCCGGACGGCATCAATCGCAGTGTTATATTATTAAGGGTAAAAAAGAAAGTGTTTTGCCCCCTGTAAACTTATACGGCGAACAATTTAAACAGGTTACATAATTTTTTAAAAATTATGTAACCTGTTTATCACTTAGTTATCTTTTGCCAAAACGTCAGCTGCAGCTTCTTTCGGACTAATCTACAATTTAACAAAAGTCCCGGTGCCTATCACGCTGTTATCATGGTTATCTATAACCTGCAGGATATAAGTACCGGGCATCAGGCTGCTTACATCGGTTTGCCAGTCTTGCTGGTTTGTTGAAGCTGTTTTTAACACCGAACCCGTATTGTTTACTATTTTTATGCCATATACTATATTTGTATTTCCTGTGGATACTTGCGTGTTCCCGATGGAGTTCGTGGTTAGCCCCGTAGTTGAGCCTGAACTGAAAGGCGGGGTTATTGTTAAGTTCAGCGTACTTGCTGCAGGGTTAGGGTAAATATTAATATTACTTTTTACAAGGCCATTTGAATTGGCATACATCAGTGTCACTATATTCGAGTAAGTGATGTTACCATTCAAATCCACAAGCTTTAAACGGTATTGATCTGCGGCAATCGCCGGGTTTGGATCCAGATAGCTGTAAGTACCTATATTGCTTGATGTAATGCTTCCCAATACTTCAAAAGTTACACCATTATTGGTGCTCCGTTCAACTGTAAAATTGGTATAGTTATCTTCGTTCTCGGTTTTCCAGGCCACCTGCGCCCCATTTGTCGCCTTGGCTGCTGTAAAATTCAATAGGTGCAGCCCTAAAGCCGGGTTCTCACGGATAACCAATTGAAAACGCTTGCTGCCACGGCTGTTAGTATCTGCGGTTATATCGAAAGCATAAGTTGTATTATGCCTCATATCCAATGAGTCTTTGTTGAAACTGTCCATCAGCCAGACTTCATATATCTGCGGGATGCCTTGCAGTTCCGTCATATTTAACTTATAGGTACCCTGGGCGGTGGCGCCTGCAAATAATGGTATAATTGTTTGTTTTGTTCCCGGTAATGGCATTTTATTAATTGCCAGCGGAACATTGTCACTCGAATAACTGGCCAGTTTTACTTTCCCGTTCCCTGCCCTGTAAGGCGCATCTTCATTGTCAACAAACTGCCCCGATGAAGCGGAACTAAACCCGATATACATATCATCGGTATTTATGGAATCCAGGGCCATTTGTAAACGTAAATGCTGGTCAACGGCTGCATTACTGGTATTAGCAGCAAAAAGATCGGTCTTATGAGCCATCAAAAGATTAAGCCCTGTATTTTGTGCCGTTGTTTTGGCGCTTTCATTAAAAATAAGCTGGGGACTTGAATTGTTGGCGGCCAGCACAAAAAACCCTTGCCCGCTTGCTATGATCCTTCTGCCGTGGTTAGTGTACACGCCGCCCACCTGGTAAACATCATAATTTTCAGTTGCAGGGTCAAGTTCATAAACAGTCGTGCTCACATTATGGCCATAAATACCGGTAGTGGTTGACGTCGTATTAAACGATTCCCAGTCTATTGAGCTGGCATAGGGGTTTCCTACTAAATTAAAGCCACGCACAGCGAAATTGGTCCCGGTGCCTGTTCCTGTGTAACCCAAAAAGGAAGAGGCGGGTGTGTACCAGTCACGTGTAGCTACCTGGCCCTGGTTTAAAGTGCCGGTTGCTGTCATGGTAACGGTTGGTGCGGTGATGAATGAAGTGGTTGTTTCTGTTGCAAGAGGCGCTGCAGCCCTGTTTCCCCTGAAAAAGAACAGCATCCCATCGCCAACCGGAATGTTATAATTACCCGATGCCGAAAGGCCTACCGCACCATAAGTATAAGCCGGGGTATTATTGATGGCGCTTATGCCCCAAAAATTTCCGCTCGTAAATGTAGCGTTCGAAGGTAATTGATCTTCGCGGTATAAATAAAGTGTAGGGTTGCCTGTTTTATCAAAGCCCCCGCCTGCGGCACCGGTAAGATAAATGCTGTTTTGCAAATAATTTATGCTATAAACATTGGTTGAACCAACTGTCGCCGCATAAACGGGCGATGATTCCAGGCGGTAGGTGCGGTAACCCACACCGCCGGTTATATAACGCTGCACATTTACATTACCTGTAATGCTGGGGCCGCCGGTTTGTATGGCCGCAACTGATGCAGACCCTGTGGCATCTGAATTCAAAGTCAGCAAACCACCCGCAGCCAAAACGGTAAGCGGATTATTTCCGGTCATGGTTAATACGCCTGAACTCGCCACATAAAAATTCCCGCTCGACATTGTTTTTGTGCCGGCCCCGCTAAAAGTTACGTTATAAAGAGTTGTGCCGTTACCCGGGCCGCCTGCTAAATTTTGAGTGGCGCCCAAAAAGTTTACGCTTGGGCTGGCAAAATTTACATAATCGCCGGCGTCATTTACCATGTTGTTTGTAAAATCCCCTGTGATATTTAAGTTGCCTGTCAGAGCTGTGCTGATTCCTGTGCCCGAAAATGCGATACTATTATAACTCACCCCTGTGGGCAAGCCAGTAATGGCTGCATCAGTGTAAACCGTTTGCGCCGCGCCCGAGTATTGAACTGTAGCCCCTGCATTGTTGAATGTAACCACATTGGTGCCGGTAGCCGACAGGCCCGATAAAGCAGTTGCCCCGCCAAGCTGCAATACCGCTGTGCCTGCAGTTGTCGGCGCTACTGCAAAAGTTGAAGTGCTTGTGGCGGTATTAGTGGTTTGAAGGTTGCCCGATAGCAGCGTTGTGCCACCGGTAACGTTAAATGTTGAATTAAACAGTGCCGCGCCTGTATTAGACGATGTTAAGGAGATATTGGCTGTTACGTTTAAATTGGTAACCGACGAGGCCATAGTTGCTGTATACGAACTTGTTAAACTGGTGTTGGCAATAACACTTATACTGTTGGTGTTCAGCGTGCCTCCGCCGGATAGGGTACTGGTATAATTCAACCCTGCATTGGCATCGCTTTGATAAGTAATGGCGCCCAAAACATTCAAGGTTGTGCCACTATTTACGTTAACACCGGGTGCCTGGCTCCCAAGATTGCCAAATGCAATGGAGCCAACATTAACTGTACCATCTGATATAAGTATATTCGGGAAGTAAGAGAATGACCTGTTTACGCCAATGAGCGCCTGGCTGGTGCTTGTTGGCACTATGCCGCTGAGCCAGTTTGTGGGGTCGTTCCAATCGGTACTGGTAACGCCTATCCAGTCATCCGAATCATAACAGGATAAAGTTACTGTGGTGGTACCGCTCCCGGTAATATTATAGGCGGTAATGGTATAAGTAGTTACCGGAAATACGCCGGTAGGCGTGCCTGTGATCTGCCCGTTTGTACTGTTAAAACTTAATCCCGGCGGCAGTGGTGCGTTGATGTGATAACCGCCAAGTGACAAAAATTCCTTAACCGTATTGTCAGTAAAATCCGACACGTATAAGTTTCCGCTTGCGTCAGCCACGAACCCTTCTACATCGGTAAACCCTGTCAAAGTATTTAGCAATACGCCGTTTGAACTGTAAATTTTTACTTCATCGTTGTGCGAGTCGGCGACAAATACGTCCCCGGATGGGTCGACAGATATAGCCAGGGGGTCATTATACCCGCTGCTGAATACCCCGATATACGCTCCCGCCGAATTGTATTCCGTTACATTACCCATGTTCGACCCGGTTAAATTGTTACCGCGGTTTAAAACATAAATATTCCCTGAAGCTTGATCGACCGCAACTCCGTCGGACTCGTTCATGTTCGCGTTAGGAAGTGTCTGTAATAATGTACCCGAGGTAGAATATTTTGTTACCGAACTGGTATAGGGGGAGGTATAAACATAAGTTGCGATATAAAGATTATTCGAGGCATCGATACTGATACCAAGCGGGTGGTTCAAACCGGTGATGATGGTTGACTGGTAAACACCTGCCGCGTTAAATTTGTAAATGGCGCCGTTACCAGTATCTTCCACATAAGAATTACCGGCCGAATCAAAAACTATGCCCTCGGGGTTGGCCATTGTTTTCCCGGAAGTATATGTACCTTGATAGACATGGGCGGAATTCCACTTGCTTATTGTTCCGTTATTATAGTTGGCTACATAAATATTACCCGATGCATCAATGGTCATTAAACTTGGGCCGCTTAAGCTTGCCCCGGTTAGCGTTGTACCGGTTGAAGAATAAGAATAGCCGACAACAGCGCCGCCGGTATTCACTGGCGCTAAAGTAGCAATCGGCGCGCCTACCGGGTAACTGTTTGTTGATGGTGTATAGCTGATGACAGGGGCCGCCGGGCTAACGGTTATAATTAACGACGTGGTGCTGGTACCGGCTGTATTGGTAGCTGTAATAGTAAAGGTTGCCGTTGGAAATACAAAGGTTGGCGTACCTGAAATTACCCCTGTGGAAGTACTGAACGATAATCCTGTCGGCAGTATTCCGGTTATTGCATAACTGGCGGCTACACCCCCGGTGTTAGTTGGCACAGCAGGCGTAATAGTGCCCCCAACGGCATAAGTAACAGTTCCGGGAGAATAAGTGATTGCAGGGGCTATGTCGTTTACCGATAAAATTACCGTTGTAGTGGCAGTGCCTCCCGTATTTACGGCCGTAATGGTGTAAGTCGTCACCGGCGATAAAGCCGTTGGTGTCCCGGAAATTACGCCCGTAGTTGTACTGAACGACAAACCAGCCGGCAGCGCTGCGCTGATCGAATAGCTGGACACTGCACCTCCTGTATTAACAGGTGTTAACGGCGTGATCGGGGTACCCTCCGTGTAAACATTTGTGGATGGGGTATAACTGATAGTCGGCGAAACCGGTTTAACCGTTAAGGTAACAGTCGTGGTCCCGCTCCCTGCTGAATTAGTAGCCGTAATGGTATAAGTAGTTACCGGGGAAGTAGCTGCCGGCGTCCCCAGGATGACGCCCGTGGTAGTATTAAATGACAGACCCGCAGGCAAAGCAGTGTTAATGGTATAGCCCGTTGGCGCACCGCCGGTGTTCGCTGGCGTTAACGTGGCAATGGTTGTACCAACTGTGTAAATATTGGTCGATGGCGTGTAGCTGATCACAGGCGGCACAGGAAGAATACATGATAGTGTTACAGTCGTCGTGCTGATGCCCCCGTCGTTACTGGCCGAAATTGTATAATTTCTTACAGCCGACACCGCGGTTGGGGTTCCCGAAATTACCCCGGTAGTTGTGTTAAACGACAAACCAGCGGGCAATGCCGGGCCAATTATATAACTGGTTGCTGTACCGCCGGTATTTATAGGGGTCATTGGTGTAATGGCAGTGCCTACTGTGAAAACGTTGGTTGATGGCGTATAGTGTACTATAGGCGATGTCGGGTTAACCGTTATTGTTTCAGTTGTGCTTCCACTGCCCCCTGCATTGGTAGCTGTAATGGTGTAAGTAGTTATGGTTGATGTTACAGTAGGTGTTCCTGAAATTACCCCGGTAGTGGTGTTAAACAGCATACCTGTAGGGAGTGCTGTACTTATTGAATAGCTGGCTGCTGCACCGCCGGTGTTAACAGGGGTTAGCGAAGTTATTGTACTGCCAACCGTGTAAATATTGGCTGATGGCGTGTAACTGATCACGGGCGGCTTTGGATTAGCTGTTATCGTAACCGTAGTACTTCCGGTACCGGCTGTGTTAGTGGCTGTGATAGTATAATTGGTTACTAATGTTACTGCGGTTGGTGTTCCTGAAATTACCCCGGTAGCAGTATTAAATATTAAGCCCGCGGGCAGCGCTGCGCTTATAGAATAACTGGCTGCTGCGCCGCCTGTGTTTGCGGGGGTTAACGGCGTAATTGCCGTACCAACAGTGTAAATATTTGTTGAAGGGGAATAACTTATAGCCGGCGGGGCCAGGTTAACCCTTATTGTTATTGCAGTAGTTGCAGTAACACCACCCGTATAGGTCGCGGTAATAGTATAAGTGGCATTTGCCGTTACCGTTGTCGGGGTACCTGATATAACGCCAAGCACCGGGTCAATTGATAAGCCAGCCGGTAACCCGGGACTTACTGAATAGCCTGTGGGGCTTCCTGTTACAGTTGGTGTTAAGGAGGTTATAGCGGTACCGGTAAGATAAGTAAAAGGCGAACCTGTATAGCTGATAGTTGGTGCCAGCACTGCTATATTTACGATTGCAGTTGCCGTTACGCCCCCGCCATACGTTGCAGTAACGGTATAGTTAGCCGCTGCCGCTGTCACTGTCGGGGTGCCTGATATAACACCCAGGATCGGATCAATCGACAAACCCGCAGGCAGTGCCGGGCTTATTGAATAGCCTGCCGGACTGCCGGTTGCTGTTGGCGTTAATGATGTGATGGCCGTACCCTTATAAAAAGTAAAGGGTGAGCCTGTATAACTTATAGTTGGCGCTAATACCGTTATGTTTACGGTTGCAGTTGCCGTTACGCCGCCCCCGTACGTTGCAGTAACTGTATAGTTAGCCGCTGCCGCTGTCACTGTCGGGGTGCCCGATATCACACCCAGCACCGGATCAATGGATAAACCTGCGGGCAGTGCGGGGCTTATGGTATAACCCGTCGGGATACCTGTCGCCGTTGGCGTTAATGAGGTTATCGCCGCACCCGCGTAATAGGAAAAAGGAGACCCGGCATAGCTTAAAGTTGGCGGCTGTACCGCTATATTTATAATTGTAGTTGCCGTTACACCGCCTGCGTATGTTGCAGTAACGGTGTGATTAGCCGCTGCCGCTACCGCTGTAGGCGTCCCTGATATAATACCAAGTACCGGATCAATTGATAACCCGGCAGACAGCGCCGGGCTTATTGTATAACCGGTTGGCGTGCCGGTTACTGTTGGCGTTAATGGTGTGATAGCAGCGCCCGCAAAGAAGGAAAATGGCGAACCTGTATAACTGATCGTTGGCGCTACTACTGTTACATTTACGGTGGTGGTTGCTGTTACACCGCCCGAATAGGTGGCGGTAACGGTGTGATTGGCAGCCGTCGCCAATGCTGAAGGGGTACCCGAAATAATACCCGTGGTGGTACTGAAGGTTAACCCGGTTGACAATGCCGGAGCTATTGCATAACTCACCGGTGTGCCGGTCACTGTCGGCGTTATTGATCCGACCGGCGAACCCCTGTAAAAGGTAAAGGGCGTGCCCGCATAACTGATAGTCGGTGCTACGACAGTGCTGTTGATGACGGTGGTGGCAGTTACGCCGCCGGTATAAGTTGCGGTTACCGTGTAATTAGCAGCGGCTGATAATGCGGTCGGGGTCCCTGATATAATGCCTGTTGTGGTGCTGAAAGTTAAACCTGTTGATAGCCCGGGGCTTATAGAGTAACTTACCGGGGTGCCTGTTACCGTTGGGGTCATTGATCCGGCCGGCGAACCCCTGTAAAATGTAAAAGGCGAACCTGCATAACTGATCGTGGGCGCTGCAACGGTTATATTTATAACGGTAGTAGCTGTTACGCCGCCGTTATAGGTTGCTGTTACGGTGTAGTTAGCAGCTGCCAATAACGCTGTCGGGGTCCCTGATATGGTACCTGTAATGGTACTGAAAGTTAAACCCGCCGATAGCGCAGGGCTTATTGTATAGCTCGCCGGGCTTCCGGTTGCGGTTGGTGCTGACGCTGTAATTGCCGAACCCCTGTAAAAGGTGTAAGGCGAGCCCGTATAACTGATAGTTTGCGGGAAAACAGTAATAGTTATACTGGTAGTGGCGGTTATGCCGCCAACGTAGGTTGCAGTAATGGTGTAATTAATAGCCGCAGTTGTTGCTGTCGGTGTCCCTGATATAATGCCAAGTACCGGGTCAATCGATAAGCCTGCCGATAGTGCGGGGCTTATGGCATAACTCACCGGGCTCCCTGTTACCGTTGGCGTTAAAGAAGCGAAAGCAGCGCCGGCATAATAATTAAAGGGTGAACCGGTATAACTGATAGTGGGCGGCGCAACTGTTATATTTATGACGGTTGTGGCAGTTACGCCACCGGTATATGTTGCCGTTACCGTATAGTTGGTTGCTGACGATATTGCGGTCGGGGTACCTGAGATCACACCCGTAATAGCGTTTATAGACAAACCTGCCGGTAACGCAGTGCTAACACTATAACCCGAAGGAGTGCCTGAATCTGTGGGCGTTAAAGGTGAGATGGCAGTGCCGATATTATATGTAAATGGTGAACCGGCATAACTGGTGGTGGGTGGCACAACTGTAATATTTATGCTGGTTGTGGCGGTTACTCCACCGCCATAGCTGGCTGTTATTGTATAGTTGGCGGCTGCCGATGTCGCCGTCGGCGTGCCTGATATAACGCCAAGGACGGGATCAATTGATAAACCCGCCGGTAAAGCCGGGCTTACCGTATAACCTGTAGGGCTACCTGTTGCTGTAGGCGTTAAAGATGAGATGGGCACACCGGCAGTGTAGGTAAAGGGCGAACCGGTATAACTGATCGTTGGCGCCGATACCGTTATGTTTACGATGGTTGTAGCCGGCGCACCAACTGAATAATTTGCAGTAACGGTATAGTTAGCAGTTGCTGCTGTTGCTGTGGGTGTGCCCGAGATGATACCGGCAGTTGTACTGAATAATAAGCCTGCCGGTAATGCAGGGCTTATTGAATAACTTGTCGGGCTGCCGGTTACCGTTGGCGTTAAGGGTGAAATAGCCGAGCCCTTGTAAAAGGTGAAAGGCGAACCTGTATAACTAATTGTATTGGCGGCCGCCGACACCACCAGTGAAAGGCCTGTGCTTGAAATCGACGCTATGCCACCGTTATTATCAGTGATTTTGATTACAAATCCGCGCGTTACTACAGGTGTGGAATTTGAGGTTGTTACCGTCAAAGTAATAGTGGCGCCGTTGTTTCCGCTCGGGAAAAACGAGGTATTTGTTATGGGCGTTTCTGTAGAAGAACTGAAGGCATAAGTAACACCTGTAGGTGTGCCGCCTGTCCAGGTAAGGCTTATTGCATCGGCTACCGGGGCAGCCGTCCCTGTCTCTGAAAGTGTTATGGTATAAGTTACTGATGTTCCTGTGCCGGCATTGGCCGTTCCTGTTTGACTGCCAAACGTTGCATTGGTAACACGTTTTGCAGCGAATGCTGTATTTGGGAAAAACAAACTGCCTACTGCAAAAATAAGGGTAAACACAACTGCTTTAACGGGGACAGATTTGAAGGCGCTTCTTTTTTTGGTATAATTTGCCGGACTAAGCGAGCCTTTTACAGAATAAAAAACATTCTTAAACGACATGTCGCTCATGTCAACCGACCTGTTAAGATTTGTTCCGGCAGATAAGGTATGTTTATCTTTAAAAAAAGCCTCTAAAGAAAACTTTAAAGCTGTTAATAGTTTTGACAGAAATGAATTAATAAAAAATAGCAAACTTTTTTTCATACAGTTAAAATTTGCGAGGCCCCGGGACAATATTTATGCAGATGGCCTGACTGGCCTTTATTTGAAGCAATTGTGTATTAAACGCTTGGTTTGAGGAATTTTCAAAAAAGGCAACGCCGGAAGAGGGAGGTTTTAACATTACCCTGTTACAGCCAGTTGCAGAAATATTTTTTGAAGGTTTGTTTTTAGTTTGGGGGTTACCGGCAATAATACTATCACCAGGCAGTTTCAACCCGGATACGGGAGAAAAATGAAAACAGGGTAATAAGGATATGTACGTCGCCATGTTATTCTTTTCTTTTTCACCGGGGTGTATTGCTTTATTAAATAACTAAAGAAAAAATTGTACGGTCCTCCCTTACAGCTATATCAATCAGCGTAAGCGACTATGAATATTACCAATTAACCAATAGTTTAAAACAATACACACAACCCGAATCCACATATTATTTTTTATGGGATAGTCTTTTTTTACGGAATAAGTTCGATTATGGTTACGACATTGGCCCTATTTTTCAACATTTAGATAATTATTAACTATTATCAGCCTGTGGTGAGAATTTCTAATATTGAAAATGGTATTTCCTCTGGATTTTTACGCAAATAGTACGGCTAAACAATAATAGGCTTCGTTAAAATACACCTGTGCGGCCACGGCAAAGAAGGTTAACTTAAAGGAAAACACGGTGAGGTTTAGATAGATAATTTCTGAAATTTTGCGGCTAATAATATTTGCCTTTTACCCAAAGCGAAAGCTACAATTTTACGAAAGTTCCTTTTCCCACTAAACTATTATTGCGGTTATCGGTAACCTGGATAATATAGGTGCCGGGCATAAGGCCGCTTACATCGGTTTGCCAGTCTTGCGCTGTGGTTGTGGCCGCTTTCATTACGAAACCCGTTGTGCTCACTATTTTTATTCCATACACTGTATTGGCAATGGCCGCAAGCGGGTTAGCAATAGAACTGCTGCTTTGTGCTGTAGACTGGTTTAAACTGAAAGGCTGGTTTATATTTAAATTCAGCGTACTTTTAGCAGGGTTAGGGTAAATAGAAAGGTTATTATTAACAAGGTTATTATTTGAATTGCCGTACATCAGGGTAACTATGCCGGAGTAGGTTATATTATTGTTCAAATCCTGGAGCTTTAAACGGTATTGATTTGCAGCCTCAGGGTTTTTATCCAGGAAACTGTAGGTACCAATATTGTCCGAAATAAAACCGCCGAGCACATCAAAAGTTACACCTTTGTCGGTACTTCTTTCAACTGTAAAATTGGTATAATCCTGTTCGTTCTCGGTTTTCCAGACAACCTGGGCGCCGTTGGATACTTTGGTTGCTGCAAAATTTAACAGGCGTAACCGTAATGCCGTGTTCTGGCGGATAACTAACTGAAATCGCCTGCTCCCATAACTATTTGTATCAGCAGTTATGTCAAAAGCGTATGTAGTATTGTGCCGCATATCTAATGAGTCGTTTTTATAGGCATCCATCAGCCAAACTTCGTATATTTGGGGTATGCCTTTCAGCTCGGTCATATTTAGTTTATAAGTACCGTAAGCGCCGGCCGTTACAAATAATGGTATAGTAGCTTGTTTTTGCCCCGGAAGTGGCATCTTGTTAATTGCAAGCAAAACATGGTCGCTTGAATAACTTGCCATCTTTACTTTGCCTGTCCCTGCTTTATAAGGGGCGTCTTCATCATTAACATATTGTGCCGAAGCATTTGATGCAAAGCCAACATAAATATCATCTGTGTTAACAGAATCCATGGCTATTTGTAAACGTAAATGCTGGTCTATATTAGCATTCTTCAGGCTTGCAACCTCGGCCCCGGTTGACATAAAAAGATCAAGCCCTGTATTTAACGTTGTTGTTTTAGCTGATTCATTGAAAACCAATTCCGGATTGGCAATATTTGACGCCAGTACAAAAAAGCCCTGGCCACTGGCTATTGTCCTTGAGCCATGATTGGTAAACGCACCGCCTTTTTGATATGTATCGTAATTATTCGTTGCCGGGTTAAGCTCGTAAATAGTGCTTCCCACACCTGGCACCCCCCCAACAATATTGGTATAGATCCCGGTGGTACTGGTAGTTGTGTTATATTGTTCCCAGTCAATCGAGCTGGCGTAAGGATTGCCTACCAGGTTAAAGCCACGAACAGCAGCATTGGTTCCGGTACCCGTCCCGGTGTAGCCTAAACTTGCCGGGCTGGGGGTGTACCAGTCGTGCACAGTTACCTGACCGGTATTTAGCGTGCCGGTTGCAGTTACCGTACTTGCAACCGGGGTGGTAGTGGTTACATAGGGGCTAAGAGTAGTCCTATCCCCTCTGAAAAAAAACATAAACCCGTTACCCACGGGTAAATTAAAAGAACTTGTTGTGCCCGGGTTGCCCCCGGTGACAGAATAGCTAACAGTGGCATGAGAATTAGGTGCGATATTGCTTATTCCCCAAAAATTACCGTCTGTAAATGAGGAATTTAAAGGTGTCTGGTCTTCGCGAAACAAATAAATTGTAGGGTTGCCGGCTTTATCAAATCCGTTTGTTGTGCCTGATGCGCCGGTAATAAAGGTATGGTCGCGCAAATAATTTATACTGTAAACATTATTTGAACTTACAGTAGCAGCATAAACCGGGGAAGACATTAACCGGTAACCCCGGTAACCGGCCCCGCCTGTTATATAACGTTCCACATGAATTGAATCGGCAACATTCCCGGCAATTGACGTTGCGGTGATCTGTCCTATGGAAGCTGAACCCGTTGCATCCGATTTTAATGTGAACGACAAAGGAGTAGTTAGTACGGTTGAGGTTAAGGTTAATTTTCCTGTGCCGGTGATATTTACAGTAGACCCCGGCGCCATGTTTATGGCCCCTGTCCCTGTTATTGTTGGCGTTACAGCAGTTGGAACCGTTAGGCTGCCGCCAATAGCCAATGTCGCCGGCGAGTTAACTGTTAAAGTATGGCTGCCACCATTGTTGCCAAATGTTATTGATCCGACCGTAACCGCGCTGGTTATCAAGGGCTCTTTCTTTGACCCGGTATAAGCAGAAACGCCAATACTAACGGCATCATTTGTGCCCGGAACCGTATTGGTGTTCCAGTTTGTGTTAAGAGTCCATGCGGTTGAATTTTTCCCGGTCCATACAACTGCCGTGCCGCAGGCTATACTGACGGTAGTGCTGCTGCTGCCCGAAATATTGTAGCCCGTAATGGTATAATCAGTGGCCGGTGACGTTGCGGTTGGGTTACCCGAAATAGTGCCCGTACTGCCGGTGAAAGCAAGGCCGCCGGGTAAAGCAGGGCTTATGCTATAACCCGTAAGTTCAATTTTTCTTATGCTATTGTTGCCGTAATCGGTTAAATATATTATGCCCGTTGCATCAATGCACATGCCTATAGGGGTATTAAAACGAGCAGCCGTACCTGTTGCGTCAGTGGTGCCTGTGGTTTGTGTAGTGCTGCCGGCCAAAAGCGTTACAACTCCTGCAGAAGTGATTATTCTGATATCGTTATTTCCATATTCACTTACATAAAGATTTCCTAACCCATCTATGGCAATTCCTGCAGGGGAACTAAAGCTGGCAGCTGTGCCTGTACCGTTTGCTGACCCGGCGGTTCCTGTTAAACTGCCTGCAAAAGTGGTAACAACGCCTGCGGAAGTTATTTCCCTGATCGCGTTATTTCCCCAATCGGTAACATACATATTGCCTGATCCATCGAAACATAAAATTGCCGGGAAATTGAAACGGGCGGCTGTTCCGGTAGCATTCGTATAACCCGAAGTTCCTGCTGTGCTGCCGGCGAAAGTGTTAACTACAGCTCCGGGTGTTATTATTCTGATGTCGTTATTACCTTGTTCGGCAACATATAAATTACCTGACCCATCAAAACATAAACCTGCCGGGGCGTTAAACCTGGCGGCCGTGCCAGTACCGTTTGCCGTGCCAGAGACATTTGTTAAACTACCTGCAAATGTAGTAACTACACCTCCGGATGTTATTTTTCTGATTGCATTATTACCTTGTTCAGAAACATATAAATTACCTGCCCCATCAAAACATAAAGCTGCCGGGGCGCTAAAACGGGCGTTCGTTCCGGTGGCATCTGTATGCCCCGAAGCGCCTGTTGTACTGCCGGCAAAAGTGGTAACTACACCAGCAGGCGTAATTTTTCTTATCTTATTATTGCCTAAATCAGCAACAAAAAAATTACCGGATGCATCTTCAACAATATTTGATGGATTTTTAAACCTTGCGGCTGTACCTGTATTGTCTGTCGTACCGCTCGTACCCGATGTACTGCCTGCAAAGGTAACAACCTGGCTGTAGGTGTTTGCAGGTATGGCCCCGCCGGTATTTGTGGGGGTTAGTGAAGTTATGGCTGTCCCAACTGTATAAACGTTGATTGGAGTATTGTATGTAATATCTGGCGCCTGTGCAAAAGCCATGCTGCTAAATAGCACCAAGCCGGACGCGAGAAGATAGAGCAATCGTTTGTGAGTGATCATAAGCATGTTTTTTGTATGATTAATATCCCCCGCTCAGACCCTAACTAATAAATATAACACAATAATATGTTATTAATTTACAGTTAAACAAACGAATAATAATTAATCAATAGTTTAATACTTAAAAATAATATTACAGAATTAAACTTATACAAATCACAAATCTATCTCACAAGGCAATTCACAACTGTAATATTAGGTATTGGCGTACATTTTTTTAGCTAAGAGAGCAAAGCAGCAAAGAGAAATTGAAAATTTAAATTATCTCAAATGCATATATGTCAAAAAGTCAAAAAACGCACGTTTAAAAATTTTTTTGATTTTCTACGTAGAATGTCAAATAAGTGTTACATGTTTGAACAAATAGTCGACTATTTGGCTATTTATGAGTACAATACCGTCTGTTTTATGCGAATAAGCTATTTAACTGTCCTATGGAAAAGACAATTTTAGGACGTTATATAAGTTCCGGCTTTGCATTTTTTTTTGAAAGCTGCGTAAAAAGTGTTCAAAACAACTGAGGCTAAATATCAGCCGTACGCCGGTTACGCAACACCGGCATTTTGTATTTTCTACATTCAGTTTACATTATTAAACCACACAAACCTTATCTTCGTCATCATCATTATGAATATTCAAAAAATAACATTCGGCAATGGCTGTTTCTGGTGTACAGAAGCCATATTTGAAACAGTAAAAGGGGTAAAAAAGGTTACGTCGGGCTATATGGGCGGCCACACTGTAAACCCTACATACAAAGAGGTATGCACAGGCAAAACCGGCCATGCCGAGGTAATAGACCTGGAGTACGATGCTGATGAGTTGTCATTTGATGAGCTGCTGCTCATATTTTTTAAAACCCACAACCCGACCACTTTAAACCGCCAGGGAAATGACGTTGGTACACAGTACCGTTCAGCAATATTTTACTATAATGATGAGCAAAAGCGCCAGGCCGAGGCAATGATAAAAAGGCTGACAGATGAAAAGGTTTTTGACAGGCCCATCGTAACCGAAGTTACACCAGCGGGCGAGTTTTATAAGGCTGAAGATTATCACCAGAATTATTTCAACAATAACCAGAATCAACCTTACTGCGCAGCCGTTATTCAGCCAAAGCTGCATAAATTTGCTAAGGAGTTTACCGAAAAAATAAAGCCGGAATTGCTTTAGTCAGTGGTGAATGGTGAGTAGTGAGTGGTTGTTCAGCTATATTCACTCACTACTCACTATTCACCACTCACTCTCTCACCAAATTACATTTTCACAAAAGTACTTTTTCCTACCACAGTGTTATTGCTGCTGTTAACCACCTGGATAACATAAGTACCGGGCGCCAGGTTACCAACATTGGCTTGCCATGTGTTTTGTGCCGAGGTTGTGCTTGTTACAACCGAACCGGTTATGTTTATTATTTTAATGCTGTATAATTGGGAAGTATTATTTGCAGGGATTGCCGCCAAAGATGGCATAAGGCTATTGGTTTGCAGCGCCGACAAATTGCCGGAAGTTGTGTTGCTGCTGCTTTGATTAATAGCCAGGTTAATTACGCCGCTGGCGGGGTTAGGGTACACGCTGATGTTATTTGCAATTGTATTGTCCCCATTGCCATAGATCAATGTAACCACACTTGAATAGGTAATACTACCGTTCATATCTTCAATCTTCAAACGGTACTGGTCTGATCCGGCGGGCGGGTTCTTATCCAAATAGCTGTAAGTACCCAGGTTACTTGAAAGAAAGCCGCCCAAAACATCAAAAGTTACACCGCCGTCGCTGCTTCTTTCAACTGTAAAGTTAGTGTAGTTTTGTTCGTTCTCTGTTTTCCAAACAACCTGTGCACCGGCTGGGGCCTTAGTTGCTGTAAAATTTAACAAATGCAGACCCAGCGCGGGGTTTTGCCGGATAACGAGGCGAAAGCGGTTAGTTCCAAAACTTGCGGTATCGGTTAAATCTATATTAAAAACATAAGTCGTGTTATTCCTGATATCCAGCGAATCCTTTTTGTAATTATCCATCAGCCATATATCATACAATTGGGGGATAGATTTTAAATCAGTCCGTATCAAACTGTATTGGCCGCTTGCAGCAGCGGTAACTGACAGTGGTATAGTTAACGCTGCCTTTTGATTTGGAAATGGCAGGCGGTTTATAGCCAATTTAACGCTATCGCTTGATATGCTTGACAAACTTTCGGGAGCGCCCAGGCCTGCCTTGTATTCTGCATCCTCATAAGGGCTGTATTTTGTGCTGGCCGTTGAATTAAAGAAAACCAGCATATCATCATTGTCTATCGAATCTTTTTGTAATACTAAGCGCATGTATTGTGCAACTGTACTTTGTGCCGGCGTACCCATATACAGGAATCCAGTAGCCGGTTGTGCGGTTGCTTTTGCAGTTTCGTAAAAAGTTAAAGTAGAGGCGTGATTGAGGGCCTTCACAAAAAATGCCTGTCCGCTTGCTATAATGTTGGCGTTGGTACTGCCATTACTTGTGCCGCCGCTACCCGTTCCTACACCGCCGTCCCCTTTCATATAAGTATTGTACTGCATTGTAAAGGGGTTAAATACCCAAATGGTAGGCGCCACATTGGCCGTAAGCGGACTTCCTGATTCATTTACTACAATACCGGTAGTTGATGAATTTGATGCGTTATAAGTTTCCCAGTCAATTGATGATGGATACGGGTTGCCAACCAGGTTAAAGCCCCGTACTGCCGCGTTGTTTTGCGAAACGCCATTATAAGTCGGGTTGGTCTCATAT
>Ga0207060_10174_pt1 | contig 24075 bp, 17 predicted proteins | sample Alteio_BWMinCont_30_FD_153270 | JGI IMG/M metagenome (GOLD analysis project Ga0207060, IMG submission 153270) | Enriched cells from forest soil in Barre Woods Harvard Forest LTER site, Petersham, Massachusetts, United States -... | ecosystem: Environmental > Terrestrial > Soil > Temperate forest >...
AGCTGAGCCAGGAGCGGCCCGATCTCGGTCCAGGTGCGACCGGGGCAGAAGCTTTTGCCGAGGCGGCCGGCGACGCGGTTGAAGTATTCGCGCGCGGCGATGCGGCGCTTATCGAGGACGAGCTTGAGGCCGGAGGAATCGGCCTTGGCCCCGGGCACTTCGGAAAGAGTCAGCAGCGCCGAGTCGAGGATCTGGCGGTTTTCCTTCGTCAGTTTTTTGACCAGCGAGTAATAAGTGCGTTTGCCCTCACGGCGCGGCTGGACGAGGCCGACGCGGCGGAGATGGGCCAGATGAGTCGAGATGCGCGACTGGCCGAGATGCAGGATTTCCTGCAATTCCGCGACGGAAAGCTCCTCCTCCTCCAACAGCGCGAGGATGCGCAGGCGGGTGGGATCGTGCAGGGTCTGCCACAGGGCGCGATAGGACATGCGCCCATTACATCTACGTATCGAGATGCGTCAATGGTTTTGAGGAAGAATTTTTGACGGAATTAACGGAATTTTTGGGGGACAGAGAAAAACCAGGATATACGGATTTTTCTTCCCCCTTCTTCCATTCGTTAATTCCGTCAAAATTCAGTTTCGGAACCCGAGCAACCTCAGTCCATTAAGGCAAACAAGAACGGTGCTGCCTTCATGCCCGACGACGCCGAGGGGGAGGGGCAGATTGAAGCCGAGCGCGGAGATGATGAGGACGACGATGACGGCGAGGGCGAAGGTCAGGTTCTGATAGACGACGGTGCGGGTGCGGCGACTGATCGCGAGCGTGAAGGGGATGCCTTCGAGCGCGTCGCTCATGAGGACGATATCGGCGGTTTCCATGGCCACATCGGTCCCGGCGGCACCCATGGCGATGCCCACATCGGCGGTGGCGAGCGCGGGTGCGTCGTTGACGCCGTCGCCGACCATGGCGGTCTTGCCGAGTTCCTTGAGCTTTTGAATCGCGCGCACTTTGTCCTGCGGCAGAAGATCAGCGTAAACATCATCGACTCCGCACGCTTTGCCGACGGCGGCGGCGACGCGCTTGCCGTCGCCGGTGAGCATCGCGATTCGCTTCACGCCGAGTTCGCGCAAGCGAGCGATGATCAGCGGCGCTTCGGCGCGCACTTTGTCAGCCACGGCGATGAAGCCGAGATAGCGGACGGTCGGCGCTTTTTCATCGCCAATAATTTCGCCGACGAGCATGCCGGTCTTGCCCGCGTCGTGGAGGAGATTCATCTGCTCTTCGAGCGCGGTCCGTTCCGGTGACTCGTAGCCGTCGAAATACTTGAGATTGCCCACGGCGATGCGGCGTCCCACGACATCGGCGCTTACGCCGTGTCCGGCCACCGACTGAAATTTGGTGACGCGCTCGATCGGCATGAAGCGGCGCTTGGCCTCGGCGACGATGGCGCGCGCCACCGGATGTTCGCTGCGGCCCTCAACTGCGGCGGCGAGCCAGAGCAGTTCCTCTTTTGAGCAGCCGATATCGGATGGGGATTGCTCCGGACGCACGATGACTTGAAGATCGGTGACGACGGGACGGCCTTCGGTCAACGTGCCGGTCTTGTCGAAAGCGACGATTTCGATGGCCGCCGCTTTTTCGAGATAGACGCCGCCCTTGAAGAGAACGCCGCGCCGCGCCGCCGCCGCGATGGCGGAAAGAATCGAGGCGGGTGTGCTGATGACCAATGCGCAGGGCGACGCGACGACCATCACGGTCATGGCGCGGTAAAAGGTCGATTGGAACGGCTCGTGAAAGAGATAAATCGGCACGACGATGAGTGAGACGGTGAATAGGATGACGCCGAGCGCGTACCATTGCTCCGCTTTTTCGAGGAAGCGTTGAGTTGAGGCCTTTTGGCTCTGGGCCTTTTCGACCAACTCGATCAACTTGGCCAGGGTCGATTCGATGGCGGGTTTGGTGGCGCGCATCTCGAGACCGCCTTGTTCGTTGAGCGTGCCCGCGAAGAGCGGATCGCCCGGCTTTTTCTCAATCGGCAATGATTCGCCGGTGATGGAGGATTGGTTGACGTGGCTCATGCCCTCGATCACCACGCCGTCGATCGGGATGCTTTCGCCGGGGCGAATCAGGACAATGTCGCCGACGACAAGCTCGTCGATTTTGACCAGCCTCGTTTCGGTCCCCCGCTTGCACAGCGCGGTTTCGGGTCGCAGTTTCATCAACGCGGAAATGGCGGAACGGCTGCGTTCCATCGCCAGTTCCTGCAACGTATTCGAGAGCGAAAAAAGGAAGAGGAGCATAGCACCCTCGAACGCGTGATTGACGTAGGCCGCCCCGAGCGCGGCGAGTACCATGAGCAGATCGACATCCACCGTTCCACCAAGAAGGGAACGAATGCCCTTGATTGTCCCGCGCGTGCCGCCCGTCAGATAAGCGATGAGAAAGAGCCACGGCGCGAGTCCGGCAGGAAAGCCGAGGGAAGTCCCGAAGCGGCCCAGAAGCATGAAAACGAATGTGGCTAGCACGCACAAGATTTCCGGGGCGGCCCAGTTGATGCCGGAGAGCAAATTGGGTGTTGCTGGCTGTCTTGAAGATGAAGATGGAGCGCTCGGAAAGGCGGGCGTTTCATCACTCATGCGGCGAGGATAGACGAAGCCTCATCCGGCACAAAACGATATTCGCATCCCGGAAAGTGCGCTTGCCGGAATGATTTAGTCGGGCAAGGATAGGGCATGAACCCATCGCGCCTTTTCCTCCTCGTTGTGGCCGGTTGTTGTTTGTTTTCTCCCAGATTGCTGCTGGCGCAGGCCCCTCCCTTTACACCAGACAAGCAATATAGCGCCGATGAGGTCATCACGACGAAGGACGGCACCAGCGTTACCGTCAAGGCCTACATGGATAATGGCAAGATGCGGAATGAAATGAACACGCACGGAATGAACGTCGTTTCGATCATTCGTCCGGACGAGAAGAAAATGTATTCGGTGATGCCGGCCCAAAAGATGGTGATGGAAATGCCGCTTGATCCCGAAAAGATGAAAGCCAAGATGCCTTCGACTTCGGGAGATGACGGCAAGTTTGAATTGGTCGGGCCCGACATGGTGGACGGCGCGGCTTGCACGAAGTACAAGATGACCAGCAAGGACAACAAGGTGTTCTTCTGGTGGGTCAAGGACGCGACCAAGGCGCCGGTCAAGATGACATCTGATGACGGTTCATTCACCATCGTCTGGAAGAATTACAAGGCAGGTCCACAGGATGCGGCGCTGTTTGAGCCGCCCGCCGGATATCAGGTGATGAACATGCCGAGTGGAATGGGGATGCCCGGCGGCGGACAGTAAGGAGTCCCATGCGAAGTCACGCAGAAATCGAGTTGACCGAGGAGGTTCCCTTTCAGGTCATGAAGGGCACCTGGCAACCTGTGGCGAACAGCGCGGAATTGCCACCGGGAAAAATCATTTCCTACCGGCTTTTTGATATCGATATTGTGGTGGCGCGATTTCCTTCCGGTCTCATGGCCGCCGAGGACAGTTGCCCGCACAAGGGCGCGCGCCTGAGCCGGGGTCATCTCTGCGGGGAGGAACTGCAGTGCCCTTATCACGGCTGGCGGTTTAACGTGACCGGGGAATGCACCAATATTCCCTCGCTGATCGATCCGCCAAAGGACAAGCTTCGGCTTTCCCACCTGCGCCATTTTCCGATTCAGGAGCGGTACGGCATGATCTGGGTGCAGATGGAACCCGATCCATCGGTGCGGTTGCCTGACGTCCCTGAATTCGAGGACCCGGCGTGGACGTATCTGGTGGGGCCTCCGACATCGTTCAAGGCGGGCTTTCGGCGCGAGATCGAAAATTATCTCGATATGACCCACTTCGCCTTCGCCCATTCCACGACGCTTGGTCAGGCCGCCAGCCCCACTGTCCCGGACATGGATATCTCCCTTCACGCGGACGGTTTTCAGATGGACGCTCCCTTCCCCGCGCTGGAAAGCCCTCACGAACAACCGGGCAAATTGATGAGCGCCCATCACCGCCGTCAACGCTGTTTTCTGCCCAACTTCACCACCATTCGCCAGACCTTTGCCGACGGGGATGAGCGGGTGCTTGTCCATATTCCGTCGCCGAACACAGGTACCGATTGCACCTGCTTCTGGGCCCTGGCGGTTTCGCCCGGATTCAACGGGCCGCCTCCCCAGGACCAATTGCAATTCGCCATCAAGGTACTCGATGAAGACCGGATCATGTGTGAAAACCAGATGCCGCGTGAAGTGCCGATCAACCCGAGCCGCGGAGGATGGGGCGTGCTCGTCACGCCGGGCGATACCCTGGCCAACACATTCCAGAAATCTTTTCGCAGATACCTGCTCGACCGGCTTGCAGTCAAAGTGAATGGCACCGGGTAACCTTGTCCCGCGCGGTGATTCGTCTATACTAGGACATGTCCTTTTCAGAAACCTTTCGCGATCCGGCTTTGCTGAATAGCCGCGTGCTGCGCCGTTTTGCCTCGCTGTTACAGACAAAGGACAATGCCGAATTGGAGTCGATGGCTGGTGAGGCGGAGAAGCTGACGCGCCAGAATTTTGGCCGGACGATGCGGCTTTTTGCGCCGCTCTATCTTTCCAATGAATGCGTCAACATCTGCAAATATTGCGGCTTCTCGCGCGACAATCCGATCCTGCGGGTGACGTTGACGGTGGACCAAGTCGAGACCGAGGCGAGGCATCTTTGGGAGCAAGGTTTTCGCAACGTGCTTCTCGTTGCGGGTGAGCATCCGAAGTTTGTCTCGACCGATTATCTCGCGCAATGTGTCGAGCGGCTGGCGAAATTCATTCCGGCGCTTTCGCTGGAAGTGGGGCCGATGGAGACGGTCGATTACGTGCCGAGCGTGCGCGCGGGGGCGGAAGGACTTGTCGTTTATCAGGAGACATATGATCGCGTTGCTTACGCGGAGCTTCACACTGCCGGGCCGAAGAAGGATTTCGACTGGCGGCTCGATTGTCCCGAGCGCGCTTATGCGGCGGGCTTTCGTCGTCTGGGCCTTGGAGCGCTTTTTGGGCTGGCACCGTGGGAGCAGGAGGCGTTGAATCTCGCCGCGCATGTCGATTATCTGCTGCGCCATTGCTGGAAGTCGTCGATCACGGTTTCGTTGCCACGGTTGCGTCCAGCGGCGGGGCAATTCGAACCCCGATTTGAATTCAATGATCGCGCGTTGGTGCAGGTCATCTTGGCCATGCGGCACTGTTTTCCGCAGGTGGGCATTGTGCTTTCGACGCGGGAATCGGCCGCGTTGCGTGATCGCTTGGTGCGACTCGGCGTTACCATGATGAGCGCCGGATCGCATACCGAGCCGGGCGGCTACACGGGCGCGGGGGAGGAATCAATTCATACGACGCAGCGCGGCAAGGCCCTGCCGGTAATCGCTTCAGAAGGAGAACATCTCAGCGCGACGGAACAATTCGCCATTGCCGACGAGCGTTCACCTGCCGAAGTGTCAGCGCGGCTTAGGGAATTGGGTCTGGAACCGGTCTGGAAAGATTGGGATGCGGCGTTGGCTCCGGTTTAAAGGCAGGGAATTGCCACAAAGAACGCAGAGAGCACAAAGGATTGGGAACGAGATAATACTCGGTCGATCGCTCCTGTGGAGATCTCTGCAAAACTCTCACATGTATCAATATTCTTTGTGCTCTTTGCGTTCCTTCGCGGCTAATCTTTGTATTTCTGCTCGTCGCGGGGTACCCACCAGGTGGTGATATCGAAGCACGGGCGGGGCGTGAAAACCTTCACGTTTTGAAAGCGATTCGAGACCAGGAGAATGAGGTGGGGATTGAAGAGAAAGCAGACGGGATAGTCGTCGTGGATGACTTTCTGCAGCTTCTGGTAAATGAGGGCCCGTTTGGCAGGATCGTATTCCAGCTTGCCTTCGGCAATGAGCTTGTCGGCCTCGGGACTGTTGTAGCCAATGAAATTGGAACTTTTCTTCACGCTGGCGTCGGAACCGGACCAGAGTTGCGCCGGGTCGCTGTTGACGTCGAGCGCCCATGCGCCCATCACCGCGTCGAATTTCCAGTCGTCGAGTCGGGCATACATTTGCGTGAATTCCGTGCGGGTAAGTTGGAGATCGATACCGGCTTTCTTCAACGATTCCTGGATAAGCTCGACCGCCTTCTCCCCGTCGGAACTGCCGGTCCGGTAAAGCAGGCTGAAACTTAGCCGCTGGCCGTTCCGGTAGAGAAAATTGTCGCCATGGTCATTTTTCCAGCCTGCCTCCGTAAGCAGTTGAAGGGCGAGCGCGGGATCGTATGGCGTGGGCGGGACGTCGTGATTGTAGTTGGGCGATGATGGTGGATCGTAACCCGACGTTTTGCTGCCGTATTTATTGAGATAAATTTGGGACAGGATTTCGTCGCGGGGAATAAGAAGATCAATGGCGTGACGCACCCGGACGTCGGCAAAAATCGGATTCCGCAGATTGAAACCAAGATAAGAGTAGGCCGGGTAGGGATAAACGATCTCGTTGAGTCGACTGACGGAACGGGTGTGGGCCAATTCCCGCTCCCATTGAATCGGGGACATACCATTGACCACATCGATCTCTCCCTTCTTCAGGAGCTGCGCGGCGACATAGGGCTCCGTGATGATCTGATAAACCAGACGCTTGGGATAATGTCCCGGACCGCCCCAATAATTATCGTCCCGTTCCAACACGATCTGCGAACCCGTGTCCCATCGGACGAATTTATAGGGCCCCGTGCCTACAGGATGGCGGCCAAAGGGATGCTTGTTGAAATCGGGCTCGCCCTTTTCGAGAATGTGCTTGGGTAGGATCGGCAACGTGCCGAGGGACTCGAGCGTTTTAAAGTAGCGTTGCGTGGCATTGAAGCGGATGGTGTAAGGATCGAGAACTTCGCACGATTTGATCGTCGTAAAGTAGGACCGCAGATCGGAGGCATCGACTTTGGGATCCTGCACCTTGTCGTAGGAGTACTTCACATCGGCAGCGGTGAATGGCTCGCCGTCCTGCCATTTCACATCATGCCGGAGATGGAACGTATAGGTCAGTTGATCGGGGGAAATCTCGGAGGACTCGGCCAACAACGGCCTCAACTTGAGGGTGTAGTTGTCCAGAAACAACAGGCTCTCAAAGATATTCGGATAGCCAATCTCCTGGCCGGTGGCGTCATCGCATGTGATCAGGTTCAGGGTGCCGGGATCACCGGAAATTTGCTGCACGACCCAGTCGCCCGTGACCGGTTGCTGATCGCTACTCGTGGTCGTTTGAGGGGGCTGAGCGGCAGCTTCCTGATGCCGGGAGCAACCGGCCAGGACGAGTGCCAGGGAAGCGACCAATCCCAAAAAGAAGCAACGTGCGTTTAGAGCCATCTAACTCCAAAAATGAGCCAAGAGATCGAATAAGTCGACGCTGCTTTGTATGAAAGTGGATTTTGACCGCATATAGGAAAACGGAATTATCCCAAGTATTGATTTTAGGAAAGGAGTCAAAAGAACGTATAAGTAATCATTTATGATATTAAAAGAGTATAGTAATGATAGAATTATTAACTTTTGATTGAGGCGACGACTTGAGCAACTCTTAAACCAATTTTCAATGCGGAGTAGAGTGTTACGAATTAAAGGCGTTACCTATCTCTTTCTATTGCAATATCTAACGCGTGATTCAGCCTCTTGGTATAGCCGCCTGAAATGAATTAAATTATAATCATGGTCAGCGGGTTGACACTTTCGGGCCGTCAACCGAAACTTAGGCATGATTTTCACCCAAGAACGACTCGAACAGGGAGCCCAGCTTGCTGTGGCGCAGATGCCTCATGTCGAGAGCGTCTCGGTTGGTTTCTGGCTGGGAGTCGGCGGTCGGCACGAATCTAAGCGCCTCAACGGCATCTTCCATTTCCTGGAGCACATGATGTTCAAGGGAACGACCAAGCGCACTGCCCGTGAAATTTCCGAAGCGGTGGAAGGCGTGGGCGGTTACCTCAATGCCTTTACGGGCGAGGAAATGACCTGTTACTACGCTCGGGCCAGCGCGACGCATCTGCCGAAAGTGGTCGATGTGCTGACCGACATGCTTCTGCGGTCCTCGTTTCCTGCCGCCGAAATCGAGCGTGAGCGCGGTGTGATCGAGGAGGAAATCCGGATGTACGAGGACCAGCCCGCGCAATTGGCGCAGGACATGGCCACCTCGCTGCTCTGGCCCAATAACGCGCTGGGACGACCGCTGGCCGGAACGAGCGAGAACATTCGGCGCATGAAACGGCGCGATCTGCTTAATTATCGCCACAAATTTTATCATTCCGGCAATCTTCGGATCACAGTGGCGGGCAAAACTGACCTGGCCGAGGTGAAGGAATTGCTGCGACCCTTGCTACGCCAATTTCCGGTGGGAAACCAGGCGATGTTTACCCCGGTCTCGCGTCGGCAGACCAAGGCGCGCTTCCAAGTTATCCGCAAGCCGTTGGAACAGACGCAGTTTGTGATCGGTCTGCGCGGCGTCTCGCGGCACGATCCACGGCGGTCGGCTTTCCGGCTCATGAGCGTGATTCTGGGCGAGAACATGAGTTCGCGGCTCTTCCAGAATGTGCGCGAAAAGCACGGCTTGGCCTATTCGATCGGCACGAGCGTGAATTATTACCAGGAGACGGGCAGCTTCTTCATCAATGCGGGCGTGGAAAACTCGAAGGCGACACAGGCAATCAAGCTGACGCTCCAGACCATGGCGCAACTCGCCCGGCGTGCGCCAAGTTTGCGGGAACTGCGCCGCGCCAAGGAATATACCTTTGGACAAATCCACCTTAGCCTCGAGAGCACCGACAACCAGATGATGTGGCTTGGCGAAGGATTGCTCGGTCATAATCGCGTTATCAATCCCGACAAGCTCATCCGACAAATCGAAGCGGTTACGCCGGAGGAAGTCCGCGCAGCGGCAGCGTTGCTCGTCCACGACGAGCGGCTTAATATCGCGGTGGTCAGTCCCACGACGGAACTGGCGGAGATCGAAGCGGTCGCGAAGTTTTGAGGGAAGGCTGAATTTTTACCCAATTAACGGAATGGATCCGGAAAGTGTTCCGTCATCCAGAGCCTGACGAAGGATCAGTTCCGTGACGCCCACGATTTAAGAATAGGCTCGCCATGGTATCCCCGAATGGCATTGACCTTCCCCCCGGCGTTCATCAGGCTTCATTCATATGAGCCATCAGCCTAACTCGTCCCGTTATGAGAAAATGAAGTACCAGCGATGCGGTAAAAGCGGCGTCTTGCTGCCTCGGATTTCGCTGGGCCTCTGGCACAACTTTGGTGACGTCGATTCGCTGCAAACCATGCGGGGACTGGTCAAGCATGCGTTCGATCTCGGTATTACCCACTTCGATCTGGCCAACAATTACGGCCCCCCACCCGGCTCGGCGGAACTCAATTTCGGTCGCATTCTTCGCGAGGATCTCGCCGCTCATCGGGATGAAATGATCATCTCCACCAAGGCCGGGTATTGGATGTATCCCGGCCCCTACGGTGAATGGGGCTCTCGCAAATATCTCCTGGCGAGCCTCGACCAAAGCCTGAAGCGGATGGGCCTCGATTACGTCGACATTTTCTATCATCACCGGCCCGATCCCAATACGCCACTGGAGGAAACGATGGGCGCGCTCGATCACGCCGTGCGGCAGGGCAAGGCGCTCTATGCCGGAATCTCCAATTATTCGCCGGAGGATACTCGGAAGGCGGCGGCCATCCTGAGGAAACTCGGCACTCCCTGCCTGATCCATCAGCCGGTTTACAACATGCTCAACCGCTGGATCGAAGATGGCCTGACGAAGGTGCTGGAAGAGGAAGGCATCGGCTGCATTCCCTTCTCGCCGCTCGCGCAGGGACAATTGACCGACCGCTATCTGAAAGAGATTCCGAAGGATTCACGCGCCGGACGTGGTGGCTTTTTGAAAGCGCCCGATGTGGAAAGAAATCTGCCGAAGGTTCGCGCTCTCAATGCCATCGCCGAAAAACGGAAGCAGCCGCTGGCCGAGATGGCGCTGGCCTGGGTCTTGCGACTACCGGCAGTGACCTCCGCGCTGATCGGCGCCAGTTCCACCGCGCAACTCGATACCAACGTCAAAGTGCTGGAGCACCTCACGTTCTCCCCGGAAGAATTGAGCGAAATCGACAAGATTTTGAAGGCGGGTTAGACCTCTTTTAAAGTCCGTTATCCTAATGCCTTCGGTAGCCGTCGCTATCCGAAGCTATATTTCGGAACTTAAGAGACGTCAGCACGCTGGCGTTAGCCTTTGATCAAGTCAGCGGCGGCTTCTCAATGCAGGCGTAGGCGGAGTGATTATGGATGCTCTCCATGTTTTCCGCTTCGACTTTGTACCAGGTAATATCAGGATGCCGATTGCAACGCAGCGCGACATTGCGAACGAGGTCCTCCACGAATACAGGGTTATCGTAGGCGCGTTCCGTCACGAATTTTTCATCAGGCCGCTTGAGCAGGGAATAGATTTCACTGCTGGCCGATTCCTCCACCAGCGCGATCATGTCCTCGATCCAGATCGCCTTGACGGAACGAATCGCCAGCGTGACGTAGCCGCGTTGATTGTGCGCGCCGTAAGCGCTGATCGCCTTTGAGCACGGGCACAGCGTCGTGACGGGAATCGTCACCGTCACCGTAAACGTCACGTCCTTGCCGTGGGCGGCGGCATCAAATCGTACCTGATAATCGACCAGCCCCTTCGCCTTCGTCACCGGCGCTTCCTTCTCCATGAAATAGGGAAAATCCATCTCGATGTGCGCGACCTGCGCGTGCAGTTTGCGCTGAAGTTCGTGCAGCATGGTCGGCAAATTCTCGACATGCACCAGCCGCCCATGCGCGTTGAGCACCTCGACGAAACGGCTCATGTGGGTGCCCTTGAAATCCTTCGGCAAATCGACGAGGAGACTGATCCGTGCCACGGTGTCCTGCGTTTCGTGATGCTTGTCTCGTACCTCGATGGGGTGCAACAACCCCTTCACGCCGACCTTGTCGATGCGCAGTTGACGCGAGTCAGGCTGGCTCTGGCAATCGGCCAGGGCAGTCGCAGATTTCGCAATGGGAGTTTTAACGGGCGCTTGATCCATGGGCAAGATTACCTCATGCAGCGTAGAAAGACAAACTCATGCGTCCCCTTGTAGCGGTGGTCTATGACCGCCGACCATATAGGCAATACGTATTCGCTTCATCGTCGGCGGTCATAGACCGCCGCTGCAAAGAAACCGGAATAAACGATCCAAAAAATTCATTCAATTAAAAGGCAACTACGCCAGTTGCATTTCTTCGGATCGAAGGCACCCTATATTCAGATTTCCGTTTAACCCTCATCCTGGAGCTCCTCATGCACGCCCCCGCCAGACATTTCCCTCCCTTCAGCCTGACCCGTCTTTTGAAAACCGTGTTCGAACCGAAAGGCGGCGAACGGGTCGCGATCCTGATCGATCTGGAAGATCCGATGGAAGTGCAGAATTTCGACTTCCTGAAGGACCCCGCGCTGACCATTCAGCGCCACGCCTACGACGCTTTTTATCAGGGCCTGCAAAAAGGCGGCCTCAAGGAATTGAAGTTCAGCAGCGTCGATTTCTTCGCCTACCAGATCACCGGCGGCAGCAATCTCGACCTGCCCGATCTCGCCATCACGCCCGAGGGTAAAAAAGTCAGCCTCGAAAAGGATGTCTATCCGAACTACGACCTCATCCTTTGTATCTCGACCTTTTCGGCCACCGCACCGCTCACCGCGTTTGCGAAGCAGTACGGATTTCGCGGCGCGACCCTGCACGGCCTCAATGACATCATTTTGAGCAGCGGACTTGCCGTTGATTACAACGAGGTGAGCAAGGTCGCCGAGAAATTGCGTCTCGGCCTGACCAAAGCCGATTGGTTTGAAGTCGATTTCAAGGTCGAGGAAAAGACCTACACGCTCAAGCTCATCTGTAACAAGCAGGAAGCGCAAAAAAGCCACGGCCTTTGTCGAGGGACGGAACCCGATGTCGCCAATCTTCCCGCGGGCGAAGTCTATTATGTGCCCGAAGGTGCCGAGGGCCAGTTCCCGATGCGTTACGAGGACGGCACGATCGCCTTGATGGACGTCAGCGGGGGGCGCATCCAAAAGGCGACCATCCTTCGCGGCGACATCGATCTCGTGAACGCCCACAACGCCAAGCTGATCAGCGATCCGGTCACCGGCGAAATTGGCGAACTCGGTTTCGGCACGCAGGACCTGCCCGTCTCGGGTCGCGATATCCAGGACGAAAAAGTGCTCGGCACCATGCACGTCGCCACCGGCCGCAGCGATCATCTCGGCGGTCATCTCGTCCCCAAGCTTTTCAAGGACGCAAAGAACGCCACCCACGACGACATCCTTTTCTCTCCCGCCAAAACGCCGGAAATCGAAGTCACCGAAGTCCGCATGCGCCGCGATAACAAAACCGAAGTCGTGCTCGCGCACTACCAGCCCGCGCCGTATCTGTTGAATCTTCTCAAGAACGGCTAACCTCAGTGGTAGCCGCCGCTGTCCCTAGCGGCGGATGCCTTCCTTCCGAGGTAGCCGTCGCACTCCGTGCGACGGTCAGCATCGGGTGGCCCGGACAACTCGTTGTCCGGGTTCGCGAAGCGAACAGGAGGTCGCCAGCACCCTCCGCTGCCCCCCTCGTTCCCAAACTCCATTTGGGAACGCAATTGTCCGCGCAACTCAATTGCCCAATTTGCAGCCACACCAGACTAAACTGATCCTTCGACAGGCTCAGGATGACGAATGATGCTGTGGACACGATTCGGCGAATTGGGCTTGATACGCCTCCACCGCCATCTCCATTCCTGCGGCCTTATGGAGCGTCTCTTCGTACTCACGCGAGGGCACGGAACCCGCCGTAATTCCGCTGCCGACCGAGAAATGCAGATTCTCGCCTTCCAGCACCATGGTGCGAATCGCAATGCTGAACGCCGCATCGCCGTTATCATCAAAATAACCGATGAGCCCCGTGTAAATTCCGCGAGAACACGGCTCCAACTCCTTGATGATTTCACAGGCCCGCTTTTTTGGCGCGCCGCTGATGGAACCGCCCGGAATACAGGCCCGCACCGCATCCAGCGCATCGATTTCAGGTCGCAATATCCCCTCGATCGTGGAAACGAGATGAAAGACCTGCGCGTACCGCTCCAACTGCATCAGTTGAGTGACGGTGACACTTCCGTACTCGCAAATTCGGCCAAGATCGTTGCGCTCCAAATCCGTGATCATCGCCAACTCGGCGAGTTCCTTCGGATCGGTCTGCAACTCGAAGGCAAGTTGCTCATCCAGGACGGGATCGCGGCTGCGCGGACGCGTCCCCTTGATTGGACGCGTCGTGATGTGCCGCCCGCGAATGCGCAGAAAAAGCTCCGGCGAAGCGGATAAAATGCGCGTATCGCCAAAATCGACAAACGCCCCGCCCGGCGCCGGACTTCGCGCCAAAAGATGCTCGAAAAGCCGGTAAGGATTCCCCGTAAACCGCGTGTTGAATTTCTGCGCCAAATTCGCCTGATAAATATCACCCGCCGCGATGTACTCTTGCGCCTGCGCCACCCGCGCTTCAAATTCCGCGCGTGTCTGGTTCGATTGCCATGCGCTTACTCGATTATCTGAGACCGCAACTGCGCTTTCTTCTTGTCGGCACCGCTCCGTCCAGAGATCGCTAAAGCCATTCTCCGCCAGCACCGATATCTTCGGAAACCACGCAAAGCGAAACATCCCTTCGTAAGTGATATATCCCACCGCCGCGCTCTGTGGATGAATGGAGTCGCGTCCTGTTTTGCGCCTCCGTGCCAACACTTCCCGCAGCTTGCCCCAGTCCTCCGGTCCCCCCTCAACAATCTCCTCCGGCTCCACCGCCTGCAGAATGGTCCCCGGCTGGTTCCAGGAGTTAAGGGAAATGAAGGGAGAAGCCACGAAAAGTATCTTAAAGTCTGACTTTCAATATGCAACTTGTCCTGAAAAGCCAACATGCCGGACCTTTAGGATGTCAATCCACCCATCCGGGCGATGAAGATTCCAAAGGAAATGCGTGACCCTTTACCTCCCCAAGCCGTCTGGTATGGAAGGAGCGTGTACCATTATCAGGGTTTACTTCCAAGCATGGTGGCCGTTCCAATACATAAGTTAATCTCCAGTGAAAACGCAAATCCATCCTTGCACGATTCCATCGACGGCTAAGGTAGAGACTGAATGGATTCGCCTATTGATGTCGCTGATTGTCTACAGCGCTGGAAGCAGGGAGACGAAAGCGCCGCTGAGGAGCTTATTCGCCACCTGCATCCCGTTATTTCGAGAATTGTCCGCACGCACCTGCCCCGTCGTGACCACGAGGACGATGTCATCCAGGAGATTTTGATGAAGACGTTCTCCCGACTTCATCAGTACAAGGGCGACGCCCCGATGAGCCATTGGGTCTCGCGCCTTGCCCTGACGACCTGCCTGGATCGCCTGCGGGCCCAGAAAATCCGCCCAGAAGTCCGCTGGACCGACCTTACCCCGGAAGAATCGACGGAATTTGACGCCGCATGGCTCGGAAGCACCACGCCGGACGCCACGGAGGCCATTCACGCCCGCGATTTGGTCGACAAGCTCCTTTCCACTCTGTCGCCAAGCGACCGCAGTCTCATTTTGCTGGTCGACTTGGAAGGCCGGTCCCTTGAGGAGATATCCCAGAGCACCGGTTGGGGTATCTCAAAGATCAAAATGCGGCTCTTTCGAGTTCGCGCTCAACTTCGCAAAATGATACAAAACTTGGAGCAACGGAAATGAACATGGAAAATAGTCCTCAAGAAGACCAAAAATGGCAGTCTTTGCTGGAACGCAGCAAGCCGACCTTTGCGGGCGATGCCGAGCTTCCCTTTGGATTCCTGACCAGCACGCTGGCCCGGCTTAAGGCCGAAAAAAGAGATCGCGACCTCTTGGAACGAATTGGCCTGCGCGCATTGTTCGCCTCCATTGCCATACTAATTACGGTGGGAGGCGTCAGCGTGGGGGTACAGCTGCAAAATCGCTTTGATTTTGATCCGGCGGTACAGAGCCTCATCCAGGCGGACGATGTTCCGATCTCCTGACCGGGAACAATCTGACCATGCAACTATCCCGTAAAATTGCCGGTGAATTCGCCGCTGTCTTCCTCATTGGGGCCGTCGTGGGCGGTCTCGTTGCCTGGGATTGCACCACTGATACCGAGTTGACGAAGTTCATGACCAAGACGAACGATTCGGACAGCGTCATGGTTGCCCGGATCAATCAAAAATACGTCGATGAATATCACCTGACTTCGGATGAAATCGCCCGGATTCAACCCACGGTCAAGGAGATGGCCCAGAAGATGTCCCATATCCGGCACCAGTTTGGCATCGATATCATCTCTACTTATGGCGATTATCATGATAAAATTGCGGAGCAATTGACTCCGGACCACCGGGCGGCATACGAAAAAGCTAGTACCGAGCGCAAAAAGCAACTCAGCGACTTGTTAAAGCTCGATCAGAATCCGTCGGACCCGGGACAGAAGTAATCCGCCTCCCGGTTTGCAACGACGGCTCTTTGAATTATTCCCCATGCCACAGGACATTTCCCCGGTAAAATCGCCCAAGCCTCAGCCCGTCGCCCCTCCCGGCGCCGCCGCTCCCATGCCTCTGAAGGCTGCGCCTAAAAAGAGCGGCTCAGGACTTTTGTATTCGATGGTATTTCTCGTTCTTCTTGTCGGGGCGGGTGTCGTGGCCTGGCATTTTTATGGCGCACAAGGCCAGGCCGCTTCGGATGGCACCGCCGCTTCAGGCTCCGGCAAGGGGAAACATGGAGGAGGAGCCGATATCAGCCGCGTGGTCACGGCAAAGGCGACTCTTGGCGACATCGGTGACTACCTCACCGGTCTCGGCGCCGTTACTCCGCTGAACACGGTCACGGTCCAAAGCCGCGTGAACGGACAGCTCATGAAGGTGCTCTTCACCGAAGGTCAGATGGTCAAGGCCGGCGACTTGCTTTTGCAGATCGACAGCCGCCCCTTTGAAGCTCAACTTGCCCAATCCGTCGCACAAAAAGAGCATGACCAAGCCCTGCTCGACAACGCGAATATCGATTTGCAGCGATATCAGACTCTTTGGAAGCAGGATTCCATTCCTCAACAAACGCTCGCCACGCAAGAGTCACTGGTAAAGCAGGACCAGGGCACAGTGGACAGCGACCAAGCCCTGATCGATGCGACCAAGCTCAACATTACCTATTGCAACATCACCGCGCCCATCAGCGGGCGGGTGGGGTTACGCTTGGTTGATGAAGGTAACTATGTGCAAGCCACTTCCACCGCCGGTCTTCTAGTCATCACGCAGATTCAACCCATCACTGTTGTCTTCACCATTCCTGAGGACAACATCCAGGCGGTGCTCCAGAAGCTGAATACCGCGCAATCCCTCGCGGTGGATGCCTACAGCCGCGACGGCTTCACCACCAAGCTCGCCTCGGGCACCCTTCTCACGACCGACAACCAGATCGACCAGACGACTGGAACGCTCAAGCTCAAGGCTATCTTCCCGAATACAAAGAACGAGCTTTTCCCCAATCAGTTTGTCAACACGCGCCTGCTCGTCGATATGAAGAAGGATGTCACCCTCGTTCCAGTCGCGGCCATTCAGTACGGCACCCAAGGCACGTTCGTTTATATCGTCAATCCTTCGACGGGACCTGCGGTTGATCCTGCCGCCCCGGTCGCGCCTGACGCAACGGCTCCTCCCGCGTCCGACGGCACCGCCGCTGCCAAACCGGCCCACGCCATGAGGACCGTGAAGCTGCAAAAAGTCGTCGTCGGAATCATTGACAAGATCGATGGCAACCTGGCGGAAATCCAAAGCGGTGTCTCGCCCGGGGATATCGTGGTGACCGATGGCGTCGACAAGCTCCAAGACGGTAGTAAGGTCATCCTTGCGGATCCAACGGCTGGCGGCAACGGCAAGGGCGGCAAGCATGGAGGTAAAAAGGCCGATGCCACGACTGCCAGCACCGACGGCAGTGGCAGTTAAGGGAGTCTCATGAGTCCCTCCCGGACCTTCATCCTGCGCCCGGTCGCGACTACGCTGCTCATGGCCGCCATTTTGCTGGGCGGCATGGTGGGATATACCCAACTGCCCATTTCCGCGTTGCCGGAGGTCGATTACCCGACCATGCAGGTCGTCACCTTTTATCCGGGAGCAAGCCCCGATGTCATGGCCTCCTCCGTCACGGCACCGCTTGAGCGGCAATTCGGCCAGGTGCCGGGTTTGCAGCAAATGACCTCAACGAGCTCCGATGGAAGCTCCGTCATCGTCCTGCAATTTAATCTCTCACTCAATATCGACGTGGCCGAGCAGGAGGTCCAACAGTCGATCAACGCGGCCCAAACCTTTCTGCCAGCCGATCTGCCGAATCCTCCTATTTACAGCAAGAGCAACCCGGCGGACGCGCCCATCCTCACACTGGCGTTGACCTCGAAGACTTTGCCGCTTTCCCAGATCGAGGACTTGGCCGATACGCGCCTGGCGCAGAAAATCTCCCAGGTCAGTGGAGTCGGCCTGGTCAGCATCGTGGGCGGCCAGAAACCCGCCGTGCGTATCCAGGTCAATCCCACCGCGCTCTCATCCTACGGTCTTAATCTGGAAGACATCCGCACGGCGATCACGGCGGCCAATGTCAATCAGGCGAAGGGGAGTTTCGACGGGGCCAGTCAGGCCTATCAGATTGGCGCCAATGACCAACTGCTCACCAGCAACGACTATGCAACCCTCGTGGTCGCCTATCGCAACGGAGCACCGATTCGCCTCTCCGACGTCGCTGACATCAAGAGCGACGTCGAAAACAATTTGCAGGCCGCGTGGATGGGTGTGACTCCGGCCAAGGAAGCGATCCCGGCCATCATCGTCAACATCCAGCGGCAGCCGGGTGCCAATATTATATCGGTGGTCGACACGATCAATAAATTGATGCCGAAGCTAAAACAAACACTTCCGCCGACCGTTGATGTCACCGTTCTGAGTGACCGCACGAACACGATCCGGGCTTCCGTGTCCGATGTGTGGTTTGAATTGGGAATCACCGTCTGCCTGGTGATCTGCGTCATCTTCGTTTTTCTGCGAACCTTCGCCGCCACTTTTATTGCCGGCGTCGCCGTTCCGCTTGCGCTCGTTGGCACGTTCGCCGCGATGTACATGTTCGGTTTCAGCATCAACAATCTCACGTTGATGGCGCTCACCATCTCGACTGGCTTTGTCGTTGATGACGCCATCGTGATGATCGAGAACATCGTTCGTTACATTGAAGCCGGAGAGCCCCCCATGCAGGCGGCGTTGAAGGGCGCGGCCCAGATCGGTTTCACCATCGTCGCGTTGACCATCTCGCTTATCGCCGTGCTCATTCCGCTTCTTTTCATGGGCGATATCGTGGGTCGCCTTTTTCGTGAGTTTGCGATCACACTCAGCTTCACCATTCTTATTTCAGCCCTGGTTTCGTTGACGCTTACGCCGATGTTGGCCGCGCGAATAGTCAAGGCGCACGACAAGAAACATCCCAATCGACTTTATCAAATGTCCGAAGACATTTTTAACGGGATCATCAATTTTTACGGAAGGACACTCAAGTTCGTTCTCCGCTTTCAACCCATCGTCCTGCTCATTGCGGTGGCGACATTGGTGTTCACCATTGTCCTCTATATCATCATTCCCAAGGGCCTCTTTCCCACGCAGGACACAGGCATCATCCAGGGCGTTTCCGAGGCGGCTGAAACGATATCCTTTCCCGCCATGGCGCAGCGTCAACAGGCGCTGGCCAACATCATCCTTCAGGATCCCGCCGTCGAAAGTCTCTCTTCCTTTATCGGCGTTGATGGCACCAACACCACGCTCAACACCGGGCGCATCCAGATCAATCTCAAGCCGCTCGATTCAGGCCGACCTGGCGCAAACGACGTCATTCTTCGACTGCAATCAGCCCTTGCCGGTGTTTCCGGCATCACGCTTTTCATGCAGCCAGTACAGGACCTCACGGTTAGCGACCGCGTCAGTCGCACGCAATATCAATACACGCTGGAGGACGTCAGCGGCGACGAACTCAACACTTGGACGCCGAAGGTTCTCGCGAAACTGCAATCCCTGCCCGAGTTGAGCGACGTCGCCGGTGATCAATTGAATTCAGGTCTAGCCGCGTCGCTGATTTTGGATCGCGATACCGCCTCGCGCCTCGGCCTGACGACTGCCACGATCGACAACACGCTCTACGACGCATACGGGCAGCGCCAAGTCTCGACCATGTTCACCCAGGTAAACCAGTACCATGTCATTCTCGAAGTGAAGCCTGAATTCCGGAAAAATCCGGCAGACCTCGACCAGCTCTATATCGTCCCTGCTAGTTCCGCCGGCACGACAAGCTCGGGCACGACGACCTCCACCGCAACCACATCGGGCACGGTCACCACAGCCAGCGCCGCGGCGCCCTTAAGTTCGTTCGCGCACTGGGACACGCAGCCCGAATCGCTCACCATCAATCATCAGGGACAGTTTCCGGTCGTCACCCTTTCCTTCAATTTGGCGCCGGGGGCGTCGCTAAGCCAGGCGGTTACCGCCATCACCAAGGCCCAGAAGGAACTCGACATGCCAGCCAGCATCCAGACCGCTTTCCAGGGTGAAACACAGGCTTTCCAGGCTTCGCTGACCAGCGAGCCGCTCCTGCTGCTGGCCGCCATGATCACGGTCTACATCATCCTTGGTGTGCTCTACGAAAGTTACATTCACCCGATCACGATCCTCTCCACGCTCCCCTCGGCGGGTGTCGGCGCGTTGCTGGCGCTGATCTTGTGCCATAACGATCTCAATGTCATCGCGCTGATTGGCATCGTCCTGCTCATCGGCATCGTGCAGAAGAACGCCATTATGATGGTCGATTTCGCCCTCGACGCCGAACGCGAGGACGGGATGTCGCCGTTCGACGCCATCTACCAAGCCTGTTTGCTTCGCTTCCGACCGATTCTCATGACCACGCTCGCCGCCATGTTTGGTGGTCTGCCCCTGGCGCTGGGTTCGGGCACGGGCTCGGAACTGCGCCGTCCGCTCGGCATCGCCATCGTCGGTGGACTGATCATGAGCCAGCTTCTCACCCTCTACACCACGCCGGTGATTTATCTCGGTTTCGACCGTCTTGGGGCGTGGCTTTTTGGCCGCAAAGACAAACGTGCCGAGGATGAAGCTGCAGATTCCGAGCTCGAGCCCGTGGAGGCCGACAGCCCATGAATGTGCCCATATTCTTCTTGAAGCAAGGGGCAGCATTCGTCTTGCCTCGCCGTATTTCAACCTATCTCGAAAGGATTGGAATCATACAGCCCAGGGTTGCGAGGAACGAGCTGCCCTGGGTATCGGAAAAAGTGTCGGCTACCCTGAAAGGGTTGTATCCGATTCCTGTGTGCTTGATTCAACCCTTACAGGGTAGGCGTAGCTACGCCTACCCTGGGCTGAATGATCGCAATCCTTTCAGGATTGCAGGGACGGGAGACTGGGCATGAACATTTCCGAGCCGTTCATTCGCCGCCCCATTGCCACCACCCTGCTCACGTTGGCCATCGTTCTGTCTGGCTCGCTCGCTTTTTATCTCCTGCCGGTTTCACCGCTTCCGCAGGTCGATTCTCCTACGATCAGCGTCAGCGCCAGCTTGCCGGGCGCGAGCCCGGAAATTGTTGCCTCTGCGATCGCCACGCCGCTCGAACGGCAATTTGGGCGGATCGCCGGTGTCACCGAAATGACTTCGTCGAGCACGCTCGGCTCAACCAGCATCACGTTGCAATTCGACTTGAGTCGCGATATCGACGGCGCCGCACGCGACGTTGAGGCCGCCATCAATGCGGCGCGCGGCAACTTACCGACTAATCTCCCCAGCAACCCCACCTACCGAAAGGTGAATCCAGCAGATGCGCCGATTTTAATCATGGCGCTCACGTCCGATACGAAGACCAAAGGTGAGATGTATGACTCCGCCTCGACCGTTCTCGCCCAAAAGCTTTCTCAGGTTGCCGGTGTGGGGCAGGTAACCGTCGGTGGCAGTTCGCTTCCGGGTGTGCGCGTTGAATTGAATCCATCTGCACTTAATAAATACGGGATCAATATTGAAGACGTCCGGACGACTCTCGGCGCGGCCAATTCCAATGTGCCCAAGGGTCATCTGGCCGACTCAACCCGGACCTGGACCGTGCGGGACAACGACCAACTCTTCAAAGCAGTCGATTATCAGCCACTTGTCATCGCCTATCGAAATTCCGCCCCGGTACGCGTCGGGGATGTCGGTGAAGTTGTTGATTCGGTCGAAGACATCCGCACTGCGGGTTACGCCAGCGGCAAGCCCTCGGTCCTGCTAATCGTCTTTCGTCAGCCTGGGGCCAATATCATTGAAACGGTGGACCGCATCTATGCGATGAAGGACGAGCTTGAAGCATCGATTCCCCATGCCATCAAGCTGGATGTCGTCATGGACCGCACCACCACGATTCGCGCTTCCATTCACGATGTCGAAATGACTCTCATCATTGCAGTGGTCCTCGTCGTCCTCGTCGTCCTCGCGTTTCTCCGCAGTTTTCACGCGATGTTCATTCCGGGCATCGCGGTGGTGGTTTCCCTCATTGGAACTTTTGGCGCAATGTATCTCCTCGGTTTCAGCCTCGATAATCTTTCGCTCATGGCGCTGACCATCTCGACCGGGTTCGTCGTCGACGACGCCATCGTCGTCGTGGAAAATATCACGCGCCATCTTGAGCACGGCATGTCGCCATTCCGGGCCGCGTTAAAAGGCTCCAGCGAAGTCGGATTCACAGTGCTTTCCATGAGCACGTCGCTCATCGCTGTCTTCATCCCCATCCTCCTTATGGCCGGGGTCGTGGGGCGTCTCTTCCGTGAATTCGCCATTACGCTTTCCGTGGCGATCGCCATTTCCATGGTCGTTTCACTCACCACCACTCCGATGCTTTGCGCCCTGCTTTTGAAACGTGAAAGCAAGCAGCACGGGAAGCTCTATCAAGCCAGTGAAAATTTCTTTGAGTGGCTTGTCAGGAAGTACGAAGTCACGTTGGATAAGGTTCTTCATCACACGGCGCTGACGTTTCTTGTCCTGATTGTGATGGTCGGACTCATTGGCTATCTCATCTACTCCAGCCCGAAAGGTTACTTTCCCCAACAGGATACCGGTCGTCTTCAGGGTTCGCTTCAGGCCGACCAGGACACTTCGTTTCAGGCCATGCAGCAAAGGCTCGTTCAAATGATTGCAATCGTTGATGCCGATCCCGCTGTCGAGTCGCTGGCGGGATTTACCGGCGGCGGTGGAGGTACGAACACGGCGCGCATGTTTATCACTCTCAAGCCGTTGAATGTGCGGAAAATATCGGCGGACTTGGTCATTGCCCGTTTACGGCCTCAGCTCGCGAAAATACCCGGCGGGACTCTCTATCTTCAATCGTCCCAGGATCTCCGTATTGGAGGCCAATCCAGTAACGCCCTTTATCAATATGCCTTGCAAAGCGATGACTTCGCCGGTGTTTCGCAATGGGCTCCGAAAATGCTGGATCAAATGAAAAAAATTCCCGCGCTCACTGACGTTAACACGAGTCAGCAGAACCTCGGCCTGCAGGCGGAACTGGTCTATGATCGCGACACGGCCGCCCGCTTTGGCATCTCTGCGGCGTTGATCGACAACACGCTCTACGATGTCTTCGGCCAGCGACAGGTTTCCACCATGTTCACCGCGCTCAACCAATATCACGTCGTTATGGAGGCCGCTCCGCAATACTGGCAAAGCCCCGAAATGCTTCGCAATATCTACATCACTTCGCCCGCCGGTCAGCAGGTTCCGTTGACTGCCGTGACCAAATACGCCCCTAATACCGCACCGCTGGCAATCAATCATCTCGGCCAGTTTCCCGCCGTCACTCTCTCATTCAATCTTGCGCCAGGCGCGGCACTCGGGGATGCCGAAAATGCCATCATCGCGGCGCAAAAGAACCTGGGCATGCCTGAAACCGTCCGCGGACAATTTCTGGGCACCGCCCTGGCTTACCAATCCACGGTAATCAACGAACTCATTTTGGTCGGGGCCGCCCTGACTGCCGTCTACATCGTGCTCGGCATGCTCTACGAAAGTTTTATCCATCCCATCACGATTCTCTCCACGATTCCTTCCGCCGGCGTTGGCGCGGTGTTGGCATTGCGGATAACGGGCACGGACTTGAGCCTCATTGCCATCATCGCGATCATTCTTCTGATCGGTATCGTGAAGAAAAACGCCATCATGATGGTCGACTTTGCCCTCGATGCCGAACGCAATGAAGGCAAAAATTCAGAGGAGGCGATCCGTGAGGCGTGCCTCCTGCGCTTTCGCCCCATTCTTATGACGACCATGGCTGCAATACTCGGGGCTCTCCCTCTCGCACTGGATACAGGCATCGGCTTCGAACTTCGACGCCCGCTCGGCATCGCGATTATTGGCGGACTTATCTTCAGCCAGGCATTGACGCTTTACACCACGCCCGTCATTTATCTCTTTTGGGATAAGCTCAGGCTTGGACAACTGGGCTCGCGTAAAGATACGATCGAGTCCTTGCCGCTGGGCCAGAAAGCCTGAACATGAAAATGACGATAGCTCAGAAATCCTCCGAGGTAGCCGCCGCTGTCCCTAGCGGCGGTGCCTTTTGTGCAGCAGGAAAACAGCTGCTAGGGACAGCGGCGGCTACCTCAAAAATGCATCGACTTCTTTTCATCCTGCCGTTTTTCCTCACCGCCTGCATGGTCGGGCCCGATTACACCCAACCCACCGCTCCGGCTCCCACCGCGTACAAAGATTCCGGCCCGTGGAAACCGGCAACGCCCAAGGACGACACGATTCGCGGTCCCTGGTGGGAGATGTATCACGACCAACAACTCAGCGCCTTGGAATCGCAGGTCAACATCTCCAATCAAAATGTCATCCAGGCCGAGGCCCAGTTCCGCGAAGCTGCCGCTGCCGTCAAGGTGGCCCGCGCCGGTCTTTTCCCGACGGTGACGGCGAATCCTGCTTACACCGCATCTCAGTCCTCTCAGAGTCTTACCAGG